>Ga0137418_10002822_pt1 | contig 15937 bp, 14 predicted proteins | sample CZODoug3_1_2_16f_FD_122242 | JGI IMG/M metagenome (GOLD analysis project Ga0137418, IMG submission 122242) | Vadose zone soil fungal communities from Angelo Coast Range Reserve, California, USA - CZODoug3_1_2_16fungal (Hybrid Assembly) | ecosystem: Environmental > Terrestrial > Soil > Vadose... | reverse complement strand
CGGTCACAGGTTTGGCTTCCACAATCTCAGACACGCATTAACAATCCAGCCGGAGTGATCCCCAACATGCTGCTTCCTCCAACGTGGAGCAACTACAGAGTTGGGAACGATTCTGCATTGAATTGGATCATTAACAGGGCGGGCGTCAATTAAGGAGGACTCTCTCGCATGAATGCCAATCTTCACTCTATGGAAGGATTGCTACCACCAATGCCGAAGGCCGGAGCTTATCGTGATAAATCACATTCGTGGCTTTGACCATCCGCGTCCCACGCGCCTGCTCTTCCCCGGTGTTCAGGTTCCGGTCGAACCGCGGAAAATTACTGCTGGAGACTTCCAGCCGCAACTTGTGCCCGGCCAGAAACACATTGCTCGTCGCCCAGAGATCCACCGTGATGCGATACGTCTCTCCCGGGTTCGCCAGCTCCGGTTTCTCCTGCGAATTCCTGTAGCGCAGCCGTAGGATTCCGCTCGTCAGATTCTGCGCAAAGCCATTCGGCCAGACGTCGACGAGCATCCCGGTGAAGTCCGTATCCACCGCCGAGCTGCTCACGTACAAATCCAGCGAGACCGGTCCCGTCACCTCGGTGTCCTTCACAAACGCCGGCGTGGTGTACACCAGCACGTCGTCGCGCGCCTCCGCCGGCCGCTGATCTTGCGGTCCAATCCCCGTCGGCAGCGCCCCGCAGCACAGCGGCCCGCCAATCGTAGGCGCCGCGTCGCTCGGATCGTAAACGTACTGGTCGGGCTTCTCCTCCGCTGGAGTCACCGTGCTCAGCGAACCCCTTCCCGCCTGCCCCGAGCCGCTCGGGGCTATTCCGTTGGCGGCACCCGCCGAATGCAAGTAATACTTAGTGTTTTTCGCGCGCGCCAGCGGCCAGTCGTCTTCTTCACGCCACTCATTTTTTCCCATCACGAAAATCTTCACCGGCTTCTCTCTCTCGACGCCGTTCGTTTCTCCCTTCAACAGCCAGTCGTACCACCGCAACACCGCTTCGTCCTCATCCGCCGGCAATTTGTTGCCGAACTCCACCGCGCCTACTTGTCCGCTGCTCGATTCTCCGGCGTGCCCTCCTACCGAGACCGCGAGCCGCTGGCCGCGGCGCGCGGCTTCCGTTCCCCCCTCCGTCTTCAGCCGTACATAATTTTTCAGCGTGCCCCCGAGAAAAATGTCGTACCACGCGCCCGCGCTGAAGACCGGAACCTGGATCTGCGCGTAGTGGTCTTCGATCGACAATTGTTTCCAGTACTCGTCGAAATTCGGATGCGCCAGCCAGTCCTTGAAATACGGCGCCAGCCCTTCCGCGGAAGGCGGTTCGAGCACCGGGTATGAAATCAACGGCAGCGCCTTGGTCCCGCCCAGCACGTCGGCTTTCTGTTCCGCGCGCCGCCGCAAGGTGTTTTCCGCCAAACCTGTCGTCCACGATTCGTTGAACCACTGCTCGAACGCTCCGCCCTGATACGTCCAGCCGTCGTGATAATTCGACGCCGTCACCGTGGGACAAATTCCCGCCAGGTGCGGCGGGCGCGCGATCGCCGCCAGGAACTGCGTCGCGCCCACGTACGACCCGCCAAACATTCCCACCTTCCCATTCGAGTAGGGAAGGCCTGCTGCCCACTCCACGGTGTCGTATCCGTCCTGCGACTCGTACCTGAAGGTGTACCACTCCCCCTCCGATTCAAACCGCCCGCGCACGTCCTGCGCGATCACCACATATCCTCGGGCCGCCCCTCTGTGGCCGAACTCACTGATCCACTGTTTGTCGTAGGGTGTGCGCACCAGCAGGACCGGGTACCTGCCCTCCGCCTTCGGCCGGTAAACATCCGCGCGCAGGGTCACGCCATCGCGCATCTTCGCCTCAACATTTCTAATCACTGTGATTTCGTAGTTTTCCGCCGCCATTGCGGCGGGCGCCACCAGCGCCAAACTCAGCAAGGAAGCGACAAAAACCAGAACGGATCGTGCCGCAAGTCTAAATCTGGCTCGCTTAGTCTTTTGCATGGGAAGCCTCCTCAGTCGCAATTTCTGATTTCGATAAATACTCATTGCCAGCCCGACCAATGCCAGAAGGATCGCGGGATGGCAAGCCCTTCAGCGAGAGCGGTCCATAGAACGCGTTGTTGGAGGCGTCTATTCCCGCAGCGCCCTTGGCCAACGTTCACAACCAACCATCGTCGATCTGGCCAACGCCGTCAATCTGCAAAAATGGCGCCATGTGGAATTTCTCCGCGGACTTGGTGGCAGTCCGGCCTGGTTTGCACCACCAAAGTCTACTCGGGAGCTGGGAGTAGACATTGTTATGGATTCAAGTGCGCTAACAATTTCGCAGCACGCGGTTAACCGCTGTTACCGGCATCACATCACCGTCTGCTAGAATGCCCTCCGTGAAACGACGCACATTGCTCCAAGCGCTTCCTGCGGCGACATTCCTTCCGGCATCACTTTGGGCCGCTTCGCAGCAAGACAACGCTAATCCAAAGCAATCCTCGACGGCGGTCTACGAGCTCCGGATCTATCACGCGGCCCCGGGAAAATTGGGAGAGTTGCTGATGCGCTTCCGCGAACACACCATAAAGCTTTTTGACCGACATGGCATCAAGAGCGTCGCCTACTGGACGCCTGTCGAGGAACCACAGAAGAGCAACACCCTGGTCTACATCCTCCAGCATCCCAGCCGTGAAGAGGCCGCGGCTAACTGGAAATCGTTCCAAGACGACCCGGAGTGGAAGAGTGTCCACGAAAAATCCGAAGTGAACGGCAAACTGGTCGACAAAGTGGACTCAACCTTTCTGCTCCTAACTGACTTCTCCCCGCCTTTGCGCTGAAAGACCAACAGGAACTGGGAGAAGGAGAGGGTTGGCTTTGGCACCACTACGCCGGTAAAGGCGTGCTGAGAATGGATGGAGGATGCAGCGAGCCTCGAGAAGACGTGGGGGATGAGGTGGTCGAGGACCTGTTTTTCAATCCCACCAGATCGGTCTTCTCCAATGCGCACCCAGCAATCATGGTAGAGGGGCCGCCGCTGACCGACAACTCAACTCCATATCCACGGCCCAGACGGTCGGTGCTGGAGACAGGCGCCATCGCGCGTATGGTGGAGACTCCGGGCTGAAGAGTCGCCAAGTTTGTCCACGACCTGGCATTCAAGGGCAGCTCGACGATGGTTTGAGAATTCGTCGAACTACTGATTGATGACGATTCCAGTTGTAAGTCTGGCGGCTGGTCGCTGACCTCGACGGTTTCGTTGATGGCTCCCACCTTCATTTCGACGTTGGAAACCATCTGTGCGCCTACGGTCAGAACGATTGCATTTCGGATCGCGATTTCAAAACCAGCCACCGAAACCGTTTGTTGATAGTTTCCCGGTAGCAGGTTGGGTACGCTGTAGAGGCCCTGAGCATTGCTCTTGACAACGGTGATCACCGCCGTCGCCAGGTTTTTCAAGGACACAGTCGCACTGGCAACCACCGCGCCGGATTTATCGCTGATGGTACCGGAAATGGTTCCACCGACTACCTGTCCGTGTACAGGCTGGGAGCACAGAATGCTTAGCGGCAGTGCCACAGCGACTGCCAAACAACTAAGAAAGTTCCGCAGACGGGGCGGAAAACACATCACTGCCTCCTAGCGAACCGGACGGAATAATACGGAGTGTGGATGGAGTGATATCGCCGAGACACCGCACCAAAACTAGACATGTGAAACCAAAACGGCGACAACCTGAGTCAGTCCGCTCTTCGCTTCATTGCAGGGGGCATACTCAGCGCGGGTGCATATTTAACCCGCGGTGCGTATATTGTCAAATAATAATGCGGTATGGTAGCCATCACTTTTCAATATAATGCCGTGCCCCGGTCCAGAGATTTCCGAGATTCAAGTCAGACGAGTCCGAACCTCAGTTCGCCCAATTTCTCGACACTGCAAGCGATCGTGTCGCCAGCTTTGAGCCATACCTGCTTGTCCTTCGGATAGCCTAGAATCACGCCCTCCGGAGTGCCGGTAAAAATGATGTCGCCCGCTCTCAAAGCCATGTGCCGGGAAATATAGCTGACAATCTGAGCAGTGTTGAAGATGAAGTCGTCGGTGCTGGATGATTGTCTGGTCTCGCCGTTGACGCGGCATTCGATCTTCAAGTTGTCCGGATTGACTTGATCGGCAGTAACCAGATAAGGACCCAACGGAGCAAACTGATCCAGCGTCTTGCCAACCAACCATTGCCCGCCCCGGTCGAATTGCAAATCGCGTGCGCTTAAATCGTTACCGGCGCAATAGCCCGCCACGTGGGAGATCGCATTTGCCTCGCTGACGTTCTTGGCGTTCTTGCCCATCACGATGACCAGTTCGGTTTCATAGTCAAATTTGTGTGCAACTTCGACGGGGAGCTTGACGACCTGCTGGTGAGCGCTTAGAGAATTGTTAAATTTACTGAAAAGCACCGGCTGTTGTGGTATGGGCAAGTTGACTTCTTTAGCATGACGCCGGTAGTTGAGGCCCACACAGACGATCTTTTCGGGACGTGTGACCACGGGCCCATACTCGATGCTCTGTTCGTCGACAAAAGCCTCTTCGGCGTAGTTGGATTGAAGAGTCGCGTCCACCAATGCACTCAGGCTCGGACCGTCTTCGTTTTGCAGCAGGTCATCCACGGTCGCGGGAGTGTGCATATCTAACAATGCGGCTGCCTTGGTCGCGTCCAGAATTCCTTTTTCTGTTTTGACACCGAGCCGGAATTCGCCCTCGTGTCGCATGGTCAACAACGTGAGCCCACGTGCCATTCCACGGGCACGTCCGGCCTGAAAAAGATTCCGACGCTTCTGGTCCATGACAACTCTCCCTCGGTGCAAAAGAATTCCGGCGTGGGCAGCAGGATTGTAGTCGAAACGCTTCAATTTGTTGCCAGCCATGTCTCGACGATCGGCGGGTGCTTCAAGCGGGCAAACACTTGCCCTTTGTCTCTTCGCCGAAAGGCAACAGCGCGATCCCGACTACGAAGGCCAGAGCGGTGAGCGCGACCGGCGTACCCATGGTTTGAAAATGGCGAATGCCGGCGCCGACCAGAAAAGTGAAGCCCGCCGCTGCAAACCGTCCAATGTTCGTGATAAAGGCAAATGCGCTGGCGCGGCACTCTGTTCCGTACTGTTCGGGCAGCCAGAATGAGTACACGGCGAAATTGGCTCCGCCCAGTCCGAGGAAGACGGCGCACAGCATGAACCAGCCGACAGCATCCGTCTGCATGTAAAACACATGACCGAATGCCATCCCGATCGAGCCGAGCATGATGCTGTAAAAAATCGCCAGCGTGGCCCGACGGCCCAACCATTCGGCGAGCAAGGGCAAGATCAGAGCGCCCAAGACAGTTGCTATCCCCAGTAGCGCTGTCGAATAAGAGGCAAGGTTTGCCGCATCCATCGCCGTGTGACCCGTTCTGATCGCGATGTAGGTCATGGCCGCCGGCACGTATACTGCTGCTGCCCACAAACCCACCAGGGACACGGTCAGATAGATTGAATTAAAGACGGTGCGGCGGCGATATCCGGGCGAAAAAAGTTCCAAGAACGGATGGTGCATTTTCCATTGTTCCCCAAGGTCTTGCACTTTGGTCACCCACCGTTCTGGTTCCCGGACGTTATTGCGAATGAAAGCAACCAACAGTGCCGGAAGGCCGCCAACGACAAACATGTATCTCCACCCGAAGCGGCTGCCAATGAAGTAGTTGGCGGCGGCGGCCAGAAAAAATCCGAAGTAGTATCCGGTGTGCATCCAAGCCCCGCCTTTGGTTCGACGCTGCTCGGGCTATTCCTCGACAACCAGAGCCGCCCCCACCGACCATTCTCCGCCGATGCCCACGCCAGCCAGGAGACGCAGAATCGCAAGGCTCCATAACCCAGTTGCGAATGCGGACAGCAGTGTGAAGAGTGAAAACCAGGTGATGCTGAACATCATGGTTTGCACGCGCCCGAACCGGTCAGCGATCGGACCCCAAATCAATGCGGTTCCCCACCCGATCATGAATAACGCGAACAAAAGTCCGCCATAGTACCCCACATTGGCTGGCGTAGCCGCGATTCCAGATTTCGGCAACAGATCGCGCAACGCAGGAACCAAAACCAGGGAGTAGATGAAAGAATCCATCCCGTCCATGGTCCATCCTGCCCATGCTGCCCAAAAGCTACGCACTTGATTGCGGTTCAGCCGGGGCAGGGTTCGGCGCATGTCGCCGGAGCGGTGCGCTGATCTGGGCATTCCTCATTGATCCTGAAAAGTCCGTGATTGAAGACATGGTCACGCCCGCTTGCGCTTAGGCTACCCCGGCTTCGGGCAATCCCTCCATCGACTTGTCAAAGGTGTACCGCAGTCGGTCCTAGACGATGGGATGGCTGCCGTTCGCAGTTTGAAACAGCGCGATTAGCCAAGGCTTGATTATCTTTCCCATCGAATTGCGCGGAAGGGAATCCAGCAGGAGAAGCCGCGAAGGCAATTTGTAAGCCGCTAACAACTCCTTGGCCCATGTGCGAAGGGTCGGCAGATCGAGAGCATCGCCGTCGTTCAGCACTACGGCTGCAGCGACGCGCTCGCCCCACTCTGGATCGGGCACGCCGACAACGGCGCACTCGGCAACTGCGGGATGTTCGCGCAACGTCTCCTCAATCTCCAGCGCGGACACCTTGTGTCCCCCCGTTTTGAGGATGTCAATATTCGTCCTGCCAAGGATGCGATAGACACCGTTCTCAACAACCGCGGTGTCGCCAGTGCGAAACCAGCCATCGCGGAAGGCCTCGCGTGTCGCCCCGGGCTTGCCCCAATATTCCGCGAATACGCTCGGACCGCGGACTTCGATCTCGCCCGGTGTTCCCGGTGCTACTGGCTTGCCGCTATCTCCGACGAGCTGAACCTCGACGCTGGGGAGCGGCGTGCCCACGCTGCCCGGCACGCGCTCGCCCCGTAACGGATTCGACAGCGCCATGCCAATCTCCGTCATACCGTAGCGTTCCAGCAGTGTGTGGCCGCTGATTTCTTTCCACCGTTGTAGCGTGCGCACCGGCAGCGCTGCCGAGCCGGACACCATTAAGCGCAACTGGGCGCACGCCTGGGTTAGGCGTGCGCGGCGCTTCGGCGAAGCCGTGTCCCAGGCGTGGATGAGCTTCGCGTAAACTGTCGGCACCGCCATGAACAGAGTGACGTCGCCGCCGGCGAGGGCGTCCCACGTGGCATTCGCGTCGAAGCGCGGCTGCATTTGACAACTGGCGCCCGACCACAGCGCACAGCAAACAACGTTGATGATTCCGTGCACGTGGTGCAGGGGCAAACACAGCACGATGCGATCGCTGGTAGACCACTCCCAAGTTTCCACCAGGCTCATGACTTGCGCTGCAATGTTGGCATGGGTTGTGACCACGCCCTTCGGCCGGCTGGTCGTGCCGCTGGTGTAGAGAATCATGGCGCGCCGCTCACTGGTCATGTCCGGGGTGATGTCCGGCAACTCTGCGGGTTGACGATCTGACAGCTGGTCATACGATAACGCGCGGATGCCACGGGCTGCCGCCATCGGCGACAGCAGCGGGGACGCCTGGGTATCGAATACCAATGTTGACGCCTGGGTATTGTCGATAAAATATTCCCGCTCAGGTCTTGGTGAGTTGAGCGGCAGCGGGACGGCAACTCCACCTGCCCGCCAAATGCCCCACAGTGTCGCTACCCACGGAAATCCGGGTGTCATCAGAAACGCCACGCGCGCTTCCTGAAGGTCCTTGTGCGCGGCGAGAAGGGCCGTCGCCATGCGCGACGACGCCTCCAGCAAATCGGAGTAGGTGAAGGCCCCGCGCGAATCGATGACAGCTGTGCGTTCGTTATGGGGCTGCGCGTGAGCAATGACTGGAACCCGACTGATACGGCTGATCACACGGAGACTTTACGTCGCGCCCGCTCGGTTGTCCACTTGCCTGACAAATCGCCTGTCTGTTTGAGAGCATCGTCAATTCGGGACCAATGCACGGCGAGCAGAATGGCGTCTGCGTCTTTGGCTGCCTCAAGTGGAGTACCCGCACGTGCATTGCCCTGGGCGTCACGCGCCAGCCTCTTGAGTTTCTCGTTGCTCCGCGCGTAGCTGAACACGACTTCATGTCCAGCTCGCGCGAAGATCGTCCCGAGTTTGCCACCCATCAACCCGGATCCCAGAATGCCAATTCGCATGTTGTCCCTCTATCGGTTGATCAATTTCTGCAGTTTTTCCGGGTACCTTTCCCCTTGCACGGGGATCTTCGCCGCCGCGTAGTCGATTTGGCGGAGATCGTCGGACGTAAGTTCGATGGCACCGCCTCCGATGTTCTCTTCCAGACGATGCAGCTTCGTCGTACCCGGGATCGGGACGATCCACGGCTTTTGCGCGAGCAGCCAGGCAAGTGCGATCTGAGCAGGCGTAGCCTTCTTCCGTTCTGCAACCTTGCTAAGCAAATCAACCAGTGCCTGATTTGCTTTCCGAGCCTCTGGGGTAAAGCGAGGGACGACGTTGCGGAAGTCGGTGCTCTCGAACTTTGTATTCTCGTTGATCTTTCCGGTGAGGAAGCCCTTACCAAGAGGACTGAATGGAACGAATCCGATCCCGAGTTCCTCGAGGGCCGGTAAGATTTCCTGCTCAGGCTCTCTCCACCACAGCGAGTACTCGCTCTGTAGTGCCGTGACCGGCTGGACTGCGTGTGCGCGGCGGATCGTCTTCACCCCTGCTTCAGAAAGACCGAAGTGCTTCACCTTGCCTTGCTGAATCAGGTCCTTCACGGTTCCCGCCACGTCTTCAATGGGGACGTTCGGATCCACGCGGTGCTGGTAGAACAAATCGATGACATCGGTCTTGAGGCGCTTGAGCGAGGCTTCGGCGACTTCCTTGATGTGCTCGGGCCGGCTGTCCACTCCATCCAAAGCTCCGCTCTTGGGATCGATTTTGAAGCCGAATTTGGTCGCTATCACCACCTTGTCACGGTACGGACCCAGGGCTTCGCCCACGAGTTCTTCGTTTGTGAACGGACCGTACGCCTCTGCGGTATCGAAGAATGTAACGCCGCGTTCGACGGCTCCCCGAATAAGGGAGATCCCCTCCTGCTTGTCGACCGCGGGACCGTAGCCGTAGCTCAGTCCCATGCAGCCCAGCCCAAATGCTGATACTTCCAAATTGCTTTTTCCAAGTTTGCGTTTTTTCATTGCTTCTCCTTGCAAATCAGTTTCCTTACAAATTGGGGCCAGTTATGATGCTGCCTGTGTACGCTGCATTTCGCGCCAGCGAGCAGGTGGAACGCCTTCCCAAGTGCGGAAAGCGCGAACGAACGAGTTTCCGTCCTCGTAGCCAGAATTCGCTCCACTCATTACGCACCAAGTGAAGATCAGAGTGGCAAATGCCGCAGAACAGAATTTCGATCTGCACGTCGTGTTCGGTCGGATCGCGCCGCGGGATCGTGGTGGCGGCTAGCGGCGATGTCGCACTGGCAGCGAAGTAAGCTTTCGCTTTGAACATGGACTTAGTCTATATGCGCGCTGCATGTTTCGATATGCAGCGTGCGCCATTGTTCATGCAAATTACGCCAGTCTGAATCCAGATTAGTAACGGGACGTCGGCTTCTCGACCCAACTTCCGGGGGTTGCCCGTCATTAAGAAACGGTAAGAGTGCGACTTTTTGTCGCTGCGCTACGACGAGGCCCGGAACGACGGTGAATCTAATCTGGAGATTCAATTTGCGACGAGCTGCTAGTCGTCGCGCCTGATGGAGTGCCCGCGCGCTCCAAGGTGACCTGGATAAGAGTCGGGCGGCATCCAAGGATTTCTTAGGATTGTGGAAAGACGCCGACCCCGACATCCCCATCCTCAAGCAAGCCAAGTCTGAGTACGCGAAACTACACTAGGACTCTCGGACGCCTCGGCCAGGTCCTTCCCTTCCGGATCAAGCTTGATTAGATCGTGGCGAAACACCCGCGGAAACAGACTTCGCAAAACGCCTAGAAAACCTGCTGTTGCGGTTGCGTGCGTACATTTCCCCCTTGCAGGATTACCCCTGCTGCTTGCAGATCATTCAGTTCAACTGAGTCCATCCCGAACCAATCCGATAGAGTTTCTTTCGTGTGTTGACCGAGATCGGGAGCACGGGACAGAGCGGCTGCCGGCTCTTTGGGGAACTTTATCGGGGAGCCCACTACCCTCACTTGCCCAGCGTCATGATCGATCACATACGGAAACATTTCGCGCGCCGCGCACTGTGGATCGTTCACAACCTCGTCCAGACGGCGCATCGGCGAAACCGGGACTCCGGCGGCACTAAGCTTGGCTCGCCAATTCTCCATGGTGTCAGTGCAGAAAATCTCTGCCAGAAATGATTCGAGCTGGACCCGGTTCTTTACCCGCAGACTGTTTGTGGCATAATCCGGATGATCGACGAGCTCGGCGTGGCCGATTGCGGGACCAAACGCACGCCACAACCTCTCGCTGCCCACGGCGATCACGATGTCAATGTCCTGTGTGGGAAATGCACGATAGGGAACGATCGAAGAATACGAAGTGCCGAGCGGCCCTGGCACAGATTCAGAGCCGAGATAGATCATAAAATTGCTGGTCATCGAGGAGATCACGGAATCGAGCATGGAGACATCCACGAATTGTCCCATACCAGAAGCGTCTCGACTCCTCAGCGCCATCAAGATTCCAATCAGAGCAAACATCCCAGTGCTCACATCGGCGACGGAGTAACCGCAGCGTACGCGTGTTCCCTCTGCCGTTCCGGTCACACTCATCAGACCGCTGGAAGCCTGCAAAATCAAATCCATTGCGGGTTCGTCGCGTGAAGGTCCATTCTGTCCATATCCGGAAATCGAACAGTAGACTATTCGAGGATTTCTTGCGCGGGCCGCCTCATAACCCAAGCCAAGCCGAGACATCGTACCGGGGCGGAAATTCTCGATTACGACGTCCACTTTCTCCATCATGCGCAGGCACAGCTCGGCGCCTTGAGCGCATTTCACGTTGACCGACACACTCCGTTTTCCCCGATTCAGGCCTATAAAATAAGCGGCCTGATCACCGACAAAAGGCGGTCCCCATCCGCGTCCCATATCACCCCCGTCTGGAGACTCGAGCTTGTAGACGTCGGCACCGTGGTCGGCAAGAAGGAGGGTGCAGTACGGGCCGGCTAGGGCGTGCGAGAAGTCTAGAACCTTAATCCCTGATAACGATGTCATCGCTGTTTAGCCGAACCGCTTCTGTTCACACAGAGCTACTGCGCAATCTCCTCCAGAGCCTGCCCGCGTGTGCGTGTGCCCAGAATGCCGACCGCGAGCACCACTACGAACATAGCGGATGCGATAAAGGCAAAGACGCCGATCGTTCCAAACCTCTGCAGGAAAAACGCGATCATGAAGCTGCTGAATACGGTGGAGAGGCGGCTAAAAGAGTAGACAAAACCAATCGCGCGCGCACGCACACGTGTTGGATAAACCTCGGACATGTAAGCATGAAAAGCATAAGAAAGTAGGATGGTCGACACAGCTAGCAATCCTCCGAACGCGATCAACCTCGCGGTCGTGAACTGCTGGGAAAATGCCAGACCGAATCCTGCGACACAGATCGCGGCAATCATAACCTGCCATTTGCGCTCGATTCGGTCGGCGAACAGAGCGATGAACAATGGAGTAATCGGAAAGAGCGTGGCGATAAAGAAACTGTATTGCAGGCTCTTAACAAAGCTAGCGCCGCGGGACTCCATCAAAGCGGGCGTCCAATTGTTGAAACCAAAGAAGCCGATGGCCTGAAAAAAATTCAACAAGACAAGCATGATGGTACGTCGAGTGTAAGGAGGACGTAGGATCTCGGACAACGAAGCTTTGCGAGCCGTGTCTGCGACGGTCGGTACCGGTTCGGGAAGCTCGCCTCCTGCCTGAGTCGCGACATGCGCCTCAATCATCGACGTGACCTGTTCGGCTTCACGGATCCTGCCTCGGGCTGCGAGCCAACGGGGTGATTCCGGGACAGTCCGCCGAATCCACCAGACGAAAATCGCGCCGAGGGCGGGGCCCAGAGCTACCCAGCGCCATCCATCCATACCAAACGGTTTGAGTGGGATTAACTGCCAGCTCAGGAGTGCCACCATCGGCACCGCCGCAAGTTGAACGGAGTGGTTCACTGCGAACGCTCTGCCCCGAATCTGTTTCGGCACCAGCTCCGCGACATAACTGTCAATGGTGACAAGCTCCACGCCGATGCCAACACTGGCAATGAACCGCGACACATCGATCATAACGGCATTGCTTTGCAGTGCCATGACGACTGTGGCAGCGGCATACCATAAGAGCGAGATGGTGAAGATAGCTCGCCGACCGTAACGATCTGCAACGGAAGCAAAGGCCACGGTCCCGATAAATAAACCCAGGAAAGTAACAGCTGCGAAGGTAGCTTGATCGGTCAAGCCGAACAACCCCTTCACTCCGGCGTGAAATATACCGGCGCGGATCAGCCCTGGACTGATCGACGCCGTAAGCGCTATATCGTAAACCTCGAAGAAAGCGCCGAGCGACAACAGGATGATCAGTTTCCAGATGTACGCAGTTGCGGGCAACCGGTCGAGACGCGCGCTGACCATTGCGGCGCTTGCCCTGGACATCTCGCTGGTTTCCGGAATTTGCGTTGTGCTATTCATCCCACCTCATGACATGGCCAATGTCTTCGCGTATGGTCTTCGATCTTTCAGCTATGGGACTTCGATGTCAACCAAAGGCATGAACTGCTGTCCTCCATGCAGATCCCCGTCGCCAAGGTCACCTTGAAAAATCTCACGGGGAAGGCTGAACTTGAACGCCAGCGCGTTGTCGCACTCAAAGAAGCGGACGGCCTCGGGCCGGCATCGATAGAGGTTCGCAAATGCGGCCGCATTGAGCACGCCCGATCGTTTCACTCGTAAGTAGCTCTGTTCATCGGGAAACATAATGTCAAACGTCAGCATGAACGGACCCGCGTTCTTGCTGCGAATAAGGCTAGAGAGCTGCGCTAGTTTCATAAACAGGATTTCCAATATTGATAAATTCCGTGCGGAACATTTCTTCCTGGCTGTGGGGCAGAGCAACATGATGGAAGTTGAAGCGATACACCGGTCCCCGGTCGATGTGTGCCGGATTATGTAGACATGCGAAGGTTGTTATTGCACCCTTCCATTCGGGTACGGGGTGGTGCAAGAGCGGTTGCCGGCTCACCAATGCCATCGTAGTAGCGATCTCCTGGGTCGGCGCCGTTGCCTCCAGAACCAAGCCGACTTCTTTTGGAACCGATTTCTGGTCCGGCTCCAACCTCCCCATCACCGCATCTCGCCCGTAGATATGAAATTGAAGGTGATACTGGCTCTTGGATAACGTGTCCCCGAAGATCTTCGCGATACCGCTCTCTATTCTTTCCCGGACTCCGGCTAACCAGCTATCAAGCCGTTTGATGAGGAAGGCATCGCGTATGCCCCCGACGATAATCGATTGGTAGCCGACTAATTCTGCACCCTCAAGCTTCACGGAGTACGCGTCCGACGGGATCAGGGCGCTCCCCGAGACACGGACGCTCACGTCATCTACAGCTTCGAAGCTCGATTTGCTCAGGTCGAGTGTTCCTGAGGATTCTCTATGGAGATAGGGATCGGCGTTTTCATACAGCGTGTGAGCAGCGACGCTTTGAGGTGTACATCGAAGTCCAGGCCCGAAGGGACGGATGATGAAGTGGTCGCGACGGATACGACCAAATATCACCCCTTTGCCCATAGTCTCGGCCGCCATTGTTCCGCATTCCGAAACTTTGCCTGCATGCCAGGCGAGCCCAGCCGGAAAGCCGCGCAGGATGGGAAGCGCAGCGTACAAAGCAGAATCGCTGCAGCGTCCAGCAAGGACGAAGTCAGCGCCTCCTTCCAGGGCGCGTTGCAGCGGTTCGACGCCCATCATGCCGACGACCCGGACGCTACGGTCAATTACCGCCTCATCAACGTGCGGAGCAGGCTCAAGGGCACGGATCCGATTTTCCCGCAGTAAAGTTTTGAGATAAGCCTTGTCCTGCTCCGAATAAATCACTGCGGTGCGGAGAGTCAGGTCATTCTCTCTGGCGACTTCACGAGCGATGTCTAACGTCCAGTCAACGTGTGCGTCTCCCCCAGCCGTGCCGGCCGACCCGACGAGTATCGGAATTCCGGCTTGTTTGCCGGCGCGCAGCATCAAGGCCAGATCCTGTTTAATCATCTCGCGTGGGAACGCCGATTTGCCGGAGCCCAATGAATACGGCCCCGCGTCGGTGGTTCCCGCGTCTGCCGCAATGAAGTGGGGTTCCTGGGCCATCGCTTCGTCGAGGCTTTCCGCGTGAATGCCACCGCCGACAGCGCCAATTGCGGCAACGAATCTGATTTCCTCCATCTTCAACCCTTTCTTTCGCATAGCTGGCTCACGCCCCGGAGCCTTCCGGCACAGCAACCCTTCATACGAACCGCGTTTCACGTACATGCCTGATTCCTACCATATGATCTTGGCTCCCAACTGGATTTGGCGCGGCGGCGTTGTGGTGGAATCGATAATCCCGGCACTCCCGGGATCTACGCTGTTAAATCCGGTGATGCCATTGAATTGCAGGTTATCGACCGGCGCCTGAAAGTTTGCGTGGTTCAGAATATTGAAGAACTCAAAGCGCAATTGTAGGCCAAACGTTTCTGAAACCCGCGGAATCCGTATATTTTTCAGCATCGCGAAGTCTACGTTCACGAGCTTCGGACCAACCAACGTATTGCGTCCATTGTTGCCAAAAATGTTCAAACACAAGCGTTGTCCGTTCCTATCAATTTGTCCGGCGGTATTACACAGCGGGGCGATCGGCGAATTCACCGACACGCTCGGATAAGAAAAACAGTCGGGATTGATGTACGTCATCCCAGTGTTTTTGAAGTTCGAATTGTAAGGATTGCAGCCCGGCACGCGATTCGGGAAGTCGAAAGGGTCTGAACTACCTTGGCCGAGCGGGTCTCCTGCCAAACCGAGTGTAAAGGGAACTCCCGTGCTGGCCGATACGATTCCCCCTATCTGCCAGCCACCCGCGATCAAGTTGAAGACTGGATGGGCCTTCGGACTGGGCAGATCATAAACGGAATTCACGGAGAGATTATGACTTATATCGAAGTCACAAGCGCCGCGTCTGCCCGCTTTGTCAAAGTAAATAAGCGACGAAATCGAATTCGTGTACGCGTCGCCCAGGCCCCCGGAAGACCCGTAATCTAGACACTTACTCCAGGTATAGGAAACCTGGCCTTGAATTCCATGCAGGCCAGCTAATCTAAGCTGCGTTTGCAGGCCGTTGTATTTTGTGCTTCCGTCATAAAACACTGCGTAAGTGGGGCCTACCATCGGATTTGCCAGTGTCCCGCCGCTCGCCGGCCACACCAGAACTCCATTGACGTTTTGCACCTGCGGAGGAGCCACCTGATTGTGGTCGCCGGCTGCGAACGATTGGTGCACGGTGTGGGAACCCACGTAGCCGATTGCGGCGAACAGATGCTCATTGAGCTGACGCTGTAGGTTGAAGTTCCAATTCATAGCGTAGGTGCGGTTGGGATGCGGTTCCGCAAATGTGACCTGTGACTGGGAGGGATCAAACGAGACGACGTTGAGCACTCCTTTTGGAAACGTACCCTGTCCCGGTAGAATCGCGTCGGCGACCTGGGAAAAAGGCAGGCCCAGGGAGCTTTCACCTAACCAATTAAACGGAAGGGGCAGGACGTCGAAGACTCCAAAACCACCGCGGACGGCCGTTTTGCCGTCACGAAATGGGTCCCAGGAAAAGCCGACCCGGGGATCGAAATTGTGCGACGTTGGATTCGAGAGCCAATAGTGCTTACGCGGCTCTGGGATGCCAAAGTACAGGCTCGGGGTCGATCCGAAAAGGTTATGAACCTCAGT
>Ga0137418_10002821_pt1 | contig 15937 bp, 13 predicted proteins | sample CZODoug3_1_2_16f_FD_122242 | JGI IMG/M metagenome (GOLD analysis project Ga0137418, IMG submission 122242) | Vadose zone soil fungal communities from Angelo Coast Range Reserve, California, USA - CZODoug3_1_2_16fungal (Hybrid Assembly) | ecosystem: Environmental > Terrestrial > Soil > Vadose... | reverse complement strand
CCTGTGAATTGAATTGGCACGTCGTGCTCGAATTTGCCGGACAATCGGATAAGACTGCGGGCCAAGTCGAGAATTCGCACGGATTCACCCATGTCCAACACCAAGATGTCGCCGTGCTCCCCGATAACAAAAGCTTGCAAAACCAACGCTACCGCTTCAGGCGTAATCATAAAGAAGCGTTTAATCTCCGGGTGCGTAATGGTCAGCGGCTGGTGATCACGAAGCTGCTGCCTCAATACCGGAATAACGCTACCACTAGAGCCCAGTACATTTCCAAACCTTACTGAAACACAACGCATGCCGTTTGGTGGCCGCGAAGAAATGATCAGTTCGCAGATTCGCTTGGTGGCCCCCATCACGTTCGTGGGATTTACCGCCTTATCGGAAGAAATCAACACAAATGCTTTGCAACCAGCCTCCGCGGCCAAATCCAAAAGCCCGACGAGTGCGAGGACATTATTCTTAACCGCTTCTTGAACGTTGGATTCCATCATCGGCACATGCTTATACGCCGCCGTGTGGAAGATGATCTCCGGTGAAAATTCCGAAAGGAGAGCAGCGACACGCTCGGAATCACAAACATCCGCAACCCGAAACACCACTTGGGAGCCGTTCTTGTGCTGAATCAGACCCAACCGAAGAAAAAAGAGGCCCGTTTCGCTCTGGTCCAGACAAATGAGACGGGCGGGGCCATATTCGATAATCTGGCGGCACAGCTCCGACCCGATTGAGCCCGCTGCTCCGGTCACCAACACCGTACGGCCGACAATCTCACGGCGAACCGCGTCAAGGTCGATCTGCACTGGTTCTCTACCCAACAGGTCTTCGAGGCTCACTTCCCGAAGCTGACTAACGGCAACCTGCCCGGCGATGATGTCCTTGAGTGCGTGTACCGTGCGGAAGCTGACCTTGGCGCTGTTGCAGATTTCAACAAACCTGCGCATTTGGCTCCCGGTAGCTGACGGAACGGCGATGAGCACTTCGTCCGCTGGTTCCGAGGAGAGCACTTCTGCCAGCTGATCGACTGCTCCGAGCACTCGCACATTATCGATTCGAATGCCCAACTTTGACTGATCGTCATCAAGACAGCCGACCGCAACATAGCTGCTGTCCGGGCGACGGATTTCGCGGATTATGGTGTGTGCCGCCGAGCCCGCGCCAATAAAAATCACTCTCTTGCGCGAAGAAATATTTTCTCTAACCGACTCTGCAATCGCCCGAGACAGAAGACGGACGCCGGCAAGCGAAACAGCCGTAAGCAGGGCCTCCAAAACATAAATCGTCCGAGGGAAAGCTGTTGCCCTCAATGCAAACCGCATTACGAGCCAGAAGACGACCGAGCCAACGCCCACTGCCTTCAGAATGTCGGCGCCATCCCTTATTCCTACGTACCTCCACCAGCCACGCAGCAGGCCAAAATAGGCCATTGTACTCAAGCGTACACACACCAGAATGGGCATTGCAAACAACAAAGTGGAGCGATACGGGATCGTGAAATCAAAACGGAGTAACCAAGCGATAATAAGAGAACAAACGATGAGGCATGCTTGGAATAGACCTGCAAACCATGGCCGATACCGCAGCAGCAGAGTTGGCATCTTATGAGTCATATTTTTGAGCTGAATTTTCGAGAGATGAGCGTCAGTGGCCGCTCAAGATTACCTGGCTAAGAGGCACCGTCGCGTTGTCGCGCCGGCGCCGGAGCCCAAACTAGCAGTTTTTCTTTCGTTCTAACGACCAGACGCGGGCTGCGCAAGAAATTCCGCTTTGAAAGAAAGCTGTTTCAATCGATTGCAAGCTTCCTCGAGCTCGGCGTCTTTTTTTGCAAAGCAGAAGCGTAGTAAATCCTTGCCGCCGCCATTATGAAAAAAGGATTCGCCTGGTACGGAGGCCACTCCAATTTGAGTAACCAAGAACATGGCTTTTTCTTTGCTGTTCTTACCGGGCAAAGATGAGACATCCGCGAGAACATAATAAGCACCTTGCGGAACGTACGGTTCGAACCCGGCGTGTCTCAGGGCGGCGCAGATATGATCTCGTTTCAACGAATATTCAAGAGAGAGTCCCTCGTAAAACGAACGCTCAAGTCTGGAAAGACCCAGGGCGACGCCGTACTGCAGCGGAGAGGGTGCGCATACGTAAACCAAATCGTTCATATATCCGATTCTGCGTAACCAACGGGCTGGCCCGGCCGCATAACCGATTCTCCACCCGGTGATGCTGAAGGTCTTCGAAAATCCCGAGATGGTAATCGTTCTTTCATGGAGTCCATCTATCGAAGCTGGGCTGACGTGGGAGCGGCCATCGTAAAGAAAATGTTCGTAAATTTCATCCGTGAATATGAACAGATCATGTCGAATTGCAAATTCGGCGATCAATTCGAGCTCGACACGAGAAAACACTTTTCCGCACGGATTCCCGGGAGTATTTACAACAATTGCTTTTGTACGCGTGCTCACCGCTCGGTCAAGGTCGCCGGCCAAGAAGTTCCAGTCAGGTGGCCGAAGTGTGAGGTACCGTGGAACGGCCTCTACAGCAAGCAGCGTATTTACGTGATATCCGTAATACGGCTCGAATAAAATCACCTCGTCACCAGGGTCGAGAAGGGCGAGGCAAGCGCAGTAGAATGCGCCCGTGGAACCTGCGCTCACAACGATGTCTGTTTCGGGTTCAACGGTAATTCCGTTGTACGTCCGGAGCTTTTGAGCGATGGCCTCGCGGAGTGCGCCGAGGCCATCGAACCTGGTGTAACTATTTATCCCGTTCTCGATTCCGTGGTGGGCTTCCTCTCGGACCGCCTGAGGCACTTCAGTGTCGCACACACCTTGCGCCAAGTTGATTCCACCGACCTTCTCGCACTCAATTGACATCGCGCGAATCTCCGCCTGCTCGATCCGCGAACTTCTTTCGCTGAGAGAAAGAGTCATTGATCGCTCGTTTCTTAGCTGGCTACGGTAGTTCGCAATGAAGTAGGCCGTGAAGCGAAAAAATCTCGGATGCAGCCTACCGTCATCTCAACGTGCTGTGGAGTCGTCTCGGCGCTCATTGGAAGCGAAATGACTTCCCGGCAGATACTTTCCGTTTCCGACAGACGCGGATTATCGAGCGCAAGATCCTTGTGCTCCCACATCGGTTTTCTCCAGTGAACCAAAGTTTCCACGCCGTTTGCTTTGAGGTACTCGCGTAATTCGTCGCGGCACTCTGTTCGAATCACATAGTTCTGATATGTGTCGAAGTACTCTGAACCCGAGAAATGCGGCAAACGCAATTCCTCGATTGCTTCGAGCCCCTTACGATATAAGCTGGCGATGGTGCGGCGATGCTCGATCCACTCTGGCAGGTGACGCAACTTCACGTCGAGGACAGCGGCCTGGACATTGTCTAGAAGGGCTGTATAGCCGTGATAGTGAAACTCCCCCGTCTGGCGATCTTCTCCATTAAATCGAACGAGGGTCGCGAATCTAGCAACTTCCGGATCATCTGTGGTTACCGCGCCACCATCTCCCAACCCTCCCAAGGACTTAAAGGGATAAAAGCTAAAGCATCCAGCCAGCCCAAAAGAGCCAGCCCTCTTGTTACGGAATGTGGCACCCAGAGCCTGAGCGGCATCTTCGATGATCGCAAGGCCGTGTTTTTTCGCAACGGCGCTAATGCCGTCCATATCGCATACCCGTCCATTGAGGTGGACAGGGATAACCGCTTTTGTCTTGGGCGTAACTGCGGCTTCAAATCGATCAGGTGCCATATTGTAGTCGTCCGCAACATCCACGAGGACTGGTTTGGCGCCTGTATGGACAATTGCGGAGACCGTAGCCACAAACGTGTGACCGACGGTAATCACTTCATCTCCGGGACCAACGCCCGCAGCGAGCAGCGCGAAATGTAGCGCGTGATAGCAACTGTTTACGCCTATCGCATACTTGACCCCGACAAAATCGGCCAGGTGTTGCTCGAAATCGCGCAACTGTTGACGCAAAACCAAATCACCTTTCGCCAGGGTATCGGTGATTGCAAAATCGATTTCGCCCTTTATCCGCCGATAATGTTCACGTGGGTCGATGAATGGCACACGATATGACAAGTCCCCATCCTCCTAATGAGTGTCTAAAAATCGAATAACATCAACTTGCGTCAGTCTGTTGCTGCGACGGCTGCGGATCGCGACTTCTCTAAGACAGATCGAATCCCTTCAGCGACGCGATCCGCTGAAAGACCGTGCTGTGCTCGAAGATATTCCTGGGAGCCAATAATCGATGAAAATGCAGAGGGCACGCCGAACCTCTTAAATGCCATCGGCATTTCACCGGATTCAGCCAAGAATTCAGAAACGGCGCCCCCCAAACCACCAACTACACTGTGTTCCTCCAGTGTGAAGATCGCATTCGTTTGTCGAGCTGCTGCGAGAACAGCGGTCTCGTCAAGAGGTTTCAGTGTATGCATGCTAAGGACGCGGCCGCGCAGTCCTTCGCGATCAAGCATTGCGATGACCTGAAGACCTGTCTCCAAAAGCCCACCAGTGGAAATTAAGGTGAAGTCCTTTCCACTTCCAAGCTGGATTGCTGTTCCGAGTTGAAAATCGATCTGCCCTTCGTGGACGTTTGCTTCGCCGGCCCGCCCAAGTCGCAAATAAGCCGGCCCATCGTGTGCAGCAATCGCGTGTGTCGCCTCCTCGGTCTCGGCGGGGTCGCCGGGAGCAACCACCACCATTCTCGGGAGAGACCTCAGAATTGCCAAATCCTCCGTGGCATGGTGAGTTGCACCAAGTGAACCATACGCAAGGCCGCCTCCGACCGCAACGATCTTCACGTTTGCGTTGTGATAGCAAACATCATTGCGCACCTGCTCTAAACACCGGAGAATCGGGAAGTTGGCGATCGAATATGTGAATACAATCTTTCCGCTGAGCGCCATGCCTGCCGCTATGCCGGTCATGTTTTGCTCAGCTACACCGGCGTTGACGAAACGATTCGGAAAGCGCTTCGCAAAAGTCTCGACTACCCCAAAACCGAGGTCCCCCACAACCAGGTGAACCCGCTCATCGCGCTCGGCCAGTTCCGTCAGCGCGCGGAAGAAAGCGGTCCTCATTCGCCCGCTCCCAACTCGGCCAGCGCTTTCGCCATTTCGTCAGCGTCGGGCGACCGATAGTGCCACAACAACTTGTTCTCCATGAAACTCACACCTTTGCCCTTTATGGTATGCGCGATAACACAAGCGGGTTTATCCTTCTCAAGAGGCACTTTTTTCAAAACGCCTTCGATCTCTTCCAAATTGTGGCCATCGATTTCGCGGACCGCCCAGCCGAACGCTTGCCACTTTGCAGCGAATGGCTCTAATTGCAAAACCTCTGCTACCGTGCCGAGACTCTGAATTTTGTTATAGTCAATGATTACAATAAGATTATCGAGCTTATGATGGCCAGCGAATAACGCAGCCTCCCAGTTGGAACCTTCGTCACATTCCCCATCGCTTAGCAGCGCAAAAATCCTGTGCGGGCTTCCGTCGCGTTTGCCTGCAAGGGCCATCCCGCAAGCGATCGGCAATCCATGCCCCAACGAACCCGTGGAAATCTCCACGCCCGGAACGCCCACGTGCGTAGCATGCCCCGCCAACCGCCCTCCATCCACGTAAAACTCCTCAAGCCACTCCCTCGGGAAAAATCCGCGCTCCGCCAACACAGCGTACAACGGCGCACATGCGTGCCCCTTGCTCAAAACAAACCGGTCCCGTTCCGCCCACTCTGGATTTTTCGCATCAACCCTCAAAATCCTCGCATACAGAACCGCCAGCAGCTCCGCCATCGAAAATCCCGACCCGACATGGGAGCTTCTCGCATTGCAAATCATTCGCAGCGTTGCAAGTCGGATACGTTTGGCGAGCCACTCTGGACGCATTCCCGCGCCATTCTCACTTTGCACAGCTTTATCCTTTATCATGGAATTTTTCAGCAAGCGCCGAGCGCTCTAGCCCTAGTCGAGAACTGCGAAGCCGATATACGGATCCCAATCCAGTCGCTGAATCTTTAATCTGCCGACTGGCAAACTATCCAGAAGCGCCTTCGTTTCCCCCGGCCAGATCGGATTGTCGAGTTCATCGAATGCCAGCACCGCGCCTCGAGGCATTCGCGGAACAAACTGCTCAAGCGCCACTTTGGTGGGCTCGTACAGATCAAAATCCAAGAACAATAAACTCACCAGCAAATGCGCATTCTGCTGCACAAATTCAGGGATTGTCTTAGAAGCGTCTCCCGGTATCAACTTAACCTTCGGTATGTGCCCCAAAAACCTGTCCTGATCGTATGCCTGTACTAGCTCCAGTAGCTCTTCATGACTCGACGCTCGCAGGCCTCCAGGCTCCGCAACGCCTGCCCCCGCTCTGTCTTCGCTACGAACGGAAGGAAACCCGCTGAAGCTGTCGAATCCATAAATCCTTCGAGTTAAATTCTCCGGCTCCAGAATCGTGCTCAGCTTGGCCCAAGACATCACGCCAAAGCCCCTGAATACGCCGCATTCCACAATCGATCCCTTAACCGGAAGAACGTGCTTGAAAATTTCGTACATCGCAAGGAACCGCTTCAGATGCTGTCGTCGCACATACTTCGGAAAGTTTTCCAGCTTTGTCTCAATGCTGTCCGGGCAATTGACAAAGATACTCTCCAGCGACTTCCCGACTTCTATTTCCGCTTCTGTTTTGAACGTCTTCATCAGGAACCTCAACTCCCCTTCTGCGAATAAGTTGACACGTCACGGGAAATTGGGCCGTGCTGTTCAGCCTCGCCGGCAGCCGCTGCGCCCTCCGTCCTAAACACGATCGCGCCCAGAGTCTTCATCAGAATCGCGCAATCCAGCCACAATGATTGCTTCGCAACGTATTCCAAACTCAGCCGCATCTTCTCCGGATGGATTTTTTCGAAGTAGTCTTTATCTGGATCGCTGCTGCCTCGCAAAATCTCCCCTTCATTCCGAAAATGCAGAGAGGCGTAATCCGTGATTCCCGGTTGGATACTCAGCACAGCCTTCTCCTCAGGCGTGTACCGTTCCACCGCCCAAGCCACTTGCGGTCGCGGCCCAACCAAGCTCATATCTCCAACCACCACATTCAGGAGCTGCGGCAATTCATCCAGCTTGTACTTTCTCAGAAACCTTCCGACCCTCGTCACACGCCGATCATCTTCGGGAGTCGACGCCGAACCCAGCTTTTCCGCATCCTCCACCATCGTGCGAAATTTGAAAATCCGGAACGGCCGCCCCACACGGCCCACGCGAACTCCTCGATAAAACACGGGACCCCGCGAATCCATTTTGATCCACACCGCCATCGCGCCCAGAAAAGGCGCCAGCAGTATCAAGCCCAGTGCCGACAGAACGATGTCAAGCGTGCGTTTCATAAACCGAATTGGCCTCTGCCTCGATGCCACCGATTGCAACCTTCCCACTGGCTGCGTTTTTACCGGTAACGCCCAATAAAGTTTTTTCAAGCCGATCCGCAAGCACGTCCACTCCATGTACTCGCCGAAGGTACTCGATTCCGTTTAGGCCCAAGCCAACCCGCTCGCTAGCACTCAATTTCATCAGCGATTCAATGGCGTCGGCGAGCGCCAGCGCGTTTTCAGCAGGCACCGAAAACCCGGCCTTCGCCTCCTTTATAGGGTCGTATCCAGGATTGCCGGCCAGCACCGTTGGACGCCCGGAGGCCAAGTAATCGCACGTTTTGTTTAGGCTTACCCCGTATTTCAACAGCGGCACGTTTTTCAGGCTGACTACGAACGCATCGGCCGCACTCATGATCCCCGAGATCTCCTTTTTCGGCACGAGTCCCGGAAACTCAACATTCCTTAACCTCAATTCTCCAGCGTAGCGTTCCAAGCGCTCCTTATCCGTTCCGCCTCCAACCAAAACGAACCGGATATCGCTCCGTCCGCGGTCCTGCAACACTTTCGCAGCCTGCAAAATCACTTCCATCGCCATAAAACTCACAAAGCTTCCCAAGTACATCACCGTGAAGCTTTCCCCGATCACGCCATCGTACGCCGGAAGTTTTTCGTAGCGCGAGAGCTCCGCCAAATGTGGAATCCATACGATTTTGTCCGGCGATATCCCAAGTCCTTGAACGTACTCCTCCGTGCGCGGCCAAATCATGATGATTCGTTCCGCCTTGCGATAAAGAAATTTCTCAATCGCTCGCAGCATCCAGGCGATCGGGTTGCGTCGCGACAGCATTCCAAAGTCGATCAAGACCTCCGGCCACAAATCCGTCAATTCCACAAAGAACCGGCTCCCCCGCGCAACAGACACCGCCCAACCCGCCAGCGCCGCAAATGGATGCACCGAAACTCCAATAATTACGTCCGGAGCCTCTCGGCGTCTGCAACACACCCACAACGCGCGGCCGGCGTAGCTCAGCATATTGAGCATTCTTCGCAAATCGTTCTTCCGATAAGACAGCGTTTTCAGCCAAACAAAGCGCACTCCCTCCACATCCTCCTCGCGCCAGGATTCCCCAGCGCGCAAATGCTCCTCCCGAAACTTGTAATGGCTGAATCCCGCCGCAAAGATCGTTACCTCATGGCCTCGCCGCACCAGTTCCTTCGCTAAATCGAAGCTCCGCGTAGCCTGGCCGTCAGGCGTCTCCGCATAGTGATTGAGGATCCAAATCTTCATCAACGCTCGCTCAAAAAAACGCCCTCGACCTTCACATTCCTGCCGTCTTGCGCTTCCTCAACACCGTGACCACGTGCCCCGCCAAAAATGGCAACACCGCCTGAATCGCGAAATATGCCGGCGAACAATATTTCGATACGAATCGCCCCACCGGCGGCACCAGCGGTCCCCGAAACCGTTTGCAGACCTCGGTCCTTCGCCCAACCTGATAAAGCTCGCCGATTCGGCGCGCGGACACTCCTTTGAATTCGCTGCTTCCCGGCTTCGAATATCTCCAGTCCGAAACCAGCAAGATCCCTCCCGGCCTGGTTACCCGTATCATCTCCGCTGCAATCCGCTTGGCGATATCATCGTCGGTAAGCTGCAGGAACATCATCGATTCCATCGCGATGTCAAATGTCTCGTCTTGAAACTCCAGGCTAGTGGCATCCGCGCATTCAAAATTCACTGCCGGATTGCCGGCCTTGGCCCGCGCTATCTTTTCTTTCTGGATGTCCACCCCAGACACATTCGACGCCTGAAACCCCAGCCGCAACAGCGTCCACACGCTGTCGCCATCCCCGCAGCCCACATCCAGCACCCGCGCCACTTGCGGATCGCTTCCAATCCAGCGCAACGCCCGCACCATCGCTGCGTCCCGCGACAAACTCTGAAACAGCACCTCCGGATTGCGCAGCAGGTCGTTGCGTTCCGCCCCTTTTCGCCCGTTGTACTCCCGGTAATAGCTCTCCGTTGTGGCTTGGAGCGTCTTGGCTGAAACGGGCAATTCGCCGCTTTCTTGCATCTTTTCTATATTCCTGGCGGAAGAACTCTCATTTAGTTTCACCGTGCGCGTCAGCGGCCTACAATTCAAATGTTCAAGATTCCGATAACAACACTGTTGCGCCGCTAGAACCGGAGACAGAAACAACAAAATCCTCATAGCGCCTCAAAGTGATTGCCCCGACGATAACTGCCAGGAGAACAGCGTTGTAGTTGAACGCCGAAACGATGGGCGACCAGAGTACAAACACGTAACAAGCAGCTAGGATCCAAACGGCTGAAGACTTTCCTGAACAGGCGTAAGTGAATCCTGCACCCGCAACCATCCCTGATACTAAGGCCAATAATAGAGCTCCCACGATTGAAAAATCTTGAATGAGACCGCGGAAGGCAGTGTAAACGTTTGAGTAAACGCCAGATTCCAAGATAACCTCTTCGTAATCCAGTGCCCTTGCACGTTCCCCGGCACCCACGACCTCCAACAGGCCGGAGAATGTGTTGGTTCCCCAGGTTAGTTTTCTGGGTTCGCGACTCTGTATGTAGGAATCAAAAACCGACAGATAACCAAGAAGATTACCCCGCACCATTACGCCTATTTCTGCCTCATCGTCAAGATACTTGTGACCCCGCACGATTCCTAACCCCACGTACATGACGACTAGGGCGCCGACGGCAAGGATCGCAATCCCAACAACTCGCCGCTTGAATTTGTAGCGTCCTGCCGTCAAGAAGCACTTCATGCCGCAGTAGCCCGATACCCAGCACGCAACCGCCAACGTGGTTCCATATCTGGACGCGATTGCGACCCCGATAAGTAATGCAGGAACGAATACGAAAAGGGCCATCAGTTTCCTCGGCCATTTATCGGTCGAGGCTGCGGCAAATCCACCGAGGAGTGCCGAAGGGAAAATCCACATGCGAAGCAGCCGAAACCACCATGGGTCGTTCTCGCCCTCGAGAAGAATGCTGTACATTTGGCTGCCCAAGCTTGTGAATCCTTCAAACGACGAAGCGAGACCTAAACGTCTAAACCACATACCGACATAGAAAAAAGCTCCGATAACGGCAATCGCTCCAAACACAAGGCTGAGCTTCAGGCATGTCTGGTGCAATTGTCGGACAGTTTGAGGGCTCAGGGTCTTACCAACATGACCGTGACGACTGGGAATTTCCAATAAGATAGCGCCAGTTTGAAAAGAGAAGACGAGAGCAACAACTACCCACACTGCGCCGGCTGAAATGTGATCCTCGTTCAAAGAGAGAGGAAGAGCCATGAAGAACGACCAGGCATTACCTACGAAAACGCTGGGTGCCAACCAACTACCCTGAAGCTTTCGCGCAATGAGGGAGAACGCGAACAGGACGCCTACTCCCAGCCAAGGTGAGCTTACGTATGCCATCGATCTCCGCTTCCGAAACAAACTCCAAAATCAGGTGCTGGCCGACATTAGCTGCTCGTCGAGAGGAACTCGAAGACGAGCCGATTCACCCGAGATAACTCGTTCATATAGGTCTTCCATGATTCGCGCGTTTTCATCCCACCTACAGCTCTGCTGAACCCACCTTTGTCCTGCCCTGCCCATTCTTTCGCGCAAACTAGGCGCGAGGAGCAGCGCCTCTAGTGCTTGGGCCGCGGCGCCCTCGTCCTTCGGCGGGACTACGATTCCTGTCGTTCCATCAACAACTACCTCCGGTAACCCCCCCACGTTCGTCACGACAACCGGAATCCCACACGAAGAAGCCTCTAGTACTGCAACTCCGAAGCTTTCCCAACGAGAAAGCGCAACGAACACGGAAAAAGACCGGAGATATTCGGGCACGCGGTCGTGCGTCACTCTACCGGCAAAATGGACCCGTCGTCCCAACCCGAGTCTCTGCGCCAGCCGCTTATATTCCGCCTCTAACGTTCCGCCACCCACGATCACCAACCTGCAGGGAGAGCTGGGGTGCCTGTCCGTCAACAGCTTGAAAGCCTTGAGCAGGATATCGATCCCATAAGACCTTTCCATGGAGCGCACAGTGCCAACGACAAATTCCTTTTCTTCGGAAACGGAATCCCTTCGTGGCGAAAACACTTCGCAGTCCACACCAAACGGCGTGATCAAAACCGGTTTGGAAGTGTACTTCCCTGTCTCTCTCGCCATATCTCGGCTGGTCGAACACAAATAGTCCACGGCCGCAAGATTTCGCTTGAGCAGCCACCTGTGAAGAGGCGACCGGTTAGGAAATTCGTACACGTCGCTGCCCCAGACTGACACGATATAAGGATGAAATCCGATCAAGCGGCCAAGCGTCCCGTACCCGCTGGCGTAGTGTGCATGAACAAACGCCGGTCGAATCGCCGTCACAAGGTCCCGAACGCGCCGGACCTCGCGAAAATAGTCCAACTTGAGGGGCAATTTCTCAAGGAGGCGATGCACGCGAATGCCTTCGAGCACTCCGTGGCCCTCCCCAACCGAGAAAACATGGACCTCGTAACCTTTTCCGCGGAAGTGATTCGCCCAGCGAACGGAATGGGGAACGGCCAGATTGGCCAGCAAGCAGATTCGCCGTGGTGTCATTGATGTCGTCAGATCTTCTGGCAAATCATCATCTCAGTGGTGGGGCTCTCGCTCACCAAGCGAGTCAGCGCCAGATCCAGCGGGTAAAGCACGGCTCCATAAACGGACCCGAGCCATGGAACAAAATGAACTGGAGCCAGAAACGCTCGCCAGGCCAGCATGGGCCAGCGCGATGACGTATCGATCGGGGCATTCATCAGAAAGAACATGGGTGCCCTACGGACAATTCGCAGCCCGCACTGCTCTACAATCCCTTCAATCACCTCGAGTGATCGGCTCACCTGATGATCGGACCGCCGGGTCGCGCCGTGCACGAAATTGTCCGAAAACAGGAAGTACCCTCCCGCTTTCAATACTTGAGAGATATTTTCGACCGCCTTCCGGAAACGATCGTCATCCGTGATGTGGAAAAGAACGTCGAATGCGGAAACCACATCGAAGCTCTCGCTCCAGCTCAGGCCCTCAAGGTTTTCCGCAATGTCCAGTTGTGTGACGTCAACGTCCGCGAATGTTCTCTTGAGCCGCTCCACTGCGACCGCCGTGAGGTCGGTTCCCTTGAGCGAGCGCACTCCCAGCGACTTCCACTGTTCAAGCCAAAACCCCGTACCGGAGCCGATATCCAAAACGTTTGCTTCAGATAGTTTGATCGGAAAATCTCGCAGATGTCTTCGGAGAATCTCCTGTCGCACAGCATACAACCAGTTGTTGTAACGCTTGCCGTGCCCCAGGTATCCAACTCCCTGCAATCCCCAGTTGGTCGCGAGACGTCCCTCCCAATAGAACTTGTCCCGCGAATCGGTGTTACCGGGCATCGCACTCCCATCCATTCTCGAGGGCAGCGTATTGGGTTCACTAGATGAGGTTGTCAACTTGAACGTCTCTCAATCTGCTGCGGCGGACACCCGGAGAATTCGCAGAGTTTCTGCGCCGGACAGTAGCCAAAGCACCAGCACACCGCCAAGGAACGAAAGTAGTACTACGTGCAGCTTGTCCTGCAAGGCGAACAAGCCGGACGATCCCAGGCAAAAAATTCCAAATCCGGCCCCGAGGATCATGGTCGTCACGCCAAGTTCATGGAAGGCATCAATGACGTTGCGCAGGACCGTATATAGGCTGTAGGGCACAGCCGCGAGCAGCAGCAACCGCAGGATTCCGGCTCCCTCTGTGAAGTCGGGCCCGAGGTACAAGCGCATCAGCGTCTCGGCTCCAAATGCAATCCCCGTCGCAAGGACTGCCGAAACGACGAGAGTGATCCTCGTCAGCAGCCAGACTTGCCGCCGCAACTCCCCATTCCGTCCCGCGGCCAGCAGTGTCCCCGCCTTCGGTAACAAGATTAACCCGAACGGAGAAAAGAACGACCCAATCACGTTCAGCATCGAGATTCCGAATGCGACAAAGCCGGCTGCGCGGATTCCGCTCTTGTGCGCCACAAACGTCGCCGGCAACGCGAACAGTGCCATCAGAATAAAATCACCCGGAACCCGCTGGATCCCGAATCGCAGCAGTTCCTTTATTTGTGCCCGATTATCCTTCACCACTGCTTTCCAGGGAGTGAATAGCAGAGCCACCAGCGCCACAGTGAGGGACAAAACACCGAGCGCCATGATCACAGACCGCACGTTCCCGCCAAATAACCCAAAAGCAACCAACGGCATGAGCCCGAAGTTCACGAATTGCAGGAGATTGGCAGAGCGCATGTCGAGGGTTCCACGGAAGTAGCTGTAGACAACAGCGTGCAACGCCGTTCCCGCGACCACCAGGCTCAAGGGGAATAACAAGGATGCGTATTCCCGTGAACCGAAGAACAGATACGCTAAGCTGCTGCCAAACGCGCTCAACAGAGCAACGCAAGCCAGCGCCGAAACGCCGACGCACAACAGCGTCGCACCCATGTAGCGCGCCTTTGCCTCCTGGTCGCCGCGCCCCGCCGCTATAGCCACATACCGCGGCAAGCCCACGCCGAGTCCCAGCAAAACAATCGGATACAAAATCGAGATCGTGCGCCGTGCCACCGCGTATTCAGCGAACCCAGTCTTCCCCAGGAAATGCGCCGCAAGCTTGTACGTCAGCAGTTGGCACGCCAGCACCGTAAATTCGGTCACAAAGGTCCCGCTGTATTCCCGTATATGGGAATTCCAGTTGCCTACGATCCAGGAAGATGCTGTAGTGAGCGCGCTCACGGGTAACAGACTCCACTGTTTGCTCCAGCAGAGAGAAAACCCATAAAGCCCGGCTCCAGTTTGCTAAGCACATTGTCCCATTTTGGGACTTGACAATTTAGGTAATTCATGCTATCTTACTGAATGACTTCCTCGCAGCGTCCCCAACCCCAATCCCCTCACCAACTTGCCCCGCTCCCAGCCCGTTCTTTCTCCCAATTTCGCCACCCCATCCACCCGCTCTTTCGTTACTTCTTTGCCGACGCGTCCGGAACAAATAGGGTTACGCAAAGCCCGCGTGCAAGTGCTTTAGAATCCGCACTTGTACAAGTGTTCATTCTAAAGAACTTTAAGTCATTTAGAATGAACACTTGTGAAAAACCCGGGGGGGGGTACCCCTCCCTTCCCACCGGCCACCGCTTGCACATCCGCGGCGTCCACGTCCACCGCAACCGACCGCTGGATCAGCTCCAGCGACACCACCACTCGCAGCGCGCTCTTCTTCTGTTTCAAGATTCCCTCAAGCCCCGTGAAAGGCCCGCCCGTAATCCGCACCCGCCGCCCCACCGTCAGGAACGGATGCGGCTCCGCCCGCAATCTCTGGCCCAGCCCCGCGCGCAGAATCTCCATCTCCTCGTCGGGAAGCGCCGCCGGCTGCCCGCTGAACGCCACCAGCCGCACGACGCCAGGAACCTCCAGAACGCGCAACCGGTCGCGCAGCGCGAGCCGTATGAACACGTACCCCGGAAACAGCGGCAAATCCAGCGTCACCCGGCGATCCTTCCATCGCCGCACCGAACTGTACAGCGGCAGAAAATGCTCCACCGCCCTCACATCAAGTTGCGTAGCCACTTGCTTTTCATGGTTCGCGCAAGTGTATGCCGCATACCAGTGCTGTTGCACAACTGCCGATTGCAGCGCACCCGCAGCAGAGCCGGTGGAGGCGTTGCGTTCGACTGCTGGATTCAAAGACATCCGCAAATACTCCCGATAATGCTCGGATACAGCTTCGCCCCGTCACTCACAGGGCAATTTGTGACCTAACCCAATTCTTTTCAAAAACTTACGAAGACTTCTACCGCCCAGCGGCTCCCCGCGCAGGCCGATCGCGGCCGTCCAACTCATCCTTACGAATTTCTTCGTCCGCATGCGCAGAAAATCCGTTTCGCGATGTCCACGGCAATCGCGCCTTCACCGCACCCGCAACTTCCTGGGCCAAAATCTTTCGTGGGTCGCGCGGATCGACTTCTTCCCACTGCGCTGAACCCAACACCCAAACCGTGGACAGCGCCACCGCGAGAAACGTGCCCAAGAACATGATTACCAAGCGAGGAGGAAATGACTTCTTCTCCGGGATTTTGGCTGGATCCAAAACCTTTACGCTGGGCGTTTCCTTCGCTTCTTGGACTTTGGCGAGCTCGTATTGCTCGGTCAGGAGTTCGTACACAGTCTCCTGAATTTTTGCGTGGCGGAAATGATCTGCATATTTCACGCCCAGCAGCGGGAAATTGCGGATCGATGGATAAGGCATCTCCGAGGCCTGATCCGCGCCTTGCGCCGAATCCTTGGTGGCACCAGGGCTTGTGCCTCCCATCTTGCGGAGCTCCTTGCGAAGTTCCCCTACCCGGGCATTTAAGGACTGAACGCGAGGATTGTTGTCCGTATAGATTTGACGAAGCCCTTCGAGTTGCGATTGAGCAGCGATCATCTGCCCCGCGAGGTTGGCAGCAGCCTCGACGACCGCTTTCCCTTCTTGTTGAATGTCAATCGTGTTGTTCTTGCTCGAAAACTGAGCGAG
>Ga0137418_10002820_pt1 | contig 15940 bp, 11 predicted proteins | sample CZODoug3_1_2_16f_FD_122242 | JGI IMG/M metagenome (GOLD analysis project Ga0137418, IMG submission 122242) | Vadose zone soil fungal communities from Angelo Coast Range Reserve, California, USA - CZODoug3_1_2_16fungal (Hybrid Assembly) | ecosystem: Environmental > Terrestrial > Soil > Vadose... | reverse complement strand
TAGTGTCCTGAGTCAGAAGTTCGCTCACATATTCGGGACCATTTTTCCACTGTAGCGGCGGTCTATGACCGCCGGTTTTATGGCATGTTGCAAGGAAAACCGGCGGTCATAGACCGCCGCTACAGTCGGAAAGCCCCCATGGATGGCATCGAATTTGTGAACGAATTTCTGACTCAGGACACCAGGTGGCACGCATGGATCAGCTCCTTCTCATAGGTCTCGATTTTGGTTCAACAACGAGCAGCGCCATTATTTCTCAGGCTCAAGTGTTGCGGAATTGCTCCACAGGCCGTTTGGAACTCGGACGGCGGTCGGTCGTCTACCGCTCGATGTTGACGTTCACACCTTTTGCAAACGACCTGATCGACGAACAAATCCTGGCCGGGCATCTGGATCGGTGGCTCCGTGAATCCGGTGTGACTCCCGGATCCTTCGCGTCGGGCGGAGTGATTATCACGGGCCTGGCGGCTCAGAAGGGCAATGTCGCGGCCATCCAGGCCCTGGTAAAGCAACGTGTCGGCGACGCGCTATTCGCGGTCGCGGAAGATCCCTGCCTGGAGTCCTGGCTCGCCTTCATGGGAAGCTGCCTCGCGCTGAGCTGGGCCGAACCGGAAGCGCATTTTCTCAATTTAGATATTGGTGGCGGCACGACGAACCTGGCCATGGGTATCAATGGCGAGGTCCTCCGGTGCGGTGGTTTGTACGCGGGGGCGAGGCACTTTCAGTTTGTCCCAGGGACTTATCGAATTACGGCATTGTCGTCCTACGCCGCCCGTTTGCTCAAAGACCTCGATATCGGCCGGTCGATCGGAGACACCCTCTCGCCAGATGAGCTTCGAGACATCGTGGATTTCTACGCGGCCCTCATCGAGGCAACCGTTTGCGCGGATCGATCGCGCCTGAATCAAGATCCGTTTCGTTATCACGAACAGATGCCTTTTGTACCGCTGCGGGATGATGTGTCGCCCGTGATCACGCTCTCGGGAGGAGTCGGTGAGCTTGTCTATAACCATATTCGCGGCGATCCACTGCCGGCGACAACTGCCTTTGGCGATCTCGGCATCGACCTGGCCAGGCGCTTGATTGAGTCGCCCGTGCTTTCGCAGCACCTGCGAACGCATCTGCCCATGAACTTCGGGCATGCGACGGTTTACGGACTGAGTCTGTACGGCACACAGGTTTCCGGGACAACGCTCTACTTGCCCAACCCTGGTTTATTGCCGCTGAGAGATTTGCCTATTGTGGCCCGACTTCGCATGGACGCTTCAGCCGAAGATGTGCAACAAGCTGTCGATATGGCCGGTCGCGGAATGCGCGGTGGTTGCATCGAGATCGATGGGGCCGGCACAGACTTCGGAACTGTCAAGAAGTTAGGTACCAGGCTGGCAGCTGCGTTGCGCAAAACCGGATTTCCCTGTGGCCGTTCCCTGGTATTGCTCGTGCCGCAGAATGTGGGAAAGACTGTCGGCTCCTACGCGTCCGACTGGGGCCGGTTGCCGGTGAAACTGATCGTGATCGACGAGCTTGCAAGCCGCAACTCCCGTTTCGCCAGCCTGGGCGCCATGAGAGACAACGTCGTGCCCGTGTCGTTTTACGGGATGCAGTAGCAGGGTAGAATCGGGTATGAAAAACCTGTCCCGTTTGGACGAGATCGCCGTCCCGCGGCCGCCAAATGACGAGTTATACACGGCGCACAAGTTTGGCCGGCAGTTTTCCTTCGCAGGACTGAAAGGTCTGCTGGGTGCTGCGGACTACAGCAAAGCCGGTGATCGCAACGCGGGGCTTGCCGCCCGCGATGAGGCCGAGCGGGAGGTGGCGCGCTCGATTCTATCCACGCTTACCTTGCAACAGCTGTACGACCATCCGCTGACCGATGATTCGGGCAGCGTGGACTCGGTAATGCGTGTGAACTACGATATCGACCTTAGGACCTTCGCATCGCTCGCCCCGATGACTCTTGGCCAACTCAAGGACCATCTGCTCAATTGTTCCGACGACGAAGTCATGCAGACCGGGCGTGCGCTGACCGGCGTCATGACCGCCGCTCTAGCCAAGCTGCTTGATACGCACGAACTGATTTTCGTGGCCAGAAAGTGCCATTGCGTCACACGGGCACGGACCACACTGGGTTTGCCCGGTACGCTCTCCTCACGACTCCAGCCGAACCATCCGGTGGACGATCTTCGCGGCGTCACTTTCCTGATCTACACGGGTCTATCGCTGGGCGCGGGCGACGCATTGATCGGTGTTAACCCGGCAATCGACAGCGTGGAAAACGTCTCGGCCATTCTCTCGCACCTCGACAGCTTGCGAAAACGGACCGGTGTTCCCACTCAGATTTGCGTGCTGGCACACGTGAAGACGCAACTCGCTTGCCTGCTTGCCGGCGCCCCCGTGGAAATCATGTTTCAGAGCCTGGCGGGGACCGAACAGACAAACCTGACGGAGTTCGACATCACGATCGATCTTCTCGACGAGGCCTATCGCACAATGGCCACCCGCGGGCCGTTGCGCGATGTCGCAGCGCAGTTCATGTATTTCGAAACGGGCCAGGGGAGCGAATTCACGTACCGCAAACATAATGGCATCGATATGACGACCACCGAAGCGCTCTGCTATGGACTGGCCCGACGCTACGATCCGTTCATGGTCAACAATGTCACCGGCTTCATCGGACCCGAAACTCACCTGGACAACTTCGAAATGATCATCTCCAACCTGCAGGATCATTTCATGGGCAAGCTTCTGGGCCTGCCGATGGGCATGGCGCCATGTTACACGCTCCACTCTAAGATCACCCTGGAGGGTCAGCAGATGGCAGCGGAGATGCTCGCCGCCGCAGGTGCGAACTACTACATGGATGTATGTTTGAACACCGATAGAATGCTGGCCTACTTTGACACCAGCGCTCACGACGACCAGACGCTGCGCGAGATTTACGGCAAGAATCCGGCTCCCGAATTCCTGGAATGGGCGGTGCAACGGGATATTTTGCGGAAGGCGCCAGACGGCCGCGCCGTTCGCGGGGCGAATTGGGGCAAGCCTCGAATCTTCTGTGAATCAGACCTGGAGTACCAGGAACTCTTCCGTGCCACGCCCGCGTTGTATGGACTGGAGCATGCCGGGCCGCGGCCATCAGAACAAACAACGCGGGACTTGAAATTGAATCAGGCGATTGCCAGGCAGGCCATCTATAGCGAACTTCGGCCCGACGAACTCGACAAGGTAGCCGCGTTCCGGGTTCTGACGACCGGGGCAAAGGACAAAGAGAGCCACTTGAACGCACCGCATCTCGGCGCCCGCCTGTCGGCCGAGAGCGCCGGCACGCTTCGTCCGGAATTTCGTGATGTCCAGATCGCAGTCTGCGACGGTCTGAGTGCGGAGGCTGTTCACCACAATGTCCCGGAACTGCTACCCGTGCTTACGGACGGCCTCGATGCGAGAAACCTGACGACAGGCCAGCCGATCCTTGTCCGTTACGGCCGCGTCAAAATAGCCGAGGACATCGCCGAACGTCTAAAGGCCAGGCTGGTGATACTCCTGATCGGCGAACGTCCGGGTGGCGACGCACTGGCGTCGCGAAGTCTTTCGGCCTACCTGGTCTATCAACTGCTCGATGCCGATGCGCAAAACAAAGCGGCCGCGTTCAGCAACAATCCGGATATCCGTTTCGAATACACGGTTATTTCCAATATCTATTCCGCAGGCTTGCCGCCGCTCGAGGCCGGCAGTGTCGTTGCCGAAAAAGCGTGGCACGTTCTCGCCCACCAGGCCGCCGGCAACCGTCTGGAGGCCACTCTCAAGATTTCCCGCTAATGCCGGAGCGCGAAAGTCCCCTCCTAACTTAGAAGGGGAGTTTTCTGAGTCCTGCCACATCGGGCAACAGTCAACACTCACATGCCTCGTTGGTCTGAGGCGGAGCCTCGCTGGAGTCCTATCTCAGCGACCGATTCGTCCCGTCGATGCCAGGTCGGCAAAATACTGATTCAGGCCGGTGACGATTTCCGAGAGTCCCTGCCGCAGGTTCTTGTCGAGGGATTCGACCACATCCGGAATATCCTTACCGGCGACCGACTCTTCGTGCGTGTAAAGCCGGGACCAGACGGTTCGGCCGCTCTTTGCATCGTGGAGTTCGATTTCCATCGACACCCGGCTATTGATCTCCGGTTTGTCGATCTCGGAGAATTCGTAGATCTTGCCTCGCACGACATAGTCGGCCATCCCACTGCTGCGCTGTGTGTCCACGGACTGATACCTGCCGGAGGAGCGGAGCAAGCGCACCAGTGAATCCTGAACCAGGCGATCCGGAGTATCCACCCAGCGGTGATATTCGTACGCCCCCATCTCGTGGGCGCCAACCTGATAAAGAATGCGGCCATCTCGCATGATCGCAGGAGAATCGATGCGCCCGACTTGCAGCGTGACGCCGAAAGCTGTGGCAGTACCAGCCGGCGGCACCGCCGGAATCTCAATGCGATAGTATTTGATCGGCCGGCCGCCGGCACATGCTGAAACCAGTGTGCAAAGCGTTGCGATCAAGCAGACCCGGACAGCGGAACGCATGTTCACTTCTGAATCCCTCCGGGCCTTCGCTCTTTCACGTTGACGCCTCGGATCAAGCTGGATGGGCGGCTCTTGATTGCCTCGGTCAGAACCCTGATGTTATCGGCGGATGAGCGCATGTTCTCCATAATCTCATCGATGTTGGCGGTGTTTTGATTGATGATTCCCTGAAGCTGATCCATCACGGTTTTCGAGTTTGCCAGCACCTCACGCAGCTCCGACATGGAAACCCGCAGATCCGGCCGGTTTTCGGACAACGCGGAATCGAGATTGGAGAGCATTTGATCCGCGCGGGCGGATGTCCTCCTCACGTCGTCCAGCAGCGGAGCCAGCCGGGCGGTTGCGTCGTTCATGCTCGTCAGGCCGCTGGAAACTTTGGGCCGGGAGTCGCTCAGCAGTTCGTTGAAGTTATTGAGCGACTGCGAGAGACTCGAACGATTACGGTCGTTTAATAGATCGTTCGCCCGTGCGAGAGCCTGCCCGATGTTCGAGCGATTGCGGTCGTTCAAAAGATCGTTTGCCCGCCCGACAGTGATCTGCAAACTATCGAGATTGAGAGTCAGCTTCTGCAGTGTCTCTTGAATTTGAGGAACGAGACTCTGGATCGCATCGCCCACTTGAGCAATCCCGACACTCTCGGCTGAATTGAGAACACTGCCGGGCGGCACCAAAGCAGCCTGCTCGGTTCCGGTTGAAATTTCGATGTAGTTGTCGCTCAAAGGACTGAGGCTGGAAAGCTTCGCGACACTATCCGTCTTTAACGGCGTGCCCGGGTCGACGACGAGATCGACCTCGATTCGCGTCGAGTCGCCTGGATCGATCCGCACACGCTGGACCGTGCCGACCTTCAGGCCGCCGTAGCGGACGGCCGTTCCCGGCTGCACGCCCCCGCTGAATTGGAAATAGACGTGGTGCGGAACGCCCGAACGGCCCATGCCTCCCCAAACAGCGACGGCTGTTCCCGACAGCACGGCGACAGCAATAACGACGAAGAGCCCTACCCACACACGTTCGCGATTTGGCGCCATTTCATCTCCTCAAATTCGGTCCGTATACAATCGCAGGTGATCCACATCATCACTCACCTCACTGTCCGGCACGCGGTTCAGAAACTGCTGGATACGCGGGTGAGTGCTTCGTCTCAGTTCGTCGGTGGTTGCCATAGCCACGATGTGGCCGCCATCCAGAACGATAATTCGATCCGCAATGAGGAACGCGCTCGCCAGTTCATGAGTGACCACTACGATCGTTACTGCCAGGGCTTGCTTCAAGTTCAGAATGAGAGAGTCGATGCCTGCTGCGACGATCGGGTCCAATCCGGCCGAAGGCTCATCGAAGAACAGTATTTCAGGATCCATAGCCATCGCGCGAGCGAGCGCCGCCCGCTTTTTCATTCCTCCGCTGAGTTCCGAAGGCATGAAATCCTGGAATTGGATTAGGCCGACCTGCTCCAGCTTGATGCGCACCATTACCTCAATCGTGGAAGCTTCCAGATTCGTATGCTCCCGGAGCGGCAGAGCCACGTTCTCCCCTACCGTCATTGATCCGATCAGTGCGCCGCCCTGGAAGGAAAGGCCGATCTTCTTCCGGACCTCATCGAGCTCGGCCGCCGAGGCCTGGGCGAGATTCGTTCCCCCGACCCAGACGGCTCCCGAGGTTGGCTTCTCCAGCCCAACCATTGTCCGAAGAAGAGTGCTCTTGCCGGAGCCCGACCCCCCAAGGATTACCATCGTTTCCTTCGGTTGCACGTCGAAGCTGACACCGTGGAGGATCTCGCGATCGCCATAATGTACGCGGAGATCTCTTCCGGAGATGATCGGTCCGTCGACGTCCATCACGCCCCACCCGTCACATAGAAGATTGCCGTGAACACGAGGTCCACGAGAACAACCAGGAAAATGGAAGTGACGACCGCAGACGTAGTCGAACGGCCCACCTCCTCGGAGCCCGCCCCGGTGGCAAACCCTTCCTGGCATCCTACTCCTGTGATGACCAGCGCAAACACGATGCTCTTCACTAATCCGGTGATGATGTCGCGCATGTAGAGCGCGTCGCGGGTGGCGGAGAGATAGGTTCCGAAGGTGTAGTCGGCGCCTGTGACGCCAAACACACTTCCACCCAGAACGCCCATAAGGTCAGCCCATATTGTCAGGCACGGCATCATAACAAGCATCGCCAGCAGCTTCGGCGTGACGAGAAACCCGATCGGATGCAGCGCCATCGTCTCGAGCGCATCCAACTCCTCAGTCACCTTCATTGTGCCGATTTCCGCTGCAAAGGCAGATCCGGAGCGGCCAATAACCACAATGGCGGTTACCAGCGGCCCCAGTTCCCGCGTGATTGAAATAGCGACAGTGTCCGCAATGAGGTGCAACGCTCCGAAACGTTTCAGCTCGTATGCGCCCTGCAACGCCATGATGACGCCGATGAAAAAAGTAATGAACGAAATGACGGGAACGGCTCCGACGCCAATCACCATCGCCTGATGACATGCGCGCTGATAACTCAGGCTGCGCTTCAGCGATGAAGTGAAGGCGTGGGCGAACGCCCGGCCCAGGAGCTGAGCCACTCCACCCAAATACACGAGCCCTCTCTCTACGGCGCCTCCGATAACGGAAAGAGGTTCCACAACGCTAAGGCGCGGCATCTGTCTCCAAGGCTCGCTCTTCGCTGTCCGCGATCTGGAAAACCCCGAGGAGGTGAGTCAGCTTCAAGACGTCATAAACCGCCGAACTCAGGCCGAACAAAACGAAGTCCTTCTTCAGGTCCCGAGTTTTCCTCAGGGCCTCGATCAAAGTGGCGATGCCCGAACTGTCAATATAGCGGATCCCGCTCATGTTGAGCGCAAGCCGGGACGTCGTCTTCACATTCTCGAACAATGTGGCGCGCAAGACAGGCGAGTTGCCAAGATCGATGGCTCCCTCGAGGTCGACAATCGTCGCTTTCGCCACGACACGGATTGAGATTTTTAAGGTTCGCACTCTGCCCATAGCGTTCGTGGAGGCTATCAGCCGCGCCCGGAAAAATGCAAGCGGCGATGCCATCGTTTCTCATGGGCGAAGAAATCGTTCACCCAATCGGGAATGCCTAATCCGAATTTCGAACGATTGTGGAAGCTATACCTGAATTCGTTCACGATCAGGCTTTCATTAGCGAAGCAGGCATTGAACGGGAGATCATCCTCAAAGGGCACGCGGCTCGACCAGCTTAGATTGACTTGTGCATGATGAGAGCCGTGACCTGAACCGACACCTCGACAAATTCAGTTCGGCGCGAAGTTGACGTTTTGAGCCGCCTCCGCCCAAAGCGGTAACTAGAACACTATCCGCATCTGAAGTTGAATCACGCGAGCAGGGCCGGTTTGGGTCGCCTTACCAAACGTAATTCCGCTCAGGTTTGTAGCGAAGTCGGTGTATGTTGTGTGATTGAGCGCGTTCAACATGTCAGCCTTCACCTCGAGCTTCTTGCGTTCAGTCAAACCGAAGCTCTTTCCGAGCGAAAAGTCGAGGTTCCACGAACCGGGCGCACGCACGGGCGAGGAATTGATGTTGCCCCGCCGGATCGTTCGGCCGGATGCTCGAGGGACGTCGACGAGCGTGAAAGCAGCAGGATTGATGTATTGCGTGTTTCCAAAGCTGCAACACTGCTTGTTGATCATGTTCCCGGGGTCGATCAGGTCAGGCCGGCCTCCCGTCTGAGTGATACCCGTGAAGATTGGTATTCCCGTTCGGACTGCGAATATGCCGGTAAGCTGCCAGCCGCCCAAAACATTCCGAGCCAGTGGCGAGTTGGCAAACACACTGGGCACCGAATAGATCCAGTCCGTGGAGAAATTGTGCGTGATATCGCCGGTCGACAAACTTCGCTCGATCTTAATGTTGTCAAAGTCTTCGATGGAATTCCGCGTCCCGTCTCCGACCCAGCTCTCCGCGATATCGCCACCGGTATAGGACATGCCTTTGCCCCAGGTGTAGTGAACATTGAAGCCCAGTCCGCGCGAGAACCGTTGCTTCAGCGACGTCTGCCAGGAGTTGTAATTCGTCTGCTGAGAATTGTCGTTGTAAGAGCCCTGAACATCGCCCGGGTTCGGACGGATTCCCGTGATGCGGTCGACGACATTGAACGTTCTGATCATCACGAACTTGACGCCGCGTGTTCCTACGAATGCGCTCTCCAGCACCAGTGAGGGAGTCAAAGCCCGCTGAATCCCCAGCGTGTAATTCATCGCGTATGGAGAGTCATAATTTGGATTGATCCGACGGGTCACGCCATACTTGTGTTCGGACAGCGCGATTAAAGCCATGTCGTCATTGTAGGTCGGAAATCTCAAGCCGAGAGCGGCAGCTTCCAGCCTGCTCCAGGTTTTGGTGGCGGGCAGGTCGGGTCTTGCGATCTGTCCGGAGCCTTCTTCTTGAGGTCCCGCGTCGAACCCTGCAAAGTTCACTCCGAATCCACCTCTGACGACGAAGTCACCCTTGCTGTCGGCAGTGTAGGCGAAGCCAAACCGCGGCCCGAAATTCCAATTATCGTTTTCGTAGGGTTTATTGCGATCGCGGAGTCCGCCCCAGGTGAAGTTCTGTGGGTCGAGCAGTCCATCCAGATTCCAGGCCGCGGTGCCGGGTTGGTTCTCATATGCCCGGCTTTTTTCATAGGTCGATGCGCCGCTATACACCGCTGCCGGGGTCACCTTGATAGCATAGTAATTGTCCTCGCGCAGCCCCAGGTTCAGGACAAGCTTCTGGTTGACGCGCCAGTCGTCCTGGACATAGAAGGAATAGCCTGGCAGGCTCCACCTGGTGCTAGGCACAGATCGGCCTAGCGTTACGGAGTTCGGAGTATTCGTTTGAACATCGGCCAAAGTGTTGAACGAAACACTGCCGGCCTGCTGGTTGTCAAATCCTCCAATTTTAAGACGGAGCGTCCCGCCAACCTTCAAAGCGTGAGGGCCGGTCAGCAATGAAAACTGCTGCTCTGCCGTCCAGGAAGGCCACTTATTAACTCTCCGCAGTCCACCGCGCGTCGTCGTCATCCCCGTGTACGCGAATTTGTTAATGATGCCGAAGCCTTTGGCATATTTTTCGTGGCCTGGGTCGTACTCGTACCAGGTCTTCTCGATCCTAACTTGTGGAACGTGATTCAATCCCATGCGCGTTGACGAACTCATTCGGCCCTTGCCGATCACATAGCCCACGTTCAAACGCCTGACTTTGCTCGTGAAGGCCACGGGCTCTAATGGATCATCAGCCGCTTCGCTTCGATTGGGATGGCCTCCGGCAAATGCAACCGATAAGTTGCCGCCGCCCACCATGTAATCCGCTCTTGCATCGACATGGTCGTCATTCCAATTACTCTGTCCTGGACCAATCCACCGGCCTAACAGATCCGTCGCACCGTGCGGCTGATTCGGGATCGGCATGTAATTCAGATTTATCTGTGTTTCGCGGTACGGTAAGTACTGCAGCAGGAGGTTACGAAAGTACGGCGTCGGAAACGCGCCGTTGACCGGGACCGTTGCGCGGACGCGGTATCCTTCGTAAGCGAAAAGGAAAAAGACTTTATCGCGTTTGATCGGTCCTGAAATCGAGCCGCCGAATTGGTTCGAGACAGAATTCGGTTTGCTGCTCAGAATTGGCGACCGGGCATTCAGCGCCGATCCCGAATAGCGCTCCATTAAGCTGCCATGCCAATCGTTCGTTCCCGACTTTGTGACCATGCTCACATGGCCACCCATCCCGCCATATTCCGCCGAGATGACGCCCTTGACGATCTGTACTTCACCAATGGCTTCCGCGCTCATCACCTCAATTTTGGCAAAGTTCCCGTACATGCCGAGCATCTCCGAACCCGCATCGCCGCTAGCGCTGCCTCCGTCCACAGTGGCGCTCATCGAGCCGCCGCCGAGTCCATTCAACTTGTAACGCGTGCCGCCCATGGTGTTGGACGTGAGATCGTTCCGGCTCAAGCCGGTCCCGGCAGCCGCGATGATCGTCGTCACATTGCGATTGATCATCGGAAGGGATGTGACTTGCAGCGCGTTCAGCGCCAGCCGCTGCTCGGGCGACACGGTATTGACCTGCGCCGCTTCCGCAGTCACTGTGACTTCGTCGGTGAGGCCGCCGATCTGCAGCGTGTAGGTGCGCCGCAATGTCTGCGCGGCGCCCAACGAAATGTTCCGGCTCTCGAGGTTCTTGAATCCCGCCATTTCCAATTTCAGCGTGTAGGTGCCGACCGGCACGAAATCGAATAAGAATTCCCCTCGCTCGCTGGTGAGTTGCTCGAGGACTGCGGATGTGCCTTCGTTGAGGAGGCGCACCTGAACCCCGGGTAATACTGCGTGTGTCTCGTCCTCCACGACTCCTCCAAGAGTCGCCATCGTCCGCTGTCCGAAACACGAAATTGCCAGTGCTGCGATCAGAACAATCGAGAGAACCATGGCAGACAACGCGGCCTTCAAACGCATTTGCGCCCCCTTCGATAAACTTTTTGAATGGACAATTGACTGGACTATGGCTGATTCCGCCTGCGAAGGGCAACCATAATTCTGGGCGTTAAGCTAATCACTTCCTGCGGCTCTCGAGAGGAACCTTGAGCTTGGCCAGCTCACGAACAAAGAGCGGGTTCACCGGAAACTCTGCGACGAGTTCGTTAAGCTGAATGCGTGCTACTTCTGGCTTCTTTTCGCGCAGGGCTGCCAGTGCCAGTAAGATCTTCGCGAACGGCCGCAGGTAGTGGCCATGAGCGGCGGCGATCTCGATCTGCTGGATCCCTGCTTCCTTGTCGCCGTGGATTCCAGCGAAGCCGAGGAAGAACTTCTTGATTCCCGGCTTCTTACTCGCAGATATTTCTTCGATCTGATGGGGTGGACACCTTAAATTCGTTCAGTTCCTGCCAAACTCTTGGCGATGATCAGCCCAAATCGTGGAAGGTGGATGAGATGAACACCGTGCTCTATCTATAGAGTATCGGGAACAATTGAAGGGTTGGGAACGTAGGAGGTTCAAGCGACTGGTCAGACGGGCCGTGCTGAAAAACCGATTCACCAGGAAGGCTTCCACGAAACCGGCAGCAGTTCGAACACCCAGCCGCGGGAGGATGGAAAGTTGGATTCCGTTGCAGTTAAGACCCACGCTCGTGGCAGTTCCGTGCAAGGTACGGGGCGAAGCGGAGCGGGGCGTGCTCACGCAGCGAGAGCTGAATTCGAGAGCCTGGAGTGGCTTGAGGACGGTCAGCACCCGTTGGACTGGAACGGCCCAACCAGTCGGATTTTCAGCAAGTTTCGGGACGAAGATTTGGATCGGCCGATCATCGATCACTTTGAGCGCGTGGCGCGCCGACATCGAAACCGTATCGCGGTCACGGATTCAGACACATCTCTCTCTTTTGCGGAATTGTGGGATGGCCTTTCCGGACTGGCCGAAACCATCGCGGCCGAAACCAAACCTGGAGACCTGATCGGCATAGTACTGCCGACATGTTCGATGTTTCCCCTCGCCATCCTGGCTTGCCTGGCGGCGGGACGCCCCTTTGTCGCCCTGGATCCTCACTATCCAGGCAACTGGTTGAGCCAGGTGTTGGAGGACGCGCGGCCAGCCTTGATCATCGGACGAGAGGACGTTCTTAGAGGCGTCGAGACCGGCGCGCCAACGGCGCGGGTCATCCATCTGACCCGTTTGCCTCAATCCGCGCGGAAGGGCTGGCGACCCGCCGAACCAGGCTTGGACCAACCCGCATGCGTGGTGTTTACCTCCGGGAGCACCGGCCGGCCGAAGGGCATCGTCAACAGTCAGCGGAACCTTCTGCAGCGCGTCGCCCAGTCCATAAACGCCGCGCATATCAACACCGAGGACAGGTTTCTGACCCTGGCCTCACTTTGCACCATAGTCGGCGTGCGAGACGCCATAACCGCGCTGCTCGCGGGCGCCAGCGTTCACCTCCTCGATGCGCAACGCGTCGGCGCGCGCGAGATTTTGAATGTCATCCGCACAGAGGCCATCACAATCTTGTTCGCGTTTCCGGCTCTGTTGAGGTCGGTGATCGCGTACGGTGGGGAGCGCGCGGGCGATGCCCTTCGACTGGTTCGGGTCGGTGGAGACACCACACTGTGGAGCGACATAGATCTGCTGCGGGGTTGGCTCGCTCCGGAATCGGCAATCCAATTGATTTATGCCGCCACTGAAGCGCCGATGATGCAGTGGTTCGTCGATGATTCCTGCCGCGCCGACGAAGCGCGCATTCCCATCGGCTATCCGCTTCCAGGCAACCGTCTCGCGTTGATCGACGAGCATGGACGCAACACGCCGCCGGGCGAGGTCGGAGAGCTGGTCGTCGCAAGCCCCTACGTGGCGTTGGGACTTTGGGTCGATGGACGCTGCGCCGCCGGCAGCATTGAAAGTAACGGCGCGCCCCCTTGTCGACTTTTCCGGACGGGGGATCTCGTACGCCAAAGGCCCGACGGGCTGCTCGAGCGGATCGGCCGCAAGGACAGGCAGGTCAAGATCCGGGGCGCCCGCGTCGATCTCGACGGCGTGGAAGCCGTCCTTCGCCAGAACCCCTTCGTGCGCGACGTCGGCGCCCTGGCGAGGCCTGCGATCAAAACGAACAGCGCCGATGGCGAGGTGAACCTCGTCGCCTATGTGAGCCCTCGCGATAGGGCGCCTGCCGGGCTGCTCGATGCCCTGAAAAAGTCGATGCGCTCGGCGCCGCCGCCCATGCGGCCAGGACGCCTCTATCTGGTCCACAAGATTCCTCGGCTGCCCAGTTCCAAGCTGGACCTGCGCGCGCTCATAGCCCTGGATGAGGTCAACGTCCAAAACGAATGCGCCAATGTCGTCGCTGCAGCCGAAGCCGGTCCGGCGGACGGCGATTGCATCGCGCGGACGGTGGCGCAAGTCTGGCAAAAAGTATTGCACACGCCCGTCGGCGGCCCGGAGGACGACTTCTTCGAAGTCGGCGGCGATTCGCTAAAGGCGATCACGTTTATGCTCGACCTCGAACGGGCCCTGGGCCTGGAGCTTTCATTGACTCTGATCATTGAGGCGCCGAAGTTCGCCCGATTTTGCGAGGCCCTGAGAGAACATCGCACCACCCGTTACGTCCCGCTCGTTCCCCTGAAGGCAGGCGAGGGCTTACCGCCGGTCTTCTTCATCCATGGCGTCGGCGGGAATGTCGCGGGACTGTTCCCGATGGCCCGACGAATGACCTACCCTGGGGCGGTTATCGGTATCCAGGCGCGTGGTCTGGCCGGCCAGGAGCCGCCGCACCCGACCGTGGAGGCGATGGCAGCTGAATATTTGAGAGAAGTAAAGGCGCGGCAACCGGACGGTCCCTACTACCTGTGCGGCTATTCCTTCGGAGGGCTCGTTGCCTTCGAAATGGCGCGGCGGCTTTGGGAGTCGGGAGACGAAGTCGGCCTGGTCGGCCTTTTCGATACGAGGATGAGCCCGCTAAGATGGCCGTTACGTGCCTGGCTCTCCATTGTCCGCCGGCGAATGGTTCAGTTCGCCGTCGGCGTGAGCGCCGCTCCCATCCATACCTGGCCGGCGGCGGTCTGGAAAATGGGCAGCCGTGTCTGCGAAAGACTGCGAGGCCACCCCGCGCCCACCAGTGTTCTCAAGGTGACGGCTAGCGCGCTGATAGCATCGGCGCGGTATCGGCCCGGGTTTTATCCAGGGGAACTGACGCTGTTCACTCCGGTGGGGCGGGAACCCGGCCTCCCGTCTCTCCAGGCGATCTGGCGCAAACACGCTCGCGCTCTATCAATTGTCGAGACCGCCGGCGCCCACGCTACGATGCTGTCCGCGCCCAACGCCGAGTCCGCCGCCGCATCCTTGATGCGCTGTCTCCCCGTGTCCTGACCAGTCAGCGGTCGTGTTTACAGCCAGGCAGCGCAATGGATTACTGTGCTGTATTGCACAGCCCCGATCGAGTCATGAGCGCATACTTCAGTGGTGGGACACTCGGCGCTTGCGACAGCGAGCCTGAACCTGCCTGAGATTGAGCGTTAGTCGAAAGACTTCGACCGCGAGAGGTCGTATTGAAGACGTCCGGGGAGGCGTTTTATAGATTTCTCGCGAATAGGGAGAACGATCCTTTATGGCTAAATTCAAAGTTGGAGACCGCGTTAAGGTTCTGCCCGGGGTGGCAACACCTTTCGTCGGTTTGGAAGGCATCATCTACGGAGTTCAGCCACACGATGGAGGTGTAACAACTATGGATCGGCACATCGTTGTGTTCGGGCGGAGGGAGAAGCGGTCGTTCTATAGCGCCGAACTTCTACATATCGAGAAGTCAAAATAGATCTTTAATCGCTCGCAGACGGCGGGATCGTCACTGTAGAGATAGTGAAGTGTTCCGCGTGAAACCACAGCGGGCGAGAAGGGCCTCGAATCGGGAGTCGCCGCGGTAGGGGTCCCACTTGGGATCCACGGTCAGAAATATCAGATGAACGTCTCGCGCGGCGTAGGCCTTGTCGAGCCAATCGAACACCGCTTTTCGTTCGCCGAGACCGGCGTGCACGATAGCCATGGCATACGGCGGCCCGTACCGCTCGCGGGAAAGGGCCTCGAGCCTTTTCAACAGAGCCGGTTAGGTTACTTTTTCCATAGCCGCCCGCGGCCGTCGCAAACACCAGCGGCTTCTTTCAAACGGCGTTATCGAAAGTGCCTTCAACATTTGCGCCCGATGGGAATTTGTCGCCCGGGCACTTCCGATGAACGCTAGCTGTTCTCAGGACTTAGCAATAAGTGGAGTATTCTCCAGAGCCATCAGGAAAGCGGCCTCCGTGTTGGACACGCGTAAGTTTCGTCAGGGGCGATAAGATCTGTTTCCCTTAGTGTTTTCCCATTTAGGATGATGGTGGATCGCGAACGATCAAACTCGCCGATCGCTTTTGCGCTCGAATAGTGCTGCCCCTCAAAGCGGTCTCCTGTCCCGGAAATCGCTCGCGCGCTACGTTTTGATCCCGGCGAGCGTATACAAGGTCCGAGTCAACACGCCAGGCATCCCGTGCCCCGCGTGCTCGAAATCAGCCGGAACGCATTAATAGGACGATCTCCTTCGACTCTTAGTTCGTATTTGTTTCGTCTGGCAGGTTCGAACCGAGGATGACAACAGCCTGGGCCATCGGCAGCAGACCTGTCGCGTTCCAGAAGTTGAATATGAATAACGCGATCAAATCCGCATGCCTGGCGTTGTCCGGATCGTTTTCGGCGTAGCGTTTCTTAACGACGTCATGGCAGACCTTGAACAGCGACTTCTGAAGTTTCGCTATGCTCTTGCCGGGTTTGATTTTCACGTCCACCGCTCCATTGCTGAATTCGTCCCAGAACTCGGGATCGGTGATCAGCCGGCGCGGTTCTTTGCGCGCGAGTCCGGCGCG
>Ga0137418_10002819_pt1 | contig 15940 bp, 12 predicted proteins | sample CZODoug3_1_2_16f_FD_122242 | JGI IMG/M metagenome (GOLD analysis project Ga0137418, IMG submission 122242) | Vadose zone soil fungal communities from Angelo Coast Range Reserve, California, USA - CZODoug3_1_2_16fungal (Hybrid Assembly) | ecosystem: Environmental > Terrestrial > Soil > Vadose... | reverse complement strand
TCTCATCGCTGTCGGCCCAGTTGGAGGGCAGGCGATGGTTGCTGCGCGCATCGACTAATTCGAGGCTGCTGCCGCCGCCATCGGCCCACGCGGGCCAGCGTCCACCGGTGCCATAAGTTACTTCGTCCAAGACGATGTGAATCAGGTTGGTTGCGTTGATGATATCCGGCTTGGCGAGGGCGAGCCGTTCGCCCTTGCCGGAAAGCTTGCCACCATAATCGCCGAGCGTGTTATTGACGTTCAGGTTCGGGTACAGAGACATCAAATGGGCGGCCGACCTGGCAATCACCAGGTAAGCGCCCGGAGCCACCACAATGTTGCTCGGGAAAGTGAAGCCGACGGCGTCCTCCAGCGTCCAGCCGCCCAGATTGACCGTGTTGCTGCCCCGATTGTAGAGCTCGATGTATTGGTCGTTGTCGCCTTCGGTAATGGGATGGTACATCAGTTCATTGATAACGAGGTCGCTGACCAGGATGGTCGCATTGGTGCCGCCGGGCGTTTTGCCCGCCAGCCGGTAGAACTGGTCCGCGCCATCCGGATAACGGCCCGTGGCGACCCCGTTTTCCTGGCCGTCAAAACGAACGGCGTCAAGGACCCGAGTTTGCGATGGGTTCTTCAAATAGACCGTCTCCCCGGCGGCGTTGAGGGAGAAGTTCATGTTGGAGTAGAAAACAAAGCCGTGAGGCGGGAGGATCGTGCCGGGGGGGATCACAAATTTATTGGTGTCCGGCCGATCGCTCAGTGTGCAGCCAGAAATGTCCGCCGGCTGGCTGCTATGATTGTAAAGCTCGAGGTAGTCGAAGTCCGGGGGATCGGTGTGAGCCAGGAATTCGTTGATGACCACATTTCGCAACAGGTCGGGAGTAAATGGATCCAGGCGCCCGGGTGAACCGCCGAGCGAATCGCTCGCCGCCCAGGCCAGCGGATTATTCTCGCCGTACGAAGGCCGCGCCAGAACCAGCGAATGGCCGCTCCCATCGGCCGCCACCGGCCAGGGAGAGTGATCGGTGTAATCCACTTGCAGGAGAACTCCGCCGCCCTGATTGATCAGCAGCACGGCGCCGAGGCTGTGCGGCAGACTGCCGCTGTAGGGGCCGAGGACGCCGGTGATGCCGTAGGCGCCCTGGAGATCCGCCGGAGATTTGGCCACCACGAGAAAACCTCCGCCCGGCAGAACGGTGCCCGCCGGAAAAGTGTAAGTGATGCTGCCGGCCAATTGATAGCCGCTCATGTCCTGCGGCTCGCCGCGCGAGTTGAAAACTTCGACGAACTCAAAGAGGCTGTTGGTTGGGTGGTACATGATCTCCGAAATGACGAGGCTGGTGCGCCGGCTGCACTGGCTTAGCGATTCAATCGTCAACGCGTTTCTCGTCGCCCATCCGGGAGTCGTGTTCACGATCAGCGCCGGGAACGACGGGCCCGGTCTCTCCACCGTGGGCCTGCCCGGCTCGGCCGACCTCGCAGTATCCGTGGGCGCGGCGCTGCCGGGCATCTACGTCCCGCTCGAGCAGGATGGCGCCTCGCCCGTGGCGAGCGACTTCGTCGGCTCGTTCAGCGGGCGCGGCGGACGGTTCGGAAAGCCCGACTTGCTCGCGCCGGGCTGGGCCTACTCGACCGTTCCCTCGTTCGACACCGGGAATGAGATCAAGGCGGGCACCAGCATGTCCGCTCCCTATGTGGCCGGGCTCGCGGCGTGCCTCGTCTCCGCTCTGGTGCAGGAGGGACGCAGGCCGGCCGGCGCCGAGGTGGGCGCGGCGCTTCGGGCCGGCGCCGCCGGCCTGCCAGGCGCCAGCGTGCTCGACCAGGGGGCCGGCGTGCCGCAGCTCGAGCGGGCGTACCGTTGGCTGCTCGCCGGCCATCAAGGCTCCGGCTACGTCGTGCGGGCGACCTCGGGCGGCGGCTCGGCCGCGTTCCGACGCGAGGGCCTGGCCGGGCCGGGTGACACAGTCGAAACGTTCCGGGCGCGACACGTCACCGGACTCCGCGTCGCGGGGTTCTCGCTGAAGAGCGACACGCCGTGGCTGTCCGCGCCCGCGATGCTGGCGGCGGGCTCCCGCGAGACCGAGATCCCCCTGACCTACTCCGCTCCCGCGCTCGCGGCGCCGGGCGTGTACGTGGGAACGGTGACCGCCTGGAATCCCAGCGATGCCCTGGGCGGACCAGTGTTCCGGCTCGTCAACGTCGTGGCGGTACCGTATGACCTCGCGGATGAGCCGTTGTCCGACGAGCGGCGCACCGTCGGCCCCGGCCAGGTGCGCCGGTACTTTCTCCGCGTGGCGCCGCCGGGCGCCACCTTGGTCGCTACGGTCACGCTCGCCGACTCCGGGCAGCAGACCGCCAAAGCGATCCTGTACGAGCCCAATGGCGCGCCATTTCGAGAGCTCGCGCGTGATTCGATCGTTCCGATCGGCGGATCCCAGGTGGGCACGGCCCGGTTCGCCGTCCGCGCAGAGGATGCCGTGGCGGGCGTGTACGAGCTGGACGTCGTCGCGCCGCCGCGCTCCGGGGCCGTCGCGACCGTCCGCGCGCAGCTCGCACCGCTCACACTCGCGGACCGGGAAGCGACGAACCCGGGCCAGGCAAGCGTCAGCGGGCGCGTCACGCAGGCGTTGCTCGGCGCGGAGCGCACTCTGGATGTCGCGGGCCGCGGCGCGATGCCCGAAAGCCTCACCGTCTCGGTGCCCGATTGGGCGGCGCGGGCGCTCGTCGAGGTGGAGGTACCACGCGAACAGTGGCGCGAGTTCACCGACTTCGGCGTGACCGAGTTCGATTCCACTGGCCAGCAGGTCTCTCAGGGGCCGCTCGAGTTCGCACTCGGGCGGCAGGCCTTCGCGGTACCGGCGGCCCTGCAGGGCCATCCGCTCACGGTCGAGCTGTATCCCGGCTTCGCACGCGACAAGGGCGTGCATCCGTGGCGCGCGAAGGTGCGGGTGCGCTTCCTGCTGAGCGAGCCGCGCCCGCTCGGCGACGGCCAGGACATCACCGTGCTCCCGGGGGGACGCGCCCCACTCCCCGCCTCGCGGCCGCGGGACCTGGCGTTACCCGAGGGCTTCGCGCCGCTGGTCGAGGTGCGAGTACGCTCATCGGTCGGGGCCCCCGACGCGGTCCGCCGCGTGGTCGTCAGTCCGTGAAACCGCAGCCCGCCACCGTGCGCATCGCCGCGGGGCAGGGGTTCTGGGGCGACTGGCTCGAAGCGCCGTATCGCCAGGTAACCGGCGGACCGGTGGACTACCTGATGATGGACTACCTGGCCGAAGTCACGATGTCCATCCTGCAAAAGCAGAAGTCGCGCGATCCGTCGCTCGGGTACGCGAAGGACTTCATCCCGCTGATGGAGCGCATCCTGCCGATCCTCGCGGAGCGGCGGATCAAGATCACCGCCAACGCCGGAGGCGTGAACCCCCGCGGCTGCGCGCAGGCGCTGGCCGAGACCGCGCGCCGCCTGCGGCTCGGTGGGAAGGTCCGGCTCGGCGTGGTGACGGGGGACGATCTGCTGGGACGGTTGGACGGGCTCCTGGCCCGGGGGCACGAGCTCAGGAACCTCGACACCGGCCGACCCCTGGCCGACGTGCGCGACCGCGTCGTTTCGGCGAACGCATATCTCGGGGCGTGGCCCGTGGTGGAAGCGCTGCGCGGCGGCGCGGACATCGTCGTGACGGGACGCGTCACCGACACCGGGCTCACCCTCGCGCCCATGATCCACGCGTTCGGGTGGCGGCCTGACGCCTGGGATCTGCTCGCCGCCGGAACGGTCGCCGGCCATACCATCGAATGCGGCGCGCAGTGCAGCGGTGGCAACTGCTTGGTGGATTGGGAACGGATCCCCGACCTCGCGAATGTCGGCTACCCCATCGTCGAGGCGGCTCCGGATGGAACGTTTGAGATCACCAAACATCCCGGCACCGGCGGGCGCATCAGCGTGGCGGGTGTGAAGGAGCAGCTCGTGTACGAGATGGGGAATCCCGCGGAGTACATCACTCCCGACGGCATCGCGGACTTCACCACGATTCGGCTCGAGCAGATGGGAAAGGACAGAGTTCGGGTGTCAGGTGTCAGGGGGAGACCCGCCACAGACAAGCTCAAAGTGTCGATTGGCTATTTCTACGGCTATAAGGCGGTTGGCACCTTGGTCTACGCGTGGCCGGACGCTTACAGGAAAGCGCAGGCGGCGGATCGGATTCTCCGACAACGGCTCGCCGATCTCGGCCTCAAGTTCGAGTCGGTATTGACGGAGTTCGTCGGCGCCGACGCGACCCACGGCCCGCTGGCGCGTGCCAGCGCGCCGCTCGATCAGCTGCCGGAAGTGCAGCTGCGGATCGGCGTCCGCTCGGCGGACAAGGCCGCTGTCGAGCGGTTCACGCGCGAGATTGCACCGCTGATCCTCAACGGACCGCCCAGCGTCACCGGGTTCGCCGGCGGACGACCCAAACCCGAGGAGATCGTGGCGTACTGGCCCGCGCTCCTCGACAAGCGAGCGGTGGAGCCGTGCGTCGAGGTCGTGGACGTATGACCAAGCACACAGGCCGGAAGAAGAAGGTGCCGCTCGTCGAGCTCGCCCACGCTCGATCCGGTGACAAGGGAGACACGGCCAACGTGGGGCTGATCGCGCTGAAACCCGAGTACTATCCGATCCTCGTGAAGCACGTGACGGCAGCGCGCGTCGCCCGGCACTTCAAAGGCATCATCTCCGGCCCGGTGGAGCGCTACGAGCTGCCCAACCTGCAGGCCCTGAACTTCCTGCTGCATGGCGCGCTCGACGGCGGCGGCACGATTTCGCTCAAGACCGACGCCCAGGGAAAGGTGTTCTCGACCGCCCTGTTGCGGCTCGAGCTGGAGCTCCCCAGGTGAGCGACCGGGTGCTGGCCGCGCTCGAAGGCGGCGTCCTCACAGCGACGCTCAACCGGCCGGACAAGAAGAACGCGATCGACACGCCGATGATCGACGCCCTGCTCACCCTGCTGGAGCGCGCCGATCTCGACGGCGCGGTGCGCGTCGTGGCGGTGCGGGGTGCCGGGGGCGACTTCTGCGCCGGCATGGACCTGAACGAGCTGCTCGCGTCCGCCGACAAGCGCGTCGAAGAAAACCGACAGGCGGCGCTGCACTTCGGCGAGATCTTCGTGCGCATGCGACGCCTCCCCAAGCCGATTGTGGCCGTGGTACAGGGCCGCGCGCTCGCGGGGGGATGCGGATTGGCCACCGCGTGCGACCTGGTGCTCGCGACCGAATCCGCACAGTTCGGCTATCCCGAAGTGCAGCGCGGCTTCGTGCCGGCCATCGTCATGACCCTACTCAAGCGCACAGCGGGCGAGAAGGTCGCGTTCGATCTCGCGGCCACGGGGCGGATCCTCGGCGCCTCGGAGGCCGCGGGGCTGGGGCTCGTGTCGCGGGTGTATGAAGACTCCGACTTCGAGGACCAGGTCAGCGAGGTGCTGCGCGCCCTGGCCGCGGCGAGTCCCTCGGCGCTGGCGTTCACCAAACAGCAGTTCTACCAGCTCGACGGCCTGGGATTCGAGGACGGCATCCGGCTGGGAGCGGACGTGAACGCTGTCAGCCGCACGACGCCCGATTTTCGCGCGGCTTTGCAGGCGTTTCTCAAGAAGTGACCCGGACGTCCGCCCCGCCATGACCGCGCTGCGCGAACCGGGCGCCATCCTCTTGCTGTCGTGTTACGAGCTCGGCCATCAACCGCTCGGGCTTGCTTGGCCGCTGGCGTTTCTCCAGCGCGCCGGCTTCGCCCCGACCACTCTCGACCTCGCTGTGGAACCTCTCGACGAAACGAAAGTGCGGCGAGCCCGACTCGTGGCGATTGCCGTGCCGATGCATACGGCGTTGCGCCTGGGCGTGCGCGCCGTCGAGCGCATCCGCCGGATCAATGCCACGTGTCGCATCGTGTGCCACGGTCTATATGCGGCGCTCAACGCGGAACACCTGCTCAGCGGGTGCGCCGACGAGGTCCTGGGCGCGGAGTCCGAAGCGGCGCTCGTCGCGCTGGCCGAGCGGCTCGACGTGGGAGACGAGCGCTCCACTCGCCCGCGGGCCACGCTCGAGCGGTTGTCCTTTCCGGTCCCCCGGCGCGACGGGCTCCCGGCGCTCACGCGGTACGCGAGTCTGTTGCGGGATGGCCGGCGCGTCCCGGCCGGCTACGTCGAAGCGAGCCGCGGCTGCCTGCACACCTGTCTGCATTGCCCCATCCCGCCGGTGTACGGCGGTCGCTTCTTCGCGGTGCCCCGTGACGTCGTGCTCGATGATGTGCGGCGCCTGGTGGCGGATGGGGCGGGGCACGTCACGTTCGGCGATCCCGACTTCCTGAATGGTCCCGGTCATGCCTCGAAGCTGGTGCGGGCGCTGCACGCCGACTTCCCTGCGCTCACCTATGACTTCACTGCGAAGGTCGAGCACATCGTGCGGCATGGCGACATGTTCCCGGAATTCGCGGCCACGGGTTGTGTGTTCGTCGTATCGGCGGTGGAGTCGCTGTCGGAGGCCGTGCTCGCCAACCTCGAGAAGGGCCATACCCGCGCCGACGTGGAGGTCGCGCTCGACGTGCTGCGCCGAGCGGGCATCGCGCTCCGGCCCTCGTTCGTTCCGTTCACTCCCTGGGCCACGCTCGGGGACTACCTCGAATTGCTCGAATGGGTGGAGTCGGAGGGGTTGGTCGATCAGGTCGACCCCGTCCAGTTCACCATCCGGCTGCTCATTCCGCCGGGCTCGCTGCTCCTCTCCCGGCCCGACATCCGGCCGTTCCTGGGCGAGCTCGACCCGGCCGGCTTCACGCACCGCTGGACGCATCCCGATCCGCGCATGGACGTGCTGCAGCGCGAGGTGAGCACGCTCGCCGAGGCGGGTGCGCGCTCCAGCGAAGATCCCGCGGTGACCTTCAGGCGAATCCGCATGCGTGCCTCCGCCCGGGCTGGCCGGCGCGAGGCGAGCAACGTCTTCCGGGAGCCGCACCCCGAGCGGCCCATTCCAGCGCGGCTCACCGAGCCGTGGTTCTGCTGAGCGGAGCCCACCGAGAGCCAGTTGGGCTCTGTCGAGCGAGAAGGTGCGGGATGGCGATGACGGGGCTGTCAGGGTCCCGACAGGTTCGCCGAGTAGTTTGTCAGCACAAGATGTCACTCCCGGAGCGATTCGTGTCCCTTGGTTTGCCGGCCCTCGCGTTGTTGGGCGCGGCGGCCGTCTCGCTTGCCGCCCAGCAGCCGGTCACGCGCGCACAAGCGGTGGCCGTGGCGCTCGCGCGCGGCGCGCGCAGCGCGTTCGGTCGCGCCGACACCGCGGCGGCCGGTGGTGTGCTGCACGCCGCGCGGCTCTATCCAAACCCCTCGGCATCGGCGAGCTACTCGAAAGACGTCCCCCACTACCACGTCGTCGCCGATCTGCCGCTCGACCTGCCCTGGATCCGCTCGGCCCGGATCGGCGCCGCCGCGTCGGCACGCGACGCCGCCCGGTACGGCTTCGCGTTCGAGCGCGCCGCGATCCGGTTCGACGTGGATACCACCTATACCCGAGCGCTCGCCGCGCTCGCGCGCGCCCGACTGTCACGCCGCAACGCGCTCGACGCCGACAGCCTGCACAAGATGGCGCGGCTCCGGCGCGAAGTGGGCGACGTGAGCGAGCTCGATGTGCGTCTCGCGGCCGTCAACGCGGGACAGCTCGAGAACGTCGCCGCGGACGATTCGGTCGCCGGCGTGCAGGCCCTCGTTGCCGTGCAGCTCGCGATGGGCCTGGCGGCGGAGGACGCGACGATCACGCTCGCCGACTCGCTCGCGTCGCCGCCGGACAGCATGCCGCCGCCGGCCGACGAGCCGCTGCCCGTCGCGGCGGCCGCGGCCAGCTTTCGCGCGTCGGAGCGCGCACTGACCCTTGCCCACCGGAGCCTGTTCGCGGCCCCGAGTCTCCAGGTGGGTTTCGACAACGGCGACCCCGGCGGGCAGCGGGGCCTCCTGCCAATGGTCGGCCTCTCCCTGCCACTCCCGCTGTTCAACTGGAACGGCGGCGAGGTGCGACAGGCGGCGGCGGCGCGCGATCGCGCGCAGGCCAGTCTGGACCTCGTGCGACGGGAAACCGGAGCCGAGCAGGCGCGGGTACGGCGCGGATTCGCGCTGGCGCTGGTGCGCCTTGAGCGCGATCGGCGGCTGCTCTCGAGCGCGGACCGCGTCGCGGCGATGTCGTTGCAAGCATACGCCGAGGGCGCCATACCCCTCGCCAATGTGCTGGAAGCGCACCGCAACGCCCGCGAGGCGCTGGGCCGTTACATCGACGACGTCGCGGCGGCGAACAACGCCGCAGCGGCCGTGCGACTGCTCGCCGCCACGGACCAGCCATGACCGCCTGGGCGCCGCTCGTTGCCGCAGCGCTGGCGCTCGCCGCCTGCGGCGGGCAGCGTCAGGCAAGCGCCGCCGCCGACACGCTTCCCGGCGAGCCCGCGGCGGGCGCGGTCGGGACCGCCGTTGCCACGCTACAACCATTCCCGCAGGTGGTCAGCGCCATCGGCACCGTGGCCCCGCGCCCGGCGCGGTTCGCGGAGCTCTCGGCCCCTGGACCCACGCGGGTCGCGCGCATCTTCGTCACCCCCGGCCAGCGCGTGGCGGAAGGGGACTCCCTGGTCGAGTTCGAGCGGGCGCCGTTCGACGCGGCGGCGCGCAGCGCGGAGACCGCGCTCTCGAGCGCGGAGCGCGCCTATGCCCGCGCGGTGCGACTGGTGCAGGCGGGCATCCTGCCGCAGAAGGACAGCGACCAGGCCGCGGCGGATGTGGCGCAGGCGCAGGTCGCCGCGGTCACCGCGCGCCGCGCGCAACAGCTCGCCACCCTTCACGCTCCGCTGGCCGGCGTCGTCACGCGGATGACCGCCGTGCTCGGCGCCGCCGTCGACGCGAGCCAGCCGCTCGTGCAAGTGGCCGACGTAGCCGCGCTGGACGCGGTCTTCAACGTGAGCCCGGCGCAGGCCGCTCAGATCCACAGGGGTGACTCCGTGCATCTCACCGCGGCCGAGGGAGAGGCCGGTGAAGCGGTTGGGCAGGGCTCGGTGACCGCGGTCGGCGCTGCCGTGGATTCGAGCTCGCGAGCGGTCGCCGTGCGCGCCCACATCGGCCGACCTGCCCGGCCCCTGCGCATCGGTGAATCCGTGTTCGGCAGGGTGGTGACCGCCGTGCACGCTCGCGCGGTGACGGTACCGGTGGCGGCCCTGGTCCCGTCCGGGGACGGGTTCCAGGTATTCGTCGTGGACAGCGAGGGGATCGCGCACGTGCGTGCCGTGACGGTCGGGGCGCGCAGCCAGTCGCTCGCCGAGATCCTCGCGGGTCTCACGGCGGGCGAGACCGTGGTCACGACCGGCGCCTACGGCATCGAAGACGGCACGAAGATCGTCCGGACGGCGCGGTGACCCTGTTCGACGTCTTGAGCCGGCAGCGCCGGTTCGTCTATCTGCTGGTGGGATTGCTCAGCCTCGCCGGCGTGTGGGCCGCGTTCCAGCTGCCGTCCGCCATCTACCCCGAGCTGGTGTTTTCCCGGATCACCGTCATTGCCCAGGGCTCCACCCTGGGCGCGCGCCAAGTGGTCTTCAGCATCACCCGGCCGCTGGAAGAGGCCGTGAGCATCGTGCCGGGGGTGACCCGGGTTCGCTCGCACTCGATCCGCGGCGCCAGCGAGATCTCGATCACCTTCGCGCCCCGTACGGACATGACCTACGCGCTGCAGCTCGTGCGGGCGCGCGTGAATCAGGCGAGCGGCGCCCTGCCGCCCGACGTGAGCATCGAAATCGAGCAGCTCACGCCGTCCCTCTTCCCCGTCCTGTCCTACAACCTGGAGGGCGGCGACGCGGCCACGCTGTACGACCTGGCCCGCTACGACATCAAGCCGCTGATCTCCCGGGTCCCCGGGGTCGGGCGGGTCGACGTGCAGGGCTCGGACGTCCGGGAGATCGAGGTCATCGTCGACCCGGCGCGCCTGGTGGCCCAGGGCATGGCGTACGCGGACGTGGCCAACGCGATCCGGCAGGCGGTGACCGTCCAGGCGGTGGGCCGGGTCGCGCAGGACTACCGGCAATACCTGATCGTGACCGATCAGGAGGCACACGCGCCGGAGGACATCGGCGCCGTGGTGCTGAGTAACGGGTTGCGCGTGCGCGACGTCGCCACCGTGCAGGTGGGGACGGAGGACCATGTCCGGATCATCGCCGGTGACGGCAAGCCTGCGGCGCTGATCAACATCACGCGGCAGATCGGGGGCAACACACTCGCCGTGGCCGACAGCGTCGACCGCATCGTCGCCGCGCTCGCCCCGACGTTGCCGCCCGGCGTTCACTTGAAGCCGGTCTACGACCAGGCCGCGCTGGTCCGGGACGCCGTCCGCTCCGTGCGCGATGCGATGCTGCTCGGCGCCGGGCTCGCGGTGCTGGTCCTGCTGCTCTTCCTGCGTCACGGGCGAATCACCGCGATCAGTGCGACCGCGATCCCCCTGACGCTCGCCATCACCGTATTCGTAATGAGCCTCATCGGCCAGACCTTCAACCTGATGACCCTGGGCGCGATGGCGATCGCGATCGGACTGGTCATCGACGACGCGGTGGTGATCACGGAGAACATCGCCCGTCATCTCGCGCTGCCGGGCGGGCGTCTCCGGGCCATCCGCGCGGCGGTCCAGGAGCTCATCTGGCCCGTCACGACTTCCACCCTCACCACCGTGGTCGTCTTCCTGCCGCTCGGCCTGCTGCAAGGCGTCGTGGGACAGTTCTTTGCCGCCCTGGCGACCACGCTCACAATAGCCGTCCTCGTGTCGCTCGGACTCGCGCTCACCATCATCCCGCTCCTCGCCGAGCGGTTCGTCACCGCGCACGAGGTGGAGGCGACAAAGACGGGCCTGCTCGCCCGGGTGCAGCGGGCGCTCGACGCCCTGGCTCCGAGCTACGAGCGGGCGCTGGCCGCCGTCCTGCACCACCCGCGGCGGATCGCCGCCGGGGCCGCGGTGCTCGCGGTCGTGGGGCTCGGGTTGTGGCGCTTCGTCGGGACGGGATTCCTCCCGGAAATGGACGAGGGCGCGTTCGTCCTCGACTACTGGACGCCCGGAGGCACCGCGCTGGACGAGACGAACCGCGAGGTCGGCATCGCCGAGCGGATTCTGGCCGCGACGCCCGAGATCACGGGGACGTCCCGGCGGACCGGCGCCGAGCTCGGGTTCTTCGCGACCGCACAGAACTCGGGCGACGTCGTGGCGCGCTTGACTCCCCGGAGTCAGCGCTCGCGGGACATCTTCGCCGTGATGGATGAGGTTCGGGGCAGGATCTCCGCGGCGGTTCCGCGCATGCGCATCGAGTTCGTGCAGATCCTCTCGGACGTCATCAACGATCTCGCCGGTGCGGCCAAGCCGGTCGAGATCAAGCTGTTCGGAGAGCGACTCGACACGCTCGAGGCCTACGCGCGGCGGCTGGCACCGGATCTCGAGCACATCCCGGGCCTCGCAGACCTCTATAACGGGGTGAGCGAGCCTTCCGCCGAGCTGTTGATGCGGGTGCACCAGGCGGAAGCAGATCGGATCGGCTTGACGCCGACGGACATCGGGACCGGTGTGAGCGCCGCGCTGCTGGGCGTGATGGCCGGTGAAATTCGGGCCGGCGACCGGCCGGTGGCCGTGCGCGTACGGGCGCCGGACTCGGTCCGGTTCGACCCGCTCCGGCTGCGCTCCCTCCCGGTCCAGGGCTCCGGGGCGCGCCGCGTCACCCCGCTCGGGAGTCTCGCCACGTTCACCCCGGCCGAGTCCCGACTGGGCCTCGACCGGGAAAACCAGCAGCAGATGATCACCATGACGGCGGACGTGAGCGGCCGGTCGCTGGGAGGGGTCATGGGGGACGTCCAACGCGTCCTCGCGGCGCACGCCGCGCCCGCAGGCGTGCGGCTCGTCCTCGGCGGCCAGTACGCGAGCCAGCAGGAGGCCTTCCGCTCCCTGCTGCTGGTGCTCAGCCTCGCCGTCGCCAGCGTGTGCGCCGTGATGGTCATCCAGTTCGAGTCGTTCGTGGAGCCGCTGGTCGTCTTACTCGTCGCGCCCGTCTCGTTCGTGGGCGCCCTCGGGCTGCTGCTCGTCACCGGCACGGCGCTGAACGTCGCGTCGTTCATGGGGCTGATCCTGCTGGTCGGGCTGATCGTGAAGAACGGCATCATTCTGCTCGATTTCACGCGCCTGCGGATGCAGACCGAGCACGTGGCGCTCGAGGTCGCAATCCGGGAGGCGGCACGCGTGCGGCTTCGCCCCATTCTGATGACGACGTTGTGCACGCTGTTCGGCTTGCTCCCCCTCGCCCTCGGAATCGGGGCGGGGAGCGAGCTGCAGCGACCGCTCGCCCTCGCCGTGATCGGTGGACTCGCTCTTTCTACGCCGATCACCTTGTTCGCCGTCCCGACGCTGCTCGTGGCGATCCGGGGTCGGCACTATACCCTTCAGGAGACCTCATGAAAGACCGCAGCATGACATCCATTGCATTGACCGCTGTAGCCCTGCTGTCCTTAGTCACGGGTCGTGGCCTCGCGGCCCAGGAGCCCGCCAGCCGGACCTACAAGCGGGAAGTACCGGCGGAGCTTCTGTCCCAGACCAAAATCTCCGAGGACTCCGCCCGGACCCTCGCGCTCAGGCGTGTTCCCGGCAGTGTGGTCAAGGCGCTCGAGCTCGAGCGGGAGCACGGCCTGTTGATGTGGTCGTTCGACCTCACGGTGGCAGGGAAGCCGGGAGTCGAAGAAGTCGAAGTTGACGCGCTCACCGGCAAGATCGTGGGCGTGGAGCACGAGCAGAGCTGAGGCCGCTGGGCGCTAGCGAAACCGCACCGTCAGTCCGGGCCGAAACAGCACGGCATGGGTGTTGTCGTAACTCACCGCGAGGTAGAGTAAGGCGGCACCCATTGCCTTGCCGGCGCCGAGCGTGCCCACCAGCACGTTCCCGGCGGCTTCCGGCACGACGGCGCCGCCGGTCCCGGCCGGTGCTTCACCCGGTCCCGACGCGGTGCTCCCCAACACCTCGCCAAACAGCTCCAGGCCCGTATTGGGGCGGTACACGCCGGCGAACGCGACGTTGAACACGTTATCCAGCGCGACACCGGCCGGCTTACCGACGATGGTGTAACCGAAGTTGAAGTGAGTGTCGACGTGACCGAATCGCTTGCTCGCGATGAGGTACCCCGCGTAGTCCGCTCGCCGGGTGCCGATGAGCGTGTCTCTGGCGGTCGGGAGTTTCACCTCGGCGGCCAGGGCCAGCGCGGGAAATGACGCGCTCTCTCCCAGGAAACGATACGTGACGGTCGCTTCCACATCCCCCACTCCCCGCGCGTGTCGCCCGATGCGGGGACGGATCGCGGTGTAGGGGACCGGCTCCACGAGAAACTCGACATTGTCGGTCAGGCCATACTCGATGGCCACGGGGATGGCCACCTCGGTCCCATCCGACGACGTCTGAAACTCAAACGCGTTCCCGATCTTCCACCAGCCTCCCCGAAGGAGTCGCGCGGTTTCCGTTTCGAGCGTTTGGGCGGCGCCCACGGCGGGAGCGAGCGACAAGAGCAGCGTGATGATGACAGGGGACGGGTGGGGCGTTGCGATCATTTCGTCTCCAGAGTTGGATCCTACACTGCGACGGGGAAGGTCATCCTAACCCGCGTGCCGAGCCCGGGTTCCGAGGTGATGTCGATCCGCGCACCATGTGCCTCGGCGATCCAGCGGGCGATCGCGAGGCCGAGCCCGGTCCCGTCCGCCTCCCGACGGGCCGGATCGCCGCGGTAGAAGCGTTCGAACACGTGGGGGAGCTGCTCGGCCGGGATGCCGATGCCGGTGTCGGTCACGACTACGGCCGCCCGGCCGTCCTCGACCGAAACGTTGAGACGCACGTGACCGCCCGCCGGCGTGAACTTGATGGCGTTGTCGAGGACGATCAGAACCAGCTGGCGAACAAGCGCCCCGTCTCCCGCGATCCTGGCCTCCTCGAACGCGCCAACCTCCAGGCTGATACCCTTGCTCGTGGCCAGCGCCCGCACGCCGTCCACCGCACCGGCCGCGACGTCATCGAGATAGAGCGGCTCCCGCGTGACCGGCCGCTCACCGCTGTCCGCGCGGGCCAGGGTCAAGAGATCACCCACAATGCCGCCCACGCGGGCCGCCTCGCGCTCGATCGCCTGGAACGCCGCCGCGTCCCGCCCCGTTTCCCGCTCCTGGGCGAGGGCCACCTCGGCGCGCGTTCGGAGAATGGTGATGGGCGTGCGCAGCTCATGTGCGGCGTCGGCCATGAAGCGGCGCATCTGATCCATCGACAGCTCGATCGGCGCCGTGGACTTGCGAACCAGGATGTAGCCCCCTCCGGCGACGAGGAGGAGCGCCGCGAGGGCCGCGGCACCGAACGTCTTGATCAGCGAGGCATACTCGTCCTCGAGCTCTATCCGGTCGGCGACAACCGCGGCGATGTAGGGGGTGCCGGTCGTCCCCGTGAACCGTTCGGCGTAGATCCGGAGCTCCCGGCCGTCCGCCGCAACGAGGTTGCGGTACCCGTACTGCGACTGAACGGCGTCGCGCGCCGCCTCCAGGATCCGCACCGGGACGAGCGTGGGCTTGACCGCACGCCCTTGCTCGTCGAGCAAGTAGAGCGACCGTTCGGGAATATGGAGCTCGTCCACCGCATCGACCACGGCTCCGTGCGCGCTCGCCCGCTCGGTCTCACGGATACGAGCGGCTTGTTCGAGCGCGGCCGCCGCGGCGCCGAGCGATTTGTCGACATGCCGGGACATCTGGTGTCGGATGGTCAGAAACAGACCGCCGCCCAACAGGGCGAACACCAGGGTGAAGACGCCCGCGTACCACACGGTCAGGTGGAGGCGCAGCCGCGCGAGCGGGGTCATGGAGCGTCGCGTCACGTGCCGAACCGATAGCCCGCGCCGCGCAGCGTGGTAATCAACTTCGGCTCGAAACCGTCGTCGATCTTGCGTCGCAGCCGTCCGACCAGCACCTCGAGCAGGTTGGCAAACGGGTCATGGTTGTCGTCCCATACATGCGCGGTAATGGTGGAGCGGTCGAGGACGCGCCCGCGATGCAGCACGAACAGCTCCAGCAGGGCGAACTCCTTCGCGCTGAGGGTAATCGGCCGGCCGCGGCGCTGCACCTGGCGGGTCCCCAGATCGACTTCGAGGTCGGCAATCCGATGTCGCGACGGCGACAGCGCAGGCCGGCGGCGCGCCAGCGCCTTGAGGCGGGCGACCAGCTCTCGGAACGCGAACGGCTTCGTGAGATAGTCGTCCGCCCCCACCTCGAGCCCGCGCACCCGGTCGTCGACGCCATCGAGCGCCGTCAGCATCAGCACCGGCGTCGCATTCCCCCCGTGCCGCAGCTCGCCGCACAGGTCGAACCCGGTGCCCCCGGGCAGCCGCACGTCCAGAATGATCACGTCGAACGAGCCCGCGTGGGCACGGTCTCGGCCCTCGGCGAACGTGGCGGCCAGCGTCGGGTCGATGCGCTGCGCGCGCAGGCCGTCGCGCAGCAGGCCCGCCAACTCGGGGTCATCCTCGACGATCAATACTCGCATGGGTGCAAACTGATGATATTACTTTTAGAGGAGCAGCGACACCAACCTGTGCACCGAGAGAGATTGCCATGCCTGGCTTGAATGTTCCCATGTACGACCCCCGGCTCGTCCAGCCGATGCGCGAGGAGCTTACCCGCATCGGATTCCAGGAGCTCCGCACCCCGGCCGAGGTTGAGCAGGTGCTGGGCACCACGCGGGACACGACGCTGGTCGTCGTGAACTCGGTCTGCGGCTGCGCGGCTCGGAACGCGCGACCCGCGGCGACGCTCGCGCTCCAGCATGCGCCCCGACCCAAACGCCTGCTGACGGTATTCGCGGGGCAAGACGCCGAGGCGACCGAGCGGGCCCGGAGCTACTTCACGGGCTACCCGCCGTCTTCGCCCCAGATGGGGCTCTTCAA
>Ga0137418_10002816_pt1 | contig 15942 bp, 17 predicted proteins | sample CZODoug3_1_2_16f_FD_122242 | JGI IMG/M metagenome (GOLD analysis project Ga0137418, IMG submission 122242) | Vadose zone soil fungal communities from Angelo Coast Range Reserve, California, USA - CZODoug3_1_2_16fungal (Hybrid Assembly) | ecosystem: Environmental > Terrestrial > Soil > Vadose... | reverse complement strand
CTTTGACTACAGCGTCTTCGGAGCCGATTTCTGCATTTATCAGGACAAACGCCATTGGCATTCTAGTTTTTGCCTCGGTGGTCTGTCCATTTGTCCTTTGCATTAAAAGCTTTGAGTAAAAGGGTAGGGCATTACTGCTGACCAGTACCGGCCGTCACTAGCGCTGGTTTCAGAAGTGATATGCCCGTTCCTCAAGGCGAAGGAGGTTCCGAGATCGAATGAATCCAACAGTGCCTCCCGCATTGGACTTGGCAGCGTTGCTATTGACCGTCGGCGTCTTCATAGCTGCCTCCTTAAGCGATCTCAAGACCAGAGAGATCTCGAACAAGTTCTGGCTTGTATACGGTCCGGCGGCTGCATTGGTCTTCGCTCTCAGGATAATCTTCGCCCCCGATGCCCTGCCGATACTGGCAGTCTCGGCTGGGGCGACAATCGTCGTAGCCTTCCTATTATTCCAATTCAGCGTAATGGGCGGTGCCGACAGCAAGGCGCTGATGTGCCTCGGTTTGGCCCTCCCAGTGTCGCCTAGTTTCTTGGCTCCGTTTTGGCAGCCTCCCTTCGTATTCTATCCCATCCCGATCGCCATCCTAGTCAATTCATTCCTCCTTTCGATCGGTTCAGCAGTCTTCCTTCTAGCGAGAAATCTGTTTCAGCGAGCCTCTGCGGGACGGGGACTGTTTCAGGGATTCGAGCGCGAATCTATTCTGAGGAAGTTTCTGGTTATGTTGACATCGTACAAGACTAGTTTCAATTCGCTTCAGTCGAAGGTCTACTTGTATCCGGCCGAGGAAGTCTCAGTCGTGGATTCCAAGCCAGTCAGACAGTTTCACTTGGTGGCCTCTGCTGCGGAGGAGCGGGACAAGTTAGTGTCGGGGCTTGAGAGTTACAAGGAGCAGGGGATGTTTTCTGATGGTGTGTGGGTTACCCCAGGTCTTCCACACCTGGTATTCTTGACCGCGAGTTTGTTGGTAACTTTGGTTGTTGGTGATTTGATGATGTGGTTGTTCTTTGGAGCGGTGAATATTTGACAATGACAGCCGAAACTAGTTTAAAACCGGTCGTCAGTGACTACAGAGGAAATCTAGGCGTGAAAGTATTGGCAGCGGACGAGTTCAGCGTACAGTCACTGATGAAACTCGGCCTCACCGAGTACGAGGCCAGAATCTACGTCGTCCTGACGAAAATGGGTCCAAGAAACGCAAGCGAAATCAGCTTCCTTGGAAAAGTCCCGAGGCCCAAGACATACGGAGCCATACGAGGCCTAGAAAGCAAAGGACTACTACGCATTGTCCCAGGCAAACCCGAACGATACATGGCAGTCTCTCCAAACGATGTCCTCGTTCCACTAGTTGAGAAGTTGAACAAGGAGACAACCGAGTGCGTCAACGTCGTTGAGAACCTAGCCATGGCCTTCGAGTCGTCAAAGTACGTGTATACTGAGAAACCCTACGAACGGTACGACCTCTGGAGCGTCAGAGGCCGCGACAAAGTCTACAAACGAATACAAGACATGATCAGCGAAGCCAAAGTCAATGTCTTCTTCACCACCACCGCCAATGGACTTGTAAGAATCTACAAAGCACAATCCGAAGTCTTGGAGAAAGCGGCTCAAAGAGGAGCCAAAGTAAAAGTCGTTGCTCCAGTAAACCAAGGAAACGCAAGCGTCGCTAGAGAACTAGCCGAAGTAATCGAAGTTCGAAACGTTACCAGTCCAATAATGCACTTCGCTAGTGCAGACGGTGCAGAGATAATGTTCCTGGAAGACATTCCGGACGACACAAACGTAAACGCTGGCCAAGACGTTGCAACATGGACCAACGATCCATTACTGGTAAAGTCGCACGAGAAAATATTCGAGACGATATGGTCCACGCTGCAGCCGAAGGAAGTCATGAAGGCCAAAGCGCGCTGAAGACGATGATTTACTAGTCAGCACAATCAATCTAGCCAAGGCTTGGAGGTATTCTGGGAATATCCCAGAAGCTTGGCAGATATCCATCTAAAGCCGCAGGTTGACGACAGCGGTTCATGTAACTGTTCGGGAATTTTAGAGGTTACATGATGCATATGTTCGGTGCGGCTTTGGCTATAGTCGTGGCTTGTGGGTAAAGTCCAGGCCATAGCCCCAGAGCGAGAAAAAATGTTGAGTCGCCCAAACAGGTCTAAGGACACACTGCGTGACAGAATACTGCACGTTCTCTCCGGCGCCCCCATACCAATGGACGTCGAAAACGTAAGGATCAAGTCCGGGCTGAAGAACTGGGAGAGCACCAAAGCGCTACTTCTCGAGCTCGTGGTGGAAGGACTCATCAGCGGACAAAAAACGACAAAGTCTTGGGTCTTCTGGATAGACCACACCGACACTAGAATGAGCATCGCTGGGAGAAACCACGCATGATCGGCAGCTCTAGAAACCTCCATCGCGGACCAATGGTATCAGCGGACAAATCTACGCGTCCTTCTCGGTATGCTCCGACTTGCGCCCAATCTGGGGAACTAGCCAAGACAAGCCCACGGGAAACACGAAAGGAGTGAAAAAAATGAGAAAAATTAGAAAAATAAAACGGGACAAGAAAGGCATCGACACCATACTCGCAGCTCTACTCATGGTCGTCATCGTCGTCGTCGCCGCAGTCATGGTCTACGCATGGGCCACAGGACTACTCAGCGCCCTACTCGTACAAAATCCAGTACCCAAAGAGTCAATGAACTTCGAATCATTTGCTTACAACCCCAATAACCTCAACGTGACTCTCAGCGTGCGAAACACCGGAAGCGTAGCCATAGCCTTCTCCAGCTACTATGTCAAAGACTCTGCCGGAAATCAATACGCCCGACTCAACTGGCCTCAAGACGCTGCTGGGATGTATCCTGCCTCGGTCAGCCCTAACGGATTGGTCTCCGTCAACATTGCCATCGGTACTAGGTGTAGCACGAGCTGCACAACTTCAGGAACAGCATTCACCTTCTCATCGGGTCTCTCGTACACAGTGACTCTCGTAACAACCCGCAACAACCAGTTCGTCTGGACCGGCACAAAGTAGGGACTTGGAAATGAAAAGCCTCCGCCGGATTCGAAGAGACAAGAAAGGAATCAATACCATACTCGCAGCTCTACTTATGGTCGTCATCGTCGTCGTCGCCGCAGTCATGGTCTACGCATGGTCGACAGGACTACTTAGCAGCCTACTCGTCCAGAACCCAGTGCCAAAGGAGACCCTCAATTACGACTCTTTCGCATACGGGCCAACCAGCAATATTACCATCTACATCAGAAACTCTGGTTCTGCAACTGTCAATCTTCAAACATACTATGTGAAAGATAACAGTGGGAACCAGTACACGTCGCCGTCTTCATGGACCTTCGGCCCCATTCAACCGAACGGAGTAAATGCTACCCTAATCAAGATTGGATCTCTCTGCAGCCCCGCCTGCACTTACTCGGGTTCGGGCACAGGATTTTCATTCGTCAACGGCAATTCATACACAATCACTGTCGTCACAACGAGGAACAACCAGTTCACGTGGTCCCTGACGAAGTGAGCACACAATGCTAGCGAGTCTTGATGCCTTGTTTGAACTTCCCGGTTTTTTGAAAAACGGAACCTGACGAGAAAATAGAAGTATTGGAAGAGGAAAAGAGAAATGAGCCTAGTAAGATGGGCAAGAAAAACAGTCGATAGAAACCGTAGGTCACGGAAAGCCATTAGCACCATAATGGCGAACCTGACCATGCTAATCATAGTCGTCTCCCTAAGTTCACTATTATTCATCTGGGCAGTCTCCAGCTTCGGCGCCTATCAGGGCGGAGCAGGATACTGGTTCTCAAGCCGCAGCGTAGCAAACCAGGAGAGAATGTCCGTAGAAGGCGTCTACTTCTACAATTGCAGCAGTCTAAACTGTGCCCTAATCTATGTGCGAAATGTAGGCACTATTCCGTTCACGATCGTCTCAGTTTACATCAACTCCACGCTCTACAATTCACCTGGCCAATTCCCGGCGCTACAAGTCAATGTTTCCCAGGTTGCTCCCATATGCCCATCGAGTAGTGGCATTTGCGGGTCGCCGAACGGCGGCATCATCCGCTTCCTGCAACCATCCCCCGGATCCGGTGACACTCAGACAGTAACGATCGCTACTCAGCGAGGAACTGTAATCACGACCAGTTGGGTGTCATAGATGAGCGTCTACAGAAGACTCGCCCGGTCCAAGAAGGGCATGAGTACAATCTTCGGAGGACTATTCTTCGTCATCATCATACTCATGGGATTCAACGTAATGCTCTGGGGCTTCATACAATACGACGCGTACAACCACGTCATAACCAGCATGAGCCAGCGAGACCAACAAGCAGTCTCCGAAAACCTGATTCCGATAAACGCAACCTATCCTACCGGAGGACCCCTCAGTATTATTGTGAACAATCTCGGCGGCTCATCTGTGAGCATCGCCACAATATACATTTGGAACACAAACACGACTGGTCAGTGCAGGCCAACGCCTTGCATCATCAACGCGCCTCCCCCGGCGTTTACTTACTTCACTAACGGAAACATTCCACCTGGCGCGGTCAACTACGTCATTCATGTCCAGGGAATAAACGTCAAGGATGGTAACAGCTACAGAATAACCCTAGCCACTACTCGCGGACGGGAATTCAACTTGTACTACCCCTGGCGCTTCAGCAGCCTCACCATCAACGGTGGTGGAGGAAACTTTGTTACTAACATCGGACCGTTAGCGGTGTACTTCGACACTAAGTCATTCAACTATACTTCAGGTACTCAGACTACGTCTCAGTCAGCATTCTGCATGCCTGCATCTACACCTGTTGTTCTCTACATCCGACTTGCCAACACAGACCCTACGTACAACGTTACCTTGCTGTCGCAGACTGGCCTTCAAGCACAGGCCTATGGCGTGAACGGGTTCGGACAATTTGCGCATGCTTGGATCTTGGATCCTGCCAGCATTAATCCATCCACCAACTTCGCGTACAACTACAACACCAACCCGTATCTTCTTGTGCATGCTGGCCCTAACGGTCCCGTACCAGCGAGCTTCGCCATAGTCAAGATTGGAGGCAGCGGTCCGAACTCAGCAGGGGCAGTCTCCTTTGGTAACTCTAACGTGAGCTGGATAACCTTCATCGGATTCTATTACCTGTACAAGGGTCAGGTCCAAGGTCAGACTATTCCGTTCATGGACTTTGTAACGAGCAGTCCCAATTGCGTCTCGTGAGTGTTGAGATGGATGACACTTGAGCTACGACGATCAAAATCAGCCTTACAGTAACGACCCGTACACCTACCAAGACCCTTCTCAATACGACACCTCCCAGCAACCCCAAGAGTCCTCAGGCTACGAGTCGCAACCGCAAGACGCCTACCAGGGCCAGGGATATGACAACTCCCAGTATCAGAATCCCCCGCAAGTCCCTGAGCAGCGCCAAAGCCAACCTCTGCAACAACTCACACGAATACAGTCTGGAATACCAGGATTCGACCAGATCGTAGGTGGAGGACTGATCCGTGATCGTGTCTATCTTCTTGCCGGACCAGCAGGCGCGGGGAAGACCATCTTCTCCTCCCAGTTCATCTACAATGGTCTGACAAGGTTCGGCGAAAACGGCGTCTACGTAGTGCTGGAAGAGACTCCGCAACAACTCCGTGAGAATCTCTTCAACAGCTTCAACTGGAACATAGGCAGCTACGAGGACTCTGGAAATCTCGTAATTCTCGACGCGATCTCCAGCAGACTAGGTCTCAGCAGCAATGAACGATTCGTCGTCCCTCGACCGTTTACCCTGGAGGCTCTTCTCTACGAGATACAGACCGCGATTCAGACTGCTGGCGCGCGTCGAGTAGTCATCGACTCGCTAGACGCAATGAGCTTGGAACTTACTCAGGTGGATCTTCGAAGCCTGATTCAGAGACTCACAATGATTCTCAAGTCGTTCGGTTGCACAACCCTTCTAGTCAGTGGGCAGGCCGACACGACCAACCAGGGAAGAAAGGCCGTGGAGGAATACGTTGTGGATGGGATGATCCGGTTACACCACAGTCTTGAGGAGAGTACGAGTGGTGAGACAACGTTGGAGCAGAACGCGTTGCAGGGCAATTCTCTCGAAGAGGATTCTTTCTCAATGAAGATGCGCTCGAGAAAGATCGAGGTTCCGAAAATGCGAGGCACTACTCACTCTAACTTCCTCCACCCGTTTATCATTGGACAGGACGGGATAGAAGTAAAGGCCGAACCTGAGGTTACTAAACGTTTGAGGAGAGCCATCTTCAAGGCGAAAAACGTTGATTAGTCGAAACACCGCAAACCGGCTTCTACGCATCCGGACCGGCATGGGCGGCTTAGACGAGAAGCTAGGCGGAGGAATACCTTCAGGTAGCTCCGTACTTCTGATCAGCAACCAGGAGGGGCCTGTCAGACTATTTTGCCAACAGATCGCATTCTTGCTCGCTAACGAGGGTCACAGAATTCTATACTTTACGATCGTCCGCGAGCCTAGCTACATTCGCGAAGAGATGATGGTGTACGAATGGGATACTCGCGAAATGGAGCAAGGGAGACAGTGGACCTTTATTGACGCTTACAGTCCAAGAGTGCAGGCGCTCCAACAGGGAGGTCCAACCCAGCAACCAATGGGCCTGCTCGGACCGGGAATGATGAAAGGCGCGGGCTCAAGGGTCCTCGGCCAAGACCTCTTTGTGACGCTTCGGAGAGACATACTGTCAACACTCGATGAGGGAGACATAGTGATAATCGACTCGCTTTCAGATCTGCTAGTCACTCATGATACCACCTCAGTCAGGGAACTCTTGGAAATCTTGGGAAACTCGGTGCGTCAGAAAAACGGGCTTGTCTTCATGCCCATATTGTCTGACATGCACGATCCTAAAACCGTCGCCGAGATTTCACATCTCTCGGACGTCGTAGTTGATTTCGAGCTAGAATCCGAACACTTGGAGGGCAAACTCCGCTTCTACAAGATGCGCAGATCACAGTTGCGCCCACTACTATTGCCCTTCTCAATCACCGACAGAGGAGTAATGGCCGAGACCTTCGGCAGAGTGATCTAAATCATGTCCAAGACCCAGAAAGCCGAGAAGAGCGACAAGATCGACAACATTGTCGGTATGCTGATGGAATACGAGAAGATGACGATAGACCTGATGCGTAAGGCCACTGACACCCCTATTCTCGATCAGTATGATCTCAACGCGCCTTACGCTAAAGCCCGAATAGTCAAAGAAGACGGACAGACGAAATACCAGATCGCCGAAGTACAGCTTGCCGATGAAGAGAGGAAGAAGCTGAAAGAGATTGGAGAGCTTCTGATCGAAGAGCTGGACGTAGACATCAAGAAGCTTGGAACCAATGAGAACGCTGCAACGTATGTCAGGAAGCTAGTTGAGAAGATCATCAAGAACTACAAGATCAAAGTAACCCCTGACTCGCTTGATCGGTTGATGTACTACATCGTCCGGGACTTTATCCACTTCGACAAGATAGACCCGATGATGAGGGATCCGTGGATAGAGGATATTTCTTGCAACGGACAAGGGATACCCATCTATATCTGGCATCGAAAATACGAATCCATACCCACCAACGTAATTTTCCAGACGGCCGAAGAACTTGACAAGTTCATACTCAAACTCAGCTACATGTCCGGACGAGCCATATCCATCGCACAACCAGTCCTGGACGCGACACTTCCGGACGGTAGCAGAGTCCAGATGACCTACGAGAAAGAGGTCACCAGACGCGGATCCACATTCACTATACGAAAATTCAGAGAGAGACCTCTGACCGTCAGCGACCTCTGCATCTACAACACCCTAGGAGCAGAAATGGCGGCATGGTTCTGGTACATCATCGAGAAACAAGCCTCGGTCGTACTGGTCGGAGGCACCGCTTCCGGAAAGACTACAACCCTCAACACTCTAGCCATGTTCATCAAGCCCAACGCAAAGATCGTCTCGATCGAAGATACATCAGAAATCCAGCTACCACACGAGAACTGGCTATCCTCAGTAGTCAGAGCAGGCTTCGGAGTCACCGGCGAAGTTTCTGAGATCACACTCTTCGACCTGCTCAAGAACGCCATGAGACAGAGACCCGAATACATCATCGTCGGAGAGGTCAGAGGAGCAGAAGCGTACACACTCATGCAAGCCATAGCCACCGGTCACGGAGGCTTAGCCACACTCCACGCAGACTCCGCGGAAGCCGCAATCCACAGACTCGAGAGCGAGCCCATGAACATCCCCAGACCCTTGATCCCAACGATCGACGTAATCGCCGTCCAGACCAGGGTCCAAGTGGGAGACAAGAGCGTACGACGAATGGTAAACGTCGCCGAGGTCGTAGGACTGGACCCGACCACGAAGGATGTTCTCACCAACGACGTTTTCAAGTGGAATCCGAAGAGCGACACTTTCGTCTTCTACGGCCGAAGCTACGTCCTAGAAAATATCATGAAACGCCACGGCTTCAAGCACGAGGAGGTCATGGAGGAGCTCAACAACCGACGAATGGTGATCGAATGGATGGTCAGAAACAACGTCCGCGACTTCAAAGACGTAGTCGAAGTCATCAGAGCCTACTACCTCAACCCGCAACAACTTCTGGACCGAGTCAAACGCGAGAAGATGGAACCAACAGCCCAAGGAGCTCCCCCTAGGCAATGAGTCTCTTGGACCCGATAGTTCCATACCTGGGACCCCTCGGCCCCGCGCTGGCCGTCAGCGACATGCTCGTTGTTGGCCTAGGACTTCTAGGCCTAGTCTGCTTCGCGCTCTACAAGGTAAAACGCGACATCTTCGAAACTAGTATCGGCTGGGTAGGCGCTACTGTTGTTCTCTCACTCATCACAGTGCTCTTCCGTGGAATGACATATCTGTGCGGCTGCGCGTGGTACTACGACTCTGGTGGAAACCCCACAGCCCTTGTTCCAATAACCTATTTGCTAATTACTGGATCCTTCTTCGCCATACTCTACAACTTCAACATTCCACCGCTGAAGAAGCACAAGTGGCTCATCAGCGTCCCGCTGTCTGTTCCCATAGCCATCGTTTCTGCCCTATTCTTCCCACTTGTCGAAAATGGCATATCTGCGAGTCCGCCGTTAGTGTTCATCGAAATCGCCTTCCTGGCCCCACTAGGTGCCATCTACAGTAGCTTCGTCTACGAGAGAGCTGTCCTCCACATGGGAGACTATCACGCAAGGCTCCGACGCTTCTTCGAACAAGGCCAGAAGGGCAAGAAGGGAGGCCCGGGAGGCACGGATCTTCCGCCCGAAAAACAAGGCTTCTCCTACTTCACATACTCACTACTCGGACGAAGAATAACAAAGATACTCCCCCTGTTCAGCGGGCTAAAACAGGTACTAAGTCTAGCAGGAATGAAGATCGGCTACAAAGCCTACGTCAGCTCAATGATCTTCTCCGCACTACTCGGAGGAGGCCTCTCCTTCTTCGTATGGTTCTTCCTATTCACCTTCGGGCTGGGAAGCGCTATAGGACTTGGTGGCTTTAGCGTCATATCCATCCTCGGAACACTGGTGCTCTCCATTGTCTTCTCGTTCATAACGGGGGCAGCGATTCTAGGATTCTTCTACATCCTTCCATCCATGAGAGTAGGCTCGAGGAGACAACGCCTAGACACTTACCTACCATTCACGTCAAGCTACATGACAGTTCTCGCCTCAGCAGGAGTAACTCCAGAACGCATGTTGAGGTCGACCGCGGAGAAGGACCCCAAGTTCATGCTCTCAGACGAGATAGCAAACGTCGTGGGACGAATAGACCTACTAGGCTACGACGTTCTCAACGCGTTGAACGCGGAAGTAGACCGATCACCCTCAACCAACTATCAAGACTTACTCCGAGGATTCGGCGGAGTAATCCGCACTGGAGGCGACATGAAAAAGTTCTTCCAAGGAATAACAGACCACCTATTCCAGAAACGATCCCTCCAAGTACAAGCCTTCCTAGACTCGCTCGGAATAATCGCCGAGACCTACGTACTGATGCTCATCGCCTTCCCACTAATGCTAGTCGTCATGCTCAGCATCATGGCGTCCATTGGTGGAAGCCTGGGAGGCATCGACGTGTTCTCGTTCATGTACCTCATGGCCTTCATACTCATACCAATCTGCGGAGTAATGTTCCTCTTCATACTCGACACTATGCAGCCGAAAGGTTAGGAGAATCAAAAAATGTCAAGTCCAAACCAACCCCAATCAGCTCCCTCTTCGGGACCCGCAGTCGATACTAGGCAGGGCAGAGGCTCGAAGGATAAATCAGAAGGCGGTGGCGCAATCGCCGGTGCGTTCAAGAAGATAACCAGCAAACTGGCGTGGGTCATGGCCGGAATAATCTTCGCCGGAATCTTCTTCTGGGGAGTAGCGGAGATAGCGCTCAACGGGCCCGAGCCGAACGTCCCCTTCGCGGGACTAACTGGACACTTCAGCTTTGACCGGTTCCTACTCCTCGGAGGAATACTTTGCCTCATCCCACCAACAATCGTTTACCTGTTCGAGTCGAAGAAGCGGGACTCCATTGACAACAACATACCGCACCTAATTCGGGACATTGCAGACGCGGGCCGCAGCGGGATGACCCTGACACGGGCCATAGAGATCTCTGCAGAGCGAGACTACGGACCCCTCACCAAGGAGATCAAGAAACTGATGGCCAAGGTCAGCTTCCGAGTCCCATTAGAGAAGGCACTGCAATTCTTCGCCGACCGGACGGGAACTATGTTGTCGAGGCGAACCGCCATGCTCGTCTCTGAGGCCAACAAGTCCGGAGGAGACATCCAAGAGAGCATGGAATCCATCGCCAAACACGTCCAGGAGATCCAGTACTTGGAGAGAAAGAGACGGGCAACACTACGGCCCTTCATCGGGGTCATGTACATCAGCTTCGCCGTCTTCCTAGTCACCGTCTACCTACTCATATCCAGCTTCTTCAAACAACTAGCCAACACCACATTCGGCGGCTCCTCAGCAATAGGAGGCGTAGGATTCAACTTCATCAGTCTCCCACTCCCCAAGATCACAGCAGTCTTCCTCTACATGGCCATGATCGAAGCGCTCTTCGCAGGGCTAGTCGGTGGGAAAATGGCAACAGGCTACCTGAAAGACGGCCTCAAACACGCAATACTGCTAATGCTCATCTGCTTCGTCACCTTTGTCTTCTTCGTCTAAGTCCACAATTCACCTACTCGCGCGAATGCTAGGCTCCCATCTGCGCCAACGGCTAGTCACACTAACGGTGAGCCTAGGGCAGATGCCGTTGAAGGCGTTCCAGGCACTCTTCAGCGCTCGATGGACTAGGAGCCAGATCTCCTGGGCCGTAGCCTACGCCTACACCATCTACGTCGCACTTAGCGCAATCCAGCCATTCAAGGGCTCAAGCATATTCTCCGTAACAGCCGCATCCGGACTCCTCGTCCTCCTCTACTTCTTCCACTCCTACGCAAACCTGAACTTGAGAACCGCGTCCAAGTTCTTCATAATCGCCGCAACAGTATCGTTCATCTGGGAATTCATCGGAGTAACCACCGGAATACCCTTCGGCCAGTACTCCTACACGACCAGTCTATCGCCAGCGCTTGGACCCGTCCCGCTCTTCATCCCATTACTATGGTGTGCCCTGGGCTACTTCTGTATGGAAGCATCAGACTACTACATCATGGCGAGCGCGCTCATGGTCTCACTAGACCTCTCCTTCGATCCAGTCTTCTCAAGCTCCCTCCACCTCTGGACGTGGCAGTCCCAGGGAGAATATTTCGGGGTCCCACTCAGCAACTTCTTCGGCTGGTTCCTCGCATCACTAACCTTCTTTGCAATATTCTTTCTCGCAACCAGACGACGAACAAGGTCATCCAACTACGCGATCGTCTTCTACTACCTCTTCGGCCTCGACAATGTCATAGGAGACCTAGCGTCTGGCTCTCCTTGGCTCGCGCTCGCGTCCTTCATCATCTTCACCGTAACAACACTCATCATTTTCCTGGTCAACGGAAACCGATGGAGGAAGCTGCTGGGAATCGGTCCACCCGCTGCGCCTGTCAGCTAACCCGTAGGGATAGCCCCGTGGAGGGCAGAGCCGACTCCGGACTTGAGATAAGACGGCTCCTACTGTTGACTCGCCTCAGAAACGCGTCAAAAGGATTGACGATGCCGAAGCTTGCCAGTGACTGCGAGAAGGTCCCAGGGTGGAAGATACCGGGCAAGAGCTCATCGGATATAGTTCGAATGGTGGTTCAGAGCCTACTCGACGATCGATTGGTAGCAGTGAAGAAAAATTTTGAGCTAACAACGAAGGGCCGAGAATATCTGGAGGATCCTCTCAAGTGGCAGATTGACGGGAGAACAACCGAAGACATAGAGCAGAGGCTATTCTGGGAATCGATCTACCAGGTCTTCGACAAAGCGTATCGCGGGCTCCGGTCAAGGATCAAGACTGGAATAGCAAAGGAAACCTGACCCCTCACATCAGTTTCGCAAAACGGAAGCCTGTTCGAAACGGTCATTGAAAAGTAGGAGACCTAATGATGCCCTGCAAACCGCCTGTAACCACCATACAATGAGAAACATGTCCATTGTTATGCTCATCCTTGCTAATCGGTGATTCAACCCAACAGTCGATCCTAACATCTTCGCGTAAAATCTCATGGAGGATAGTAGTCTAGAATATTCTCGAAATCGATTAATCCTCGCGTGACAGATCCGGCGAGTCCTGGAGGATCCAGGTTGCGGTTTCCATTCTGAAAAAAGAAGAAACAGGGGCATCTCCCTGTCTGGGAGATGTCCTTCGTCCTAGTCTACGAATATGGTTTCCTTAGGGAAGACTTCGATGCCGTTGCCGGAGATCTTGTAGGGTCTCGGCTGCATGTCGATCGGGGTCTCTCTCATCTTTTCCACCTGGAGAACCCGGTTGTACGTCTTGCCGACCTTAGCGTTAGACATTATGACGACACCGTGAGCAAGGTATTCCTCGAGCTGAATCGCTCTCTCGACCGTGGGACCCATCGCTCGAAGCTCGGTAGTCATCAAGCATGTTGCTCCAGTCTTGACGAGAGCGTCGACTAGGTCCAGAATGGCAGTTCTCCTTTCGACCATCTCGGGGTACTGGAATATCAGCGAAGTGACAGGGTCGACCACGACTCTCTTAGCATTGATCAGTTCAGTGTGAGTCTTGATTCCTTCGATGAGGCTGAGGATCGAAAAGTCTTTCCTTCCGATGGATTGTCGTCCAATCTTGACCTCGCCTGGCATGTGGCGGAGCGGGGACGCGTTGATGAACGCGAACTTCTTGCCCTTCTCAAGCTCTTCGAACTTCCATCCGAAAAGCGCCATCTCGCGGTAGTAGTGTGCCTTTGTCTCGTCTAGGCTGACGAACGCGCCGTTCTCTCCGTAGATCTTGATCCCGTTCATTAGGAATTGGGATGTGAGAATCGTTTTGCCAGTACCGGGGCCACCGACCAGTAGTATTACTCGTCCTCTTGGAAATCCACCGCTGAGAATCTCATCTAGACCGGGGATTCCTGTTGGTGTTCTGTCGACAGTAGGCATCTTTCCTTTTCCGCTCTGACTCTGGAGCTCATATCTTTCGGCCATGGTATAAATCGCTTCGGATTCTTCCACTCTAATCTTGTTTTGAATCCTATTGTTACCTCCACTCGTGCGCACGAGTAACGCCCTGTTTAGCAGAATTGAGAACTCGAGATTACCATCGGGCTTCATGCTCGGTGTCCTATGGCAGTCACGGTGTAACATGTGGCGCACAGAAAAAAGAAACAATACGATCCAATGTCGCCACCACAACTACCAACCTTCGGAACCGTCCCAATTCTCCCCCACACTTTCCAAATCGTTCTAAGGCTATCTCGGCCAAGGACCTGGACTTTTGCGGCTTCGAGCTTTATTCTCGGCTACACTCTAGCCGGAGGCAGTTCATTATTTCAGCTGGCGCTAGGGTTGGCCGTCGCAGGTCTTGTCACGGCGGCCACAAATGTTGTGAACGCTTTCGCTGATAGGAAAGAGGATTCGGTAAACCAGCCGAGTAGAGTCTTCTGGATCGACCAGATTGGACTTCCCGGAACGATCACAAGTTTACTAGTCCTGTACGGGATGGCGATAGCCGCCTCTATTCTCCTCGGTCCGCTCTTCATGCTGGTATTAGCTGTAGGAATTTTCAACTCCATCTTCTACTCCGTACGACCACTACGATTCAAGGCGAGGCCTCTCGCGAGTCTCCTCTCCTTCTCCGGCGCCGTAGGCCTAGCGTTTCTCAGTGGTGTCAGTGTGATGGGATCTGTCAACCTTCTGAATCCGGTATTCCTACTCGTCACATACTTCATGTTCACATACGGAACTGTCAAAAATCTCCCCGATTATTCTGGAGACAAGAAAGCGGGCACCAGAACATCTGCGACAATCTTCCACAGCCTCGGCAATGCGGTCCGGTTCAGCGGCATCCTCCTATTCACACCTTACATTCTTCTAACTACATTGATTGCAGTAGGCTCCCTGGCCCCAATCTACCTTGCCGACCTAGGAATGGGGCTCATCTTCGTAGTAATTTTCTCCGGAATGCTGAAGGCTAAGTCTTCACAGGAGCTGGAGAAGGCCCACACGTTCGGATTCTTCTACGCAGTCTCATTCATCCTCTTCACTCTCGTGCTTACATCTCCAACGCTCGCCTCGATAATCGTCATTCTCTCCGCGTATCTCTGGACGCTCCTCGTCTCCCGCGTCAGCCTTGACTCTAGAGTTGAGAACCGTGACTGGGAGAAGCCTCGGAGGAAGAAGACGTGAACAACGCCCTAGTCGGTAAAGAACTCTCTTTCGATCTTCTCAAAAGTCTAATCCTCTCGCCGATATCTACCGGTTTCAATCTTGCGATAATGGGTCCTCCCGGGGTCGGCAAGTCGACTCTGTGCCAGGAACTCATCAAAGAAGCGTCCAAATCGGGTCTAAAATGTCTGTATGTAATAACAAACAATCCCGTGGATCTCGTAAAGCAGCAACTCCGAGACATGGGAGTGGCACCGGTTGCGAGAAATGAGCCGGTCATATTCGTAGACATGTATTCTTGGCTTCTGGGAGAGCCTTCACCAGAACGGTTTCAGATCGACAACGCCTCAGACGTAGCTGGCCTCAGCGTAGTGATCTCAAGCGCGGCACAACTGGCCGGTGACAGATCCTTCGTCGCGTTCGACACTCTCTCCACTCTGCTCGCCTACAACTCGGAAGAACTCTGTGTTCGCTTCATGAAGTCGCATCTCGCCAGGATGAAGAGACATGGAAATATTGGCGCATACGCCATAGAAACGGGCATTCACAGCAACTCGTTCTACAACGAAGTCAAAGCAACATTCGATGGCGTTATTGAGTTGAAACTCGAGGAGATGGACGGAGAACTACGCCGCTTCATCCGAGTATACCGATACAGAGGAAGTCATGAGACAAAATGGTTCAGGCTGCTGATTGGACCTGAGAGAGGAGTGAAGATCTATTGATGTATAAGATAGCTAGTCATGATGAGCACAACACCATCGGACGTGTTAACCTTCTCGCAGAAGAAGGGTACAATCTGCTTAAATTAGCTGTAAAGGTTGGAGCCTTACAGTGACGGGCATGGAGCCGACTGGCATCAAGGTCTTAGACGACCTACTAGGCGGCGGATTGCCTAGACCGTCCGCAGTCGGAATAATTGGCGCAGTCGGCAGCGGCAAATCTAGCCTCGTCCGTCAGCTCGCAGTTACAATGCTTGAGCGCGACTTTCGAGTCCTCTACTATGCGATCGATGAATCCGCAGAGGATGTCAGAGAGAGCGTCGCCACTTATGGAATAGACGTCGGCAAGTACGAGTCGGAAGGGAGACTCTCATTCATCGACATTTTCGCTCTAGG
>Ga0137418_10002815_pt1 | contig 15942 bp, 10 predicted proteins | sample CZODoug3_1_2_16f_FD_122242 | JGI IMG/M metagenome (GOLD analysis project Ga0137418, IMG submission 122242) | Vadose zone soil fungal communities from Angelo Coast Range Reserve, California, USA - CZODoug3_1_2_16fungal (Hybrid Assembly) | ecosystem: Environmental > Terrestrial > Soil > Vadose... | reverse complement strand
TTTAGCACCAGTTGAAATTGCCAAGACATCTCTTCTAACCATCGGAGGCGGAACTGTTTGTGGCGCTGCGGTTGCCGCCGCAATATTGCTCCTTGCTGGCAGAACAACCGACCATCTCGTTGAGACCATGCTCACCACTGTAGGAGCATACGGGTCATTCCTCGTCGCAGAACATTTCCAATTCTCGGGTGTGCTTGCTACTTTGACGGCCGGGTTGTTGCTCGGCAATGTGGGCCCACTCGGTGCCGTTTCCGAAAAGGGCAAAGAAACTATAAATTCGTTTTGGGAATATACGGCATTCGTTGCAAACTCCCTGATATTTCTACTCATCGGCATGAATGGAACAAAGGAGAATATTCTGCTGATCTGGCGGACTGCCCTGGCAGCTATTCTGCTGGTAATGATCGGTCGAGCGGCAGCCGTCTATCTAACGCTTTTTCCATTTGCGCACTCATCTTTGAAGGTGAGCATCCGACATCAACACGTTCTGGTTTGGGGCGGTTTGCGAGGTGCACTTCCCCTGGCCCTCGTCCTCGGACTTCCCAACACAATTCCACGGAGAGGAGAAATGGTCACCGTTACCTTCGCAGTCGTCGCCTTTTCCGTCTTTGTTCAGGGGCTGACGGTGGTACCGCTAATGCGGCGTTTAGGAGAGCTGCCAGCCCAAGCCGAAAAAAGTTGATTATTTTGTCCATCATGTTGATAGCGCAAATCGGTTAGGGGAAGTACCATCAAGGCCGCGACCGGAGGTCAAAAAGACGCTCAGACCTCTTGATCAACTCATTTTTCATCAGAGCGTTGAGACGAGTTTAGGGCTGCTTCCGAAGATATTCCCAAACTACATGGCCAATCAGACCGGAGATGATCGCTACAACCAAACTTGCGAGCGTGAAAATACCTTTAATGGCGAAAATTAAGCTCTTTCCCTGTGCTGGGCACGTGGCTGGAGACAGATGTTCAGAGCATCTACTTGTTGGTTTTGCAGGACGCGTAAGCGCCTACGGGAATAACATCGGGAAAAATTGCCGGCCTGGTGCAGGCACCTTGTTTTCAGCTGTCCCGAATGTGCGTACAAATCTTGAGGCCTAAAATTGGTGCAAATGATTCAAGCTTGAGGCTGCAAGTCTAGCAGCATTTGCCACATGCCCAAAATGCGAAGGAATGGATTTTGGAAGCCGGAGAAATGCTTTAGAATGAATGTGATTAGTTTAATTTCCACGCTTGGTACAAGCGCTGCTTCGGTTATACGTTCTCTTTTTGGTGTTCGATTGAACTGAGACGTTCTGCTTCGTTCTGGAGCACCATACAAATCTCGCCAGGGGACCGCCGCTTGGTTTTCTCGCAAGCTCTGGCGACAAATCCGCTCATGTTGGCCACCGAAAAGCTGATGCCACGAAGATTGTCGGAGGGCGCTACACCCGGCAAGCTTCGCGGATATCCGGATGCAAGCCAGCGCGGTACGCGCCCGGATGGATTCTTGCGAAACTCGTTTCGCGGACACGTCCAATCCACTCCGACGCCGATGACTCCGGGCAGGCTTCCCGGCAGCAGTGGGACAGAGTCAATCTCGGCTGCGGAAACCAACAGAACGCCCGCATCGTTCGCCTTTTGAACGATGGGAATCATGCGGTCGTAATGGGCGGGATTCGCCGTCCCCAAACTTAAATTGATCACGTCGACGCCCTCTCCGATCGCCCAATTCAGCGCGGCGATTAAGAAATTGATATCGGTCCGCAGAGAACGATAATAAATTTTAATGGCGTAGAATGCAGCCTTTGGAGCTTTTTCCTGGATGGCTGCAAGGACGGCTGTGCCATGCCCCAGAAAGTCCACGTAGGAGTTCATGCCGGTTTCCATGCCAATGGCAATTCCGCCGGCCAGACCTTGAATGTGGGGATGGTTGGGGTTTACGCCGCTATCGATGACCGCCACTCGAACGCCACTACCGGTCGCTCCGGGAAATGCCTCATGAATTGACTTCTGGGAAACACTCCTACCCTCGCTCATCATGACTTGGATGTGCCTCTCGTCAGAATCCATCTTGGGACTCGGCTTCGTCAATCAAAGGCCCTCAAAAAATCTTTGCATCCCGAGTGGAAATTAATACGAACATCTTGTGGAGACTGAGCCAAGGTCCGACCAATCGATTATGCTCTCGCAGAGCCTTACGTGAACTCTCAAGGCAGGCATTCAGTCTCCACGCCTTTCACTTGCAGTTCCGCAGCGAATTCAAACCGCTAAGCGCCTCCTCCCACGGTGGGAGTCACTAAATTCGTTGTAACGTCCTTATTCAGAAAGATCAATTTCCGGGACTTCAGTGTTTCCGCGTCAATGATTTCAAGCGACGACCCTGCCCCATAGACAAAGATTTTTTTGCCATCGCTGCTGATGCGGAATCGAACCGAACGAAGGGCCTCGAATGGCTCCTTCTTAATTACCTTGTGGTTTTCAACATCCCACACCCACCATTGTGTTTCCCGATTCCCGCCGGCGCCCGCATACATCGCCGAGTACCCAAGCTTGCGGTCCGGCGAGAGTTGGAATCCATCCATGGGAAGCGAGGGGCCGACGGGAGTGTACTTGACTTCCCGCGTCATCAGATTCAGCGATGCGATACCCAGGGTTCCTTTGTGAACCACTGGATCCACGGCAGTGTAGACCGAAGTAACGGTCGTCTTATCGTCAAAAGGATCGTCCGTAACAGTAAGCCTGTAGGGCGAAGCGCCTGGATAGGGAGGTTTTGAAAGAGGAATTCTGTCCACCAAACTGAAAGTGCTCAGGTCAAAAACAATAATATCGTCGTCAAAGACATAAAGCATTTTTCCGTCCGGCGATACCTTGAAGCTTGCATTGAAGCCGAAACCCTGGTCAAAACCTTTCGGGAAATCAAATGTCTTGGCAATTGTTCTGTTTTGAACATCGATGGCCACAAACTTTGGGGGATCCAGGCGGTACTGGTCAACCTCCTTCGTGACGACGCGTAGAGTCGTGTACAGGTAGTGCCCGGTCGGATCGACGGCCAGCCCGGAGAACCGCCCGTTCGAACCCCAGGAAAGCCAATTCCGCGCATTAGCCACGACGCGCGCCTTCGTCCCCGGTTCAGTGAGATCGATGGTCCCCACGACTTTGCGGGCCGCGAGGTCCACAATCTCGATGTTCATCGTGGTCGTGATCAGATAGATCTGTTTTTGGTCCGCTGAGAGGGCAGTGGCGCGGGCGATGCCAGTCAGGGGGATATCTCCAACGACCTCTTCCTTATCCTGATCGATGATCAAGAGTTTGTGATCGAGCGTGCCGATATACATCAGGCCGGCATGGCCCGTCATCATTTGTGGCGGATCGGACGCAGCCGACGCGCAAATCACGGTCAGGAAAGCCAAGAATGGAACCCAGCGTTGGTAAGATCTTAAAATGGTATTCAATTTCTTCTCCTTGTTCGGCAGCTTTCAGCTACAGTAATCCGTTTCTTCGTACGCTCCGCCCTTCAGGACTTCGGCGGACTCAACCGCAGCCGAATCCGCCAGGCGTTCAACCTAAGATCAGAGGCCGCGCTCGATCAGGGGAAAACGATGTCGACGTTGCGCCAATCGTTCACCGCCGACGCGCACTTGTCCGTCCAGTTCGGCGCGTTGGTGAGGTGATCGGGCACATGCCCGGGCCAGCCGCAGCCCAGATAGCAGTCGAAGAGGTCGCGTTCAACGGGCTGGCAAAGGCCTGCCGTGCCGCCTGAAATATCAACCTCCCAACCAGGCGTGAAGTTCAACGTACATCCCATGGGGTGGTAGACCTTGCCAGGAGCGTTCGAAGACGGCCCATTTTGCAGCGCCCACAAATCCCCCCTTTCCGCCTTGGCAATTTCCGCGACTTGCTTTGCCTTACGATTTATCGCTCGTAGGGAAGCCATTTCAATGTTGTCCTTTCTCCTTTGGAAGGTTCTTAGCCTTGTTGCCCGTGCGCGTGCAGTGCTCCCAATAAGCTCTTCAGTTCTCTGCGAACCGGTTTAGAAACTCTGGGTTTCGGATTGCGATTTCACCGTACACTTTGAGGCATACGTCGTTCCAACCGCGGATCCAGTCACAGTGGTGAAGGTTCGCGGCACTGGTGTTGCCCTGATTGATGTAAGCCTCGTGGTAACAGCCTCCCGCGCAGACGGGCCTGGCCCAACAAGTGTGGCAGTCGTACCGCGCGCCGATATGGTGCGTGTTCAGAAATTCGCGGCGCGCCGTTTTGTTGATGCCGCCTTCCTTGATGCTGCCCATCTTCCCGATCGGCGAATCCACGAAGCGGTGGCACAGGCCAACATTGCCTTCGGTTCCGACGCCGAGCATTCCGAGCCCGGCGCCGCACGCATAGGCTTTACTGATCCCGGTGTGCAGCTCTTTCAATGTGTCGCTTGCATTCGTAAATCCGTGTTGCCTGTTTTGTAGTGCGTAGTCGCGATATTCCGTGGCGAGTTCTGCGAATTGGTCCAAGATGCTGTCCATTTTTTGCCCGCCGATGTGGTACAGCCGCTGCGGACTGGCCGTGGCAGGAGCGAAACCAACAGCCTGGAAACCAACGTCCTGTGTAAGATGGCGGTAAATACGGCGCACATCACTGACGCCGGCCGTGAGCGTCACGCGGGCTCCGATCGAATTTGTGCGGTGGCGTTTCAGCAACTGCTTAACTTTCGGGACGAGGACGTCGTAGCTCCCCTTGCCATCGTGAAAGACGCGCTGGCGATCGTTGAGTTCCTTGTCGCCGTCCATACTCACGGTCACCCCGATGCGGTGTTCCGAGAGAAAATCGACGATCTCTTCCGTCAAGAGCGTGCCGTTGGTCGTCAGACTGAACTCGACTTTTTTCCCTTCCTCCTCTCCCCTTCGTTTGGCGTATTCCACGGTCGAGCGCATGACAGTAAAATTGAGGAGCGTCTCGCCGCCGAAAAAGGTGACATGGAGATTGGGCCGATGCGCGGATTCCTTGATCAGCATCTCAACGGACGCCTCCGCGATCTCCCTGGTCATGAATTTTTCCTTGCCCGCGGATTGGGCAATCTTGTCCTCGCTATACTCGTAGCAGTAGGTGCACGCAAGATTGCATTGGTTGGTGGTGTTTAGAACGATGCGCTGCAGGGGGAATTCCTGGACAGGAACCGCGAGAGGCTCTTTTTTCTGCAAGTCACACTGCAGCGCATCGACCTCGGTGAGTTCCTGAAGCGTGTTTTCCACTTCCTCCCGTAAACAGCCGAGTTCGAGCAGCTTTGCGACCAGCGCCTCACGAGGCATCTCGCCGGAGCCGAGGAGTTCGATCACAAGTTTCGCTATCCCTTCCACGGCAAATATGGATCCGCTCGGGACGAGGTACAGAAACTCGCTGCCGGCTGCTGAAAAGCTGTGATATTCGCCCAGGCGATACGGCTGGGTTTGCGTTTCCATTCCAACGCTCATTGAGACACCTCCGGCTGGTCGAAATAGATATAGTCTGGAATGGTAACCACCAAATACGACCGCGCTTTCAGGGATTGACCGCTGGGAGTTTTATAAGACGCATCCACCCACACGTCGCCCCAGTCCTCCGTGGGGAAGTTGTTCGATGCTTTCTTTCGTTTTGGGTCGGGACCCTCGATCGATGGCGTGAACAAGCCGGTTTCCGGATTGATGACGCCCACATACTTCGCATCATCGTCGTCGGCAGTGGACATGAATTCTTCCAGAGACCAGTTAGCGGACACCGGTCCCAGGGCAACGTCGTCCGCCGTCCCGGGAATTCCGTCGGGACCATTGGAAAACGCAACGACATCAAACTGCGCGAATTGCTTTGCGGCGATGGTCCCGCCGAGTCGCGCCATGACCGCATCCGGAATCACTTTGATGTAGTCAACCTTGTCGTAGACCGTGAAAGCCTTCACCGCCGTCACGCCATGAACGGAAACGTCATGTACGCCGACGGGCACTTTAGGCGCAACGCTGATTTGTAGGGTTGCTTCAGTGGGCGTCGACCGCACCACTTTTGTGACTTGGATGCCTACGCCCAGGTCGAAATCGGAGGGCTTCGGCGCGCCGGGGAGGTTGCCGCCATAAATGTGGATTTCACCCGACCACGGAGTGGGTACCGAATAACGATCCGTGCCCAGCACGATGGTTTCGGCTCCCTGACGGACGAGCTGCACGTCCATGCCGAATTCCTGATAGCCGCCCCAAAACCAGCGGCCTTCCATTGTGCTGCCGTCGCGTGAAACTAACATGGCTTCGCGGGTCTCTGCCGGTGAATCATTTGGATCCGCCGGGGGAGATGGTTTAGCGGCTGTCGAGCGGCCGCGCCAGCTATAACCTGTGTAGACGATCCCCTTTCCAGTTCGTGTTTCGATTTGGCCACTGGCGTAGTGCAGTTCGATTTTGGTCGTGAACTCATCCGGCGCGGCGGTGGCCTCCACGGTCATCTTTCCATAGAGCCGGCCCTTTCCGGTTTGGTAGCCGTTAATCAACCAAGTGTCCGCCAGCTTTGGATTGTGCATTACGGCTTTCCATGCGGACCATTCTGGCGTCATCAGGGGCTGGTTCTTTGCCAGGTAATCGAGAGCGATGTCCAGCGGAGTTTTTGTTTCGACTTTCGCCGCTGTGGGAATGATCAGTGCAGGCTGGCCGCCAGCAGGGCCATACGCCAGCGCAACGGGAACATCGTCCGGATTCGGAGGTCTAGTATTGGGTCGGTAGACGTTCTCAGCTCCAGGAAACATCGCCATATGCGTATTCGCTAGTTTCTCGTACTCTTCGCGAGGACGGCGCTGGCCAAGCACGCGGCCGATCGTATGGCAATAGTTGCAGGTGCGCTGCAACTCCGGCGCGACCCCGTTCTCGTCTTCCTGCGTTCGGAAGGTGCGATGTTCGGCTTCCCAGAAAATTGGCTTCGCTTCTTCCGGCGCCAGTCCGTTGTTATTGCTGAGGTAGCGCAGGATATGGCTCGCTTCCGCGGGCGCAATGGTCAACCCGTTGAGGCGGACCATTCGTTTGATCGCTTCCTCCCAAACTTCCGGCGTCGTGCGGAGATACGAGAGTCGTCGCATCATGCCGCTGCCATTCGGTATGTGGCAGGAACCGCATTTGGCGATCGTAAGGGGATCGGTAATGGATATTCCGTCGGATTGCTTGCTGCTTTGCGCAGTGAGGACAGCGGCGGATGTGAGTAACAGCAACAGCACTTGCGTAAATCGCGTCAGGATTTTCATATTCGTTGTTTGCCCTTTGCACCGAATTAGAAGCTGATCCTTGCAGTAAGCTGTACGGAGCGGGGTCCCGCACCCTCGGCGCTCTGTAGTGCGGAAATCTTTCCGAAAGAAGAAGTGGTGAGAGTCGTATTTGGTGGCGCAAAATTCGCATGATTGAGCAGGTTCGACGCCTCGGCGCCGATCTGCACGCGGGCACTCTCCGTGAATTTGATTGTCTTAATCAGAGAGAGAGAGACGGCTTGCGTCCCCGGTCCCTGTAAGCTGCCAACCGCTGCGTAGCCGAACCGGCCAATGTTATTTGCTGGAACACTGAATGCCGCGGGATTTAACCAGTTGCCCACCGTTTGATTGGCCGCATAAGGAGAGACGCCCGGAAAAGGGTCCGGTCGTCCGTTGCACTGGCAGCGAGTCGTGAAACCGGTACCTGATGGATCGGCGCCGGGAACGCCCACTGTAAGAAATGGGCCGCTCTGGAATAGCAGAACTCCGGCAACTTCCCAGCCACCGAAGACGGTGTCCACTACACCGCGCTTGTTCAACAACGCCTTCCCCTGGCCAAGCGGGAGTTCATACAGGAAGGTGCTCAAGAATCGATTCCGGCGTGTGTACGCGACGTTCCCGTAGTCGGTGCCAAGATTGTATGAGTCGTCCATGAGGCCGCCGCTCTCGCCGGCGAATGCCGTGGGCGGTCCGCCACCCGCTTCGTTGGATAAGTTTTTCGCAAATGTGTAGCTACTCTGGAACTGAAGACCACGGGAAAATCTTTTTTGTGCCTCGATGGTCGCGGCCTGGTAGTTGGCGGTGGCCCCGTTCACGACTGTCTGAAGTTTTCCCCATGCAGGAAAGGGCCGGCTGAGGTTGGCTTGTGCATATCCGATCGTATTCGCCGGAACCTGGTTATAGTCGACGGCGACCGACAAATCGGTGGCGTGATTTCCATCGTAGGATACTCGAAGCGCTGTACCGAACCCGAGATCGCGCTCGATAGTGAGATTCCATTCCTGGACGTACGGATCGCGATAATGGATCTGCTGGGCCTGCTGGAAGTTCTGCGTGCCTCCCTTGGAACCAAATGGCGATGGAAACGTCAAAGACGCGACGCCGCCGTTGATCGATTGGCTGTAAATTTCATTATCCGCGGTGTGTACACCGTACTGGGCGCTGATCAATGCGCCCAGAAGAGCCTCGATGTATTTCCCGTAGCCGCCACGGATGACCGTCTTGTCATTTCCGAAGGGCCGCCATGCGAAACCAAATCGTGGTGCGAAGCTCGACTTCTGCGTCGTGCGCATGCCTTCTGGAAGGCCGACCTGTGCCGCGGTCAGAATCGGCGTTGGAGCGATGGAAGTAACAAAACCGGGATTGAGGATGGAAAACGCCGCCTGGTTAGGAATAACAACCGCGCCGCGAACCGTCTGACCATTGATAACGGAATAGTAGTCAGGAAGGAAGTTGGTCACGTTGAGGAGGTGGTCCCGGAACATCGGGTGGTATTCCCAGCGCAGGCCGAAGTTCAAGGTCAGCTTTGAATTCACTTTCCAGTCGTCCTGGCCGAAGAATGCCCAATGACCGGCATAGCCCTGAAGGTCGGGTTGGATAACGGAAGCTAATTGCGTGGAGTCCGGGACGCCCTGAAGAAACGCGGCGAACGTATCTTTGATAATTGGCTTTGTAACCGACCCATCAAACACGTAGATTCCCTGGCGGTTCGTCGCAAACACATTGGTGGATTGTTCGGTCATATACCGGTAATCCGCGCCAAACTTCAGGGTGTGCTTTTCCTTGCTCCACGTCAGAGTTTCAAGGATTTGATCGGTATGGTTCCTGGGGAACCTGGATGCGGTTCCGGTGCCGCCGGTGGATTGGAAGCCTGCAATCTGGAAATTCGGAACGTCATTTCCCCCGGGGAGCGGGTAAAGCCCTTGAATTCCGATATCCGCCGCAATCACGGTGGACTGGCTGACCGGGTTCGGGTTGCTAAACCCCAGCTGATTGCCGGTAAAACCTCCGCGGATTTCGTTGACGAGCGTGGGGGTAATCACATAGTTGTAAGCCACCGTGAAGCCGATATCCTGTTCCGGCGTCGAGTACGATCCAAGCACTGGCGAGCCTGCGAAATTTCCGCTCGACAATGCAGGACCGAGGACACTCCGGAATTTGTACATGCCACGCGCCCAAATGGTTTGTTTCGAGGTCAGGACCTGGTCGATGCGAATGTCTCCCTGGTCGCTTGCGATGGGCGCCGCAAAATTGTGCTGATAATTGTTCGCGAATTTTGTTTGGTCAGTTGCGTGCGGATACAAATACTGCAGCACATTCGCCCCAACTGGATTGATCGGTACGCTGCCGCACGGAATCTCCGTGCCATTTGGCTGATAGATGTGAGCAATACTCTTGGAAGTAAGATAGCCGCATAGATTCCCGTTACGCATGTCATCGGTGGGAACGCTTTCGACCACGGGCACCTGCCGGGGCAAGCGAAGGCCTTCATAGCTGACGAAGAAAAATGTCTTGTTATGTCCGTTGTATAGATGAGGGATGCTCAGCGGACCGCCGAAAAAACCGCCAAAATCATTCATCACCAGCGCGGGCTTTGATTTCGCAAACGGATTCCCCGCGTTGAGAGCGGCGTTTTCATGATTCTCAAAAAGGCCGCCGTGGTAGGCGTTCGATCCGGCTTTTGAGACCGTGGTGATATCGGTGATTCCTCCATATTCGGCGGAATTGTTCACTTCACTGACGCGAATCTCAGCGATGGAACTAAAGGCGGGAAAAAGCTCGTTGATCGGAGAGCTGCCATTGATGGCCATCGTGCTGATACCATCCACACTGATAGAGAGCAGGCTTGGCTTTGTTCCCGAAACCGAGATGTTGCCGGCGGAGTCGGTCTGCACGCCCGGCTGCGTGGTCAGCGTCGAGATGGGACTCGTCGAGCCTGCGCTGTGGGAAGTAATTGCGACTGGCAGATCCACGAGTTCGCGACCCGTCTTCGTCTCCGCAATGTTGGAAACGTCCGTTTCGATCACGGCGCCGCCGGACTCCACCACGTCTATGGATTCAGTCTGCGTGCTGACTTTGAGTTGGACGTCGACGCGTTTCGTTTCCCGAGCCTGCAAATCCAGAGTTGCAATCTGAGCTTTTTCGAAGCCCGGCGCTTCGAACAGCAATTGATAACTTCCTGGCTCCAAATTGTTGAACGAATAGTTCCCCGTGGGATCGGCAACGGCTGTCCGGCTTGCGGAAGTGCCCCTGTTGGACAGCAAGACCTCCGCGCGCGGGAGGACGTTCGCGGCAGCGTCCTTCACAGTTCCAACAATGGTCCCAAAAGTAGACTGAGCGGAAACTTTGCCGGTGAATAAGAGCGCGGCCAGGACGGCCACGAATGCTTTGACTGGTAAAATCCCCCGAACGGTCCCGATTCGCTTTTCTGATTTTACATGCCGACGAGAACAAGCCATTGCAGCGCTCCATAAGAGGATTTAGATTCGAGCGCACGAATCCCGCTGCATGCGGCACACGCACACTCGTTACCACATATTCGCTACAAACAGGAAACCGCCGGGCAGGCCTCGGAAATCAAGGCCGTACACCTGCTCGCGGTTACCTCGCGACTTGGGTAAACTCCTCGTGGAGCGCTACCTATTTGATTAGGATGGACACAACTCTGTGTCCCACAGGACTGCCAAAACAACCGCACTACGGATCCTGAAGCATTTCATCTCACTCTCACAAAGAATGAGAAGACCGTCCGCTCAAGAATCGGGCGGGATGTTGCTGCGTTTGCGCTCAAATTGCAAACTCAAATTTTAAATTGTGATCATCGCAATTCTCGATAGGAAGACTCTCGACCGCATTCATCCCGTCGATCGATGCGTGGAAACATTCCGCAATCTATTTTCATGACCGGCTCTGGAGCGGGCGAAAAGAAATTCGCGATGCCTGCAATCCGAAACTTGAATTTGCCTTCCTACCGCAACAACCCACACGATGGACCTCGGCCGCGACGCCTCTCTTGCGCACCTCACATAATACGTGGATTGCGAATTCCAGATTGGCAGGCAAATAGTGTCCGCGAACAAAACTGCAATCCCATTTGCCCAGTACCGGCGCGCGCTTGTGTACGTGGCGCCGTATTGGCGCGGGTTGCTGCTCGTGCTGGTCCTCGGACTTTTTTCCACGGTTGTGGGACTCGCCCAACCGTATATTTCGCGGCTGCTGATTGACGACGCGCTGCTCCGCCACAATGCGCGCGCTCTCGGCCAGATCGCCATCCTGATGGTTTTGGTGAGTGTCGCCGGTTATATCCTCAACACCGTTTCCAGTTATCGTTATGTGAAGCTGTCCGCGGAATGCCTTTTCGACATGCGGCTCGCCGTCTATCGCCATCTCCAACGGCTCTCTCCCCGCTACTACACGAAGACGAAGATGGGCGATATCGTATCGCGCATCAATAATGATATCGGCGAAGTGCAGCGGGTCTGCTCCGATACGCTGCTCTCTATCCTGTCCAACATATTGTTTCTTGTGGGCAGCATCGCGATCATGGCCTCGCTGAACTGGCGATTATTTCTGACCAGCGTGGCCCTGCTTCCGGTCGGAATTTTCGCCCTTCGGCATTACCAGGGGAGACTTGCTGCGAAGACCAAGGATCTCCGCGAGCGCAGCTCGGATCTCGGAAGTTTCCTGATCGAAACCCTGTTTGGCACGCGGCTGGTCGTCGCGTCCGGCAATGAAGAACATGAGGCGGAAGCATTCCGGAAACACAACGCAAGATTTGTGCAGTCGCTGCTGTCTATGCAACTACTGTCATTTCTCGCCAGCGCTCTTCCGAGCACTGCTTTGACTCTCTCCACTGCAATCGTCTTCTTTTACGGAGGCAAACTTGTGATTGCCGGCCAGCTTACCATCGGCGGACTGGTGGCATTCATGGCCTACCACATGCGGCTGCTTTCTCCCGTGCAGAATCTCCTCGGCATCTATACCAATCTCCTGACAGGCGGCGTGGCGCTGGGACGCGTGTTCGAGATCCTCGACGTTCCCGTCGAAGTGAAAGAATCTCCGCGCGCCATTGCGATCGACTCCGTGCGCGGCGAAATTACCCTTGATCGGGTGCGCTTCCGCTATTCGGAAGATGTCCCTGTCATCGACGATGTCACGTTTCAGATTCCGGCCGGTGCGCTTTGTGTCATCGCCGGTCCAAGTGGCGCGGGCAAGTCCACCCTGGCGGACCTGCTTCTGCGCTTTTACGATCCACAGTCCGGCCGCATTATGGTTGACGGTCACGACTTGCGCGAAATCCAATTGACGGATCTTCGAAACCACATCGCCGTGGTCGAACAGGTTCCTTATTTTTTCCGCGCGAGTGTGAAAGAGAACATCGCCTATGGCAGGCCGAACTCGACTCTGCAGGACATTCGGACCTGCGCCCGTGCGGCTGCGATTGACGGTTTTATTCAATCTCTTCCCGACGGCTACAACACGATCATCGGGGAACGCGGATCGACGATTTCTGTCGGCGAGCGCCAAAGAATCGCGCTCGCTCGCGCTTTGCTCCGAAATCCCGCGATCCTTATTATGGATGAACCGACTTCGGCGCTGGATCCCGCGTCGGAAGCCGCGGTCGCTGGAGCGTTTGCCCGTGTTCTTCGAGGCCGCACGTCCGTGTTAATCACACATCATATGTGTTTGGTGGAATTGGCTGATTTCGCCGTGGTCATGGATGGGGGGCGGATTGTCGAGTCGGGAACTCCGCGCGAACTGCTCTCGCGCGAAAGCTATCTTTCACGGCAGTTCCAGCTTGCGCGTGTCACCGCGGGGCCCGGCAAGTGAGCGAGAGCACGCGGCATTCGTTGACTTACTTATGCGGGATCAACCGCTTGAAGTTCAAAATCAATTAGACGATAACGGGATTGCGGGCCGCGAGTGAGCCGCTCATGCATCTGTTCGATCCCTTGTTCAAGTAATTCAAGTTCTGATTCCCAGAATGGCCCGGAATTCCCGCGGACATAAAAATCGCGGCACGCTTCAAGGTGACGCAGGAATCCTGCCGTGAGGCGGGAAGAATAATGGGCGAAAACATCTTCTGTCGCAAAACCTTTTGAAGTCGCACGCACAACTGCTGATGCAAGGATCGCTTCACGGACAGCATTAGCGGCGCCTTCGCCGCACACCGGGTCGAAGGCCATCGCCGCAGATCCGCACGCCAGCCATCCCGGACCATACAAAGCCGAAAGGATGCGGGGATATGCAGGAAATTGTGTCGCGGGACCCTTGAGACTCTCGATTTGCATCTCCACCAGACGACTCTTCTCCAGCTGAACTTCCGGCGAAGCGCCTATGGAAAGCAGAAATCCATTTTCATGCCCACTGGCCAGCAGAAACAACCAACCCGAATCCAACGACTCGACCCAACAAGCATCACGATCCGCGCCGCTATTGAGCCGGACCGAAATTGCGAACGCGTTCCTTGATCCAAACTTGCAATCGTAGGGCAACAAGTCTGACGCACGAGACGTAACGATCGTCCAGCCGGGATCCTTTTCTTCCATGCCAACGCACGTCGGAACCCTGGGCCAAAGACGGCTCAACAGTTCCTCTTCGGAAACCGCTACAGCGGAATGCGGGATAGTTTGCGTCCGCGATTGACGCCCCCAGGACACGATGCGTTTTCGTATTTGAGGGAATCCCCGGAACAAGTCGTCGTCCTCGAAGACGTCACGCAAAAGGAGTTGCGTGCTCTCGCTGACAAGAATCGTGGGGAGCTTTGACCTCGCCGTTTTGGCAAGGGCAACCTCAAAGCCATTTGAGCGCAACAGGCGGGCGCAGCTGCAAGCCGCAATTCCATCACCCTGAATGAGGACCGTATCTGACATCATGGCCCGGCACCTGTCTCCGACCGGCTAATTTGCGCGGCGCAACAAGATGAGCGATGTCATCGCTGGAATTCACACCCTAAACACGTGAATTCGATTGGGACACGACACTGTGCCCAGGAGCACTCGAGCCGTACGAAACTGCGTGGGAAATCCTCGTTTCGTCGCGGAAAAGAGAAGTAAAAGCAAGAGCAGCGAGATCCGACTTACTTAGCCACCTATAAGTTGCACCGCCTCGCTCAATGAGTGCAAACTCAAGTTACGAATGAAGAGAATCCAAAAGCGTTATTTTCCGGCAGCGATTGTGAACGTTGTCCCTCGCCAAAACTCTGTCCGCCTGTGATTTCAACAGAATACGACATTGCCAATCACAGGCCAACCGCGATAGCACTCGCATATGATAGACACGCTTGTACTCCTGGTCGGTGCGATCTTCCGACTCTTCCACAGTCGTTGCGGTCTGCTGATCGAAAATCTCGCTCTTCGCCAGCAACTCGCGGTACTGTAATGAAGGCATCCCAGACCAAGACTCTCAGCCTTGGATAAGTTCTTCTGGGTCTTGGCGCTAAGGTTCTGGTCCGGATGGAAACAAACCCTGACCCTCGTGGGGCCGGAGACCATCGTGCGATGGCACAGAGCGGGATGCGCGCTCTATTGGCGTGTGATCTCCAGGGATCGGCGAGTGACGGGTAGGAAGAGGATTTCCAAAGAGGCACGGGATCTCATCTTCCGTATGGTGACCGAGAACCCGAGCCAGGGTGCACTGCGCATTCATGGGGAGCTTCTCATGCTCGGTTTCGATATTTCTGAACGAAGCATTTCCCGATGGATGCGCAAAGCGCCAAGAAATCCTGAACCTGTGAAATGTTGGCTCGCCTTTCTGCGTAACCATCGAGAAGCCATCGCTGCGATGGATTTCGCCACCGTCCCGACGATTACGTTCGGCGTGCTCTACTGCTTCTTCGTCATTAGCCACGATCGTTGGCGGATCTTGTATTTCAACGTCACTAGTCATCCGACGAGCCTCTGGGTTGTTCAGCAATTGCGGGAAGCATTTCCATTGGAATCGGCTCCTCGATTTCTCATCTTTGATCGAGATACGAATTATGGAGTTGAGGTTCCTGCAGCAGCGCGATCTCTCAAAATCACTCCGATCCGCACCTCCTTCGAAAGTCCTTGGCAAAACGGGGTGGCGGAGCGATGGGTCGCGAGTTGCCAACGTGACTTGCTGGATCACGTCATCGCGGTGAACGAATGCCATCTGAAGCGACTGCTTTCCGAATACGTTGACTACTATCACGAGGACCGCACGCATCTGGGACTGGGGAAGGGAACACCGCATGGCAGGACTCGTTCCACTGTATCGGGCCGTGTGATTTCTCGCGACCGACTCAGCGGATTGCATCATCGTTATGACCGAGCGGCCTGAAGCGTGATCCCCTAGTGAAAGCCAGTGAACAAAGGGCGGAGCCTCGTCTGAAGCGTGCGGTCGGGGATTCTACCTGAGGGAATTGGTTTTCCATACGTGTGTCACTTGCGGTCTAGCCCATAACCAATCCCAAAAAAGCGTTCCTGGTGAGCAGTGTTAGGCGCGGATAGAGTATGCAGCGTCCAGCCAATACTCCCGACCCGCGTCGGGTCAAGGTTTCTGTAGTATGATGTTTCCGTTCGGAAAGCCGGTTGCGGAACCAACCTCTAACGCGATCCAGGCGAGGCGAGCCATGGCGCATTACGGCTCCTCCATCGTAGTCCTCTCTACCCGTTGGTCCGTGCTACGTTCTTGCGCTTATGTCCATGCAATTGCACTCAGGTTGGCGCTTCTTCAGCTGGGATATTTCAGCGTGCGAGGCGCGCTTTTCCTGG
>Ga0137418_10002814_pt1 | contig 15942 bp, 10 predicted proteins | sample CZODoug3_1_2_16f_FD_122242 | JGI IMG/M metagenome (GOLD analysis project Ga0137418, IMG submission 122242) | Vadose zone soil fungal communities from Angelo Coast Range Reserve, California, USA - CZODoug3_1_2_16fungal (Hybrid Assembly) | ecosystem: Environmental > Terrestrial > Soil > Vadose... | reverse complement strand
CCGCCGTTCGTCCGCCGCCGGCGTTCTTCAGCCGCCGTTCCGCGGCTGGTCTCGGCGCCGGAATCGTCGGCGGACCAATCATCCAGTTCGTGAAGTACTGCTGCCCGACCGCCCACAGGTTGCTGACGAGCCAGTACAACGCGGTGCCCGCCGCCGACGTCATGAAGATGAAGCCGAACATGATCGGCATCATGAACGTCATCATCTTCTGCTGCGTGGGATCCATCGAGGTGTTCGGCGTCAGGCGCTGCATCGCGATCTGGCTGACGATGACCAGCAGCGGGATCACGAAGAACGGATCGGGCTGCGACAGGTCCTTGATCCACCAGCCGAACTGCGCGCCGCGCAGCTCGATCGCCTGGCCGAGCAGCGCGTAGAACGCGAAGAGCACCGGCATCATCAGCAGCATCGGCACGCAGCCGCTCGCCGGGTTGACGCCCTTCTCGCGATAGAGGTTCATCACCTCCGTGTTCATCTTCTGTTTCGCGGGATCGGTCACCTTGAGGTTCGCGTAGCGATCCTGGATGGCTTTCAGCTGCGGCTGCAGCTCCTGCATCCGGCGCATCGACACGACACTCTTGTGGCGCAGCGGGAACATCGCGAGGTTGATCGCCACGGTCAGGAGCACGATCGACCAGCCCCAGTTGCCGATGAGGCCGTGAATCCACTTCAGGCCGCTGAGAAGGTAAATCGCCAGGAATCCGAACCATCCGAAATTCACCGCGCGCCGCAGAACGGCAGCGCCGGTGAACACCTGTTCATCGATGGCCTTCAGCAGGTCGAACTCTTTCGGCCCGACGAAGAAGCGCGCGTTCATCGGAGGCTGCGCGAACCGGACAGCGTATGAAATCAACTGCCGCCGCGTGTCCGACGGACCGGGCACGACGAGCCCGCGCGATTCGATGCGCGCCTGGCCGGGATCGAGGGCGGCGATGAGGAAATAGTGATCGTCGACGCCCGCGAAGCGGAATTGGCCTTCCTGGATCGGTTGCTGGTTGATGCTGTTGATCGCGACCCGCTGCGCCCCGTCGCGATAGAGAATCAGTTCCGGCGGGAGTGCGGCGCTGCGATTGAGGAACCCCGGGTTTGCCGGTGCCGCCACGACGTCTCCGGGGCCCGGGCCCCACACGACGCTCGGATTGATCGCGGCAGTGCCGTTGGCCGCGCTCACTGAAAGCCTGACGATGTAGTTCGACGGTTCGAACATGAATGCCTTGCGCACGCGGAGCCCGGAGGCGTCCTCGAACTCGAACGTCAGCGGCGCGGCCGCGCGCGTCGCATCCACGTGGCCGCTGACGTCACCGACGACGCGGTACAGCGAGTCGTTGAACCGCGTGGTCACGTCGGACTGATCGACGCGTAACGAAAACGGCAGCTGCTCGACGGGTGGCAATCCGGCGGGAACGAGATCGATCGGCTGACCGCCGGCGTCGCGATATTGCTTCAACCGCCAATGCAGCAAACGCCCGCCGCGATTGGTGAGCACCGCCTGCACCGTTGCCGTGTCAACGGTGATCTCGCGTTCCGACGACTCCGTGACGAGCGCCTGCGGCTGGGGACCCGCGGGCGGCGCACTGGCGGGGCCCGTCTGCGTCGAGGCCGGAGCCTTTGTGGCGCCGGACCCGGCCGCTGCCGTCGGCGACTGCGCAGTCGACTGCGCCGTCGAGGCCGCGGGCTTTGTTGGCGGCGGCGGTGGTGCGAAGTACGCCTGGTACATGTACAGCACCAGGAACGAGAGGACGATCGCGATGAAAACCCTGCGTTCCATCAAGTAATCACGGGCGCGGGACGGGATCGACGCCGTGGCTGCCAAGCGGGTGGCAGCGTGCGAGGCGGCGCGTTCCGAGCCAGATGCCTTTCGCCGTCCCGTGGACCTGGATGGCTTCGCTCATGTAATCAGCGCACGAGGGATAGAAGCGGCAGGAACCAGTAAACAGCGGGGAAAGAACCGTTTTATAGGCGCGCAGCAACGCGAGCGCGATCGCGGCGCCGACCGAGAAGCGAGGCGTATTCGGCTTCGAGACTTGCGAACGGTGCATCGAGCATTTCCCGGCGCGGCACGATGACGATGTCGAGGCCGCCAACCTGCTTGCGCCGCCTGAAGAGCTCCCGCGCCCGCCGTTTCGCCCGGTTGCGCTCGACGGCTGACCCGAGTTTCCGCGTGGCCGCGACACCCAGCCGGGGCGCCTCGGTGCCATTCACCATGACGAACAGCGTCATGAAGCGGCCGTGAACCTTTGTGCCGGTGCTGTAGATCCGCTCGTACTCGGGCCGTCGGCGAATCCTGTCCGGCGGCGCCACTACCGCTCGTCGGCGACCGTCAGGCGCTTCCGCCCCTTGGCGCGGCGACGCTTGAGGACAATGCGGCCGTTCTTCGTCGACATGCGTAACCTGAAGCCATGCGTCTTCTTGCGGCGACGGGTGTTGGGCTGGTAGGTGCGCTTCCCTTTCATGTTGTCCTTGGACTGTCAGAGTTCGTTTCGCCGGCGGCGGCGCGGCCTTGCCCCACCCTAGCGCGACGCGCGAAGGCGGGCGGAATTTTCAATACTAGTCGTCGCTGAAACGGGGTGTCAACGTCGCGGTCACAACCGCGCACGGAGTCCCGCGACGCGGGATCGCGCGGCGGCGTGGTGTGCTACAGTCCCGGGTTCTGTTTCGCGCGCTGAGGCGCCGCTTTCGCCACGACCCTTCGGTGTGTTCCCCAAGATTTCCACAACTGTGGAAAACATTGTGGAAAACCCATCGGCCGGCTGAGTTCTGGTGCCGATCTCGCGCATTTACAGCAGTTTTGCCCAGGCGAAGCGGCGGGATCGCCTATTTTTCGGCCTCCAACGGGGCGTTGCGGCGCCCAACCGCCGGCACGACGGGCGTCGAGCGAGGCGAAAGTCCCCTACGTCAGCGTTTTTCTGGTGATATCGCATGGACACGAGCATCTGGGACCAGATCCTCGCCCGCATCGAAACGAAAGTTAACCGGCATAGCTTCTCCACCTGGTTCAGACCGACGACGTTCATGACCGATGGCGGCCGCTCGATTACCGTTCGTGTTCCGAACGCGCTTTTCAAGGACTGGCTGACGAAGCACTACTCGGTCGTGCTCTCGGAGGCGCTGGCCGAAGTCCGGAGGGGTGAGACCTCGCTGGTCTTCGTCGCGGAGCCGGGCGCGGCACCGCCGCCCCCCGACGAGCCGACCCTGACGATCGAGGAGAGCGACGAGGTCGCCGGCGACAGCATGACCACGCCAGCTGGCCTCAATGCCCGCTACACCTTCGACACGTTCATCGTCGGACCGTCGAACCAGTTCGCGCACGCGGCGTGCCGCGCGGTCGCCGAAGCGCCGTCCCGTTCGTACAACCCGCTGTTCATTTACGGCGGGGTGGGTCTCGGCAAGACACACCTGATGCATGCCGTCGGGCAGTTCGTCCTGCAGCACGATCGCACGCTGAAGCTCACCTACATCTCGTCCGAGCGTTTCATGAACGAGATGATCAACGCGGTGCGCTACGACCGGATCCTGGATTTCCGCGAGCGCTATCGCAGCGTGGACGTGCTCCTCGTCGACGACATTCAATTCGTGTCCGGCAAGGAAGGCACGCAGACCGAGTTTTTTCACACGTTCAACGCCCTGTACGACGCGCAAAAGCAGATCGTGCTGAGCAGCGACCGGCCGCCGCACGAAATCCCCGCGCTCGAAGAGCGGCTGCGCTCGCGCTTCGAGTGGGGACTGATCGCCGACATCCAGTCGCCGGATCTCGAAACGAAGGTGGCGATTCTCAAACGGAAGGCCGACGCCGAAGCGGTCCCGCTCCCCGACACGGTGGCGCTCTACATCGCAGGGCGCATCAAGTCGAACATCCGCGAGCTCGAGGGATCGCTCATCCGCCTGATTGCCTATGCGTCGCTGACGGGCCGCGAGATCTCGCTCGAGCTGACCCAGGAAGTGCTGAAGAACGTGATCGAGCAGGACGAGAAGGCGATCACGATCGAATCGATCCAGAAGTTCGTGTCCGAGTACTACCAGCTCAAATTCGGCGAGCTGAAGTCGAAGAACAACTCGAAATCGATTGCGCTGCCGCGGCAGATCGCGATGTACATATGCAAGACGCTCACGCACGCGTCGCTGCCGGAGATCGGACGCAGCTTTGGGGGAAAGCACCACTCGACGGTGATCCACTCGATCAAAAAAGTGGATGAGCTGCGAAAGAATGACCGGGATTTCAACAGCCTCATCACGAGTTTTCTTCAGTCTTTCAGATGATTCAACAGCCGTGAACAGATGAACTCGAACGCACTCTGTGGACGTTTCTGAAGGCCAAAAACCGCACAGAAAACCCGCACCCGGCGCGCGTCAAACGCACAGTTTTATCAACACGCTAAGTCATTGGTTCTGAAGGATTAATTGTCATCGCTGCCCCTTTGCACAGACCCTTATATTCTGTATACTTCTGTATCTCTTCTGATCCTCTGATTCAGATCGTAAGAACCTGACTGAGAGGCTCCTTCACGGCGGACACGCCACGCCGCTTCGAGGTCACCGCACGCATATGGAACTCGTCGTCGGGAAAAACCAGCTTCTGCGAGAACTGCAACTTTTTCAGGGCATCGTGGAACGCAAGAACACGATCCCGATTCTCGCGAACGTGCTGATCGAGGCGAAGGGGAACGAGGTGCGCATGCTGGCGACCGATCTCGAGGTCGCGCTGCGCAGCCGCTGCGACGCGGCCGTGGCGAAGGGTGGATCGCTCACGCTTCCCGCGAAGAAGCTCTACGAGATCATCAAGGCGCTTCCCGAAACCGACGTGCGGATCCAGGAGGACAAGAACGGCGTGAAGGTCGCCGCGGACAAGTTCGATTCGCGGATGCAGACGCTGCCGCGCGAGGACTTTCCGTCGCTGCCTGAAGCGGCGGGCACGGCGAGCGCGACGCTCCCGCGCGAAGCGTTGAGCGAGATGGTGGCCAAGACGCAGTTCGCGATCACCGGCGAAGACACACGGTATTTTCTCAACGGCGCACTATTCGTGCTGCGGTCCGATTCGATGAGCCTCGTGGCCACCGACGGCCATCGTCTCGCGCTCGTCACCGTGAAACGTGAGGGCGCCGATCAAGTCGTCATCAAGGCCGACGAGGAAGTGAAAGTCATTCTGCCGAAGAAGACGCTCCTCGAGCTCGGCAAGCTGCTGTCGGAGGGCGAAGGCGATATTCGCTACGAGCGCGGCGAGAACCATCTGTTTTTCGAGGTTGCCGGTCGCGTACTGATCTCGCGGATGATCGACGGCCAGTTCCCCGCGTACGAACGCGTGATCCCGAAGGGCAACGACAAGGACATCGAGTTCGAGCGCGAGCGGCTGACCAACGCCGTCAAGCGTGTGGCGCTCCTGTCGAACGAGCGGTCGCGCGCGGTGAAGTTCGAAATCGACAAAGGCACGGTTGAAGTCACGTCGAGCAGCTCGGAATTCGGCGAGGCACGGGAGCAGCTCGCGGTCGACTACCAGGGCGCCGCGCTCAACATCTCGTTCAACGCGCAGTACGTCCTGGACTTTCTCAACGTCGCCGACACCGACGTTGTCTCGCTCTCCCTCAAGGACGAAGTCAGCCAGGCCGTAATGAAGCCCGTCGGCGCGCAGGGGTGCGACTACACCTACGTGATCATGCCGATGCGAATCTGACGGAGCACCTGAAGGACACGCGTGGCACATACCGGACAACAGCACACCGACCAGACAGACGCGCTCACGACTCCCGAGACAGAGGCATCACCGGGCCCGAATGGGAACGGGTCCGTCGAGGCAGACGACTACGGCGCCGACAAGATCAAGGTCCTCGAGGGGCTGGAGGCCGTCCGCAAGCGGCCCGCCATGTACATCGGGTCCACGGGCGAACCCGGGCTCCATCACCTCGTCTACGAGGTCGTGGACAACTCGATTGACGAGGCGCTGGCGGGCTTCTGCGACCAGGTCAACGTCACGATCCACATCGACAACTCGGTGACGGTGATCGACAACGGCCGCGGCATCCCTGTCGATCCGATGCCCGACGGGCGCTCGGCCGCGGAAGTCGTGCTGACCGTGCTTCACGCCGGCGGCAAGTTCGAAAACGCCGCGTACAAGGTCTCAGGCGGCCTGCACGGCGTCGGCGTGTCGGTCGTCAACGCGCTGTCGGAACGCCTGGACCTGGAGATCTGGCGCAACGGACAGGTGTATCAACAGAGCTACGAGCGCGGGACGCCCGTCGGCGAGATCGTCGTCACGGGCACGACGCAGCGTCGCGGGACGAAGGTGACCTTCAAGGCCGACCCGCAGATTTTCGAGACGACCGACTTCAGCTTCGACACCCTGGCGCAGCGGCTCCGCGAGCTCGCGTTCCTCAACGGCGGCATCCTGATCACCATCGACGACGAGCGCGACGGCAAGAGCCACAAGTTCCAGTACGAAGGCGGCATCGTCTCGTTCGTCGAGCACCTGAACAAGAACAGGGCGGTCGTCAACGACAAGCCGATCTTCATGAAGGGCACCAAGGACGGCATCGACGCCGAGATCGCCCTGCAGTGGAACGACGGCTACTCGGAGCTGACGTTTACCTTCGCGAACAACATCAACACGCACGAGGGCGGCACGCACCTGTCCGGCTTCCGCTCGGCGCTGACGCGTACCATCAACGCGTATGCCGCGAAGAGCAGCCTGGCGAAGGACCTGAAGGACGCGAGCATCGGCGGCGACGACATCCGCGAAGGCCTCACCGGGGTCGTCAGCGTGAAGATTCCGCAGCCGCAGTTCGAAGGGCAGACCAAAACGAAGCTCGGCAACACCGAGGTGAAGGGCATCGTCGAGACGATCGTCAACGACAAGCTCGCGCAGTATCTCGAAGAGAATCCGGTTGTCGCGAAGAAGGTCATCGGCAAGGCGGTCGATGCCGCACGCGCCCGCGAGGCGGCGCGCAAGGCGCGCGACCTCGTGCGCCGCAAGGGTGCGCTCGAAGGCAGCGGTCTGCCCGGCAAGCTTGCCGATTGCCAGGAGCGCGATCCTGCGCAGAGCGAGCTGTACATCGTCGAGGGCGAGTCGGCAGGCGGGTCGGCAAAGCAGGGACGCGACCGCCGCTTCCAGGCGATCCTGCCGATCAAGGGCAAGATCCTGAACGTCGAGCGGGCGCGCTTCGACAAGATGATCGGCAGCGAGGAAATCAGGACGATGATCACGGCGCTCGGGACCGGTATCGGGCCGGAGGACTTCGACATCGAGAAGCTCCGGTACCACCGCATCATCATCATGACCGACGCCGACGTGGACGGATCGCACATCCGCACGCTGCTGCTGACGTTCTTCTATCGCCAGATGCCGCAGGTCGTCGATCGCGGGCACATCTTCATCGCGCAGCCGCCGCTGTTTCGCGCCAAGCGCGGGCGAACGGAGACCTACATCAAGGACGAGCGCGAGCTCGAGACGTTCCTGATTCGGCGCGCCGTGGAATCGCGGGTCGTCAAGCTCGGGGACGGCAGCGAGATCGTCGGCGACGCGCTGCAGCGGTACCTGCAGCGGATGATGTCGTATCGCAAGCTGCTGCAGCAGGTCACGCGGCGCGGCAACCCGCCGGAGATCGTGGTGGCGCTCCTGGAGCAGGATGCGCGCGACAAGTCGTTCTTCGAGCAGCGCGAGAAGCTCGATGTGATTGCGGCGCGGATGACGACGCCGACGCGCACCGTGACGGTCGCGCGCGACGACGAGCACAACGCCTTCGAGCTGTCCGTCGAGGATCGCTCGCAGGGTTACCCCCGCAAGTACAAGATGGGGATCGATTTCGTCACGTCGGGCGAGTACCGCACGCTCCATGCGGCGTATCGCGAGATCCAGGAGGTCACGTTCCCCGTGGTCGTCAAGGCCACCGACGCGGCCACAGAGGAGGCCGTGGACGAAAGCGAGGCATCCGACGACACGGGCGTCGGCGGCGCGCCCGTGGACGAGGCGACGAAGCTCGCGGCCGAGCCGAAGGCGTCACCGGCGGCGCCCGCCCGCGGCCGTAAGGAAGCCGACGCCACGCTCGCCAACGTCGACCAGTTCGTCGAGTACTTCCTCGCGGCCGGCAAGAAGGGCATCGCGGTGAACCGCTACAAGGGTCTCGGCGAGATGAACCCCGACACGCTCTGGACCACGACGATGGATCCGGAGAACCGGACGCTCCTGCAGGTCCGCGCGGAGGACCACGCGGAGGCCGACCAGATGTTCACGACGCTGATGGGCGACCAGGTCGAGCCGCGCCGGAAGTTCATCGAGGACAACGCGCTCGACGTCCGCAATCTTGACGTGTAACGAGACGACGGGTCCGCGTCGCGGCGACGATCGCCCGGAACGCGGGACCCGCCCCACAGCTCCATGAATCCACCGAACACTCCTCAGAATCGTCTTCCGATCAACATCGAAGACGAAATGAAGCGTTCGTACATGGATTACGCGATGAGCGTAATCATCGGGCGCGCGCTGCCCGACATCCGCGACGGGCTGAAGCCCGCGCATCGCCGGGTGCTGTACGGCATGAAGACCATGGGCCTGTCGGCGACGCGCGGCTACCGCAAGTGCGCCAAGATCGTCGGCGAGGTGATGGGCAACTTCCATCCCCACGGCGACGCGTCGATCTACGACACGCTCGTCCGGCTCGCCCAGGACTTCAACATGCGGTCGCCGCTCATCGACGGCCAGGGGAACTTCGGATCGATCGACGGCGACCCGCCGGCGGCGATGCGATACACCGAGGCGCGGCTCGAGGCGCTCGGCGACGAGATGATGACGGATCTCGACAAGGAGACCGTCGATTTCGTTCCCAACTACGACGAGACGACGGAGGAACCCTCGGTCCTGCCGTCGCCCTTCCCGAATCTCCTGGTCAACGGGTCCGCCGGCATCGCCGTCGGCATGGCCACCAACATCCCCCCGCACAACATGCGCGAGGTGATCGACGCGGTGGTCTGGACGATCGAGGCGGCGCAGTCCGACGCGCCGCCGACGCTGTCCGAGAAGCAGCGAAAGCTGCTCGAGCTCGTTCCGGGCCCCGACTTCCCTACCGGCGGCTACATCCTCGGCCGGCAGGGCATTCAGCAGGCCTACCTGACCGGCCGCGGCAGCATCATCATGCGCGCCAGGGCGGAGATCGAGGTCTCCAAGAAAGGCGACCGGTCGTCGATCGTCATCGATGCGATCCCATACCAGGTCAACAAGGCGCGGCTGATCGAGCGCATCGCGGAGCTGGTGCGCGAGAAGACGATCGAAGGGATCTCCGACATCCGTGACGAGTCGGATCGCGACGGGATGCGCATCGCGATCGACCTGAAGCGCGGAGAAGTCGGCGACGTCATCCTCAACAACCTGTACAAGCACACCGCGCTGCAGAGCAGCTTCGGCATCATCATGCTCGCCATCGTCGGCGGGCGCCCGAAGGTCCTCTCGCTCGTCGAGCTGATCGACAACTTCGTCGAGTTCCGGCGCGAGATCGTCCGCAGGCGGACGGAGTTCGAGCTGCGCAAGGCGGAGGCGCGCCGCCACATCCTCGAAGGCCTGAAGATCGCGCTCGATCACCTGGACGCGGTGATCGCGTTGATTCGCGCCGCGAAAAATCCCGGCGAGGCGCGCGAGGGCCTCATCACGCAGTTCACCCTGTCGCAGATCCAGGCGCAGGCCATCCTGGACATGCAGCTGCAGCGGCTGACGGGGCTGGAGCGTCAGAAGATCCTCGACGAGCTCGCCGAGCTCGTGAAGCTGATCGAACGGCTGCTGGCGATTCTCTCGAGCGACCGGCTCGTGATGCAGATCGTCGTCCAGGAGCTGCGGAGGGTCCAGGAGAAGTACAGCGATCCGAGGCGGACCGAGATCCTGGCCGAGGAAGGCGAGTTCCGCATCGAAGACCTGATTGCCGAGGAAGACATGGCGATCACGGTCAGCAACACCGGCTATATCAAGCGGACCGCGATCACCAACTACCGCAACCAGCGCCGCGGCGGTAAGGGGCGCATCGGCATGCGGACCCGCGAAGAGGACTTCGTGTCGCACCTCTTCGTCGCCTCGACGCACGCCTACATCATGATTTTCTCGGACCGCGGCCGGGCGTACTGGCTGAAGGTCCACGAGATTCCCGACGTCGGCCCCGATGGCCGCGGCAAGGCGATCGCGAACCTCGTCTCGATGGAGGAAGGCGAACGCATCGCGGCGCTGCTGGCGGTGAAGGAATTCGAGGAAGACAAGTTCATCGTGATGGGATCGCGAAACGGCGTCGTCAAGAAGACCGAGTTGAGCGCGTTCAGCAACCCGCGCGCCGGCGGCATCATCGCGATGGGCGTCGAGGAAGGGGACGCGGTGATTGCCGCCAACGTCTCCGACGGCACGGGCGAGATCTTCATCGCGACGCGCGACGGCATGGCCATCCGCTTCGCGGAAGGCGACGTGCGCCCGATGGGACGCAGCGCCTACGGCGTGAAGGGCATCTCGCTGCGCGAAGGCGACGCGGTCGTGGCCATGGAAGTCCTGACGCCCGGCGGCACGATCCTCTCGGTCACCGAGCAGGGATATGGCAAGCGGACCGAGATCGACGAATACCGCCTGCAGTCGCGCGGCGGCATCGGCATCATCAACATCCAGACGTCCGAGCGGAACGGCAAGGTGATCGGCATGGCGCACGTGTCCGACGATGCCGAGCTGATGCTGATCACGCAGCAGGGAAAGATCCTGCGCATGGCGGCGAAGGACATCCGGACCATCGGCCGTGCCACGCAGGGCGTGCGCCTGATCGACATCGAAGGCGACGACCGTGCCGTGTCCATCGCGCGGCTTGCCGAGAAGGACGAAGAAGAGTAGGCTCCGTCGCACACTGATCAATCCGGAGGAGGCCCCGATGTCACGTCGAGTGATCTTTGGCTGTGCGCTTCTCATCGTCGTCGCCTGCGGCTCTACGCCCGTCGAGCAGCAGCTGCTGACGCAGTTCTTCCGCGCGGCGCGCGTCCGCGACAACACGACGCTCTCCAGCATGTCCGCGGTCAGCTTCGACCCCCGAACCGAGGGCGCCGTCGAGGACTTCAAGATCGACAGCATCGGCGAGCCGCAGCATCGCCAGTTGCAGATTCAGCAGCTCACCGAGGAGCAGGAGAAGATCCGCGCCGACCAGGTCGAGTTCACGAAGAAGATGCGCGACTTCTATCAGTCCAACTCGATCGCGATCGATCGCGCCGCGAAGGCGGACCAGGCCAAACAGCCCGTTCGCGGCCAGGACGCGGCGCTGCTGACCGAATGGAAGAAATGGGATACCGACAGCCGTGACCTCGAACGCAAGCTCTCGCAGGCGCGCCAGCGGGTCGCCCGCGAGCGGTCGACGGCCGTCAACAGCCTGACGCCGCCAGGCCGCCAGGACGTGGACGTCACAGGCATGGACGTCGACATGATCACGGAGCCGGTCACGGTCACCGCACAGGTGCAGACGCCCGACGGAAAGACGGCGCCGAAGACACTCGTGGTGACGCTGCAGCGCGCGGCCGGCAAGAAGGACGGCCAGACGATCGAAGGACGCTGGCTCATCATGTCGATCCAGCCCCCGGGCGGCGCCGCTCCGCAGACGTAGGCCGACCCGAAGGTTCGGCCTCTACGCCATTTCGAGCTTCGCGTATTTCGCGCGAAGCGTCTTCTGTCCCACCGTGTTGAACCGGACGTGCAGCTTGATGTCGTCATCGAGCTGTTCGACCGACAGGACCGTCCCCACGCCGAAGTGCGGATGACGGACGCGGACCCCGGGATGCAGCCCGGCGGGCACCGACTGGTCCTCGTCCGCATACGCAAAATCGGGCTCTTCCCGCACCCTCCCGCCGCGATTCCCGCGGCCGTACGGATTCGCGCGGAGGTTGGAAAACGAGGTCTGGGGCGCGAGGAACGCCGACGGAACCTCGTCGACGAGCGCGGCGGGAATTTCGTCGATGAACCGCGAGGGGTCGGTTGACTGGTACTCGCCGAATACCCGCCTTCGCGAGGCCGACGTCCCAGTATGGATCCCCCACGTGCGCGTCGCCGGTGCGGAGCGCGTTGAGGCGATCGAGGGGGAGCGACATGGCCCCCGTGCGGCCGCCGCTGCTCGCTACGGCGCGGCCGTTCGCGTCAATGATCAGGAGCGTTTCGAACGATGGGAAGCGCTCGCGCGCCGATGCGAGGTAATCCCGCAGGCGGCCCGTAGCGCGATCGGCCGCGCTGCCTTGCGTCCTCCCGACGTTGTCCGACAACACGTAGGAGCTCGCCGACACGTGCAGCTCGTCCAGGCGTTCGTCGAGCCACTGGTCCAGCGCGCGGGCCGCTTCGGAGCTCGTGCCCCGCAGCTCCTGATTGATCTTTTCACTGAGCGCCCGCCGGTTCCGGCCGTACGACAGGATCGTCGTCGCCAGCGTCGGGATGAGCGTCGCCAGCACCGACAGCGCCAGCATCTTGTTCCTGATGCTGTCGAGGTGCAGGGCGCGGAGTGGTCGCCCGATGCGATCCCCCCAGACGCTCATGGACGGGTGCTCGCCGGCATGCAGCAAGATCGTCGGGGCGAGGAGAACATCAACCCCCTGCGATTCGTACGGACCTACACCTCCGCCTCTATATTCTCCCCCCGTGACTCCTGAGATCCCCGCCGACCTCCAAGCCGCGTTGGGCGAGCGCTACGCGCTGCGCCGCGTGTTGGGCCGTGGCGGGATGGCGACCGTCTACCTCGCCTACGATGGCAAGCATCGCCGCGAAGTCGCGGTCAAAGTGCTGCTCCCCGGCCTCGCCGCCTTCCTGGGCGTCGAGCGGTTCCTCAAGGAAATCCAGATCGCGGCCGGCCTCACCCACCCGCACGTCCTGCCGTTGCACGACTCCGGTGAAGCGGGCGGCTTCCTCTATTATGTGATGCCGTACCTCGAGGGCGGCTCGCTGCGCCAGCGCTTGCAGGGGAGGCCGCTGCGCGTGGACGACGCGCTCACCATCGCGGCCCCGGTGGCCAACGCGCTGTCGTACGCGCACCGCATGGGCGTCTTTCACCGCGACATCAAACCGGAGAACGTGCTGTTCTCACAGGGGCACCCCATCGTCTCCGATTTCGGGATCGCCAAGGCGATCAGCACGGCTGGAGGCGCGAACCTCACGCGCACCGGCTTCCCCCTCGGGACGCCCGGCTACATGAGTCCGGAGCAGGCCGCCGGTCTCACCGATCTCGACGCGCGCACCGACGTGTACAGCCTGGCGGTCGTCGTCTACGAGATGCTCGTGGGCGAGATCCCCGGTCGCTGGCCGACCGAGGAGGCGGTGCGGACGGGGAAATTCCTCGAAGCGACCGCGCCGCATCGCGGTCGGCTCGCCGACGCGGGAACCCGGCTCGAGGGCGCGCTGGTGCGCGGCCTGGCGATCCGGCACGACCAGCGCACCGCGACACCCGCGGCGTTGATCGACGAGCTCAATGGCGCGACGCCGCCCAGGCGCCGCTACAGCGGCGGCGAGGTCGAGGAGATCGTGAAGCGAGCCACCGAGCTCGAAGCCACGGCCCCGACGAGCGGAGGTGCGATGACGATCGGCGGCGTCGAGGCGCTCGCCGGTGAGGTGGGGATCGCGCCCGATGTGGTCCGCGCCGCCGCCAAGCAATTGGAACGTGCTCCGCGCGAACCGATGGCCCTCGAGCCGGTGAAGCGTAATCCGTGGATCGACGGCCCCACGATGTTGTCGTACGAGCGAGTCGTCGAAGGCGAGCTGCCCGACACGGAATGGCAGGTGCTGGTGGATGAGATTCGGCGGGTCCTCAAGAACCCGGGCCAGGTGAGTCAGTTTGGACGCTCATTCTCGTGGGTCGCCGCAAGACGGCCGGGGATTCCTCGCGACCTGGAGATCGCCGTATCCGTGCGCGGGGGACGGACGCGCATCACGATCCACGAGACCATGAGCCAGCTGATCGGGTCGATCTACGGCGGGATCGGCGGCGGCATGGGGGGCGGCGGGATGGGACCGATCATGGGCATCCTCGGCGGCGCGCTGCACGTTGCCGGACCTGTTCTCGCGGCCATCGTCCCGCTGTGGCTTGGAACCACGTACCTGACCGCGCGCACCGTCTATCGGCGCAGCACGAATCGTCGCGCGAAGGAGCTCGAGGGGCTGGTCGATCGGCTGGCGGAGCTCGTCCGAGATTTGGTCCCCTAGAAGGCCCCGCCGCCACCGCCCCCACCGCCGCCCCCCGAGAAGCCGCCGCCCCCCCCACCACCGCCGCCGCCGAATCCTGAGCCCCACGAAGTGCTGGGTCCGGAGGAGCTCCGCGGCCCCGAGGTCATCGTCGCACTGGCCTGGCTCACCAGGCTGTTCAAGTGCAGGGAGAAAGTCCTCACGCTGAAGGCTTGGGCGCTCGTTCCCGTGTACCAGGTGGGTGGCTGCGTGTAGATCCCTTCGAACGCGCGCGCCAGCTTCTTCTCGAGACCGAAGACCATCGCGAACGGCAGGCATTTGTCGAACAGCTCGGGATGCCCTGCGATGACGTCCTTGTACGTCTCCGAGTCGACGCGCCGCAGGAACTCCTCGAGGCCCAGCACCTGCTCCAGCGCACGCGTTCCGGCCTCCGTGCGCGCCGGCATGATCAAGGCAAACACCAACAAGATCGCGCCGACGAGAAGGCCGGCCACGATGAAGGGCACCGGGGTGAGCAAGAAGACCCCCGAGATGACGGAGCCGCCGATCGCGACGAGCAGCCCCGTGACGACCGCGCCGATCATCCAGCGACGCTGTACGTGATCGGGGCGCGCGTGATAGAACCCCTGACCGAGGAGCCGGTCGAAGATGGCGTTGCGGATGCCCGGCAGCTCGGCGTAGAACTCCGCATCGAGCTGCTCGAGCGACACGACCGATCCCCGGCCCTCGAACACGCCGTCGAAGACCTTCTGCTCGTGCGGCGCCAGCGGTTGCGCGCTCCCCCCCGCGTGGGGAGTGAGCTTGTGCAGCTTGTAGGTGCGACCGCCGCCAATGAAGCCCAGGAACTTGGACTCCTCGTGCTCCTCGATCTTCAAGTAGCCACGGACCGCGAGGTCCACCAGCGTCGCGGTGATGTCGCGCAGATCCGCCGAGTTGTCGATGAGCGTGCCGGCTTCCGCGGGCGTGAGGCCGGCGGGTGGCTCGTACTGAACGGCGATGGGCCGCTGCTTCGGGTCGCGGCCGCGACGCCGCCAGGTCGTGAACGCCACGGCGAACGCCACGAGCGGCAGCGCGAGGGGCCAATTGTCGCCGATGATCCCGGCGATCCGGTCGAGGAAGGTCGGCCGCCTCACGACGCCCGGGTTCCACCCGACGACCGCCGTCAGGCCTTCACGAAACGCCAGGGCATGCGGCATCGTGATGCGCACCGTCGTGCCGCTCGTGTCGATCGTTTCGATTCTGGCGTCCTGTGCTGTCGACCCATAGGCGCCGTTAAAGGCGATGGCCCGGACGCCCTCGGCGCCTGGCGGGAGCTCGATGCGCGCGCTGGTGGCACGCAGCGGGACCTCCCATTCATTACCGGTGACGTTCCAGTACAACTCGTCGTGCTCGTCGAAGAACCGCAGGCCGTTCGTGACGCGGTAGCGCAGGACGATCGTGCGCGACGCATTCGCGGCGCCGGGGATCCAGACCTTGAACTTGATGTAGTGCTGCTCGCGACTCGTCTCGACGTTCAGCCGCCGGCCACTGTCGTCCGTCACGCTTTGCAGCTTCAGCCCCAGCGTCCAGTTGAGGCCCTGCGGCATGCGGTAGATGACCGGGATCTTGCGGTAGATCCCGTTGTACGAGCCGACGAAGCGCGCGGTGATCGTCTCCGTCACCTCGAGGCTGGCATCAGGGGCGACGCGAATCGAAGCGTCGAAACGCTCGATGGTGTACGAGCGCTGCGCGGTGGCGGGGGACGCGCAGCAGATCAGCAGGGCGAGGAGCGCTTTCCTATGTGGCATGCGACACAATAACTT
>Ga0137418_10002813_pt1 | contig 15943 bp, 11 predicted proteins | sample CZODoug3_1_2_16f_FD_122242 | JGI IMG/M metagenome (GOLD analysis project Ga0137418, IMG submission 122242) | Vadose zone soil fungal communities from Angelo Coast Range Reserve, California, USA - CZODoug3_1_2_16fungal (Hybrid Assembly) | ecosystem: Environmental > Terrestrial > Soil > Vadose... | reverse complement strand
TGGCGACCGAGCTTCCAAACACAAAGTTCCTCACGCCGTCGGCAGTGTTCCTCCCCGCGAGGAGGAGCTGAAGGGCCAACTTAAGCGGGCTGGTTCTTCCAGGAAGGACTGCTGTAGGCAATCCAGGCGAACAGTGCGCTGTATGCGAAACTTGCAAAGGCCTTGTTTGCAAGGTTTTACGTTAAGTTGATTCCACGGTTGGGGACTGCCCTGTCACGCAATGCATGGTGAACCAGGCAGGCCTGCTAGTTTCAACTTGCGTTCTGTTTGCGTTATAACATCGGAAATGATGGGCAGTCATGGGATGTGACGGGTAGCTAACCGATTGAATTTTCAGCTATCTCATTCGTCCGCAAGGCCCCTGCTACGGCTTACGAATCGGCTGCTCCAGTTGTTGGGCTCTGCCTCGGAATACTTGGTTCGTCTCTCGCCCTTGTCTGTGTTTCTTATCCCCGTGAACTCAACCGAAGCCCCTGCAACAATCTGGGCAGCACGTTCGACGGTTTCGACCATCGCCACACGGGAGGGCGGTGGGCTTCCGAATTTACCCTTTCCAGTGTTCTCAAGGACTTGCGAAACATTCTACGGAACAGAAAGAAACAACTTAGCAGCGTAGGAAACGCTTATTGCTGCCCTAAAGCTGCCTCGTTTTTCTCATCCTGCCTTCCGCATCGGCAACAACATTTCTACGACTTTACTGTGTGCTTCCCGCATCGCTTGTGGGACCGCCTGCGTGTAGATGTTCATGGTTGTCCGAATGTCCGCGTGACGCAGCAATTCTTGCTGCACCTTCACGTCCATACCAAACGCCCGGAGAAGAGTCGAATACGTGTGACGAAATGTGTGCCAACCGATGCGCCCGATCTTGGCCGCTTTTCCTGCCGGAACTAAATGATGTTCCTGCAGACGTCCTGGCCAGTAGGGCTTTCCAGTCTCCGGATTGACAAAGACCCAATCGGTGTCTTTTGCCAAGGTAGCCGTCCTCCCCTTGAGTTCCAACAATAACTCCGCAAGGATCGGATCAACCGGCATCCATTTCTTCGAATACAGAGTCTTCACCTCGTCTTCGACTCCAGCAACCCATGACCGTTGGATTTTCACCCGCAGATCATCCCAATCAAAATCGCCCCATTTCAGTCCTAGTGTTTCGCTCACACGGAGGCCGAGACAAACGGTCACGATGCACATTGTCCGAAAAGGTTCAGACACGTGCTCAATGAATCGGCGAAACTCCTCGATAGTCAAAGTCCGAGGTTCGCGCTCGCGCTTGGACGAGCCCTTTATGTGAACGAGATTCATGGGGTTAATTTGAAATGGGATCAACTCCCACCGCATCGCCCAATTAAAGAGAACGTGCATCATGCTGCGCACGTGCCCTCTGCTCTTTGGGGCGAGATTGAGGGTCTCAATCCATTTCTCAACAGCAAGAGGCTTAACCTTCGCGAGAGAAACATTCCCCCAATGAGGCTTGATGTGGTTCTTGAGCCAAGATCGATACCGGCTCTGTGTCACGCGTCGCTTGGGGATTGCTTCTCGAATGTAGCGGTCTATCACCGCTCCGAAAGTTATCTCTTCCGCCGGACTTGGATTGTTGATCGACAGGCGCAGCCCTTCAGCGGCCCTCCAAGCATCGGCTTCTGCGGGATACTGTTGTACGCTTCCCACAATCACCGAGTTTTCCTTCCGCTTCCCGACTGGCGTAGTTGACCGATAAACCCACACCCAAACATCTGGACCTCGCTTGCGGGATTTCCTACGCAACCATCCAAACTGATACCGCGTCCGCTTGAACATTCGCAATGCCTCCTAGTTCGAGCGGCACGGATGGCAAGATGAATTTATCCGAGATCGCAACCACGCGTCCAGTTCTGTTGCACGAAAATACCAGTGCCCGGCCACGCGGTAGCCGGGAAGCGTTCCCCTTCGCGCATAACGTTGCAATGTCTTGACGTGGATGTTGCCGAGCAGTTTGGCAGCGGCTTCGCTTCCAATCAATGGTTCGAATGCCTGCCTCGACTCATTGGTTGCATTGGGCGTCGCAGGAACGGACAAGACTTCTTCGCCACTCTCTCTTTCTCCCCCTGTGGCCGCGTTTAGTGGCTTGGTCGTGACTGACTCGCGGGGCTCGCTCGGACGGGAAGCCAAGACAGGCGTTGACGGTCTATGTTTCGAATCTCTCGGCAGAATCTCGGACAACGATGGCAATGAATCTACTGCAAGGCGCGAGGCATGCTGTCTTGGGGACGCTGTGTGCTCGCGCACGCCGAATTGGGTTGGACGGGACTTCATGTTTGTTAGACGGCCTTCGCAAGAACGTCTCCTTTAGCTTTTTCGTTGTTGTGGTTGTTTGTGTGTTGGTCTGCCCACCGTCTGAAGTCATCGTCCTTGCGGAATAGAAGCTTGAGGGCCTCGGTGATCACGTAAGACGGCGAAGCATCGATGAACTCAGCATAGAGCTCAAGCTGAGTCTTTACCGATTCTTCGACACGCGCTTGGACGGTGACTGCTTTGGGCTGTTTTGGTGGTGACTTCAATATAGACAACGGGCTTCTCCTTTCGTCTTTATGCAAGATGTCAGACATTCTGTCTGACAAATTTTCAGGTCTGTGTATGCAAGCGTACAAACGCGGCTCCGAAGTTCCTGTGAGGGCGGGAGCGACCACACGGGAACCGTGACGTACCGTGCGTCAAAGGGTGGGGTCGCTCCCGCCCTCACATCGTGCCAGCCCTCGCGCAGTCCGACCGCATTTGGGACGTCCATCTGATTAACTTGTCTGGCTTTGCCCGCCGCGCTCCGATGAAGTGATCGATGCAGTGCCCCGTAAAGTGTTGGGGTGAAGCGCTCTTCACCTCGACTGTTCAGCAGGGCCCGCAGGAATGAGGCTGCTCCGCTAGCGCGATGCAAAAAGTCTGCGTTGACCGAACCCAGCTCAGTTCGGCGGAGTGTATGGCGGGTTAGCTCGTGATATGTGTGATCAGCCATTTGTGCCTCCGAGAAAAGAGACATTCGCCCACTACTCGCCTATTCAATTCGAGGCGAGATCCATGTGTCGCCAACGGAAAAATAGTTCCGCTTGCCTTGCGTAACACCTCCCGGTGGGTACGCGAACAAAACGAGTCACGCTTCCTGCGTAACGGGCGGGAGCGACCCTACGTACTTTTTGGGCGGCTGAAAGCCGAAAAAGTGGGGTCGCTCCCGCCCAATCTGATGTTTTTTCCTGTGTCAGTTTTCTCATTCTCGTGTCGTTTATTTCCTCGTTTTCCCGAACCTTATGCGCATCCTAAGCTGAAGAAGATGGAGAAGACGAAGCTGAAGTAGATAATTCCTACCTTCTTCATCTGCTTCGCCCAGATTCACCGCGCGAACCGAACGAAACTGCTTGTTGGGCTGGAGCGACCCACGAGTCACTTTGGCCACGGAACCGTGTGCAAAAGTGGGGTCGCTCCAGCCCAACTCGGTGTTTTGCGCGCGGCCAAATTGATCGTCGCGTTGTGCGCAACCGCTTGTCCATCTGGCAGTTACTCGATCGCCAAGGTGACCGCGAGGGTGACGGATATGGTGATCTGTGTCTCTCATGCACCCGTCACCCTTCGCGCTGCAATAGCGGTCGAAGCTCTGTGAAACAGTCAAGTCCCACACCATTAAGAGGCTTCGAAAATGGAAAAGCTCAATAACAATATTTGCCGCCTGACCTACAAGAAACCGTAGCGAGTCGCATCGTCGTAAAAATCTCGCTGAGTCCCTCTACTTACTAGGGAACATCCAGTCGCGAAAAAGTAAGAAAAGACTTTTGTCCCACGGAGGGGCTCCAGGCTGGAAGAGAACTCCCTGCCACGGCCCCCTACTTAATTAAGGAACATCGAAATGGGGAAAAGTAAGAAAGAATTTTAAGTTTTTTTCCGCGGCCCAAGCTGGGATAGGAATTTCGGCCGCAACCCCCCCTACTTATATAAGGAACATCCAGGCAGGGAAAAGGGAGAAAAAATCTTGGTACCAGTACATTTTTCTTGGAGAGAGGACAGCAGGAATTGAGCTAAGGAGATCACAGGTGGGGAGGGATTCTGAAGGGACGAGCGGGCCCCCGGTTTCTTGCTTAGAATTGGAGCTTGAGGGCGAGCTGGATGGAACGGGGGCCGCCGATTTGGTAGAGGGGGTTGAAGCCGCCATTGGCGCCGCCGGAGCCGAGGCTGCTGGCCAGCGTTTGCGTCGAGTGTCCAAACAAGGGGCTGGTCAGGCTGTTGTTGGGATTGCCGAAGTTCGGGTGGTTGAAGATATTGAAGAACTCGGCACGGAAGCGCAGGCCCAGGTGCTCCGTCAACGCAAAGCGCCGCTGAAAGGCCACATCCGCCTGCGTGGCTCCGAATCCACGCAAGACGTTGCGGCCGAAATTGCCCTGGGTTCCGGAAGGCGGCGCGACGAACGCGGCTTGGTTGAAGATTTTGCCCCCTGGATATTGCGAGCCGAACAGTTCGAGCGGCACTCCGGGAACGAGGTTTGGCCGGGGATAGAGCACGGTGCCGCCCGCAACGTATAGGCCGGCGAGAATATTGACCGGCGGGGCCGAGCGCGCCAGAAGGAACGTGTCAACGGACCAGCCGCCGAAGGCGGCGCGCAACGGCCCGGCGCCAGGCGAGGGCAGATCGTAGGTCACGCCAGCAGTAAACGAATGCCGGATGTCGAAATCGGAGTTGCCATGATCGACGTTCGCGTAGGAGCTGGAAGTCGGCGTGTTCACGTAAGTTCCAAATGCATCGGTCGACGCGGTGTCGGTTGAATGCGAGAACGTGTATGAGGCGAGCGCCTGCAGTCCGCGTGAGAAGCGCCGCTGATATTTCAGCTGCAGTGCGTCGTAATATGAAAAGGCCGTGTTGGTGATTGCCTGGACGAGCTGAAAATCCGGGTTGGGGTTGAATAGATTTACCGTGCGCAATAAGTCGCGCCCGTCCGCGCCGATGTACGTGAAGGAAATGCTTTGGCTGGCTCCCAGTGACTGCTCCGCGGCTATGTTCCATTCGTATGTCCGCGGGAGTTTTAAATTCGGATCCACAACATTGATGCTGGGGACAGGCGGATTGGTCTTCGGAGCCGGCGGTGCAGCCTGCTGAGAGCTCAACGGGAAACATACTCCGGTCGAGCCAGAGGGACACGAAGACGGGGCTATAACCTCGGCTGTATTAAATGGGAAGAACAGAGAAGCGCCTCCGACGGAGCCGTAGCCGAGGTCGTAGAAGATGCCAAAGCCGCCGCGAAGTACAGCTTCCCAATTCCGTATGCCGCTGAATTGATACGCCATGCCCACTCTGGGCGCAACGTTTCCATAGGTGGTCTGGTAGAGCGGAGTACCGCGTGGAGCCAATGCCAGCGTAGCCGGATCATTTAATCCAGTGACCGCGAAGGGCTGGTTCGCCAAATTCTTACCTTTCAGTGGGGTATTGATGTCCCAACGGATCCCGTAAGTCACACTCAATCGGGGAGTCACCTTCCACGTGTCCTGAGCATAAAAGGAAAAGTTTTGTGTGAGGAATGTAGCAGTTTGATGGGAGGCGACGTCTGCGAACAGCGCGGTTCCGGAAAGGGCTCCCCCGGGACTGCTGGTGACTCCGCCGAATTCCGCAAATTGGATGTAGGCGAACGGACTGCTGAAGGGAGATTGCCAGCGGTAGTCTGCACCGAATTTGAGCTGGTGGCTGGCGATGCTCCAGGATAGATTGTCGATGAGGTTGACCTGGCGTTGCTCGTTTCTCGCGAAAGGTCCGTTGGCGAATTCTCCTGCACCGAGGATCAGGAGTTCGAAGAGACTGTCGGCCGAAGAAAGCCCCGAGGGATACATCTGCGCGTCCGTCAAAGGCACGGCGCCACCGAAATTATCTAAGTTGAATCGGGCGGCGATGCGGTCGTTGCTGTAGTTGGCTCGCAGTTCATTACTGATGCTAGGTTTAATCAGATGTGTGAGGCCGACGGTGAAGGTGTGTATGGAGGTGGATAGCAAGTCGTTCGTACTCAGAGCGCCATACGGACTCCGTACCTCACTGTTAGACGGCGAATAATTGTAACGCCCAAAGAGACTGAGCTTGGAGTTGATTGCGTGGTCCAGTCGGATGCTGTAAGCGTTCAGTGAGGACGGATTGGAGTAGCTCGCGTTGAACTGCGCTAGCCCAGCCCCAAGCGCAGCACCATTGGAAACCGGAAATGCGTTCAAATAGGGTTGCATGCTCGCCGGAGCCTGTTGCCGCGATGCAGCGTCCGGCACGATCGTTTCCTGAGAGGATGGCTGGCGTACTCGCAGCCCTTCGTAAGAGAAGAAGAAAAAGGTCCTGTTTTTGAAAAACGGCCCGCCAAATACACCGCCGAAGTCGTTCAGGCGCTCCGCCGGTTTTGGCAGGTGATTGAAATTTGAAAACCAATCGTTGGCATCGAGCACATCGTTCCGGAAATATTCGAAGGCGGTGCCGTGAAACTGATTGGTGCCCGAACGCGTGACGATGGAGATTTGGCCGCCGGGAGTGCGTCCGAACTCCGGGGCAAAGGAAGAGGTTTGAATGCGAAACTCCTGCATCGCGTCGACGGACACGAGGCTGTTGGTCCCACCGGAAGCGCTGAAGGCGGGGAGGGCGCCTCCGGCATCCTGGACGATTGCTGCGAAGCCGGTGACGCCAAAGTTGGCGGAGGCTCCGTCTACGGTGAAGTAGTTGGCGTCGGCGCGCTGGCCGTTGACGCTGAACTGGCCCTGGTCGTCGTAGGCGGTGGCCGTGACGACGACGCCGGGTGTGAGGAGTATGAGGGTTTGGAAGCTGCGACCGTTGAGGGGAAAATTGTCGACGAAGGTGCGGTCAATCACGGTACTTACGGTGGCGTCGGTTGTATTTAGTAGCGGCGCGCCGGCTTTCACTGTGATGGTCTCCGTTACGGAGCCCAGGGTTAGTTCGAAGTTGAGTTCTATGGCGTCCTGGACGTGAAGCGTGGCGTCTGGCTTGATTAATTTTTTGAAGCCGGATTTTTCGAGCTCGAGTTGATATGGGCCAGGAGGGAGATTGGTGAGGTAGTATTCGCCAGAGTTGTTGGTGCTGGTTTCGTAGCGGAAATTGGTGGCGGCGTTGATGGCGGAGATGTGCGCGTCGGCGATGAGCGCTTTAGATGGATCGGTAACGCGGCCGGTGATGGAGGCGTTGGTGGATTGGGCGCGCAGACCAGACGAGGAGAAAACGAGTAACAGGCACGCGGCGAGGGCAGGGACAAGGCGCATGATCTCACCCCCAAAGGAAACGTGGAAGCCGTGAGCGTACTCTCGGCCTGCCAGGGGGTCAACACCCAAAGGGGTCGCCTAGTGACTCTCAAAAGGGTCGCCTCCCTACACCTCAAAAGAGGGATGCAACTTGTCTCTCCCCTGAGATAAATGGGAGTAACATTTGGGTCCTATGGGAAAACCCCGCGGACAAGGACGATATGAGGCGTTGCGCCTTGCAGTAGCTGGTTTGCGCACAGTCCAGCTAAGCCTTTTGCTGGCCGGCGTGCTGCTGGCGTGGTGCCCTGGTGCGTGGGCGTTGGATCCGGCGCTGGACGTGAGCCAGTACGCGCACACGGCGTGGAGGATTCGCGACGGGTTCACCAAAGGCGAAATTCTTGCCATTGCCCAGACGCCTGACGGCTATCTCTGGCTCGGCACGGAATTCGGCTTGCTTCGCTTCGATGGAGCGCGTGCAGTCCCGTGGCAGCCGCCACCAGGCCAGCAACTTCCCAGCACCCATATCACCTGCCTGATGGTTTCTCGCGATGGCACGCTGTGGATCGGAACAGCAAAAGGACTTGCCAGCTACAGAAACGGACAACTTACGCGGCACTCGGATATAACCGGGCGCGCGATTCATTCTCTCCTTGAGGATCGCGAAGGAACCATCTGGGCTGGCGAATGGGAGAAACCTCAGGGGAGACTTTGCGCGATTCGCAACGGAGTGGCCGGATGCTATGGCGCAGACGGGAGCCTTGGCTGGGGCGCTTTAAGCTTATATGAGGACAGCAAAGGCAGTCTTTGGGTCGGAAGCGATGGAGGCTTTTGGCACTGGAAGCCCGGCCGACCAAAGTTCTACTCGCTGGGGACAATAACAACGGCCGTCCCGTCATTCGCGGAAGATAATGACGGGGCACTCTTAATTGCAGCGCAGGGTATGGGGATACGTCTTTTTGTCGACGGAAAAATCGAGGAGCATCCCTATAACCTCCCAAACTTCATGCGTGGGCTGGCCGTATACCGACTCCTAAGAGACCGTGATGGGGCTTTGTGGATCGGTATTTACGGCGGTGGCCTCGTGCACGCCCACCAGGGCAGAACAGATGTGTTCACACGGTCCGAGGGCCTTTCGGCGAATACCATGGAAGCTGTATTTCAGGATCGTGAGGGGAATATCTGGGTAAACACGACCGAGGGCCTGGACCGGTTTCGAAATCTTGCGGTCGCCACTTGGTCGGCGCAGCAGGGTTTGCCCTTTGCGCCTGGCGGTGGCGTGCTTGCGGCGAGCGACGGAAGTGTCTGGACCGGCAGTGCGCGGGGCTTGGGCCGCCTAAAACAAACCCAAGTCACAGTCTACCGGCAGCGTCACGAACCAGGTTCTCCTTTGGACCCTGAAGCTAATCGCGAAATCATTAATCCTGAACTACCCCAGAGCTTTTTCGCGCTTCTTCAGGATGAAAGCGGCCGAATTTGGGTGTCCTCGTGGGGAGGTGGTCTCGGGTATCTCCAAGATCAGCGATATCACCCGATAAAGCCCGTCGGCACAAAAAGCATTATCGGTATGGCTGAGGGGCCCGGCGGAGACTTGTGGGTCAACGGACAACAAGACGGTCTCTTTCGATTGCACGAAGGAAAAATAATCGAGAACGTCTCCTGGCAGGCTCTGGCACGGAAAGACAAAGACTACGGTGAACGGCTCGCTGTCGACCTCTCGCGGGGTGGAGTGTGGGTTGGCTACCGCTCTGGTGGTGTCACTTTTTTCAGCGACGGCCAAGTTCGCGCCGCACAGTCAGCCTCCGATGGCTTGGGAGAGGGCGTGGTTAACGACCTTCGGTTTGGACCGCGCGGGACATTATGGGCGGCGACCGAAGGTGGACTCAGCCGCATCAAGGACGGCCATGTTACGACGCTCACTAGCAAAAACGGTCTTCCCTGCGACGAGGTTCATTGGACGATGGAAGATGATGACAATTTCGTTTGGCTTTACATGGCTTGCGGTTTGGTGCGCATCGCGCAGTCAGACCTTGACGCTTGGGCGAGCGATCGGAAGCAGGGCGTGGATGCCATGGTCCTCGACGCCAGCGATGGAGTCAGAACTGCGGCTAGCCCAACCGGATATAGCCCACAGGTCAGCAAGGCGCCGGACGGTAGAATTTGGTTTGTGACACTCGACGGGATCAGCGTGCTTGATCCGCGTCATCTGCCGTTCAACAAAGTGCCTCCGCCGGTGCGCGTTGAGCAGATTACGGCGGATGGCAAGGTATACGACGTGGCCTCTGCCCCCAGTGGGCGGCTGCGGCTGCCGCCAGTGGTGCGGGATTTGGCGATTGACTATACGGCTCTGAGCCTGGTGGTACCGGAGAAGGTGCATTTTCGTTACAAGCTGGAGGGGCAGGACACGGACTGGAGAGAAGTCGTAAACAATCGCCAAGTGCAATACACGAACCTGCGTCCACGCAACTACCGCTTCCGGGTGATGGCGTGCAATAACAGCGGTGTGTGGAACGAGGCTGGCGGATTCCTGGATTTTTCCGTGGCCCCGGCGTACTACCAGACCAGTTGGTTCCGTTTGTCGTGCGTGGCCGCGTTTCTGGCATTGCTCTGGGCGCTCTATCAACTGCGACTGAGGCAGGTGGCGCGGGAGTTCAACGCAGGACTGGAAGCACGCGTCAACGAGCGGACGCGCATCGCGCGGGAACTCCATGATTCCTTGTTGCAGGGAGTTCAAGGATTGATGTTCCGCCTGCAAGCGGTGCGGGACATGCTTCCCGGTCGCGCTCCCGCCGAAGCCATTGAGGCGCTCGACATCGCTTTGGAGCGCGGAGACAAAGCCATCGCGGAAGGCCGGGACACAGTCTCGGACTTGCGCGAGCCCATCATGGGCGACAGCGACATTGCGCAGGCACTGACCGCACTTGGCGAGGAACTGGCGCTGCAGAGCGGCAACGGCTTGGTGCCGTGTGTGCGCGTGCTGCTGGAAGGAAAACGGAGAGAACTGAATCCCATTCTGCGTGATGAAATCTATCGCATCGCCCGCGAGGCATTGCGAAACGCGTTCCGCCATGCCCGAGCGCAGAAGATCGAAGCGGAGATTACCTACAGTGATTCCGAGTTTCTTTTGCATGTTCGAGACAACGGGGGTGGGATTGATCCTGCGTTTGCCAATCAGGGGTCTCGTGCAGGACACTGGGGGCTTCCCGGAATGCGCGAACGGGCGAAGAGCTTTGGCGGAAAGCTGGAAGTCTGGAGCGAACACGGAGCTGGGACGGAAATCGAGTTGAGTGTTCCTGGCGCAATTGCTTACGGCAAATCCGCACCGCGTCGCAGACTCTGGTTATGGCGAAAGAAGATTGGGGAATCCGATGGGCAGCAGTCCTAAGACGGGCACGAGTCCTACTGTAATTCGCGTTCTGACGGTGGACGACCACGCTCTGATACGCGAAGGAGTCGCGGCGCTCATCGCCAATCAGAAGGATATGAGTTTGGTTGGCGAAGCGTCGAATGGGCACGAGGCCATCGAACAGTTCCGGTCGCACCGGCCGGACGTCACTTTGATGGACTTGCAAATGCCAGAAATGAATGGGATCGATGCCCTGATTGCGATTCGGAGCGAATTTCCAGACGCGCGGATCATTGTGCTGACGACCTACGGGGGCGACGCGCTGTGCAAGCGGGCGATGAAAGCTGGCGCGCAAGCGTACATCTTAAAGGGCAACGTGCGGAAGGATCTCTTGGACACGATTCGGGCTGTTCGAGCCGGCAAGAAATTCATTCACGCGGAAGTCGCCGCGGAACTTGCCACTCATGCAGCGGATGACGCTTTGAGTGAAAGAGAGATTGAGGTGCTTTCCCTGATTGCAGCGGGAAATTCGAACAAGCTGGTCGCCGATCAGCTTGCGATCTCGGAGGATACGGTCAAGGGCCACGTCAAGAACATCCTTTCCAAGCTTGGCGTCAATGACCGAACCCACGCGGTGACCGCAGCTTTGAAGCGCGGAATCATCGAATTATAAATCCCTTATAAACCACCCAAAAGAGTCTAAGGCGTCCCCCACATTTGGGGATTCGCAGGGTCCGCTATCCCGTTACATTCGCCTCGTAGGTGTGTGAAATTACGGTGAAGTAAGGGGAAAACTTGCAACGATTGTTTACGATGTTTCCTGGCGGTTGGCCCGGCGCTGGACTCCTTGTCCTGCGCCTAGCCGCAGCTATTCCACTGATTATTGGTGGCGGCCTTGCAGTTCGAGATGCACCGCAGTTGGGGCTTCACGCAATATATTTCGCAACGATCGGCGTCGGGATTTTGCTGCTGGCCGGATTGTGGACGCCGGTTGCCGGAGCTTTGCAAGCGATCATCGAGGTTTGGATTTTCTTTTCTAGAGGAGACGGAGCGAACTGGCACCTCTTGCTCGCGGCGCTCGGAGTAAGCCTCGTCATGCTTGGACCCGGCGCATGGTCCGTAGACGCCCGGCTGTTTGGTCGGAAACGAATTGATATTGGCGGACGCTAAAGTCCCTCTGATATAGGCATCACGAAGTACCTCCCACGTTGAAAACAACGGACCTTCATTTGGGTTTCTTGGGCAGAGTTAGTTCTCTATCACCCAAAAGAGTACTTCTCCCCGCCTTAATATAGGCACTAGGCGCGCCCCGAACTAGTTGGGAGTCCGCGACCCCATTTGGGGTTGTCCGCAGACGAGACAGGCTCCACAATGCGCGCAATGAACAAAGAGGTCTAGCAAGGTGCAACGTTCCTAGATTAGGGGGCAACTCATGGCTAGCGTCGCAGTAGTCATCGCGGATCCAAAGCAGTCCGAAGAGAGACTGAAACACGAGAACGTCACTCTGCGCGAAGAAGGCAATAAGGCGGCAATGTGCGACGAGATCGTCGGGAGTTCTGGCGCCTTGCAAAAAGTACTCTCTCTTGTGTCTAAGGTTGCTCCCACAGACGCCACCGTGCTGATCACCGGGGAGACCGGAACGGGCAAGGAACTTGTTGCGCGTGCGATCCATCGGCGGTCGCGGCGCTCCTCACGCGCCTTTGTAAGCGTAAACTGTGCAGCCATCCCGCGCGACTTGATTGCCTCGGAATTGTTTGGCCATGAGAAGGGCTCTTTTACCGGAGCGTTGCAGCGACGCCTGGGCCGTTTCGAATTGGCAGAGGGAGGAACGATCTTCCTCGATGAAGTGGGAGAGCTTCCTCTCGAAACCCAGATTGCTTTGCTACGCGTTTTGCAAGAACACGAATTTGAGCGTGTCGGCGGAACTCGCTCCATCCGTACCAACGTACGGGTGATTGCTGCCACAAACCGTAATTTGCAGGCGGCCATCGCTGCGGGAACCTTTCGTAGTGACCTGTTTTACCGGCTCAACGTTTTCCCGATTGATATGCCTCCTCTGCGGGAACGACGAGAAGACATTCCTGTGCTGGTCGAATACTTCGTCGATTATTGCGCTAGGAAAGTGGGAAAGAACATACAGGGGATAACCAAAGAAAGCCTCGACTTGCTTCGCTCCTACCCCTGGCCAGGAAACATCCGCGAATTGCAGAACGTGATTGAGCGATCTGTCATCATGTGCGAAACAGAGAATTTCTCGGTCGACAAGACCTGGCTTGCTCAGCAGCCTGTTGCAAGCGAGGCCAAAAGCCAGTCCAGCTTCTCACAAAAGCTTGCTTCCCAGGAGAAGGAGATGATTGAGTCTGCGCTGCGGGAAAGCGAAGGACGAGTGTTCGGAACATCCGGCGCAGCCGCCAAGCTAGGGATCTCGCGGTCCACGCTGGAATCGAAGATCCGGTCACTGAGGATCAACAAGAATCGCTTCAAAAGTCGCGCCGGGATGCCCGCTGGCAGATCTTGGTTCGAATCGGTTTCAATAACACCTCTCAGTGCCAATGGCGCGGCGTGAATTGCACATTCCGAGGCGTCACTCCTAGGTGATTAAGACAGGCCCTCAGCCGTTTTTGTCGACCGAGGGCCTCAGTGTCGTGGACTAATTCTAGGCTCCACCCTTCGCCGGCAGAGCCGCCTGAAAGTGTTTGGCGTCAACGCCAGCCTTGGCTCGCTTCGCCCATGTCATCTTTGGTCCCTGCGGCCCGTACACCTTTACGAACTGCGCCTTGGTTGGCCGTCCTGCGAGAGCGAAGAGACGAGTGCCTTCTGCGATATTGGAACGGGCCGTTTTGGACCTCATCCGCGCTTGCTTTAGCTGACCTTGTTCCATCGGCTCCTTGACCGTCTTCACCTTCTTCTTTCTTTACATGGTCACGGTCCTCTCCCTAGTCCCCACGGGCCTATGCGCCCATCGGCCGCTCATGATCACTGAAGTCACTAGACCGGCAAAGTGAAGGTTTATGGATGGTGGATGGCCTCTCTACGAAGAAAAAGGCTTGAGTAGGTTGCTCTCAGCCGACCCCGTCAAGCACTGCCGCGCGAGTCCGTGCCGCGATCGCAATCATTCTTTCGCGGTGCCATAGCGGGGTGCCATCCCTTGTTTGATCCTTGACCTAATTGTTGTGCTCCGCGGGTGAAGCGCAAATCTCGAATGCCACTTGTTGCCTAGGGCTCCGAAGACGCTCTGTTGTGCCAATGGCTTGACGAAAACGCTAAACGATTGGCGGGCATACTCGAAGCTCCGTTTAAGTTGTGCATTTAGAAGGTCGTGCCGCCCTCTTTTGCTGGAAAGCGAATTGCACTATCTCATTTCGCAAGGCATGGCCAAAGCCAAAGAAAGGTAGCGGGCATGACGAAAAAAGTGGCGGACCTGTTGGTGGATGTTCTTGCTGAAGCAGGTGTCCGGAGAATCTACGGCCTCGTCGGCGATTCGCTGAACGGCATCACGGACTCAATACGCATAAAAAAGAATCTTGAGTGGGTACACGTGAGGCATGAAGAGGTGGCGGCCTTTGCCGCCGGAGCCGAAGCGCATCTCACGGGAACATTGGCAGTGTGTGCTGGGAGCTGCGGGCCCGGCAACATGCATTTGATCAATGGCCTTTACGATTGTCAACGCAACCGTGTTCCAGTACTCGCCATTGCCGCACATATTCCGAGTCGGGAAATTGGTAGCGGATACTTTCAGGAGACTGATCCCAAACATCTCTTTGCGCAATGCAGCCATTATTGTGAGCTCGTCTTCGATCCCGAACAGATGCCTCGCGTCCTCGAAATCGCCATTCAGACAGCAATCTCGAAGCGCGGTGTCTCCGTGATTGTGTTACCTGGGGACGTATCTTTGAAAGACGCCGTCGTCGAGGGGCCGCGCGTACGCTTTCACGAACCGAAATCCAACGTTTGTCCATCTGACGAAGAACTCAATATCCTTGCCGAACTCCTGAATCGATCGGAAAAGATCACCATCCTCGGCGGCGCGGGTTGCTCCGGAGCCCACGCAGAGCTGATCGAGGTTGCCGGCAAGCTCCAGGCTCCCATTGTGCATGCTCTGCGCGGTAAGGAATTTATTGAATACGACAACCCCTTTGACGTCGGCTTGACCGGCCTGCTCGGGTTTTCATCTGGCTACCACGCCATGATGAATTGCGAAGTCTTGTTAATGCTCGGAACGGACTTTCCATATCGGGATTTCTATCCCAAGGACGCGACCATCGTGCAGATCGACGTTCGCGGTGAGCAGCTAGGGCGTCGAAGCAAGCTGGACTTCGGCTTCATTGGGGACACGCAGACCACTCTGCGAGCCCTGCTGCCAAAACTAGAGCAGAACCAATATCAACAGCACCTGAAAGATTCGCTGGAACATTACCGGAAGACACGCAAAGGCCTGGATGATCTAGCAACGGGAGATTCCAACAAAACGCCGATCCATCCTCAGTACGTTGCTCGCGTGATTGACAGACTCGCAGCCGACGACGCGATTTTCTCCTGCGACGTAGGTACACCCACAATTTGGGCAGCACGCTATCTCACCATGAACGGGAAACGGCGTCTCCTCGGCTCCTTCAACCATGGATCGATGGCCAACGCGTTGCCTGACGCTATTGGGGCGCAGGCTGCCTATCCCGGCCGCCAGGTCATCTCGATGTCGGGCGACGGCGGTTTCTCGATGCTCATGGGGGATATCCTCACCCTGAAACAAAGCAAATTGCCGGTGAAAGTGATCATTTTCAAGAACGAATCACTGGCGTTCGTCGAACTGGAGCAAAAGGCGTCCGGCTTCCTCGAGTTTGCAACCGACCTCCAAAGTCCGGATTTCGCAAAGATCGCCGAAGGAGCCGGACTCCTTGGGTTGACGGCGAGAACGCCGGACCAGGTGGAACCTATGATTGCGCAAGCTCTGAAGCACAACGGTCCTGTCGTGGTGGAGGTGTTCGTCGCGCGTCAGGAACTCGCGATGCCGCCGACGATTACATTGGAGCAAGCGAAAGGTTTCAGTCTCTTCATGCTCAAAGCTGTGCTCAATGGGCGTGGCGACGAAATCATTGATCTCGCGCGAGTCAATCTCGTCCGGTGACTATAGCGACGCCTTAACTCAAACAAAGAAAGAAAATTAATGGCAACGATAAACACAATTCCGCCCGCGCAAGACTTTGCCCCGGTCATACGAGGGCGCTGCTATGATTAAGAAGCTATTTTCCGCGAACCCTGCGCGCATAGGACGGTTCGAGGGGCCACCAACGAGCGATGCAGTCCCCGCCTCTTTGGTCGACGGGACACCGGGTGACCTGAAGGCCGATCTCATCGCCCTCCTGGGAAAAGAGAACGT
>Ga0137418_10002812_pt1 | contig 15949 bp, 13 predicted proteins | sample CZODoug3_1_2_16f_FD_122242 | JGI IMG/M metagenome (GOLD analysis project Ga0137418, IMG submission 122242) | Vadose zone soil fungal communities from Angelo Coast Range Reserve, California, USA - CZODoug3_1_2_16fungal (Hybrid Assembly) | ecosystem: Environmental > Terrestrial > Soil > Vadose... | reverse complement strand
ACCAGCGTGGAACCCGACGGCTGGGCACAGTTCGGCTATGTGAAGATGCCGGATTACCGGTGGGGAATTTTCTTGCAGCCGCGCGATGAGAAGCGCGAAGTAAATTTCGGGATTCACAAAGGACAGGCGGCTTGGCAAGAGGTTCCCGGCGAATATCGCTCGACTTTGCGGCGTGTGATCGTGACGCAGGGAGACACCGAGCCAGCTTCGGTGGAACAACAGCGGATGCTCGGGGCCTCTTGTCCATCGATGTACGATCTACGAAATATTTTCCAAGTGAATGTCGAAGAGGGGCGCCATCTGTGGGCCATGGTGTACTTGCTGCACCGTTACTTCGGACGAGATGGCCGCGAGGAAGCTGAATCTTTGCTCGCGCGGCGATCGGGAGACGCCGATAACCCGCGCATCCTGGGCGCGTTCAACGAGGCCACGCCGGATTGGCTCGCGTTCTACATGTTCACGTTCTTCACCGACCGCGATGGTAAATTCCAACTCTGCGCTTTGGCGGAATCCGGCTTCGATCCGCTGGCGCGAACCTGCCGGTTCATGCTGACCGAGGAAGCGCACCATATGTTTGTGGGCGAGACGGGAATTAGCCGCATTATTCAGCGGACCTGCGAAGTGATGAAGGAAAACAAGGTTGAAGATCCGCAGGATGTGCGGGCGCTCGGCGTGATTGATTTACCGACGATACAGAGGTACTTGAACTTTCACTACAGCGTGACGCTCGACCTTTACGGTTCGGATGTCTCCTCGAATGCCGCGAATTATTACACCAGCGGACTCAAAGGGCGCTTCCGCGAAACCAAGCTGGATGACGATCACGTGCTGGCCGGCGCGGAGTATCCAGTCTCTGAAGTTGTGGGAGGAAAAATCGTCACCAAAAACGTGCCGGCGTTGACGGCGTTGAACGAACGCCTGCGCGATGACTACATCGAGGAGATTGCCGATGGAGTTGCCCGCTGGCAGCGCGTGATTGATAACGCGGGCATTCCATTCCGGTTGACCTTGCCGCATAAGGGCTTCCATCGCGAGATCGGCAATTTCGCAGGACATTTTATAAGCCCCGATGGAGAAGTTTTGAGCGAAGAGGCGTGGAAGAACCACGAATTCGAATGGCTCCCGAATTCCAAGGATTATGCGTACGTCCAGTCGCTGATGAGCGGGCGAGTCGTGGAGCCGGGCAAGTTTGCGAATTGGATTGCTCCGCCGGCGCGCGGGATTAACAATCAACCGTTGAACTTTGAGTACGTTCGATTCAATTAGCGCGCTCGAGTGAAGGCGCACGCTTCGGCGAAGGGCGGCGATCTCTGGAACCGATCATAGACATTCACGTTCACATCATGCCGTATCACATGATGAAGCCGTCCGCCCATGAATTGATGAAGCGCGGCCGCAGGGATTACGCCGATGTTGAGCGTTATTGCGCCGATCCTAAAGAATTTCTCGGGCTGCTCGATCGTCTTGGGGTAGAGCGCGCGGGGCTGATCAACTACGTCGCGCCAAAGATTATCGGGTTCACGCCGGAAGTAAATGACTGGAGCGCAAAATATTGCAGCGTGGCCCCGGATCGCCTTATCGCGTTCGGCGGAGTCCTTCCTGGGACGGTGCCCGATCCGGGTGCGGAAGTGGATCGCCTCGCAAAGCTTGGGATTCGCGCCATCAAAATGCATCCCTCGCATCAGGCGCTATCGCCGAATGATTATATGGACGGCAATCGCGGCCTGGCGGCAGTTTACGAACGCGCGCAAGCGAACGGCATGCCAATCATGATTCATACGGGGACTTCGATTTTTCCCGGCGCGAGAAACCTGCATGCGCAACCGATGCTCTGTGATGATGTGTGCGTCGACTACCCGAACCTCGTGGTCATTCTTGCGCATGGCGGCAGACCGTTATGGATGAACGAGGCGTTTTTCCTCGTTCGCCGACACAAAAACATGTATATGGATATCTCCGGCATTCCGCCGCAGAAACTGCTGGAGTACTTTCCGCGAATCGAAGACGTGGCGGACAAGGTGTTGTGGGGCACGGACTGGCCCGGACCGGGCGTTCCGGCGATCAAGGAGAACATTGAGAAGTTCAACGCGCTGCCGATTGGGGCTGCGGCGAAGCGCAAGATTTTGTACGAAAATGCAGCGCGGCTTTTTCCGCGATAAAATATTTTTTTGGCCAGCGGTTTTTAATCTGCGGCAGTTGATTTCGTATCGAGGAATTCCAAAGCTTCTTGGCAACTGAAAAAACTCAATGCCTTTCTACGACCAGGCCATTGAAACGGCGCCGCGTGAGCGGCTGCGAACGCTTCAGTTCCAGAAGTTGCAAAAACTTCTTCGCGAGATTTCTGGCCGCAACCGTTTCTACACCAAGAAATGGGAGGACGCGGGAATCGTCGCGCCGGAGATCCCGTCATTTTCTGACTTCCAGAAGCTCCCACTTACTTGCAAATCGGAACTCGTGCGCGCGCAGGAAGAAGCTCCGCCATTTGGAACGAACGCAACCTATTCCGTGGACGCTTACACGCGCGTTCATCAGACATCCGGAACCACGGGCGCGCCGCTGCGCGTCGTGGATACTCCCGAGAGTTGGGAGTGGTGGGGAGGCTGTTGGGCGCATGTCTTGAGGGCCGCGGGCGTGACCTCGGCAGATCGCGTGTTCTTGGCATTTTCGTTCGGCCCTTTCATTGGCTTCTGGGCGACGGTCGAAGGGGCAAGGAAAATAGGCGCGATGGTGATTCCCAGCGGCGGATGGGATTCCATCCAACGCTTGCACATGATGCGTGACCTCGGAGCGACCGTGGTGTGCTGCACGCCAACATATGCGCTGCGGCTTGCGGAAGTGGCTCGCGCGGAACATTTTGACATGCGCGCAATGCAGGTTCGCACGCTGATCCATGCCGGAGAGCCGGGAGCGAACGTGGCACGGACGAAATCGCGCATTGAAAAGGAGTGGAGCGCGAAATGCTTCGATCACGCAGGCGCTTCCGAAGTAGGGGCGCATAGTTTCGAATGCGAGGTTCAGCCCGGAGGAATTCATCTCATCGAGAGTGAGTTCATTGCTGAAGTCCTCGACCCGCAATCGGGCGAAGAAGTGTCCGCTGGCGAAATTGGAGAACTGGTGATCACGAATTTAGGCCGCGCGGGATTCCCAGTGATCCGTTATCGGACCGGAGATCTGGTGCGATTGAACCTGGCTCCTTGCGCTTGCGGACGCACTTTTGCGCGCTTCGACGGAGGATTGCTGGGCCGCAGTGACGACATGGTGACGATCCGGGGTGTAAACGTCTACCCGACGGCGATCGAAAACGTAATCCGTCAGTTTGGAAGCGTGGACGAGTTCCAGGTGACGGTCACAACTCTGCATGAGATGCACCATCTCGAAGTGCAAATCGAAGTCGTGTCCGGCAACGATCCCGAACATGTGCGAACGCACGTCGAGCAGGCTATCTACCACGCGCTTTCGCTGCATCCGACGGTCAAAGTGGCCGAGCCGGGCACCCTCAGCCATTTTGAGATGAAAGCCCGGCGCTTCCGGCGGCTCGAAGGCGCTTCAGAGAACCATCCAGGATAATCGGGTCCGTGCCGACACGCCCGGCCGGCAAAGATTTTACTTTGTGGCAGCCACAATCTGAACACCTGTTCTTTTTCTGAACCATCGTTCAGAATTCTTTGACATAGGTCGCCGGAAGATGGACACTAGGGAGACAGTTCGATGCAGCAGCCTTTTCGTCGCTCGCATGCTGGAGAATTAAGTTGGCAAACCGCCAAGCCAAGAATCAGCGCAATGGCCATCCCAAGCGACGCTATCTCGCGCGGCGTCTGGAAATCTTGCGCGCCGCGGGGAGAGAGTTTCGCGTGCGCGGATTTGCGGAAACCGGCATGCGCGACATTGCAGCAGCTGCGGCACTTTCTCCTGCAAATCTTTACAACTACTTCCGGGGGAAACACGAAATCCTCTTTTTTTGTCAGGACAATTCCCTGGATCGAATGATCGCGGCTCTCGACAATGCTCGCCGGATGAGAACTAGTGCAGCGACAAAGGTGCGCATGGTGATCGTGTCGCATTTGCGATGCGTCCTCGACGAAGTCGAGGGATCCGCCGCGCATCTTTTGACGACTGCGCTGCCCCCCCGCCAACAACGCTATCTGGTAGCAAAACGCGACAAGTATGAAGAAGGCGTACGGAATTTAATCGCTGCGGGCATGCGATCGGGAGAATTCGCTCCCTGCGATTCGGCGCTTGCGGGGCGCGCCATCCTTGGAGGCCTGAACTGGAGCGTTCAGTGGTTCAACCCCGAGGGACCGCTAACCGCGGCGGAGATTGCTGAAAGATTTGCGGACTATCTGATCCGAGGTTTGCTGGCCAGACCAGATGCTCTCCGGCGGCTTTCCTTTGCTAGGGAACCGCGTCGCGCGGTCCGCGGGCCCGTTCTACAGGGCGAGAAAAAACGCGCAGCGGTTAGGTAATGCTTTCGAAAGGTGCTTGAACGTGACCACACTGCCCATCGAATCGCAAAAATCGGCACAGATACGATTCACTTTGAACGGCGAAGAGACCGATGTCTCCTTCGCGCCTTACAAGACTCTGCTGGAGGTACTGCGCGAAGATCTCGGTCACACGGGCACGAAACACGGCTGTGAGCTGGGAGAATGCGGGGCTTGCGCCGTTCTTCTCGACAGCCAGCCCGTGCTTTCCTGTCTAGTGCTGGCACTCGAGTGTGGGGGAAGGCAAGTACTGACTGTCGAAGGCCTCGGAGAATATGGAAACCTTCATCCCTTGCAGGATGCTTTTGCCGATCTCGGAGCGGCGCAATGCGGCTATTGCACGCCGGCAATTCTGGTCACGGCGAAGGCTCTGCTGGACCTGAATCCTCACCCCAGCCGCGATCAGATCCGCGAAGCGATCTCCGGAAATCTGTGCCGGTGCACGGGCTATCTTCAGATTTTCGAAGCCGTCGAAGCCGCGATGCTCAAAATCGCGGATCAAAGGAAATCTGTAACGCAGATGCCAGGGTGATGGCAGGAACAAGCAGGCAGGAGGGCGCATGCCGAATGAAAAGGGTTCGCGGAAGATACCCGTTGAGGCGCCAAAGACCAACGGAGACGAACTTCGCGTTATCGGAGTCCCTCGGCGCAGAGTCGATGCCCGCGCGAAAGTGACAGGCCAGACGCGCTTCGCCGACGACATTTTCCTGCCGCGAATGGCGCACTGCAAGCTGCTGCGGTCTCCTCATCCTCATGCGCGCATCCGAAAAATCGACACGTCGCGCGCCGCCGCTCACCCGGGAGTGTATCTGGTGCTGACGGGGAAGGACGTTCCCATCCAGTACGGGATTCTTCCCGTCAGTCAAGACGAGCAGGCCCTTTGTGTCGACCGCGTGAGGCATGTCGGAGATCCTGTCGCTGCCGTCATCGCGCGCGAGGAGCTGACGGCGTTTGAGGCGTTAGATTTGATCAACGTCGATTATGAAATCCTTACGACGATCTCCGATCCTGAGGAAGCTCTGGCGACTCCTGAGCCGCGGATTCACGAATACGGCGAAGAGGGGAACATTCATAAGCTAGTGGCGCTGGAGTTCGGCAACGTGGAAGAAGGTTTCGCCGAAGCAGATGAAATTTTCGAAGACACTTTTTTCTTCCAAGGAAATACTCACCTTCCCATCGAGCAGCACGCTGCGGTCGCCATCAAAGATCCCGATGGCAAACTGACGATTTGGTCCAGCACGCAGACCCCTCATTACCTTCATCGCGCGCTCGCCAAAGTGCTGGAAATGCCAGCCGCGCATATTCGCGTCATCGCCACGCCCAACGGAGGCGGTTTCGGAGGGAAAAGTGACCCTTTCAATCATGAGATCGTCGTCGCCAAGGCTGCGCTCTTGCTCGACAGGCCCGTGAAGATTTGCCTGACACGCGAGGAAGTTTTCTATTGTCACCGCGGCCGCCATCCGGTCCTGATGAAATTCAAAACCGGTGTCAAGAAGGACGGCGCGATTACTGGAATGCATCTCCAGACGTTGATCGACGGTGGCGCGTACGGCTCGTATGGAGTTGCCAGCACGTTCTACGCCGGCGCATTGCAAACCACGACGTACCACATCCCGCGCTATCGCTATCAAGGCTGCCGCACCTTCACGAACAAACCGCCCTGTGGACCTAAGCGCGGACATGGCACTCCTCAACCACGCTTCGGCCAGGAAGTCCAGCTCGACAAGATCGCGGAGAAACTCAAGATCGACCCAGCGGATCTGCGGCTCCGCATCGTCGAGTCCTCAAACGCCGTGACGGCAAATTTCTTCCGTCTGGGAACCGTCAATCTTGCCGAGTGCATTCGACGCATCGTCAAAGTATCCGATTGGAAAGAAAAATTCCGCAAACTCCCTGAAGGCCGGGGCGTGGGTCTGGCCTGCTCCGCTTACCTGACCGGCGCAGGACTCCCCATTTACTGGAACAAAATGCCGCACTCCGGAGTTCAACTCAAATTCGACCGCAGCGGCGGCATCTCGATTTTTTGCGGAGCGACGGAAATCGGGCAGGGCTCGGACGATGTTCTGGCCGGAATCGTTGCCGAGGTTCTGGGCATCGACACGTTCGACATCCGGCTGTTCACCGGTGACACGGACCTCGGGCCGGTGGACCTGGGATCGTATTCGAGTCGCGTCACGCTGATGGCGGGAAACGCGGCATTCGAGGCCGCGGAACGCGGAAAAGCAATCATTGCCGATGCCGTGGCGGAAAAACTTGAAATACCAAAAGAACGTCTGCGCTTTGCAGACAAACGCGTATTCGATTCCGCCGCACCGGAAAAGGGCCTCACCTTTCAGGAAGCTGTTTGCCTGGCAGAAGCTCGTTTCGGCACGATCGGCACGGTGGGCTCCTACACTCCGCCGAAGTCTCCCGCTTTGTACAAGGGCGGCGGAGTAGGGCCGTCTCCGACCTACTCTTATTCCGCCACCGTCGTCGAAGTCGAAGTGAACCCTATCACAGGGTGGATCACCGTTCCCAAGATATGGATTGCGCATGACATCGGCCGAGCGCTAAATCCGACGCTCGTCCGGGGCCAGATCGAAGGCAGTGTCTATATGGGGCTCGGCGAAGCGCTGATGGAGGAGCAAGAGTTCCGGCGCCTTCCGAAAAAGCTTTCTCATGCGCTGGTACACAAATTTCCTTCTATTCTCGAGTACAAGAGCCCAACCTCGCTCGACATGCCCGAAGTGATTACCGAGCTGATCGAGGAGCCTGATCCTCATGGCCCCTTTGGCGCGAAAGAAGTCGGCCAGGGCCCGCTCCTGCCGATCATGCCCGCGGTCGCCAACGCCGTCTATGATGCCGTCGGAGTGCGGATTGATGAAATCCCCGTCACTCCGGAAAAAATCATGAAGGCGCTTGCGGAAAAGAAAGCGGGACGTGACCCGCGTTTTGGACCGAGCCATTTTCCGCACGTCAATTGGCCCGAGGCGCTGCGCGTCCCGCCGCCCTGGGAAGGGGGCGACGGAAACGCGGTGAACGATGTTCCCCGCAGGCAAAAACCTCGCCAGGAGAAAGAGAAGGTACTCGCGCCATGATGCGGCTGCCTCTTTTCGAATTCCGCGCGCCGCGCACGCTCGAAGAAGCCGCACGCATTCTGGACGGCGAGATGGCCAATGCGATGCCGCTCGCTGGCGGCACGGACCTGCTGCCGAACATGAAGCGGCGGCAACAAGTGCCGCGGACGCTGATGAGCCTGCGTCACATTCCATCCTTGAGCGAAATTGAATTAAGCGATGGCGGTTTGCGGCTCGGCGCATGCCTCACCCTCTCCGATATCGCTGGAGATCCGCGCTTTCGAAACGGATTCACAGCGCTGGCGCAAGCGGCTTCGCTTGTGGCCACTCCGCAAATCCGCAACATGGCGACGCTCGGCGGAAATATTTGTCTGGATACACGCTGCAATTACTACGATCAAAGTTACGAGTGGAGGAAGTCGATCAATTTCTGCCTGAAAAAAGACGGCACGACCTGCTGGGTCGCACCGGGAAGTTCAAGGTGCGTGGCGGTTTCCTCGACGGATACAGGCCCGGCCCTGATGGCACTCGGGGCGCGGGTTCGACTCGTCTCACGTTCCCGAGAACGCGAAGTCGCGCTTGCCGATCTCTATAACAATGATGGCATCGACTACATCAAGCGCAGACCGGATGAAATTCTCGCGGAAGTATTGCTGGATTCTTTGCACGGATGGAAGAGCACCTACTGGAAACTCCGGCGCCGCGGCTCGTTCGACTTTCCCGTATTATCCGTTGCGGCAGCGGCGCGCCTCTCCAGAGATAACGTGGTCGAGGACGCTCGCATTGTGGTGGGCGCGGCAGCCTGCCGCCCGCTGCCCGCTGCGGATGCGGCAAAATCGCTGCTAGGCCGCCTCTTGAATCAGGAGGCAATTGCTGAAGCGGCCGCGCTCGCGGCTCGAATCGCCAAGCCGCTGGACAATACGGACTTCGACATGACGTGGCGCAAGAGAGTTACCGCCGAATTTGTAACCTATGCGCTGCGCGAGCTGCGCGGAGATGATGTGCGGGCCGAGCGTGAGAGCTTCACACGATACGCCTTCGAGTAATCGCTGGCGACTTTCCGCATCCGGGATGCACAGGCGAGTGTACGTCGGAAGAAATTATTGAGCATGAATTGGCACGGCGCACACGCCGTGCAACGGGTTGAACGCATGGTTTCCCTTCTGTGCGAACTGAGGGTTTTTTTCGATTCCTCAAGAACCTGATATCCTCCAAGCTCTTGTTTTTTTGCCGTAACGCTACAGCTATATGCCCTAACCAGGCGACGGACAAAACTGAATATGACTTCGCAACGAGGCTTTTATGGCTGGAAGCTTGTCTTCTTCCTCTGGCTTGTGGATTTTCTGAACATGGGATTCCCGCTGTACGGCGGCGCGGTGATCAACACCTACATGTTGAAGGAAATCCCCATGAGCCGCAGCACGTTCGGGCTAGGATTTACGCTCTTAAACCTCTTTGTGGGTATTCCCTCAATTCTTGTTGCCGCGTCCATTGTTAAATGGGGCATTCGCAAAACATTCGGGATTGGTTCGGCGCTGATTCTTGTTGGCGCGCTATGGCTCGCGGTGATCGCTTCGCGGCCCTGGCACTATTGGGTGGGATTTGGCGTGCTCACGGCGACGGGAATCAGTTTCGGCACCATCATTCCTGCAGCTACGGCCGTCACGCGCTGGTTCAGCCGCTATCGTGGGAGGACCATGGCGGTAACGCTATCGGCTTCTGGATTCGCGGGTTTTTTCGTTGCACCGCTGATCAACCGGATCCTGACGGCGAATGGAGGAAATTGGCGGCAAGCGTGGGCGATTGTGGCCGGGATTTCTGTGTTGTCCGCAATTGTCGCGTTTCTGTTTGTGAGGGAGCGTCCGGAAGATCTGGGCCAAATGGTGGACGGCGGGCCGGGCGCGGCGCCATCGGCGAAGGCGACGGCGGCAACTGCGCGGGTGACGAAATTTCCGTGGGAGCCGCAACAGGCTTACGGAACACGCGCGTACTGGATGATACTCGCAGGCGCGGTGGCCTGCCAATTCCCGTTTTTTTTCTTTACGGCGCACTGGCTGCTCCACCTGAAGGGAGTGGGCGTGCGCCCCGCAGACGCCGCATTCGCCATGGGTCTCTTCACCCTGGGGGCCGTGTTTGGCCGGCTGATTGGTGGCTGGCTGATGGACGGCATGGAGGGGCGCTACGCGTTCATGCTGGGCTTGTGCTGTTATTTCTTGGGGTCCTTCCTGGCGATTCGAGTTTCATCAGAAGCGCTGTGGATCGCCTACAGCGCCGCGATTCTCTATGGAACAGGGTTCGGATGGACGTTTATTTGCCTGAATACCGTCACAGGCCATTACTACGGACCGGCGGCTTTTCCAAAGGTGAGCGGAATGATGCTGGTGCTCGCGGCCCTTTTTTGCGCACCGGCCGGTTACCTGGGCGGGAAACTATTTGACTTGTACCACAGCTACAAACTGGCTTTCGAAGTGAATTCGGCCGTGGCGGCTATCGGAATCGTTGCTCTCTTCTTTGCAAGAATGCCGGAGCCGCCTGTTGCAAGCGTTCCGGTGGGCAAGTGAGCAGGGCAAGAAATCTGGCTGGGGCCACAGATTCGAACCTACTGTAGATAGCCAGAGTCAGAAACAATTTTGGCCACTTTTCGTTGGCCATTGTTCCCAAATTGTTGCCAGCACCGGAGCGGTTCCAACTCTCCGGAGAAAGGCTCGACGTCTTCCCCGTGGAATTCTAATTCTGCTAGGATGAGTCTCTACTCAAGACGGGGTGTCAGCAGAACAGGACACTACTTCGCGCCACATATTCGGAGTTGTGCATCTAAAATATTCGTTTATAGCATTCCTTCTATTCACCGCTCGGCTTATTACTTGACAAGCTACTTCATCTTCCTGGAGACGCGCACTCCACTCAGCTTTTTATTCTCTGCGAGTGGACTGCAACGTTAACTTAGCACGGCACGCGATTGAGATCTGGGGGGTGGGGCCCCTGAGCTATGGAAGAGAACGCCAACGGATCCTCTCCATCCGGCATAAACGTATTCCTCATAGCGGAAAACCGTTTGCTTCGCGAAACACTGTCGCGTCTTCTGCAAAAACGGGCTGGCATCGACGTCGTCGGTGTGAGCCGGGGCGCCGGGTCAGCGTGGGAAGAGATTGCCGCTTCCCGTTGTGAAATAGTTCTTACGGACTGTTTGACTTCCGACCGCAATACTCGCCTGATCAGCGAACTCTTCGAGCATCTTCCTCAGCTCAAGGTCGTTCTTTTTGGAATGGACGAAGACCCTGATGTCTTCCTGAAGTTCGCTTTTCTTGGAGTCAGTGGCTATGTGCTAAAGGATGCCTCAGCCGCGGAAATAATCTCCGCCGTCCGGGGAGTGGCACAGGGAGAGGCCGCCTGCCCGCCAAAACTCTGCATGACTCTGATTCAATATCTGTCGCGCGAATACCGGCAGAGGGCAAAGGTTTCCAGCGAGCAAGGCAGTGCAAAGCGCATGTTGACCTACCGGCAACTCGAATTGATGGATCTGGTCGCCAGGGGTATGAGCAATAAAGAGATTGCGGCAAACTTGCATCTGTCTGAGTTCACTGTGAAGAATCATATGCGCCGCATCATGAAGCAGGTTGACGCCGATGATCGCCACGAAGCGGTGCACCTAATCCGGGCAAGCGGCTTTTTGCCTAACGCGTAAACGAAGTCTGTTCGAGAGTGCTCTGAGCCCTCGCCGAACGTTCGCGGCTCCTTTAAGAACAGTTCGCTAATCCATTCAGGCATACTGCAAGTATTCGAAAAGCAATGGTCAGATGTGGACTTCGAGCGCCGGTTGCCTCTCACCTGACGTGAAAAGATTGGCTGGGAGACTAGGATTCGAACCTAGATAGCCAGATCCAGAATCTGGAGTCCTACCGTTGGACGATCTCCCACCCGATGCGAGGAAAAAAACGAATCGCAGCGCGTTCCCAATGATCGGGAGAGCCACGATTCTACCTATCTAATTTAATCGGGTTTTCCGCGACCGTCAACCGCGCACCTGGAACGGGGTAGTCAGATTTACGATCGCGGGGCGTGTTCCGCGGGGCTTGCTGCGGTTCTTTCGACGCCGGCTAGGGGCACCATTCGACCCTGGCGAATCGCAAATTCGGCGTTGCCCCAGCGGATGTGATTCGAACCAAAACTTGCCAGCCAAATCACGAAGTGGACCGCGTCTCGCAACGGCACCAGCCAAATCTTCCGTCGCAGGACTTCGTCCCCCACGCCCCAAATCCCCACCGTCCAGGCCATCGCAAAACGCAGGATCAAGTACGCAAGTAGGTAGACGCCCGCGATCCATTTTGCCGGCGCGACGAGCGCGGCAAGCAGCGCCCAGGGCAGTCCTTGCGTAAACAACAATCCGAAGTAAGATAGTGGCCTGCACAACCGCACCGTCCGCGCCCAGCGCACCTGGTGGTCCCAGAAGCTGCGTAGGGTCTGCGCAGGATACATGGTCCAGACGGCTTCGCGTGAGAGGACGACCGCGCCTCCAGCTTTGGCGATCCGGTGGCCCAGTTCATAATCGTCTGCAAGGGTATCCGCAATGGCCTCGAACCCGCCCATTTTCCCGAGCCATTCCTTGGTCGTCGCGATGGAAGCTCCCAGCGCGAAGGTGATTCCTTCCGTCCATTCCGCCATCAGCACTCCCGCGAAAAAATCGCTCGAAGCACCAACGGCCTCGATTTCCGCGCCAAGATTATTCTCAGCGATGCCGCGGTAGAAGGAGGTCACCGCACCGATTTTGCGATCCGCGAGCGGCTCAACAGCTTCACGCAAATAGCGCGGTCCCACGCGCACGTCCCCATCGGTCAATACCAGCACTTCGTTTTGCGCTTCCCGCGCGAGCCGCGCCAGCTTGCTTACCTTGCGGTTTGCGCCGAAGTTCTCCGCGCCCACGAGCAGGCGGATTTTCCGCTCGGGAAATTCCGCGATGATTTGCCGCACCATCGGCACCGCGGCGTCTTTGTCGTCGTTCACAGCAAACAAAACCTCGTAGTCCGGGTAATCCTGCCGGCAAAAACTCGCGAAATTTTCGTGGGATCCGAAGTCTACGCCAAGCACCGGTTTGAGCACACTCACCGGCGGAGTGTAATTGGGGAGCTGCCGCGCGCGCTCACGCCCGAAAAACCGCAGCGCCGCCAGGGTGGCAAGTGCATAGTAGCCAAGCGGAGCAAAAGCCAGCAGGAGCACTGCATCACGCCACATCGCGGAGTGCGCCATCATGCGGGTCTACTCGTCATCGACAAAAGTTTTGCACCCGATGCACTTCTCAGGCCACTCTAACAGGTTGCCAGACAATGGGAAATTTGCCGGAGATCTCTTTATCCGGCGAAAGCGAAAGGAAGAACTGCGGCCGAAAGAATGGTCTTTCCACCAAGGCGCATCGCCGGCCGTGCTGCGTGCCCGCAAATTCACATTCTCTTAGGTAATATTCTCTGAATTCGTAATGCTGGCGCTCAATCCCTGGGCACTACTCTCGTTCATGAGGTTCGCACTTGCCAATGGGAAGAGCTGGCCATTTTTCACGCGGTAGGCAAGACCGCGCCACAGGATCCGCTCCGAAAAGAAGCCATTCACCCAGGCGATGAAGCTGATGGCATCGCGCAGCGGAACAAGCCACAGTTTCTTCCATGCTCCGGTATCGCCCAAGCCCCAAGTACCTGTCGTCCAAGCCAGCCCGAGACGCAACACAAGATAGGCGATGAGGTGCGCCGCCGCAATTCCCTCCCATCCGGCGCTGGCCGCGAAACCGGCCGCCAGAAGCGCCCAGGGCAACCCGTGAGTCAGCATCAGCCACCGGTATGCAGTGGGGCGCACATTCTTCAATCCGATCGACCATCGCAGCTCGTGCCGGAAATACTGCCCGATCGTCTCTTGTGGAAATACCATCCACACCGGCTTGCGCATCAATTGCACGCGATAGTTACGGCGCGCGATTCGGTTTCCCAGCTCAAAGTCGTCAGAATGATAATTCGCCATGGCTTCCCAGCCGCCAATCTCCGACAGGTGTCTCTTGGTTGTGGCCATCGTCCAGCCGAAAGCGAATTGCATCTTGCCCTCGAGCCTACGCGCTACCAACGCGCCCGGGGCGGAGTCTAAATACATCCCCAGCGCCTCCAAATCTGCCGCCACGCCGCCGGTGGTAATGCAACGGTAAAAAGCGGTGACCGCACCAACTTGGGGATCGGCAAACGGCGGGACAACTACCCCTAAGTAATCGGGATCGACGCGCACATCGCTGTCGCTCATCACCACGAGATCGTATTTCGCCTCTTGCACCAGCCGGTACAGGCTGTTCACTTTGCGGTTCGTTCCAATTCGCTCCGTACCCTTAATCAGCCGGATGGAGCATCGCGGAAAATCAGTCTGCAATCTCTCGATCACGGGTACCGCAGGGTCATCCGGCTCGGCCACAGCAAAAATGATTTCGTATTCCGGGTAGTCCAGCCGGCAATAACTGGCAAAATTTTCGTAGGCTTCGCGGTCCACGCCACGCACAGGCTTGAGAATACTCACGGGCGGCGAATAGGAAGATTTCAAGGGAGGCGATTTCCGTAACTCACGGAAATAGCTAACAACGCAGTGCAACGACAGAAGGTAATAAGCCAGCGGCGCGGCCGCTAGGACAAGCGCGATCCAATAGAAGGTATGTAACAGCATTCCAGTTGCCCTAGGGCCCATCGCATGGCGAAAACCGATGCAACGGGATCCTGCCCGTCAAGTAAGAATCCTGATCTACAGTCTGCCTTTTGGACTCAGATGTCACCTTGGTTTGATTGGTTGCCGCGGGCCAGACCTGGAGTCCTGCGCCGGCGCCAACCCGTTACCTAGACCCTATCACTACATTCTGATTTCTTGATGAATATTTAGTTGGCGTGCCACAGGTCCTTAACCCGCCGCAACCAGCGCAACCCCGGCGCAAACCAGCACGACGCCCGCCCACCGTGCGGGGCTCACCTGCTCGCCCAGGATGTACTTGGCGCCTAGTGTACCGACAACGTAGCTGAGCGCCGATGCGGGGATCACGAGGCTGATCGGCTCCCAGGAAAGTAATATCAGCAGCGCATAAAATGACAGTGCCATCAGCGGAACGCCCGCCCAGAACCACCCGTTGCGTACTGCCCGCCCCAGGAACTGAAGTAACGCCCACGGCCGCAACCGCGCCGGCTCACCGGTCGCCTTCATTCCGCGGGTGATGGCGATCTCACCTCCCGTGCTGCCAAGAATCAGGACGGCAAGTGCAAGAATGACGCGCGTCAAGCCGTTGCCTCACTAGCCACTGCGGTTGTCCGTGGTTTGGTTTGGCCCACCAGCAGCACGCCCACACAGATCAAGACAACACCAATCCAGCGCCGCGGGGACACCGACTCGTGCAAAAAAACAACTGCCAGCAAGGTGAGCAAGGCATATCCAAACGCCCCAGCGGGCATGACGTAACTGTAGTCCGCCCAGCTCAGCGCCGTCATGTAGCTCAGCATGAAGCCGGTCAGAAAGAATATCCCAACCCAAATCGTCCCGTTCGTCACCGTCAGCCGCAAGGCTTGCGCGAGTCCTGAAGCCGTCAATTGGACCGCGCCGATCTGTGACATTCCGCGCTTCAGCATCAGGTCCCCGGCATTGGCGCACACCACCATTGCCAAGACCATGACCAGCGTCTTGATTCGCAGTCTTCTCTCGCTTGCCATTTCGAGGGGTCTAGTCGTTTCCGGAAGCCGAAGACGTCCCAGGCACGGAAACCATGGGCTTGTCGTAATCACCGCCCTTGCGTGCCCACTTCAAACGCTCCGCGCGCAGCGTTAGGAACTCCCTTGCTTCGTGGTACAGGCGCTTCCGTTCGTGGCTGTCCCAGAGCGCTTCCTTCACGATGCGCCACGCGACCCTGGGCCGGAAGTAATACTCATCATAGAAGCGGTTCACGCCGCCCATCATTTCCACCTTCGACAGGTGCGGGTATTCGATGTGCGGCAATTGATGGCCCCCGGAATCCGCCAGGGCTTCGATCTTCAGGAAGCCCTGCGCCGCCATGGCGTCGTGCAATTCCGTTCCCGGCATGGCATGCGCCAGCGAAACCTGGATCGTCTCGCAATCCAATTCCTTCGCGTAGTCGATGGTTTTTTGAATCGTCTCTTTGGTCTCGCCAGGCAGGCCGATGATGAAGTCGCCGTGTACCTTGATTCCGACTTTGCGGCAGTTCTTCATGAAGGCGCGGCCCATCTCGACCGTCGCACCCTTCTTAATGTTCTTGAGGATTTGCGGGTCGCCGGATTCGAAGCCCACGATAAAGAGCCGCGCTCCGCCGTCCGCCATCCCTTTTACCGTGTCGTAGTCGCTATGCACGCGCGCCGTCGAAGACCACTGGAAGTTCAGCGGTTTGAACTTGGCGCAAAG
>Ga0137418_10002811_pt1 | contig 15950 bp, 10 predicted proteins | sample CZODoug3_1_2_16f_FD_122242 | JGI IMG/M metagenome (GOLD analysis project Ga0137418, IMG submission 122242) | Vadose zone soil fungal communities from Angelo Coast Range Reserve, California, USA - CZODoug3_1_2_16fungal (Hybrid Assembly) | ecosystem: Environmental > Terrestrial > Soil > Vadose... | reverse complement strand
AAGCACACAACAATTTTCTCATTTTCTCTCCCCCAGACATCACAACCCCTATTCGCACGAGCCATGGAATTCCTCAAGAGGTTGAGGCGGCTCGCAAAAGCAAATTGCTGCGACAGAGTCTATGCCGAGAAGGTGCAAAAGCACAAGAGTGGCGCCTGTGGAAACCTTCCATACTTCGAGCAAAGTTTTGGATGCAACGCATCGGCCCGCGGAAATGCACGCGCGGGATATTGAACGATTGCGGGACGAAGCCTGCAATTCAAAAGCTAGTCCCGCATGTCCTGACCGCTGGACCTCGATGCCGAAGTGCACCTCTACTGCTCGAGGTTAATAAGCGCACTATCCGATTGGCCGCGAAGCATAATGACGGCTTTGTTACTGCCCAGCAGGTAAATCACGGCTGTCCCAGCTATATCAGGAGAAAGCGGCTGTCAATCAAATTATAACACAATTCTAATGTGATCACTTTAAACGTACGCTTTATCCGGGCCGGCGCGATCCGTCAGGGATGGGAATCGACTACGCGAATGGAGAGATTCAGAAATTCGGAGACGCCGCGCGGGAGGCCACCTGATCATCAGAGGAAGCTATCGACTCCGCGAGCGAGACCCGCGGCGCTCGCAACAAGAGAAACAGTTCGCCAGCCCAAAGCAAAATATCCAGCAAGCGTCCGCGCTGAAGATTGCTCAGATTCTTAGACTGCAGGCTGACGTCCAGCGCCTTTCGCGAACATTCTTCGATGAAGGCTCGCATGGAGGCCAGATCGATAGGTTCAGCGCTGAACTTGCGCCCCCGCGGATCAAGGCTCTCAAGCTTTTCATAACAGCGCAGCAGAAAATGGTTCAGGCAGAGAGCCTGGCGATCCAGTGTTGTAATCGCGGCGCTGCCACAAGAACCCATCCTGCAGTTTCGCTTCCCAACCATCGTATCCATCCCACCCAGGCCCATTGATTTAACTCTGCAACTGGTCTCATTCTTCTTCAGTTCTTTCTATATATTAAGATGCGTCATGCGACGCACGCGGTTTCATCTTCCGATGGAAGGTTTCGCATCGCAAAACACTCGCTGGCGTCGTTAGTTTCCAGACGAATCACCGGCAAATGCGCGACCATGGTTTGCACTCGTATGCGGCGGTCGAGATAGGGCGCCAGCAGCGCGTTCACCCAACGGACGTTCTCTCTGCAGCATTTCACGCGCTCATTTCCGGTCCAGAGCGTGACAACAGTAACCAGTCGCGCTTCCTGATCCGAAATCATCACCAGGCATCCGCCGAATCCGGTTACATCCTTCAACGCACCGGCAATGGCCGCGGGGATGGCCGCTTGCACGCGGTGCGCTTCCTGAGGCTTGGCCACAAATTCGATGCTAAGAGCAGTGATGGGAGGACTTCCCGATGCGGCGCCCGCAAGCGCGTGCGGTTTCGACGCGGCGCTTTGCGAGAATGGATAAGCGGCATCTTGTTTAACATTTGAGTATGATACCGGACTCGCCATTATTCCTCCATTTGAACTGGCCCACCCTTGGTAGAGGGGAGGCGCATCCTTGCCCGTTCAGGGCGGGCTAGAATGCGCCCACTGGGGCACATGGGGACCGGGGAGGGTTCCCCACGGATAAGGACTCCCGATCATACGGGCGTTCCTACAGACGAGTAGTGCAACTGTCCTGCGTTCCGTTTCAACCCTGCGCCAAATGAAACATAAGTCTCGTTTGCTCCCCGGGAAGTGGGACGCTATACTCCTTCGCCAAGATTCCGAGGCTTGCGTGGAGTTTTTCACTTTTAGCAAAGAATACGTAGAGCTGCTCCGGCAGGGGGACCCTGTGACCGAGCAGCATTTTGTCGCTTATTTTGAGCAACTTCTGCGCATTAAGCTCCGCTCGCGGATGCTGGCTTCCGACAAGGTAGAAGACCTGCGACAGGAAACCTTTATTCGGGTTATTGCCGCCGTGCGTAAGGATGGCGGCGTACGCCAGCCGGAGCGCTTTGGAGCCTTCGTTAACTCTATATGTAAGAACGTTTTACTGGAGTATTACCGATCCGCCGCCAAGGACCAGCCGATGGAGGAGGTGCACATGGACATCCCGGACAAAGCATTGGATCTGGAGGGCATGCTGGTCACCAAGCAGTCCGCCGAACAAGTGCGCCGCATTCTGGACGCCATGCCAAAACGGGACCGCGACCTTCTTCGCGCTATCTTCCTGGAAGATAAGGAGAAAGATGCCGTCTGCCGGGAATTCGGGGTCGACCGCGAATATTTAAGGGTACTGGTCTACCGCGCTAAGGATAAGTTCAAGGCCCTCTATGAGAAAGGCCAGATCGGCATGGCCCGTCGGGCGACTGGCTCGGCAACCCAGTGAAACGATTTAGCGCTCTCCCGCACTACCTTTCGGATGGCACAAATGGACCATAGCGAAGCAATACAGCTGCAAGCGGCAGTAAAGTATGTGCTGGGTGAACTCTCCCCGGTCCAGCGGGATGATTACGAAGAGCATTATTTCGATTGTGCCGAATGCGCGATCGACATCAAAGCGCTCGCCACTTTTGCCGACACCACCCGTGAAGTTCTCCGGCAAGAGAAGGCCAGCCAGCTCGCCAAAGACCTCGTTCCCGCACGCGGAGGCTGGCTGCGCTGGCTCCAGCCCGTCGTCGCCATTCCAGCGATGGCGGTATTGTTGCTAATGCTGGGATATGAGAGTTTTGTGAGCGTGCCGCACTGGAAAACTCTGGCAACGCAGTCTGCGGCGCCCCGGGTTCTGTCTATGTTCTCGCTGATCACAGCGAATACGCGGAGTTCAGACTCACTGGCTTTCCGCGTGCCGCAATATGAGCCGTTTGGGCTGTATATCGATGTCCCTACGGACGCTGCCTATCAGGCGTATCTTTTGCGGCTGGTAGACCCAAAAGGTCAGACCAGGATTTTGCGCGCGCTGTCCTATGAGGAAGCGCAGAAAACCCAAGTCGTGGAAGTCAACCCAGACCGGAGTCCCGGCGCTTACCAGATCGGAGTGTTGGGGCTGAGCAACAAGGATAGCGATCCTGGCAAGGCGGCCATTCTTGCCACGATGAAATTTAGTGTTGAATTCAGCAAATAAATTCAGCACTATTGGCGCCACCTTTATCTACTTGATGTGAGGATCAGCCCATGTCCGCGAACCCCTACCGTACATTTCACTATCACGCGAATGCGCATGCCTTCAGCGGGCACTTCACTCGGCCCTTCGAGCATCAAATCGATGTCCAAGCGGGCTCCGTGCTGCCCATCATCGGCGGCCATGGCCAGGCACGCGTCGAAAACTTTCAGTTCCGCGAGTTTCTGTCGTTTCGCAGGGGCTACACGCATGTCTCGGGCGCGGAGCAAAAAGAGGATGACGGCACGCTGAGCCACAACACCCTGGTAACATCGACGATCGAGGGGTTGAACCTGCTGGACGTGGTGACGGCGGATCGCATTGTGGCGCGACTCTACTCGAAACACCGTGAAGGCCCGGAAGGATCGTTCAACATGGTGGGCAGCCGATTCGAGGGGCTTCGGATCGCCGATTGCGACGTGAACGTTAAGCTGGACATAAAACTGTTTGGCACGATCCCGACCTACAAATCAGCTTTGGAGGAATTTGACAAGGACGGCGATTTCTACAAAATAGCGAGTAATCCTTTCAAGGAGAAGGAGCCCCTCAAGAAACCGGACGCGAACGGAGCGTTTCTTTGTTCCTGTGTGAAAGAGATAGAAACGACGACTTGCCCTGGCGTCACGCGCGTCGGGCACCATGGCTTCAGTGTGGAAGGCTTTGGCAAGATCTTTCTGGGCGAAGTTGTCGTGCAGCACGGGCAGCGGACGTTGACAATGGTACGCTTCGAAATCGGATCGGCCGTCAGCGGCAACGGCACCGTCGTGCAGGCCACCAGCAACGGCAAACCCTGGCCTCCTACTAGTTGAGTTCTCCGAGCGAAATTGCGAAAGCTGCTCCACTCCTGACCGTCAATCGGCACCTCGCTCCTGGACTGCTCCTGGCTTTGGGAATCGCCCTTGCGATCCTCGGTTGCCGGCGCGCCAGCTCTCCTGATGCCATCTTTCAACAGATTCGTGATGAAATGCGCCGTGGGCAGTTGGATCCCGCCTTGCGGGACGTGGAAACCGCCAGCGGAAAATACCGAACCAATCCGGAATGGGCCGCGCGCTTCCGTGTTCAGAAGGCACACATCTTCATGCTGCGCGGCTCCTATTCCGAATCACTGCAGCTCTTGAATGAGCCTTTACCCGTTTCTCTCGTGCGCACCGACACGGAAGTGCAGAGAAAAATGGTGCAAGGGCTCGCGCACGACTTTTTGCAGCAATTCGAAGCCGCGGATCATAGCGTCTCCGATGCGGAAACGCTCGCCGCCACCATTCAGTCCTCGTTGCTTGGCGATGTCGCTCAGGCGCGGGGTACCCTGGAGCTCGACCAAAAGAAATATCTAGAAGCCGCAACTACATTCCGCAGTGTGCTCGCATTCGCGCGCCGCCAAAACCAGCCCTTTTTGGAAATTCTTGCTCTCGGTAGCCTCGGGAACGTCGCTATGTGGCAGGAACATTACGATGAGGCGATCGACTGGTTTAAGGCTGCTTTAGGTAAGGCACGGACCCTCGGATCGTTGTCTTCCGAGTCGAGAGCCCTTGGCAACATGGGTTGGAATTATTCCGTTGTCGGCGACTTCGATAATTCTGAGGCCTCGCTCATCGAGGCGCAGGCAAAAGCAGGGCAGGCTGGTCTTGTGGACAACCAAATCTACTGGCTGACTTGGCTTGCAGACGTTTATTCTCATCAGCTTCGCTACTCGAAGGCTGAGCCAATTGCGCGGCAGGCGCTCAAGCTTGCGGAGTATCACGAGGACAAATATACACTCACTACTTGCCTCAACACGTTGTCCCAAATCGCGCTGGTGATGAGTCACCTGGACGATGCGGAGAAGTTCAACCGCCAAGCCATGGACATCGAAAACGCTGGCCTCGACCAATTCGGCGTCAATTATTCCAAGCTCATCGCTGGTCGTATCGAGGCGGGCAGGCGGCGTTACCAGGCTTCCCACGCCCTATTCCAACAGGTAATAGCCGACCCCAAGGTGGAAACGCGTCTGAAATGGGAGGCACACGCCCGCTTGGCGGAGGTCTACGCTGCGGAGCATCAGGCTGCAAAGGCCGAGCGCGAATTCGATGTCGCCATCGGCACGTTTCAGGGTGCTAGCGGGTCCGTTCAGCGTGACGAATTTCGCCTCTCCTTTCTTTCCAGCGCTATAGAATCTTACGATGCTTATGTCAATTTTTTGATTGCGCAGAAGCGGCCGCTGGACGCTCTGAAGATTGCGGACCGCAGCCGGGCGCAGACGCTGGAGCACGGTCTGTCTTCCGCTGCGAATGGAAAGAGCGCACAATCAACAGCTTCTCGTCCTCAAGAGATCGCGCAGCGGTTGAACGCCACGCTGTTGTTCTACTGGCTTGGCGAACACCGCTCGTTTCTCTGGGCCATCACTCCGGCAAAAGTTTCGCTGTTCTCTTTGCCCCCGAAGTCGGAAATCGACACGGGCGTGAAATCCTATCTTGCGTCTTTCACGGATCCGCGCGATCCCCTGGAAGCCGGAAACGTAGACGGCAAGAAACTCTACACGATGCTGATCCAGCCCGCGGAAAAACTCATTCGTAAGAATTCACGCGTCATCGTTCTTCCAGACGGCAATCTCAATTCGCTAAACTTAGAAACGTTGATCGTGCCCGGTCCGAAGCCTCACTATTGGATCGAAGACGCCATGCTGCTCACCGCTGGCTCGCTGTCGCTACTCTCTAAGGCTTCGGTGTCCACTCCGCCCAAAAACACGAACCTCCTGCTAATGGGCGATGCAGTGTCCGCTAGTCCTGACTTTCCACCCCTCCCGCAGGCGGGCAAAGAAGTTGGGCTCGTCGAAACCTATTTCCCTAAAGGGCGGCGCTTCGTGCTTACGGGCGCCCAAGCCACAGCGTCTCACTTTCTGTCCGGCAAACCGGAAGAATTTTCGTACTTGCACTTCGCTACCCATGGCACTGCAAGCACGGCCCGCCCGCTGGAATCCGCGGTGATTCTTTCGCCCGAAGGCGATTCCTACAAACTCTATGCTCGCGACATCGTCCAGCATCCGCTGCACGCCTATCTCGTCACTATTTCGGCTTGCAACGGCGCGGGCATGCGCACGTACGCGGGGGAAGGCCTCGTCGGGCTGGCGTGGGCTTTTCTTCGTGCCGGCGCGCACAACGTGATCGCCGGCCTGTGGGAGGTCAGCAACGCCTCCACGCCGCAGCTCATGGATGAGCTTTACAAGGGTCTGAATGCCGGTAAAGATCCCGCGACCGCCTTGCGCGCCGCCAAACTGATGCTCGTGCATTCCAGCGGCAACTATCGCAAGCCCTTTTACTGGGCCCCCTTCCAGCTCTACGCCGGCTCGTAGTCGACATGACTTTCGTGTGCGCGTCGAACCGTCCGAGTTCGAGCGCCTTGGCGCATTCCCGCGTCTCTCAGAAAACGTCGGGCGCTGCTCCTTTCGTAGACACAAGACCAAACAGAGTGATACGATTTCCCCTCCCTGCCCACTACTCCTACAGTACTAACCCGTCTCCGCCACAACATTGGGGGTGTATATGCCGCCAGCCGGACTCGATAACCTGAAGCACATCGTCGTCCTCATGATGGAGAACCGCTCTTTCGACCACATGCTTGGCGCCCTGATGGCCCAGGATAAGCGGATTGATGGCTTGGACGGCACCCAAACCAATCCCGACACCACCAACACCCAGTTCCCCGTCAAGCCACTGGCCGAGTTCCAAGGTCAGCTCGATCCCGATCCCGACCATCACTTCCCGGGCGTGGACCTCCAGATTTTCGGCGGCGTACCCCCGAGACCAGGACGAGTGGCCAACATGCAAGGCTTTATCAAAAGCTATTTCCAGCAGCAACAGAACGTCCAACAATCCCAGAAGATCATGTATTACTTCACTCCGGAGAAGTTGCCGGTCCTCACCGGGCTCGCCACTCAATTCGCATTATTCAATGGCTGGTTTTCCTCCATTCCCGGGCCGACCATCTGCAATCGCGCCTTCGCTCACTACGGAACATCGTTCGGCCAGGTCGGCATGAATATTTTTGAATGGAAGGGGCCGTATCTGAGTATCTATGAGCGCGTCCTTCTGGCCGGACGCACGGCCAAGATTTACTACTACGATGGACCCAGCTCAACGATGGAAATTGTCAACCTTCTTCGCAATCAATCGAAAATATTCGGCACCTTCGATCAGTTTTTGGGTGACTGCAAGTCCGGAAATCTGCCGGACTACAGCTTCGTCGAGCCCAATTACAACGATCACGACAGCGACAGTGGCGCAGAAATCGCTTCTGACCAGCACCCCGATCACCACGTCCAACACGGGGAGATTTTCATCAATAACGTGTATAACGCCATCTTCAACAATGAGGAGCTTTGGAAGAGCACCGCGCTGCTGATTGTTTACGATGAGCACGGTGGAATCTACGATCATGTGCCGCCGCCGGACTGCACGCCCGACGATGCCGCGTTTGTCGCCTCCGCGGACAAGACCGGGACGGGCGCGCCTTTCGCCTTTGACCGCCTCGGTGTGCGCGTCCCGGCCATTCTAGTTTCTCCTTGGGTTCCCAAGAACGTCGTCATACCCGGTCCCAATCAGAGAAATGGGCGCAAGTTTGATCACGCTTCGATCCCCGCCACGGTGATGAAGTTCATTCTCAAGGATTTCGATCCCAACACCCTGTCCCCGGCCAATAAGCAGAAGTTTCTGGCTAGCTCCAAGCGCGAGCAGGCCGCGGACTCATTTCTCGACCTCCTCGGAGACAACATGCAGCCCGACGATGACATCCCGACCTTTGTAGTTCGGTAGGAGACGCCACATGGCCAGAAAAAGAAGAGTGGTTCCCATTCCCAAACCTCCCAAGAGTGCTTTTGACAAGAACCGTCCCGCCGGAGCGCTCTTGCGGGCTCAGGCCGTCCACCTTCGCCATGCTCTCGCAAAACACGTTCAAAAAGTGGCGAGGCATTTGAACAAGGTTGGAGAGCTGCTGGCCACGGATCTCGACACCATCAAGACCGAAGGACACGTTAGCGAGTATGCCAAGCGCGTCACGGCGGTCCTTCATCCACGCGGCGGCAAGCGCGAGCATAAATAAAGGAGTCCTCATGCGAAGGTTTTTTGTTTCATTATTCTTGCTGGCGTTGGCATCGCCTTTATGGGCTCAGAACGAATCCAGGCTCGGTGCTGATTTCCGCAAGGAACGTGCCAGCCTCTCGGGTAGCTGCTCGAGCTTCAAATCCATCCTCGACTGTGCTCAAGTTCTCTTTACCGACCATCCCCTGCACATCGCTGTTGGCAGCATCGCTCCGCAAAACGGATTTGGCGCCGGCCTTGCATTTGTCGCTAATTACACGCCAAACGAGACTTGGCGTCTCAGTTGGAACGCCGACGCCGTTGGCTCCATAAATGGTTCCTGGCGAGCCGGCGCCTATATGAAAGCCATTTACATACCGCGAAAGCAAATTATCACGCAAAGAGGAAGACATCCGGCGAATACTCAGCCGGTCGGCATGGAGAACCCCGTCTTTCATCTCTACGCCCAGGCTATTTCCCTGAACAAGATCGATTACTTCGGCCTCGGACCTTCAACGCTGCCGGCGGCTCGCTCTTTCTTCGGGATGCGCGAGACCATCACGGGCATCAACGTTTGGTGGCCCATCTATCAGCCATCGATGGCGGAGATATCGCTATTCGGCGAATTGAACGGCCGGTTCGTGGCCATTCGGGGAAGTCAGGGCCAACCCAGTCCATCGATTGAAACGCTTTATACGGAAGCGACAGCCCCTGGGCTGACCAGCCAGCCTGGATTCGTCCAACATGGAGAAGGACTCCGCTTCAAGACCAAGTCCCTGTTTCTCGGCGACCATCTGCGACTGAATTATTTCGTCTCTTTTCAGCAGTTTATCGCACCGGGTAGCTCTCAGTTTTCCTTCCGGCGATTCACCACGGATCTTTCGCATCAGATTCCCATTTATTCGACCACCAAGACCTATCTGCCCAGCAGTCACAATGGTCCCGATGATTGCTCCAAGAGCCTGGACGACCACACCTGTCCCTCGATTACGAGAAATCTCGAAGGCAGCTTTGGCATCCGGCTTTTCATCTCGGAATCGATGGCGCCCTCGGGACACGTCGTGCCTTTTTACTTCCAGCCGACCCTCGGCGGCTCGGACCTGAACTTTAATTCCGCGCTGGCCAGCTATCAGGATTATCGGTTTCGCGCGCCCAACGTCCTCCTGCTCCGCGGCAGCTTTGAACACTCCATTTGGAACTTGCCGCTTGGCTTCGCGTTCATGTTTGACGAAGGCAAGGTGGCGCTCACGCGCGGCGATATCGGCTTCAGTCATCTCGTGCACAGCTTCTCCACGGGCCTCACGCTTCGCGCGGGTGGCTTCCCGCAGGTGTACTTGCTCTTCTCCTGGGGCGGCAAAGAAGGCACCCACACCATCGCCAACGTGAACACCTCGTTGCTCGGCGGTGGCGGCCGGCCATCGCTGTTCTAGCGAGCATCACGTGAACGCTTGAAGAAATCCGCGTTGGGAAGCTCATTTTCCGATTGATTTTCAGTTAACCTGTGCTACACTTATTGTCAGGACAAAGTGCGTGAACCCCGAATCTAGCCCTGTGAAGCGCCCAAACCGCTATCCTGACGCTCATTTTTGACCCAAACTTTTTCTTTTGTTCGGCTTGCGCATTCCCTGGTGTCAATGCGTTGCTCAACGCTTCGCAGGCCCTTTAGAATCAATCAGTTACGAAATGCAAATTCCGTAAGCCCTGTGTTTTGACATTCATGCAAATTGGTGGGGGGTACCCGGGGTACCCCCCCTCTAACTCCGGCCATAGGGAGGTCTTCCATGGCTTCGAACTGGATTAGATCAGCACACTATCATCCCGATGCGTGCCAGATTCGAGGAAGCTCAACTAATTTGATTGACCTACTTAGGCGGGAAATCTGGTGAACCGGGGAGGACTCGAACCTCCAACGCGCTGATTAAGAGACCTTCCAAAGACTGTTAAGACTGAGTGCGATGATACGGTCGAAATTGAACGTTGAACGGCTGCGGAGGAGGGTGAATGGTTCCGTTGGATGCGAGACGAGCAAGAAAGAAGCCAACTCATCATCCACACGCTTTGATAAACCAATCGCGCAAAGGTAGGCAACCTGGAACCGTCTCAACTCGTTGGGGATCCCATCCGCCAAGTGGTCACTTTGCGGCCGCTGTGCTAGTCTGTTCAGTTCCTCTAAGCTGCTGATAGCGCCATAGAAGCGTTCCGATTACCAAACCCCAGGAAAGGCCCGGCGCGACGGACATTGTCACCCCACTCGCTCCCGACATGTTGAGAAACCACCCCCCCCAGACCATGCCGTAGCCGAAGGAAGTGATTCCAGCAAACAGAAGGAATCCCGCAGGAATAAGGAGAACCCAGCTGACCAAGGGTGGAAGAAGAACGCCAGCTCCAATACACCACAACACACTGGAAAGAAAGCTTGAAGGTTGGAGTTTCCAGAGGAATCTACAGGCCAATGGGGTCCAAAGCACTACAGAGACCAACATGAAGAAGTGAATGCCAACCGGATCGCGTCCCGGAGGCACTGTTAAGACGTAAAGTGATTCCAAGATTTTGAGTAAGACAGCCCAGGTCATCACCGCAGAGATCCAAAATCGCCGCCTAAGCTGTTCACCTGTGGGACGAATCCCGGTCAAAGAGAGAAAGTTTCTACGACACAACTCACCAGCGAGAAGACCGGATAGCAGCCCCGAATAAAGGAAACTTCCATCATCGAGTTGAACTTTGGTGATTGCCAGGAAGCTTGGGTTCAGAAGTGAATGCATAACCGACCCAGTGATGAGTCCGACGACGGGACCAACAAGAAGAGCCTCGCCAAAGTTCAGTTTGATTTTGCCAGAAAGTAACTTCTCGATGGCCCAGATGATGGACGGTGCCGGGAGACATAAACATACCGTCATCCAAGTTGCTCTCCTTATGTATGCGTCAACAAGGTCAGGGTGCAAGTCCATTGGGCCTAGTGTGTAGTGATGCCAATTGTAGATATTTCGTAGGTGAATGCTAGGGTAGTTAGCAACGAGCAAGATGAGAACGGCGAGAAGGAAGTATTTCGCGCGCATTGCAACTTTTCGGATATCCTCACGGCTCCACTGTGGAGGGGACATTGAAACGGAAAACTCTCTGCCAAGTAGGTTTAGTTGGATTTCCCAGATACGTCGAGTCAAGAGTTCCGTCGTAAAGAGTCACGATGACATCAATACCAGCAATGACGTTCTGCGAGTGAAAGAACACATCGCTGAAAGTAAGCATTAGGTCATCGGTCCCGGCGGGGAGTATCCCGCTGGAAGGAGACGTAGATGTCAGCGGGACGGGAGAAATGACCGGGGGAATGTCGGCGGTCAGGACATCGTTTCTCAAGACCTGGATATCGTAGTGGATGTCGCGGGTGTGCTCAACATTTATGGAGAGGGTGGACGGATTTTGCACTGTCACTCGGTTGGCATAAAAAGTTCCAAAGCCACCACCATGTATAAAGAACTGGTCCGAATTCTGGTGCCCCGTGCCGACATACCAAAAAACGGGCTGCTTTGGACCGGTAGGGTCAGCCGCCAAAACTGATGGCAAGATAGCGGCCTGGGGCTGGTACAAATTGAAGAGATTGCTAGGATGTTCCTCAGAATGGTCACCGGATTTTAGAAACGCAACGTCGACATCTTGGTTGGTCCCCGGCGGCAGCTTTGGTTGCCCCTTGTTACTATCAAATGTAGGATCAAATTGAGCGAGAAGATTGACTGGATTATATGGACTAGAAGGTATCGCAGAACTCCATCTCCAGTGGAAATGAACGCACACCGGGCAGCCGAACGCCGTAAAGTGAGGCTCGTCGATAGGAGCATCTTTATTGCCGTTGGGGGTGGCATTAAAGTGAGCATTATCGGCTATGGTAGAGCCGAAAATTGCAGCGCCATTCTGGAATTTATTCATGGCGCCATTCCGGATTATCGGCGCGTAAAACTCAGTTTGCAAAGGATTGCTCCCGCCAACGATACCCAGGAAGCTAGGTGGATTATTGGGTAAGCAAGCAAAGTTGAGCTGCGGGTCACAGGTGAGCAGAGTGTCGTTGATGGGATATTTTAAGAGAGTATTATCCTTAAGCACCGAATTCGCATTAAGAGCGAGACGTTGCGCAGTGCTCAACGATTTGAGCGTCGGACCACTATCCGTGAAATAGCTATAAGAAACGAGCGGGCGGAATTGCGCCGACGGAAAGAGGCCAAAGGGTTCAAGCGAACGCAGGCCCTCCTTGTAAAATTCGTACCGCTGAGTGAGGACCACGCAGCTATCTGGTACGTCAGGAGTCTGGTCAGGGTCTCCGTCCAGACGGTCAATCAAGTACTGCGCCTCCAAAGCAAAGAGCACGTCATTGGGGGGAGCGTTCGGAGGTGTATAGGTCAATTTAAGCAGACTACTCCGCGCCGTCGGCAATTGGGAGCAGGAAGGCGAACCATCGCTAGCGAGCTCGCAGCGTGGAGGAAGCCCGTCCTGAAGGTCAAGACTGTTGGGATCGTGTTGTGCGTCGCTACTTCGCCTGAGCACAAAGTAAGGCAAGGACATCATATCCGCCATTTTGCGCCTACCAAGGGTAATATTTGTCAACACGAGTCCATCTCTACTTAACACAGAATTTGTGGTTGGCGAATTCAGTGAAACCCCACCTGACAAGTTCCAGCCGAGCTGGTCCTTCACCGGAATTGGAGCAGTGTTCGGCGGATTTGTCTTGAGCAAATAGCGCAAAGAAGCGCACACGGAGCCCAATGCGGCACTGTGGATTCCACCTTCTGAGGGAGGCGAGAACGCAGTGGAGAAAATATAGTTGGAACTGGTCAACGTCAGGCGCCCTCCAATGTTGTTAATTGCGCCGGAAATCTGAGGGTTGCGAGGATCCTGAAGGTTTATTAGAAGAGTTTGGGTTGAAAGGGCGACAAGCGCAAGACTATCACCGGATCGAACGACCACGTCACTGGCCCCTTCCGGCAGGGCGATGATGCTGAGGGCAGCAGGATGGCTCGGGTCGGTGAGATCGACCACCGCCATCACGGGGCCGGCCGTGAGTGCACGCGTTGTTGGATCGAGGCCCGCACCCTGGCCGACAACCACGGCGACGTTCAAGATACCCAAAGTCCCCAAAGCGAGGGCCCTTCCCTGGTCAAGCTCCGTGAGGGACGGACCAAAAACCTTCCCTTGCGAGAGGACAAAAGAGCCGTTGGGATTCGAGCCGCTTACTGTTGGAGCAGGATCTATGACCGTTAGGCCTGCCTGGCCAGTTGCAAGAACGATGGTTTTGTTATCTAAAGCAACCTTGTAGTTCCCGACTTTGAGATCGAACAAGAGGACAGGGGATCCGGTTCCGTCCGGGTTTTGGGTAACAGGGATAGTGATTGGGCTTGGGGGAGGAAGGGCAAACCTTGTGCCACGCTGGATAGAAGGCTGCGTAAAGTACGCATTAGTAAGATCGAGAATCTGAATGCCCCTTGGGAAAGTTGCCGTGTAGACTTGCTCATTGAAGAGTGCGACGCGCAGGACCACACCCTCGTCGACGGCGCTGGAGGTCATGTTAACCGCCCCCATCAGGTTGAATTGGCCGGGCTGTCGGACATCATAGACATAGACGCGGGAAGCGTATAGCCGGGCCTCACTTGAGTCGACGCCTGTGGCGAGTCCCGTGCCAACAACCAGCAAAGGGTAGCCGCTGTTAACTTGAGAACTATCTTCACCCGTCAGATCGGAAGGTCGTCCGCCAATAAGACTTATAGAGTTCAGGGGTGATCCCAAAACGGTTGGGTTGCTTACGTCGTAGACTCGAATATCGTTGTCAAGCCTTCCCGTTATGTCCGCCACGTAGGCATAGTTACCAAGCACGACGACTCGCGGAGAAGGAAACTGGTCAGAGGTCTGTGAAAGGTACTGCGGGCCAGCCGTAGTGAAATCGATCGGAACTGAAATCAAGCCTCGAGCGCTACTCGTTGTGTCCACGATCGCGGAGGACAGAGTCAAAAAGTATTTCATCCCGAATTTGAGGCCATCAGTGGGCTGCAAGGTAATTGAGGTGACCACCGACGACGACGCCAGAGAGGCAATCAGCGTAGGATTGCCGTTGGCATCCGGGAGCCCAACGCCGCCCAGAGAAAACAACACTGCCTGGCCGTCAGATCCCACAAGGGTAACATTGCCTGGAACATGGGTAACCGGCTGAGAAAAAACCACTTGCGGGAAAATCCTCGTAGGCACCCGTAAGGAATGTGTTCGGGGAAATTCCGAAATAACAGTCGGCGCCTGAGTCGGATCTGGTTTGCTATTACTCCCTCCAGCAGCAACAACCAAGAGGGTACGGTTTTCGGTTACCGACGCCCCCCCCAAGGCTGGCAGTGCGACTACAGTAACCGTGTAAGTACCAGGCAAAGTCTCTGAGAATGGTTGAGTGGAGACAAAATCCATTTTGGGGGTTCCGCTGTCTTTGTTGGAAAACGTGAGTGACTGGTCCCCAACCGTCAGACTAGTCAAGCTGACACTCGCACCAGAGTTGAGTTTTACTCCAAAGACCAAACTATCCCCTGTGCTGACAATTCCGTTTGCTAAGGTTCGGTTGCCAGACGCATCAACTCTATAAATGCGTATGTCAAGGGTCGGCGTAGGCGGTGGAGGCACAACAGGGGGAAATATGGGGTTGGCTCGGCCGACATTGCGATAATAATGGTAAAGTGCCGGATCGACGCCAAAGTAAGCGTCATCTGGCTGCGCGGTGACTACCTCCGCAGCCGTGACGTTAATCGTTGGTTCTCCGACGACGTTAGCCATGATCTTCCGCGTACCACCACCGGGCGTGGGATCGAATAGCGAGTAGTGACCATTGATGTCCGTGCGGGCGACGGTTTTCATCTGCGTGTCATCGGAGCGCCAGACGGTCGCGCCTACGATCGGGACATACGTTGGTTCAGTCTGGCCAGGCTGAGGCGGTACGGTTCGTAAGGCCTTGCCAACTATTACGCCCTGAGAGGCGATACCCGGCAGAAGGCTATCATAGGTCCACATCAGGAATTCGTTCTGAGACTGCAAAGACTGAACGACAAAGCCGCCTACCGAATCGAAAGAAAAGGCAGAAATCGAATTATAGAGACCTGAAAAAGGAGCGCCAGTTACAACCTTTGCGTTGACGCCAGTCCCTTCGACGAAGGCGTGATCAATCGTCTCGAATGTGTACGTGTTATTGGGGCCAGACAGGCGGCGATAAACGTAGTAGAAGCTGCCATCGGGCGCGTCGGCGGGCTTCGGGAATGCCAGTTTCACTTCCTTATTGAAGGTTGGCATGGCAGACGAAGTAATCGTCAAACCACCACCAAAGTTCGCGTTGGGCAAATCGGGCCGCTCAGGGAAGAGCGTTGGTCCGAAGGATGTGATCTTGAAGGTGACCCCTTTATCGAGCGCTCCTTGTGGTATGCGCAACTCGACTCCGCCCGAGCCGGCGACGGTGCCGCCGCCGGGGCCGACGGCGGCGGTGCCGTCGGGGGCGACGAACTGGCTGCGCGTGAAGGTGGCGGTGGTTTTGTCGGGCGCGGTGATGGTGACGGAGAGGACGTCGTCAATGGTGGCCGGGAATTGGCCAGAGACGGAGCCGTCGTTGAAGACTGTGAGCGAGAGGACGACGCCGTTGGTCTGGTCGACGATGAGGATCTTGGAGCCCGACGGGAAGGAACCGGGAGGAGCAGAAACCTGGACGTTGCCGTTCTGATCGGGCATGGAGAAGACGAGCGCGTCGGGATTGAAATTGGGCGGAGTGATGGC
>Ga0137418_10002810_pt1 | contig 15950 bp, 11 predicted proteins | sample CZODoug3_1_2_16f_FD_122242 | JGI IMG/M metagenome (GOLD analysis project Ga0137418, IMG submission 122242) | Vadose zone soil fungal communities from Angelo Coast Range Reserve, California, USA - CZODoug3_1_2_16fungal (Hybrid Assembly) | ecosystem: Environmental > Terrestrial > Soil > Vadose... | reverse complement strand
GATCAGCTCGGCGTTGCGCACGATCTCGTCGGGGTCGACACCCTCGTTGTAGCGGTCGGCGTCCACGACCTCGTCGTAGGAGAGCACGCCGTGGATCGTGAGGTCGCCGTGCTCGGGACGCATGTAGGTCACCTGCACCATGTCGGCCACCGCCGGGTGCACGCCGAACCCGCCGGGCCGGCGGAAGAAGCACATCTGGTGGCGCGTCGGCGTGATCGACACCTCGATGCCGAGCGGGCGCAGGAGCCGATCGGCCCAGAGCCCGCCGCAGTTGACGACGACGGGCGCGTCGACGTCCTCGGACTCCGTGCGCACGCCGATCACGCGTGAGCCCGCGACGCGAATCGCGTCGACCCGGTGATACTGGATGATCGTCGCGCCCAGGTCGCGCGCGCGATTCACCAGGGCGTTCGCCGTCGACGACGGATCGGCATAGCCGGACTCGGCCTCGTAGGAGGCCAGCGCCACGTCGTCCACCCGCGCGGCCGGCACCAGCGCCTTCACCTCCGCCGGCGAGATGAGCGCGACGCCGGCGCCCAGCTCGCGGGCACGGAGCGCGTTGTGCCGGAGGTGGGGCGCGGTGTCGGGGCCGGCGAGGACCAGCATGCCCACCTGCTGGAATCCCGGATCGCCGTCGCCGCCGATCACGTCCTTCCAGTGGCGGAACATCTCGGCGGCCGCGCTCGCCGTTCGCGTGAAGAAGTCCATGGCGTAGAACCGTCGTACGAGCGCGGTCGAGCGGCCGGTCGGCCCGGAGGCGATGAACTTCTTTTCGATGAGCACGACCCGGCCCGCCTTCTTGCGGGCGAAGTGATAGGCGAGGCTGGCGCCGTGCACCCCGCCCCCGATGATGACGATGTCCGCGGTCTTCGGGACGTCTACCATTAGCTAGGCCTTACTCGTCGCTCAGGATCAAGCGACCGTGCGCGGTCGGTTCGTCAATGGCCATACCCGCCTCCCAGTGGGGGCTGAACTGGGTCGGAATGCCGAACCAGCTCACCCAGTCGCCGCGCATGGCCGGCGGCTCGTCGCCCGGCCACAGCACGCTCAGGGGCAGCGGGCGGATCGGCGGACGGAAGGTCGGCAACGGGATCCGGTCGACCGGTGTTCCCGTCGCCCGCGCGAGGAGCAGCGCCACCTGCTCGCGGCAGCGGCGGCTCTGGCACGGCCCCATGCCGGCGCGCGTGAGACGCTTGATCTGGTCCTGGTTGATCGGCCCGTCGCGCAGGAGCGTGTCGAGGCTGCGCGCGCTCATCTGCGGCGACTGCCAGGTCAGGTAGCGCGGCGGCCGTGTCTCGACGAGCTCACGCCGGGTGACCTCCTCGCACTGGCAGACGTTCACCTCCCAGCCGCCCGCGTGGATCAGCGAGCCGAGCCACGCCTGCCAGTGACCGTGCACCTCGCCGGGCGGTTCGGTCGGTGGCGGTCCATCGAGCGTCGCTCGCTGCAGCGCCGCTTCGCGCCGCCCGAGCGCGCCGAGCGACTCGGCGGCGGCGAGGCCGGCGAGACGTCCCTGGCGACGCGCGAGCTCGGGGTTCGCGAGCATGCCGTCGTGGAATCCCGCGCAGTCGCCGGCCGCGAACACCGTGGCCACGCTCGTCCGCACCGCCTCGTCCAGCGCCGGCACCCAGCCCCCGAGCGCCGAGTCGAATCGAAGCCGCGCGCCGGCCAGCGCAAGCAGCTCCACGCTGGGCGTCAGCCCGACGGCCAGGCACACCGTGTCGCAGGCCAGCTCCCGTTCGCTGCCGGCAACCGGCTTCGCGGCGTCGTCCACCCGCACGACGACGAGCGATTCGACCTCGCCGACCGGGCCGCGCGCGTCGCGAACCGTGTGGGACGTCAGGATCGGCACGCCCCGCGCTTCCAGCGCGCGCGCCCGCTGTGCGTCACCGCGCACCCGCGGGGCGACCTCGACGATCGCGGCCACGTCCACGCCGTGCTCGAGTGCCCGCGTCGCCGTGCGCAGACCGAGGCTGCCCGAGCCGAGGACGACCACGCGGCGCGCGGCGAGCGCGCGATAACGCGTCAGGAGCGAAAACAGCGCATTCGCGCCCATGACGCCGGCGCGCTCCCAGCCCGGGAAGCCGAGGACGACGTCGCGGGCGCCGGTCGCCACGATGAGACGGTCGTAGCCGACGAGCCAGGAGCGCCGCTCGTCGGCGAGGCCGAGCATCGGTGCGTCAAGCTGCTGCATCGTCGGGCCGTTGACGAACGCGCCCCAGACGCACGTGCCGAGCTGGACGTCCACGCCCGCCTCGTACGCGCCGGTCAGCGCCGGATTCGATTCGACCACGCGCGCCAGCATCAGCGCGCGATTGCGGACGGAGGGCTGCATGCGCTGCCCGAAATAGAGCGGCACGTCCATCGCCATCATGTCGTTGTCGACGGGATTCTCGTCGACGAGCAGGACCTCGACGCCGGCGCCCGCCGCCTCGACGGCCGCCGCGACTCCGGCCGCCCCGCCGCCGACGACGACGATGGCGACGTGGCGCTCGGGCCTGGGCGCCTTGCCCGCGATGGAGCGCGGATCGGCCTCCCGCCTCATCGTCTCAGTCCCCGCCCCCGTCACCCGCCGCGGCGCCGGCCACCGGGGTGCCGGCGGACACCCAGCCGGCCCGCTCGCGCCAGTCCGGCGGCGTCTCGGCGAAGCGGCCGAGCGAGAGCGCCGACAGGTCGGCGAACTGACAGCGACCGTGCAGCACCAGCTCGCTCACGCCACGGCCGGCGGCCGGCGAGAGTCCGAAGCCCACGCTCGACATCGTGGCGAGGATCACGTTGTCGGGGCTGGCGAGGCGATCGATGACGGGCAGTCCGTCGGGGGTGTTCTCGACGACGCCGCCCCAGGCGCGGATCAGCCGCACGTGGGCGGCGCCGGGGAACAGCTCGGCCAGCCGGCGCGCGAGGTTGCGGACGAGCGGCGTGTTCGGGTGATCGGGCGCGGCCATGTCGGGCACGTTGATCCACTCGTGCGGCCCGCCGCCGTACACGAGGTTGCCGCGCAGCGTCTGGCGGCCGTAGAGTCCGTTGCCCGCCACGCCCCCGCAGCGCATCAGGGGGATCGGCTCGGTGGCGATCATCTCGACGCGCGCCGGCGCCAGCGGCAGCGAAACGCCGAGCATGTCGGCGAAGAGTCCGGTCTGCGGGCCCGCGGCGACGACCACGGTGTCGGCGCCGAACGTCCCCCGCGTGGTCTCGACCGCGGTGACGCGGCCGCCGCGCACGGTGAGACCGGTCACCGTCGTGTGCTGCAGGATCCGGCCGCCGTGATCTTGCAGCGCCCAGGCATAGGCCTGCACCGTCCGCTGCGGGTTGGCGTGGCCGCCGAAGTGCAGGTACGTGCCCCCGATGGCGCTGTCGCCGACGATGGGCACCAGCTCTTTCAGCTGTCGCCGGTCGAGCGCCTCCCAGCGAAAGCCCCGCATGGCGCCGATCTCGGCCCAGCGGCGGGCCAGCGCCAGCTGCGGCTCGGTGAGCGCCACGCCGATCCGGTACGGCTGATACTCGGTCGGATACCCGAGCAGCTCGTCCATCTGCGGCCACAGCCGCTGCTCCTCGAGCCCGAACGGGCTGTACACGTGGGTCGCGCCGCCACCGTTGCGCCCGGAGGCTTCCCAGCCCACGATGCCCCGCTCGAGGACGAGCACGTCGACGCCGGCGCGGGCGAGCCACCAGCCCGCGCTGAGTCCGGTGACGCCGCCACCGATGATGACGACCGCCGCGCCCTGTCGCTCGCTCATGACGCGCCCATCATCGTTCCTGTCGCTGGGGCTCGACAAGGCCCGTCTGCAGCGTCGCGAGCTCGCCGGCCGGAATGTGACAGGCGATCCGATGGTCGCCGGCCAGGCGGTGCACGGGGGGCGGCGTGTCGTCGCAGACCGCGCCCACCTTGCGTGGGCAGCGTGACGCGAAGGGGCAGCCGCGCAGCGCCTCGCTCGCGCGCGGCACCGACCCCTCGAGCAGGATGCGCGCGTATTGCCGGTCGGGGTCCGGCACGGGGACGGCCGAGAGCAGCGCCTCGGTGTACGGATGGTAGGGCGGCGCGAAGACGCTCGCGACGCGGCCGAACTCGACGACGGCCCCGAGGTACATCACGGCGACGTGATCGGCGAGATAGCGGACGACGGCGAGGTCGTGCGAGATGAACACCAGCGTGGTGCCGCGGGCGGCCTGCAATTCGGCGAGCAGATTGACGATCGTGGCCTGCACCGAGACGTCGAGCGCCGAGACGGGCTCGTCCGCGACGATGACGTCGGGATCGCCCGCCAGCGCGCGCGCGATCGCGACCCGTTGCTTCTCGCCGCCCGACAGCTGGCGCGGCTTGCGCCGCGCCAGCTCCGGCGCGAGCTTCACGATCTCGAGCAGGCGCGCGACGCCGGCGCTCGGGTCGGCCGGCGCGCCGTCGCGCAGGCGCCGCAGCGCCCGTCCGATCGCGTAGCCCACGGTGTGGCTCGGGTTGAGCGTGCTCTCCGGGTTCTGGAAGACCATCTGAAGCTTCCGCCGCAGCGCGCGGCTGCGGCGGTCGACGCCGAGCCCGCCGATCTCGGCGCCGTCGAGCACGACGTGGCCCTCCGTGGCGACCTCGATGCCGGCCAGCACCTTCGCGAGCGTGGACTTGCCGCACCCCGACTCGCCGACGATCGCGAGCGTCTGGCCACGACCGGCGACGACGTCGACGTCACGCAGCGCGCGCACCGGCGCCCGGCCGGCCCCGAAGAGACCGGCGCGCGGGTGGTAGAGCTTGCCGAGATGCCGCGTCGAGATCACCGGGTCCGACGCCCCCGCGCCGTCCGCCGCCGCCGTCGCATCTGCGCGCCGTCGCGTCCACGGCGCCAGCTCGGCAGCGCGCACGCAGGCGACGCGATGACCGCGCGCGCCGTCGCGCGGCCGCAGCGGGATCGGTGCCGACGTGCACCGCGCGCGGTCGACGTGAACGCAGCGGGCGGCAAAGCCGCAGCCGGGCGGGCGCGCGAGGGCGGGCTCGAGCTGGCCGGGAATGGGCACGAGGGGGGCGTGACGCTTGTCGCGCCCGAGCGCCGGCAGGCAGTCGAGAAGGCCGCGGGTATAGGGATGGCGGGGGTCGGTGAAGATCTGGCGGACCGATCCCTCCTCGACGAGCTCGCCGCGGTACATCACCCCGATCCGGTCGCAGACGCGAACGACCGTCCCGAGGTTGTGGCTGATGAAGAGGATGGCCGTGCGACGCCGCCGCCGCAGCTCCCGCACGAGGTCCAGCACCGCCGCCTCGACGGTGACGTCGAGGCCCGTCGTCGGCTCGTCCATCACGAGCAGCGCGGGCTCGGCGATGAGCGCCATCGCGATGACGATGCGCTGCTGCTGGCCGCCGGAGAGCTGATGCGGATAGCGGGTCATGACCGCGTCCGGGTCGGCCAGCTTCACCTCGCGCAGCATCTCGATCGCCCGGTCGTGCGCGGCCGCGGCGCCGACGCCCTCGTGGATCATCGGGACTTCCATCAGCTGACGCCCGACCGTCATCACCGGATTGAGGCTCGCCATGGGGTCCTGGTAGACCATCGCGATGCGCCGCCCGCGCACCGCGCGCAGCTCTGCAGCGTCGAGCGTGGCGAGATCGCGCCCCTCGAAGAGGATGCGGCCGCGCACGAGGCGGCCGGCCCGCCCCAGGTAGCGCACGATCGAGAGCGCGACGGTGGACTTGCCGCAGCCGGACTCGCCGACGAGACCCATCGCCTCGCCCGCGTCCATGCGGAAGCTGAGCCCGGGGATGACCGGCACCTCGCCGCCACGCGTGGCGTAGGCGATGGCGACGTCCCGGAACTCCAGCAGCGGGCCCTCAGTCACGGAGTCCGAGCTCCCGGAGCCCGACGGCGAGCAGGTTGAAGCCGATGACGAGCGACGAGATCGCCGCGCACGGGACGAGCGCCATGTGCGGCCACACGCTCATCATCCCGTAGGTGTCCTTGACCATGCCGCCCCAGTCCGGATCGGGGGGCGGCAGCCCGATGCCGAGGAAGCCGAGGACGCCGATGATGATGATGTTGTAGCCGGTGCGCAGACACATGTCGACGAGCAACGGGCCGCGGGCATTCGGCAGGATCTCGACCAGCATGATGTAGAGCGCCGACTCGCCCCGCATCTTGGCGGCCGCCACGTACTCGCGCTCGCGCAGCTCCAGGGTCAGTCCGCGGACGATGCGCGCGATGATCGGCGCCTTCGTCAGCGTGAGCACACCGACGATGTTCCAGGCCGACGAGCCGAAGTGCGTCAGGATGATCATGTAGAGGATGATCACCGGAAACGAGAGCACGATGTCGCAGGCCCGGGTGAGCACCAGATCGATCCAGCGCCGATGGTATCCGGCGGCGAGGCCGAGCAGGCAGCCGAGCGCCGTCGCGCCGAGGACGGCGAGCGGGGCGATGACCAGGACCGGGCGCGCGCCCCACGCGAGGCGCGAGAGCAGATCGCGTCCGAGGTGATCGGTCCCCAGCCAGTGCGCCCTCGACGGCGTCGGGTGCGCCAGCGCGGCGAGGTCGCTGGCATTCGGCGGATACGGCGCCAGCAGCGGCGCGAGGGCCGCCACCGCCAGCCAGAACAGGATGATGAGGACGCCGACCGTCGCCGGCCTGGACTCCCCCACCCGCGCGACTCCCCGCCACAGATCGCGGGCGCGCCGCCGGGACATCGCCGGTGGCGAGACGGACAGCACCTCGGCCGTGGCGGGAGCGCTCATGGGTCAGGCGCGGATGCGGGGATCGAGGATCATGTAGGCGAGGTCACCGAGGATGTTCGTGGCGACGGCCACGAAGACTGCGACGAGCGCGCCGGCCTCGACCAGCGCGATGTCCTTGAAGAGCGCGGCCTCGAGCATCATGCGGCCGAAGCCCGGATAGGCGAACACCGTCTCGACCACGACCACGCCGGCCACCAGGTAGTTGATCTGCAGCATGATCACCGTGATCGGAGTGATCATCGCGTTGCGCACGGCGTGGCGCAGGATGACGTCGCGGAACGGCATGCCCTTCAGGACCGCCGTCCGGATATAGGGGCGCTGCATCACCTCGATCATCGAGGCGCGGATCATGCTGATCACGTAGCCGGAGTCGAACAGCACGATCACCGCGACCGGCAGGACGAGCTGGGTCGCCACCGACCAGCCGCCGCCGGCGACGAGGGTGGCCGTCCCCGGCAGCCAGCCGAGCCAGACGACGAAGATGCTGGCGAGGAAGACGCCGAGGGCGAACTCGGGGATCGAGGCCACCACGGTGCTGAACAGCAGAATGGCGCGGTCCAGGCGTGACGACTCACGCATCCCGGCCGCGATGCCGAGCAGCATCGAGAGCGGCACGATGCACGCGAACGCGAGCGCGGCGAGGAGCGCCGTGTTGCCGAGGTGCTTCCAGATGACGTCCTTCACCGGAAGCTTGAACCGCGCCGAGTAGCCGAGATCGCCGGTGGCCGCCTTGCCGAGATACTCGGCGTAGCGGACCGGCAGCGGCCGGTCGAGGCCGAGCTGACGCGTCAACAAATCCACCTGCTCCTGGGTCGCGTAGGCACCGAGCTCCTTGCGCGCGACGGCGCCGGGCGAGAACTCGTTCAGCGCGAAGACGAGGAACGAGACGACGAACAGCGTGAGCAGGAGGAAGACGAGGTGCTTGGCGACGAAGCGCGCCATCGCGCCCGGTGGCTAACCGGACGGGGCGCGCGCGGAACGGTAGTTGCGCCGGGCGTACTCGAGATAGTCCTGCCGCAGGCGCTTGTCGCTGCCGAACAGGATGTGCTTGGACATGTCGGGGGAGAACCGGCTGGCCGGCGGCCGCCGACCCAGCGCCTCGGCGAGGCTGCGGATGTGATGCGGCCCGGCGCCGCAGCAGACGCCGAGGTACCGCACGCCGAGGTCGTAGGCGGCCTTGCCGAACTCGGCGATCTCGTAGCGGCTGCACATGAAGGGATCGAGCGCCGTCGGAAACGGTCGATTCTCGGGAGTGGCGGCGGCGCGCGCGTCGGTGAGGCTCTGGAACGTCGGCTCGGCCGGCGTCGTGCGATAGGGCACCGGCAGCGCCGCCACGTGACACTTCACCACGGGACGGATCTCGCGGAGCAGCGGCAGCGTCGTGGCCGGACCGCGGGCGCAATTGAGACCGACGACGTCGGCGCCGGCGCCCTCGAGCCGCTTGCACGCCTCGGCCGCGGCCGCGCCGTCGCGCATCTGCCCCTCGCGCGGGACCGACAGCGTCATCACCGCCGGCTTGCCGGCGCGCTTGATCGCCTCCAGGGCCAGCAGCGCCTCGCCGAGGAACGAGTACGTCTCGCCCACGATGAAATCCACGCCGGCGTCCACCGCCCAGCCGATCTGCTCGTCGAAGATCCTCCGCGCCTGCTTGTGCGAGGCCGCGTCGTCGGCGCCGTAGATGCTGGTGTTGCAGATGTCGCCGGCCAGCAGCGTGCCCGTGCTCCGCGCCACCTTGCCGGCGATGCGCAGCGCCGCCCGATTGATCTTCTCGAGGTCCTTCTCCCGGCCGATGATCTTCAGCTTCGCGCGGTGCGCGTAGTACGTGAAGGCCTCGACGACGTCGGAGCCCGCGTGCACGAAATCCCGATGCAGCGACTCGACGAGGTCGGGATGCTCGAGCACGACCTCCGGCACATAGGCGCCGGCCTGGAGATACCCGCGCCGCTCGAACTCGAACAGGTAGCCTTCCGCGCAGATGACCGGCCCGGCCTCGAGCCGTTCGAGCAGCCCGGCGGACTTCCGCGGGCTCTTCGCTTTCCTCGTCGCCTTGCTCGGCATGCCCGGACGATATATCACAAGCGCCCGAGCCGCGCCAAGGCGGCTCAGGCGAGCCGCGCGTGGGTGCCGAGATCGCCCGCCCAGACGTAGATCGCCAGCAGCGGCTCGGCGCCGGCGCGCGTGGCGTGAGGCACGTTCGGCGCGTGATAGATGGCCGCGCCCGGCGGCTCCGTTCGCCACGGCCCGGCGCCCCGCCACCATTCACCGCCGGGCGTGAGCGTGTAGTAGACCTCGACCGCCGGATGCGCGTGGAGCGGATAGTGCGTGCGCGGCCCCAGCAGAAGGACGCCCAGGGCAAGCCGCGCGTCGACGGCGAGCGCGAGAGGGCCGTCGACGGGTCCGGCGATGACCGCGTAACCGTAGTCGTCGAGGAACGACGCGTCCGGCGGGCGGCGCCGGTAGTTCGGGTTCTGCACCCACGAGAGCGCCGGCGCGAGCACACCGAGCGTGTCCGCGAGCACGCGCGCCGTCCCGGGTACGGACTGCAGCGCAGCCTCCCAGAATCGGCAGACGGGCAGGCGGCCGCGCGCGCCTTCCGGATCCGGCCAGTCGGCCGCGGCGTCGATCGCGCGCAGGCGCGCGACGAAGTCGCCGAACGCCGTGGCCGTTACGCCGTCAGACACCGAGGCCGCGGCGGACGCGAGCGCGAGCGCCGTCTCGAGCTCGCGCAGCAATCGGCGCAACGCGCGGCGACGCTTTGCCGAGGGCTGCGCTATGCTCGGGTCCATGTCGGATCGCTCCCGTCTTTCCGAGCTGCGCGTACCGGCCGTCAGCGAGCTCGACCTCGCGAAGCTGCGCGCCGGCCGGCTGGCGCGGCTGCAGACGATGCTCAGGCGATACGACCTGCCGGTGGCACTCCTCTATAGCACGCCGAACATCCGCTACGCGACCGGCGTGGACGTCATGTCGGTGTGGACCGCGGGCACCTTCGCGCGCTACTGCCTCGTTCCCGCCGAGGGCGCGCCGATCCTCTTCGAGTACAGCGGCTCGATCCACGTCTCGCAGAAGCGGGTCCGGGACGTGCGCCCGGCCTACACGTGGCGATTCGGCGGCGTCGCCGCCCGCGCCAAGGCCCGCGAGTGGGCGGGCTCCATCCGCTCCGCGCTACGCGAGCTCGGACTCGAGCGCGAGCGCCTCGCGGTGGACAAGCTCGACGCGCCCGGGCTGCTGGCGCTCCAGGACGAGAACATCGCCGTCACCGACGTGGGGCCGGCCACCGTCGACGCGCGCGAGGTGAAGACGCCCGAAGAGGTCCAGCTGTTCGCCCTCAACGGCAGCATCGGCGACGCCATGCTGGCCGAGTTCGAGGCGGCGATCCGTCCGGGTATCCGCGAGTACGAGCTGCTGGCCGTCCTGAGCGACTCGCTCTTGCGCCGTCAGGGCGAGGGCCTCTTCACGCGGCTGGTGGCGTCGGGCACCAACACGAACCCGTGGCTGACCGAGGCGCACGACAAGCTGGTGATGCCCGGCGATCTCGTCGGCGTCGACACCGACGCCAACGGCTATGAGGGCTACGTGATCGACGTCTCGCGCACCTTCCTGTGCGGCGATCAGGCGTCACCCGAACAGAAGGAGGCGTATCGCGTGGCCGCCGAGTGCGTCAACGGGATGTTCGACCTGATCCGGCCCGGGATGAGCTTCGAGGACTTCGCGCGGAAAGCCCCGCGCCTGCCCGGGCCTTACGTGGCCCAGCGTTATCCGACGATGGTGCACCAGGCGGGTCTCGAGGACGAGGGCCCCGGCATCCCCTACCCCGACGACGAGCGCGGCCCGCGTCGCATCATGCCCGAGCGCGAGATCAAGGAGAACATGGTGCTGTGTCTCGAGTGCTACGCGGGCAAGGTCGGGGCGCCCTTCGGCGTCAAGCTCGAGGACCAGGTGCTCGTGACGGCCGGCGGGCCGCGGCTCGTGTGCACGTATCCGTTCGACGCGAAGCTGCTCGGCGGTTGACGGCGTCGGCGCGTCACCGCGGCAGGCGGCCGCGTCGCGTCCACTGGACGCTGCTGGCGAACAGGTACCCGGAGCCGTAGACCGTCCTGATGATCTCCGGGTTCTGCGGGTCGCGTTCGAGCTTCTGCCGCAGTCTCGAGACCCTGACGTCGATGGTTCTGTCGAAGGTCGACGCGGCACCGATGGCGTCCAGGATGTAGTCGCGGCTGAGCACGCGATTGTTGGCGCGTGCGAGGACCTCGAGAAGCTGGGCTTCGGCGCGGCTGAGACCGATCGTCTTGCCGGTGGGTGACGTGAGCGAACGCGCGTCGACGTCGAACGCCCAGCCGGAGAAGTGTCCTACACTGCCGGATCCGACGGAAGAGCTGCTCCGGAGCCGTCTCAGAACCGACGCGATCCGGGCCACCAGCTCCCGAGGCTCGAAGGGCTTGACGACGTAGTCATCCGCACCCAGCTCGAGGCCGAGCACGCGATCCGTGACGTCGCCCCGGCCGGTGACCACGATCGTGGCCACGCCCATCTCCTGAAGGTTCCGCAGCACGTCGAGCCCGTCCAGGTCCGGAAGACCGAGGTCGATGATGCACACGGACGGCTTCTTCCGGGTGACCCGGCGCAGAAGCTCGCCTCCGCGCCCGAAGTGCTCCGTCTGGTACTCGAACTTCTTCAACGTGTCGCAGATCGTCCGGGCCACGTCGTCGTCGTCTTCGACGACGAACACCAGATCCCTCAACTCCGCGTCGGTTCCTCGCTGCGTTCCCATCTCTCGATGCCCGTCAGGGCCCACACCTTAGCCAAGGACGTCGTCGCGATTCAAGAGGCTTGTCACAGTTCGTTGCAACCCGATCATATTTTCGACACGACATTTCGCTATCTACTCGGCACCACGCTTCTGCTCCGGATTGGGGGACCCCATGAAGAAGACCCGCTATTTCGAGAAGATCCTGGTGGTACTGCTCGTGACCCTCGTGGGTCCGGCCGGCGGCGTGCCGGCCGTCGGGGCCGCTCAGGAGGCGCTACGAATCGCGGTGCTGTCGAACCGCGCGGACCTCATCTCCGGCGGCGATGCCCTCGTGGAAGTCGTGCTGCCCGGTGAGGTCGCGCCGGGCAGCGTGCGCGTCACGCTCAACGGCCACGACGTGACCAGCGCCTTTGCCGTTCGCCCCGACGGACGCTTCTACGGCCTGCTCACCGGGCTCGCCGAGGGCCCGAACGACGTGCAGGCCGTGGTGCTGCCGGCGCCCACATCGAAGCGCCCGCCGGGCAAGACGTCGGCACGAATCACCATCACCAACCACTCGCTGGGCGGCCCGATCTTCTCCGGCGCGCAGCTGCAGCCGTGGATCTGTGCGCGGGTCGTCCCCACGGTGGTGACCGTCACCGTGCCGGGCACGACGCTGTCCGCAACCGCGACCACCCGCGCGAGTGGCCTGGACTTCGACCCGGTCGACGAACAATGCAACGCGCCGGCGAGGCTCACCTACTTCTACCAGCCGAAGGCGAAGGAGGGCACCGCCTGTACGTTCACGACCACGGGCGCCAACCCCTGTCTCGTTCCGTACGATCCGAGCAACCCGCCGGTCGATGCGGACATCGCGAACTTCACGAATGACCGGGGCGACACCGTCAAGAGCATCGTTCGCGTCGAGCGCGGCACGATGAACCGCGCCATCTATCAGCTCGCGACGTTCTTCGACCCGAGGCAGCCGAACGCTCCGTGGGCGCCGCAGAAGGGCTGGAACGGCAAGCTCCTCTGGGCATTCGGCGCCGGGGCGAGCGCGAGCCGGTTTCAGACCGGGCCGAACGTCGGGACGGTGCTCAACGACAACGCGCTACGGCAAGGGTTCATGGTCGCCTCCTCGTCCCTCACCGACAACGGCACGAACGCCAATCACACGCTCGCTGCCGAGACCGTCATGATGGTCAAGGAGCACATCGCCGAGACCTACGGGCCGATTCGTTACACCATCGGCACCGGATGCTCGGGCGGCTCGATCATGCAGCACGTGATCGCCGGGACGTACCCGGGTCTCCTGAACGGCCTCCAGCCCAACTGCTCCTATCAGGACCAGGTCGCCATCGAGCTCGAGATCAAGGATTGTGGCTTGCTCGCGAGCAAGTACTTCGCCACGCCGGACGGCGCGGCGCTCAGTGCGACGCAGCAGGCGGCGATCGAGGGGAAGGCCAACCCCGGCTTCTGCACCGTCTGGGTGAGCTCGTTCGTCCCCGCGTACAATCCCGGGATCCTCAATCCGGCCACCGGGTCGTCGAATTGCGGAGCCGGTTTCCCGGCGGCGCTGGTGTATGACCCCGTCCTGAGGCCGAACGGTGTCCGCTGCACCCTGCTGGACAACATCGCGCCTCAGCTGGGCACGTTCGTCGATACCGACGGGCATACGAAGGCCAATCGGCTCTTCGACAACGTGGGTGTGCAGTACGGGCTCAGCACCCTGCGGACCGGCGTGATCACGCCGGAGGACTTCGTGCGTCTCAACGAGGGCATCGGCAGCTACTCCGCCGATCTCGTCTGGAGTGGTCCGGCCGCACCCGGGTCGCCGGCGAAGCGGATCACGTCGACCGTGGACGGTCTCGAAACGGCCTATGGGGCCGGGCTCGTCGTCGATGGCAAGCAGCTCGCGAAGGTGGCGATCATCGACCTGCGCGGCGATCAGAATCCCGCCGGCGACATCCACTCCAACTGGCGCAGCTGGGGTCAGCGTGAACGCCTGGACCACGCCAACGGTCACCATCGCAATCAAGTGATCTGGGCCTCCCGGCCCGGGTTGGCTCCCGGAGCCGCGCTGGCGCGCAAGGCGTTCCTCACGATGGACGCGTGGCTGTCATCCGTCGAGGCAGACGGCAGCGGCCGGTCGCTCGAAGAGAAGATCGTCGCCAGCAAGCCAAGCGCCGCCCATGACTTCTGCCTGAACACGACGGGCGCCACGGACGCGGAGGTCCTCGCAGAACTTCCTCTGGACTCGGCCGCATGTCTGGTGAAATTCCAGGGTTCGCCGCGCCAGGTCGCAGGCGGACCGCTCTCGGAGAACGTGTTGAAGTGCGACCTGAAGCCGCTGGACTTCTTCAGCGCGGACTACAACGGCGTTCTGTTCGATGGCAGCCAGAAGGCCAGGCTGCAGGCCGTGTTCCCGATCGGGGTGTGCGACTGGACCAAGCCTGGCGTGGAAGAGGTCCGCGCCGATCCGTGGACGACATTCGCCGACGGACCGGGAGGACGCCCGCTCGGCGAGCCGCCGGTGTCGACCAACGGCTGCGCCGGCAGGTCCGAGGGCAAGGGCAACGCCGCTGACGGCGAGTGTCCGGGGAACAGCGGCGGTCGCTGAGCGCGCCGTCCGCTCGGCTCAAGGCCGGGGCAGCTTGGGCTGCTGCGGCTTCGGCCCGAAGGCCCTCGCCGTGTCGCGCTGGGGTCGGTGCGTCCGGGAGAGCTCGCGCTGACGCGCCAGCTCCTTGATCCCCTGCGCCTCGTAGTCCCGGCTCGTGAGCGACGCGAGGAACGCCACCACGGCGTCGATGTCGTCCTCGGTCAGCGCGAGCGGCTGGATGTCCTCGTCCAGGTAGGGATTCTGTACGCCGTCGCCCTTGTTGTAGTGGTCCATCACATCCCACAGCGTCTCCTGTGAGCCGTCGTGGAAGTAGGGCCCCGTCACGAGGACATTTCTGAGACCCGGCGTCTTGAAGGCGGCAATGTCGCGCTCTCTCTTGGTGATGAGAAAACGGCCGAGCGCCGACATGTCGGTCTGGATCGCGGCGCGGTCGATCTGCGACGTATCGCCCGACGTGATCGCCTGCTCGGCCTGACGGGCCAGCGCCACGACGTTGTGCCGGATGATGCCGATCCCGATGTTGTGGAAGTCGTTGTCGGTGAAGTACGTGGTGTCCCGCGTCTGCTCCGTCAATGCATGGCATTTGTTGCAGCGGGCACGCGTGTTGAAGAGCTCCCAGCCGCGCCTGGCGGCGTCGTCGATGGCTTTCGAGTCCCCCGCCATGAAGCGATCGAACGGGGAGTCGAACGACACCTGGGTGCGTTCGTAGGACGCGATGGCGCGCAGGAGATCGCCGCCGTTGGGCGGACCGCCGAAGACCTTCTGGAAGGCGTCCCGGTATTCCGCGATGGCGGCGATCCGGGCCACGGCCGCGTCGAGGCTCGGCTGGCCCATCTCGACGGGGTTGACGATCGGCAGCGCCGCCTGCTCCTCGAGCGTTTTCACCCGACCGTCCCAGAACTGCGTCGCGTTGTAGAGCGCGTTCAGAATGGTCGGGGCGTTGCGCTGGCCGGCACGGCCGCCGATCCCGGCCGATGTGGGCCTGCCGTCGGTGAACGCGCGCGCGGGATCATGGCAGGTGCTGCACGCCACGCTCCCGTCCGCCGACAGGCGACCGTCGAAGAACAATTTCTGGCCGAGGGCGATCTTCTCGGGGGGTCTGCGGATTGTCAGGCGGTATCGCGGCGCGCGTCGCGGCAGCCGGGACGCCGACCTGATGAATGGACTTCGGCTGAGCCAACGGCCCGGCCTTGGGGATCGGCAGCACTGTCAGAATGGCCGCACGCGGCCACCCAATCGTGAGCGTAGCGGCAGCCAGGACGCTCACGAGCGCGACGCGCACCGACATGGCGCTAGCCGCCGAGGCCCAATCCGGTCTTCGAAGGCCTGGCGGCGCTTGGGGGAATCTTTGATGTTACGGATACCCTCATGGGTCTATTTGGCCAGCGTCACAAAGGTTGGCATGGCATGTACCTCCCTCCCGAGTAGGCAGCCCCCCTCCCACCTGGAAGTAGTCTCTTCCTACGCCGCCGCCGTGTTGAAGTCAACCGGCGTCATCGATGACAAAATACACGGCGGTCTTTGATACGGCGCCGCCGGGACGCGCGACTGTATCGGTTCGCGGTCCTTGAGAACGGCCGACATGAGGAGCCTGCGCGATCACGATCGCCCACGGTAGAACGCTCTCGCTCGGGGCGGCTCTCCCACTGAAGCATTTGCGGCATTCCGATATCCAGACCACGACCCTGTACACTCGGTTGACGCAGGACGAGCTGCAGAGAGTCGTATCCGTGTTTGACAGGAGTGGGGAATAGAAAAAGGATTCTCGTCCCTTCACCGCGGGACTAGAACTCGAGGGCAAAAACACCCTTAAGAATCAGGGTGGTGACCCCGGCGGGATTCGAACCCGCGATCTCGACCTTGAAAGGGTCGCGTCCTTGGCCAGGCTAGACGACGGG
>Ga0137418_10002809_pt1 | contig 15954 bp, 15 predicted proteins | sample CZODoug3_1_2_16f_FD_122242 | JGI IMG/M metagenome (GOLD analysis project Ga0137418, IMG submission 122242) | Vadose zone soil fungal communities from Angelo Coast Range Reserve, California, USA - CZODoug3_1_2_16fungal (Hybrid Assembly) | ecosystem: Environmental > Terrestrial > Soil > Vadose... | reverse complement strand
TTCAAAGGAAAGCCCCCGCGCAGCGTGCATCTTGCGCAAGGCTTTCATCGTAGATGGCATGGAAAAGCGGCTCCTGGCAGGCCAATCGATGTTAGCACACCGTCAACGTAGGGGCGCAGCACGCTGCGCCCCAGCCCGGCAAGATCTCAACCGTCCGTAAGGCCGGCCTTTTGGCTTCTCAAACCGATCATTTCACCCGTTCAACGATCCCGATATTCTCCAAAGCCACCAAATACTCCACCACCATTTCCAGCGGCACCGGCCCATATTCAATCGAAACCCGGTCCCGAATCTGCTGCGCATCAAGGGAACTGTCCACAAAATTCAGCGTCTCATACGCGTATTCCTCGCCCCCGCCCCAAAGGCCTTCGTAGCTCAGCAGCTTTGGTGGCGCTATGCCTATAGTGCCGAGGTGGTCTGTCAGGTAGTCGTAGCCGAAGACCGCGAGCGGGCCGCGCGGCTCTGCCCTTCGCCGGTACTTCAAATCTCCGCCGCTCTCCACTTGTTCATCTGGCGTGCACATCGCCCGCTTCGCCATGTACGTCTTGTCCAGCCGTCTTGGTCCTCGGTTTGAATTCAGGAACGAGCCCAGATCGATCATGCGCAGCTGCTCGTATTCTTTTCGAAAGCCCTCCTCACACGACCAATCCAGCCGCGACAACCTCCTCAGCCGGGAAAACATGGCCACGTTTCTCAGTTCGCTTCCATGCATCATGAGGAACCGAACGTCTGCTAACTCCTGTGGGTCTTGCGTGGTAAATCCAGCCAAAAAATATCCACTCGCTGCCCCGATAAACGCCGCTCGCTTCAATTTCGTCGTATCGATGTTCGCCGCGCTATCGAAATTCGTATGAATGTAGCGGTCCGGCCAATCATTCATGTAAATCGCCGGAATCCCGAACGAAGAGTCCTGATAAACGTCGTGGTCGCTTCCCATCGTGTAATCGCCGAACTGCGCCTGCAGCGGCTCCTTACCGCCCTCCGGCGCAACCAACGGATAGGCCGCGCCGCCAGTCGCAGCAAACTTGTACGACTCCTCGTTCACAAACTCCGCAAACGCCCACGCCACGTCATGCACAAACGACGGCAGGCTCATCGGCCCATGTGTCACGTGGAACACTGCCTTCGTCGCCGGACCTCCACCGACCATGTCCATGTGAATCGCCGCCTTAATCCTTCGCGCAAACTCCGGCTTCCCATTCAGCAGCGCTAGCGTCCCTTCAATCTCCGGCGGCCAGATGAATCGCAGAGTCCGCGCCGGGCGCGCCAATTTCCCCTCGCTGATCAGTTTCTGCAGCGTCCGCGCCACTTCCAGAATCGTCACGCACCCGCTCGCATTGTCGTTCGCTCCCGGCCGCTGATGGTCCAGGTGGCAGCTAAAGGCAATCTCCTCCTCCTTCAACTTCGGATCCGCTCCCGGAATCGTCGCCGTCACCACCTCATAATTGCTCGCGTGCTGTCCCGCTTTCACCAGTGCATGCAGCCGAATGATATCCCCATGCGCCAGCCGCGCGCGCAAACCGCGCGCCGTCTTTAGGGAAACCATGAAGCCAAATGTCTTGTTCGGAGAAAAAGTCTCCAGATGCCCCCACCGAATCAAATTCTCATCCTCGCCCCACCAAGCCGTCCTCTGGTTCTGCGCATAGCTCACAATTCCCACCGCCCCGAACTTCCCCACCGCCAAATCCTGCACCGCCCCCGGCTGCGCGCTGGTCAGCACAATCTTCCCCTTCACTTTTTTGCCAGCGTAATCCGCCTCTTTGGTGCCCTCGCCTACATCCACCAATTCCGCCGTAACATCCGCCGATTCACTGTCCTCCGCTAAGACAATCGGCATAGCCCGATAACTAGCAATCTTCACGGGAGTTTCCGGACTCTGCTCCTTTACCTCCTCTAACTCCCCTTCCTCCGCGTCCCACCCCGGCCGCGACCTCTGCGTCCCGTAAAAGACCTTACCGTCTGCCGGAAACTGCAATATCGCCACATCACGCAACCCATAAGCCCGCGCCCGCTCCTCCACTAATTCCGCCGCCGCATGAAATCCCGCCGACCCGCGCTGCCGGTGCAACCGCGCCAACGCCTCCAGATTCCGTTTAGCCGTCTCGCCGCTAAGTTCATCAGCCAGCCGAGCCACGTCTTTCTCCGCGAGCAGCGGCGTCCTCTGCTGCGCCCGCCCAGCCCCAGCCATCATCAACATTAAGACAATCGCACCACCTCGCATCACCCCTCCGATATGGCATGCAGCGGCCTTGCCTGCCGCTTTCACAGCGCAGCCCACACACCCAAACCCGCGCAACACTACCACAGGCCTCACGATGACTGTCCGTCCAGCGTGTGCTCCAGCCTTTTGAGTTATGGCATTGTGCTATGGGTTCCCCCATCTTATAATGGTTCCATGCCTACCAAGGTTTCTCTTGATCGTGCTGGCCGCGTTGTGCTGCCAAAGTTGCTGCGTGAGCAGATGCATCTAGTCCCAGGCGACGATCTGCTGGTCGAAAGCGAAGGTGATCGCATCACGCTTAGACCTGTTCGGGCGGAAGCACTACTGAAGAAGGAGCATGGAATTTGGGTCTATCAGGGTGAGTCATCGGATGTCTCCATTCCGAAACTAATTGACGAGGAACGGGAAAAGCGCCTTCGAGAGTTTGCTGAATGAGGGAATTTTTTGACACCTCCGTCCTAATAGCAGCCTTCTGGCGAGGACACATTCACCATGAACCTAGCCTTTTGCTTGTGGCTTCCGCGAGCAGGGCGGAATCCGCCTGCGCACTGCATTCTATAGCTGAAGTCTACTCGGGGATGACTGCCCTGCCGGTCAAACCTCCCATTCCTTCCGAACAGGCATTTCTTTTTGTTCAAGAAGTCCAGAGCCGTTTGACTTTGGTTGGCCTGGAGCAACACGAATACTTGGAAACCGTACAGCGATCCTCTGAATTAGGCGTTACGAGTGGGCGCATCTATGACGCCTTACTCCTTCGGGCCGCCGCTAAATGCAAAGCTCAAACCATCTACACGTGGAATCTCAAGCATTTCCGCGCTCTCGCCCCTGAGCTTTCATCCATCATTCGCTCGCCCTAAATGACCGGTCCGGATCGCATTCGCTGATTTTATGGCTAATCCTTTTCTTCTTCGCTATCATCCCCGCCCATGCCCCTCCCCCAGCGCCTCCAGGAAATCCGCGACGGCTTCGAGCGTCCCTTCTGGGTAGCCAATATCAGCGAAATCTTCGAGCGCCTCTCCTACTACGGAGCCTTTTCCTCGCTCGCCCTGTATCTTCACGAAAAGCTTAATTTCTCAACCGAGCAAACCGGCACATTAGCGGGAATTTTTGGCGGTGCCGTCTGGTTTCTCGCCATCTTCGGCGGCACAGTTGCCGACTGGCTGGGATTTCGCCGCGCCCTTTCGCTCGCCTACCTCATTCTCAGCGGAGCTTATTTCCTTCTCGGCTCAATTGGCTCGCCGTGGCTGAGCCCCATCCGGAACGCCATGCCGTTAGGGCTGTTCGTCGCCATCGTGCTCCTCTTGCCCGCTCTGGGAATTTCCCTGGTCAAGCCCAGTGTGGTCGGCACCACCGCGCGCGCCTCCAAGGACAATGTTCGTTCCATTGGATATTCGATCTACTACACCATGGTCAACATCGGCGGCACTCTCGGCCCCGTGATCGCCGATTGGGCGCACGCCAAATTTGGCGTGGAAAATGTATTTCGCATCGCGGCCCTCAGCGTTTTCGCCATGGTCTTTTTCGTCCTGATTTTTTTCCGAGAACCAAAAGCGCAAACCGGCGCGCCGCCTCCCCCTTCCCTTGCAGTCACCGCGAAAAACTTCATCACCGTGCTTTCCAATCCCAGGTTCATGCTCTTTCTGCTGATCTTTACCGGCTATTGGATCGTTTTTTGGCAGCAGTTCACCTTGTTGCCCGGCTACATTCACAACTTCATTGATCCCAATGCCCGCGTCGAGCGCGTACTCAGCATCGACGCCGCCGTGGTGATCTGTTTCACCCTGGCTTGGAATCACCTCATTCGAAAGATCGCGCCGTTTCGAGCCGTGATTCTCGGCACCTTCGTTTCCGCTCTCTCTTGGCTGATCGTTGCTTGGTGGCCTACGTATTGGGGAGCTGTGCTCTCGATTTTCATCCTCGCTTTGGGCGAAATCACCCAAGCGCCCAAGTATTACGAGTACATTTCGAAATTAGCGCCCGCGGAACAGCAAGGCACCTACATGGGATTCGCTTTCCTCCCCATCGGCCTCGGCTCGCTCGCTGGCGGGTGGTTTGGGGGAGCCATGCTGCATCATTTCGGCGAAGTGCAGCACCGTCCCGAGCGAGCGTGGTACGCCATCACCGCCGTCGGCGTACTCACAACTCTATTGCTATGGATTTACGACCGAATGGTAAAACCGGAAGCGGCAAAGCCAGCGCTAACGGCGGCTCTTTAACGCTGGTACTCTTTAACTCTTTAACTCTTTAACTCTTAGACTCTTGAACTCCGAAACTCAATTCACCATCCGCCGCAACGATTCCAGCGCCTGCCGCGCTTGCGAATACCGCGGCTCCACCTGCAAGGCTTCCTGAAAACAGCGCATCGCCTGCCCGTACATTTCCTGGCCCAGATACGCGCGGCCTAGGTTGTAGTGCGGAAAATGCCGCGGCTCGTACCGGCGCGCTTCAATGGCTCGTTCCAACCAGGGGATCGCTTCTTCGAATCGCCCCATCTCGATCATGTACGCGCCGATATCGTTGTACGGGTTACCGAATTCCGGATCAAGTTCAATAGCTCGCTTGCACTCGGCGATCGCATCATCCAGCCTTCCCTGGAAATGATACGTCCAACCCAAAAACGTGTGCGCTTCCGCGGTCGGAAAAAGCTCCAACGAAGACTGGTACAGCTCCACCGCGCGGTCGTAGTCGCCTTCCATTTGCGCTTGATACGCATCCTGCAGAACTTCCCATGCGCGCGTCAGGGTTTCCCGGCTCATGTCGCGATTTTTAGCACACGCCCCGGTACGCGTCAAAAGTACGAAAGTGTCAGCCGTGCTCGGGCGGCACCTGTCCTTTGTGCCGGGGTCAGAGTGGAATTCCTCCTCGTAAACATGGAAAATAGGATGTCCTGTATAGCAGGGCGGAGTCTTCGCAGCCCTGCGGCTTTTTGGATCGCGGAAGCCTCCAGCTCCACTACGAATGAGAATGCCGAGTTCGAATACGCACGACCAGGGGGAATTGTGAATCGCAATTTTCTAATACTTGGGACAGCAGCGTTGGCACTTGCCGGAGCGGTTTTTGCGCAAGATCCGCCGCCCGCAAAATCGCAAACAAAAAAGTCCGCCAGCAACGGAGGCGGCTCGGCTGCACGCGGCAAAGAAGTTTTTGAGAAGAAATGCGCGATCTGCCACTACGCCGATAACGATCAGAAAAAAATCGGTCCGGGGCTGAAGGGCATGTCGAAACGGGGCACCTTCACGGTGAACAACAACAAAGTCACCGACGAAACGCTGAGGACCTGGATCGAAAATGGCGACACCCTGATGCCGCCATTTAAAGATGTGCTCGACGCGGGGCAAATCAAAGACGTAATCGCCTACGTTAAAACCCTCTAACCACAAACCCAGCTGCGCTGAAAAAAATTAACGGCATTAAGCAATCGCGTTTTCCACGAGCCTAAAAGCAATCTTGGTTGCGCGGGGTGGATCGCGCAACCAAGAGATAAACTCTACTGAGACACTTGCCTCTACTTAGACACTTACCCGCGACTTGGCGACAGTGAATCTTCGCGGCGTGACCCTTTCTGGGTCTTGGGCTTGCGGCGCGATTCGATTTTGGCGCTGTTTTCGGGCCTGTGATTTTTCGTCGCGAAAACTACTTCAGAATGGCGTCTTTGAACGCCTTCGCCGCGCGCAAACGAACCACCGTCTTGGCTTTGATTTTGATAGCCTCGCCGGTTTGCGGATTGCGGCCCATGCGTGCCTTGCGGTGGGCTTTCACCGCGCGGCCCAGATTCGGAACCACGAACTTGCCGGCGGGTCCCTTGCACTCTTTCACCGCGAGCTTGAAGAGTTCTTCAAAAAACGTGGCCGCGGTCTTCTTGGGAATGCTGGTCTTTTCTGCGAGATGCGAAACGACCTTGGTCTTGCTCATTGGCTTGGCTGCCATCTAGTATTCTTATCCTCCTGAATTTTTTTGTGACCTCAAAAGCTGGAGGCCGGCTGCGGACTCTCCCCTTTTATGCACCGAAAATCCGGGCCGCTGGGCACTATAGCCAAGGGCTGTTGATAACGCAAGTGAAAACCAGCGAAAAACACTGGAAAAACGTGATTTTTTCGCCGCGGATCGCCAAAACACCGCGAAAATGCGGGTTTTCCACATGCCAGCGAGATGCGCGCGGGCTCACGGGGCTTTTCAGCCACAACTACATGCTGGCAAGATGCTTGCGCTGGACGCCGGCGTAGGCGCTCAGAGCAACATTTGCGCCAACGATGGTGTCGAGCGAGTCAGCGATTTTAGCCAGGTCTCGTCCGCGAAACACCATATACATTTCGTCTTCGCCGAGGCCCGTGTATATGCGATTGCCAATACAGCCAAGGCTCAGAATCGCTCCGTGTTGAAGCGACGCAGGCAGGGCCATGCAGGTGGGACGGCCGAGGGCCGGGGCGCCGCTAGTCACTCCCGCGCGATTGGCGGCCTCGTTCAAAAGCATTGCGACGGCGGGCCGGCACGAAAACAGCACCACGTCCGGCACAAAAGGCGCCGATCCGAGCGGAGCATAGACGATCGCGACGGGCGCTTTTGCCAAGCGCGGAATCGTAGCGATCTCTTCTGGCTTGACGTAATTAAGCTCGAACATCATTTTGAGGGTTTGCTGAGTCTCTTTTTCACGTTCGGGAGAGAGGGCGATGTTGTGCGTGTAAGCGCCTACAGCGCAATTGAAATGATTTTCCGGCACGGTGTAGAAGACGCGGCCTTCCGCGGCGAGCCGCCAATAGCTGCAACCGGAGGGCTCGGTACCTTGGAATTTTTCCAAGTTAGCGGGAATGGAATCGAGGAAAGACACGGCAACTGGGTGACGGGGCAGATTCACAGCGATAGCAATGCGCTTCTCGATTGCCTGGCAATCCGGTGGCGTGTCGCTCACTGGGTTCCTAGATCGGCGTAAAAGTTGGCGATGGCTTTGATTCCACCAAAATAATTTTCCAGTGCGATGTGCTCGTCGGGCGCGTGGGCGTTTTCGTCGGGGAGGCCGAAGCCCAGGAGCACGCAGGGAACTCTGAAAGTATCGTACATCTGGGTGACAAAGGGAATGGAGCCTCCCTCGCGGATGAAGACTGCTTTTTTGCCGAACCCTTTCTGCAAGGCGGCTTGGGCCTTAGCAAATATCGGATCCTGGTAGGGTGCGGCCCAGGGTTTGCCGCTGCTGAGCAGTTCAAATTTGCAGGTGACCGTCTTGGGCAACAGCTTGCGAAGGTAGGCTTCAACGAGCTTAGCGATTTTTTGAGGATTCTGGTTGGGCACAAGGCGAGTGGAAAATTTCGCGTACGCTTTGGACGGGATCACGGTTTTGGCACCTTCGCCAGTGTAACCGCCCCAGATGCCGTTGAGTTCCAAAGTGGGACGGGTCCAAAGCTGCTCAACGATGGTGAATCCCTTTTCCCCAACGTAGCCGGGGGCACCGACTGCTTTCTCGAAGTCCTTTTTCTTCCACGGCAGAGAGTTAAGAGCTTTGCGTTCCGCGCTGCCTAGTTTGGCCACATCGTCATAAAAGCCAGGCACGGTAATGCGGAAATTCTTGTCGTGCAGTTTGGAAAATAACTCGGTCAGGATAGTGAGGGGATTGGGCACAGCGCCACCGTAGACGCCGGAGTGCAAATCGCGCGCCGGGCCGGTCAATTCAATTTGATAGTAATTGAGGCCGCGCAGGCCATAGGTGATGGAAGGCACGCCTTTGGCGAGCATGGAAGTGTCGGAAACGACGAGTGCATCGGCCTTTAGTTTTTCCTTATTTTTCTGGACGTAATCCCATAGGCTGACGCTGCCGACTTCCTCTTCGCCCTCGATCAGCACTTTTACGTTGATGGGAAATTTGCCGTTTACTTTTTGCAGGGATTCCAGAGCTTTCAAATGGATGTGGACCTGACCCTTATCGTCGGCGGTGCCGCGACCAAAGAGTTTGCCTTCGCGCACAGTGGGCTCAAAAGCCGGCGAAGTCCAGAGATCGAGGGGCTCAGCAGGCTGCACGTCATAATGTCCGTAAAAAAGAATAGTGGGCTTGCCGGGGGCTTCGAGGGATTCGGCGTAAACCAGCGGATGCATGCTGGTGGGAACGATTTCAACTTTTTTGAATCCGGCGGCGCCCAATTTTTCGGAAACCCAGCGAGCGGCGCGCTCGATATCCGGCTTGTGCTCGCTCTTGGCGCTGACACTGGGGATGCGCAGAAATTCGCAGAGTTCGGCGAGATGCTGCTCGTGGTGGTCTTCAATAAAGGTAGCAAGATTCATAAGGCAAACATTCTAGGGCGGAAAGTGAGTGGTGGGTAGTGGGCAGTGGATAGTCGAGTCGCTGGCAAGTTTCCGAAGTAAAGCGAGGATCCCATAGCCGTGGGGACACCCCCTGTTTTCTGGATGTGTGGCAGCGAAAGGACTTGCGGGAGGGTGTTTTTGTATGTGTGGCAGGAAAAGGACTTACGGGGGCCAAAAATGGGATTTCAGCGCCTTTTTCGGATGTGTGGCAGGGAAAGGAGTTAGGCAACGGAAAAGTGCCGAGTGGCGAGTGACGAGGAAACCATTGAGGGCGGGAGGTGGGTAGTTGGCAGTGGAAAGTGTCGGCACGGGAACAACTTGGCTGAACGGGCGGAAGAGATTGGAAGGTGAATATCACGGGTTACGATAGCACGTCATGGAGTTACTGTCAAGTAAAATCAGTAGGTCTTATCGAATCAGTATTTTGCCGGGAGCCGGGAATCTAGGCGGCCTCAAGTCTGCGTCGGCGGCAGCAACGGCTGTTTCGGAGCCTTATGGCTCGAAGTCAGCTCTAACCCGGAACCTTCCAAATCAATGGGGCCGGCACCCAGCTGCTTAATTGCCCCGACCCGGCGTTCGCAGATGGGCCGGGCCTAATGATTTCTGCTAATCTCATTGACACTCGCGATGGCCACGGTCACTTTGCCTCCCGAATCCGCCGCTCCGCTGCAAACCCAGTCCAGCGCGCCTGCCATAGTGCGCATCGAGCCGCCGCGCGGATGGCTCGAATTGCGGCTCGCGGAGGTTTGGGAGTATCGCGAGTTGCTCTATTTTTTCGCGATGCGCGACATCAAAATCCGCTACAAACAAACCGCCATTGGCGTTTTGTGGGTGGTGCTACAGCCGCTGATGACCATGGGCGTCTTCACGATTTTTTTCGGCCGCTTGGCCAAGCTGCCCTCCCAAGGCCTGCCGTATCCAGTCTTTTATTTTGCCGCGCTAGTCCCCTGGGCCTATTTCTCGCTGGCCCTCACCAATTGCACCAACATCGTGGTGGAAAATCAGAACGTGATCACCAAAGTGTATTTCCCACGATTAATTTTGCCGGTAGCGGCGGTGTTGTCGGGCTTGGTGGATTTCGCAATTGGACTGGTCGTGATGGTGGTGTTGACGCTTGCCTTTGGGATCCATCCGCCGGCCACGGTGCTGCTGCTGCCGGTCTTAATCGTATTGGCGGTGCTCACCGCGCTGGGTGTGGGTCTGTGGACCTCAGCACTGAACGCTTTGTATCGCGATGTGCGCGCCGTCATGCCCTTTGTGGTGCAGTTCTGGATGCTGGCGTCGCCGGTGGCGTACCCGAGTTCGCTGGTGCCGGCGCACTGGCGCTGGTTATATGGGCTGAATCCGATGGCCGGAGTGATCGATGGTTTTCGGTGGGCGCTGACCGGACACGGGCAGCCACCCGGGGCGGCGATGGCAGCCTCCGCGATCGGCGTCTGCGTGGTGCTGCTGGGCGGGCTATTCTTCTTCCAGCGAATGGAAACGAATATCGCCGACCGCGTCTAGAATCGAGCGATGCGCTTTGTTTTGGACAACTTGCGGTCGCGGTTTATTTGTAAAATCTTGGCTTCGGTTTGAAAATCCTACGGCTCGGATTGTTTTTTAAGTTGGTCGATATCACGGTCTTCGATTCGACGCATCAAGTCTTGGCGATGAAAAAGATAATCGTTCAAGTGCACGGCGATTTGCCGAGGCACCGTCTGGAACTGGTTGCGAATCATAAGGTTCCAGGAAATTTTCCCGCGCGGCGGAATCAAGTGCGCGCCCCACTGAAACATGAATTCCGCGTTCCAGATTACAAACAAAGCCAGCACCAGTGACAAGGTCGCCACGGCAACGCGTTGACCGCGAAACAATGCAGCCACGCGCTGCAGAAAAACGCTCAGCCCAAGAATGAATAACGGGGTCAGCGAAACAAAAAACCGATTTCCGAACGAAGAAATGCCGGCCCAATCCGGATAGCAGGCAATGAAAATATAAAAGGCGAGCGCCGCAGCGAGCAGCGGCGTGCCTACGCGCGGCTCGCGCCACCTAAATAAAACCAGGCCAATGGTGGCGAGTAAAAGGAGCGGGGTCCAGGAAAACAAACCATGTTCGGAGGAAAAGAGCACAGCGAGGAAATAGGGCGAGCGCCATGCCCAGGTTTGCACCGAACCGTAGCCGGATTCGAACGGACCTCCGTAAACGATATAGCGAGTGACGAAGGTCGGAATCAAGCAGAGCAGTGTAACCACAGCGAATAGAAAATGCCTGGTTATAAGTTGCGAAACACTGGCTTTACCGCGGCCGCGGAACGCCGCCGCATAATTGCGAAGCGCCTCAACCACCAAAATCACCAACAGCATGGCATTGGCGTAATAAACATTTAGCATCAGGCCCGCGATTAGCGCGAGCACCAGCCATTGGCGCAGGGTGCGGTGCTCACGCGTACGGTGCCAATAAAAAACAAAGAGCGAAACGGCAAACGCCGAGTGCGCGTGCGACCAGGACGGATTGAAATACATGTACACGGGAAGCGAGCTGGCCCACCAAATGGAAATCGTCGCGAGGAAAGCCCACAAGTCTCCCGCATATTGGCGGGCCAAACGAAAGGAAAGCCATAGCCCAAGAAATCCCCAGAACGCCGTGCCGGCGGCCATGGCCAAGCGGTAAGGAGCGGAGAATCCGTCCGCAGGCACTTGCGAGCCAAGTGCGCGCGCGAGTAAGACGCCACCATGGGCCAGCAATAAAAATGGTGCCCACAGCATGGCCGGCCCTACCGTGAAGTGATTATCGAGATGGCCGGTGCGAGTCCGAAATATTCCCTTGGGCTGGCCGTGTTCATCAAGACGCGCTTCGCGGAAGCCGGTGTTCGCGCTGATGTAGTCGTTTTCGAAATTGAAACTGTGCTCGATCAGAGGCGCGCGAGCAAAAGCGTAATAGCCCACGCCGTCGCCACGAACCCAGGGATTCAAAAGAGCCAAAGAGAGGAGAAATAAGAAAAGGAGCCAGCGCTCCGTATCGAGTCGCTGCGTAGTGCGCGTGCTGAGCGATTGACTTTCCACGAACAGAAATCCGTTCTAGAAGAATGCCGCGAGCGAAAGCTGCTGCGCAGTCATTTTCAGAATAAGCAAGCCGCAGGAAACATGCCAGAGGCTACGGCGGGGGAACACTGTTTCGGATACTGTACTTAGAATAAGAAATAAAGTAAATGAACGGCGAATGAACTGAAGAACAGCGAAAAGGGCCGAAATGCCCGTTTAGCTGCTCTGTACTGGAAATTGAGCGGTTCGGAATTGAGAGCGTTGGCGAAGGCGGATAGAATACGTGCCGGTCAGGGGGACTATGAATCAGCGTGGACTATGTTCGAAACGGGGAGTAATGAAAGTATTGGTTTGCGCAGGGCTCACCTTGCTGACCGGCGAGCGGAATTCGTCGGCGCGGCAACAGAGCGGTGCCGACGTTGCGGCGTCTGCGGAGCGCGGGCGCAAAGAGTTCGTGCAATCCTGCGGATTTTGCCATGGTGCGGATGCTACCGGAGCGCGCGGGCCGGACCTGATGCGCTCTCCACTGGTGGCGCACGACGTGAAGGGCGATCAGATCGGACCAGTGATACGGCAGGGCCGGCCGGACAAGGGCATGCCGGCGATGCCGCTGAGCGACGCGCAAATTTTGGACATTGCTGCGTTCCTGCATGCGCGTGCAGCGGAAGCGATGCGTTCGTCGGGCGTCCCGAAAGTTTATCCGGTGGAGAAACTGCTTACGGGAAACGCGGAGGCGGGGAAAGCTTTTTTCAACGGCGCGGGCGGCTGTACGAAATGTCATTCCGTAACCGGGGATCTGGCGGGCGTAGCCAGCAAGCACAGCAGTCCTATCGAATTGGAGGCGCGGATGCTGTATCCGGGAGGGAAGCACCGCACTGCAGTGGTCACACTGGCTTCTGGCGAGCAGGTGAAGGGCGCGGTGGAACATGCGGATGATTTTGTAATTGCGGTGCGGGACGAAAAGGGATGGTACCGATCGTTCCGCCGCGACAGCATCAAGGTCGAGATAGACGATCGGCTGGCGGACCACCGCGAACTGCTGGGCAAGCTCACGCAAAAGGATGTTCACAATCTTTTCGCGTACATCGAAACATTGAAATAGAGATACGAACGAGAACATAGGAGAAGGAATGCTTTCTCAATTCTGTGGAGCGGTGACGGGTTGGACGCCGCCGAGGCGGGCGCGGATTTCAGCGATGCCGATGAAATGCCTCCGTCATGTGTGGGCCTTTGGCGGGGGCGGCGGGGGAATAGGAATGGGGATTTTATTGCTGTTTTTGTGTCTTAGCTTGAGCGTGCCGCTGGCAACTGCGCAAGAACTCGATGCTGCGGCGCTGTTGAAACCGGCCACGGACACCTGGCCGAGCTACAACGGCGATTATTCGGGGAGACGCTATAGCCAGCTAGATCAGATCAACGCGGGAAACGTGAACTCGCTAACGTTGGCATGGGCTTTCAATACGCGCGGCTCGGTGCTCAAGGCTACGCCGCTGGAAGTGAATGGGATTCTCTATTTCTCGGCGCCGGACAACGTGTGGGCTGTTGATGCTCGTTTTGGCCGCATGATCTGGCATTACCAGCGCCCGTCTGAGGGCGACAAGATTGGGCATCGCGGTTTGGGAATGTACAAAAACTGGTTGTACTTCACTACGCCGGACGCGCACCTGATTTGCCTGGATGCCAAGGATGGCAAAGTGCGTTGGGACGTGGAACTGGCGGACGCGAAGCTCGGGTATTTTTCGACGATGGCACCGCTGGTGATTCGCGATCACGTGATTACCGGCGTGTCCGGAGACATGACCGACGTTCGAGGGTATCTGAAATCGATTGATCCGGAGACGGGAAACACGCAGTGGACCTGGTACACGGAGCCCGATCCGGGCCAACCTGGATCGGAGACGTGGCCGAAAGATGGTGACGCGCTGTTGCATGGCGGCGGAATGACGTGGATGACGGGCACCTACGACCCAGGGCTGAATTTACTGTATTGGGGAACGGGCAATCCCAACCCGGTGATGTCCGGCGAGAGCCGCCCGGGCGACAATCTTTATACGTGCTCGATTGTGGCTTTGAATCCGGACACGGGAAAACTGGCGTGGCATTTCCAGCCCTCGCCGCATGATGTGCATGATTGGGATGCGGTGGAGACGCCGGTATTGCTGGACGCGGAATTCAAAGGCAAGCCGCGCAAGCTGTTGGCACAGGCGAGCCGGAATGGATTTTACTTTTTGCTGGATCGGACTAATGGACAGTATTTGGCGGGGGCAGCATTTATCGATCAAACGTGGGCCACCGGACTTGACGCGCATGGACGGCCGATTCCAAAGCCGGATTCAGCACCCAGTCCTGACGGCACACTGATCACACCTGGATCGGATGGATCGACGAATTGGATGGCTCCGAGCTTTGATCCGCAAACGAATTTGTTTTATGTGACGGCGCGACGGGTTTACAGCATTTACTATTTGACGGTGACGGGGAAAGTGGAAGGGTGGGGAGGACGGGACCAAAACCTTTGGGCAAATTCGACGATACGGGCGCTGGACTATCGGACGGGCAAAGTGGTTTGGAATCATGAAACTGGTGACGGGGAGAGTGGGGCAGGAATTCTTACTACCGCAGGGCATCTTCTCTTTAGCGCGGACAATGCTGGCAATTTGCTGGCGCTTGATCCGGCGACTGGCAAGACATTGTGGCATCTCAATGCTGGAGGCCGCCTAGCGGCGTCTCCGATGACATACCAGCTTGATGGACGGCAGTACTTGATTGCGGCGGTGCAGGATGTTCTTTATGCGTTTGCTCTGCCGGAGAAGGCTTCGGCTAATTGAGGGCCGCCAATACGAATTTCAAGCCGTACATTTCGAATAGTGTTTACATCTCAAAAGAGGCGGCCCTTCGAGGCTAAGATGAACAAGATCGCCACTCTCCAAAATAAATCGGTGCCGCAGAATATTGCAACCATGGCAGAAGTTGCCCCGAGTGTGAATCTCGCAGGGTATGGTTCAACCCTGGTGGTTAAAAAACGCGCATTCGATTGGCTTTGCTGATGCGCAGGAAGCGGGTTTGCGAAGAGGGAGAACCAGATTGATGACATTACGCGGACGCGAGGTAGTTTGACCCGTATTTGAAGAACAGAAACACTCAGTAAAAAAGTAGATCCTTCATCGGGTAGTGGCGGCGATTGCGAGTCCACAGTTGAAGGTTGTGAATCGAGGCTGTAGCCGCGATCAACGCGTCCGCTAGTTCGACGTGATGACTCTTGAAAAATTGCCGCAAGTAATCTCCCGCGCGCTGCCCAATCCTGGCGTCAACGGCGACGCACTCGATGGCGGCGAAGAGCGCATTGAGCGCGGATTGTTCAGTGGCACGAGCCCCGTGCCAGAGTTCGGCGACGGTGATGGGCGAGCACAATAGAGGAACGTCCTGGCTGCTCAGCTGGTTCCAGCGCGTAAGTAGAGCATTGTCTCGCGCCCGGGTTACCTCGATGAGAATGTCTGAGTCGATCAAGACTGAGATCAAAAAGAAACTCTCCGCAGGCGCTTGCCTTTCCGAAGCTTACGCACATACGTTGCAGTGTCAGGCAGGTCTCGTCGATTTTTCCGAAGGCCAACGAGCGCCTGCATCGCGTCCTTCCGGTTAGCGGGGAAATTCCCGTACTTTTCGCGAACAGCCTGGCGCACGAGTTCAGAAATCGATGTGCCTTGCTGACGTGAGCGAAGATGTAAAGTTTTCCAGATGCTTTCCTGCAAATAAAGCTGTGTCCGCTTCATGATGTATATTATACATCACATCCAGAGCTAGCCCAACACGCAGGCTGCAAAGGCAGAAGTGCCTGTGCTACTAGACGGCGGAGGTTGCGGCTTGCCGGGTTGGCTCGGATTTGGATTGGAAGTAGGCGGTTACCTGGTCGATGATTTCGTTTAGCGGGATTTGCGGGCGGAAGGCGGTTAGGGCTTGCAGTTTTTCTACGCTGGGGACGCGGCGCATCATGTCTTCGAAGCCGGGCTCATAGGCTTGATCATAGGGAATGAATTCGATGGGTGAGGAGCTGCGGGTGCGCTGTTTGACGAGGCGAGCGAGAGCTTCAATGGAAATTTCTTCGGTGTTGCCGACGTTGACGACTTCGCCGATGGAGCGGGGCGTATCGATCAGGCGAGTGAGCGCTTCCACGGTGTCGCGGACGTCGCAAAAGCAGCGGGACTGCTGGCCATTGCCGTAGACGCAGATGGGTTTGCCGTCGAGCGCGGCTTTGACGAAATTTGGGAGCACCATGCCGTAGCGGCCGGTCTGGCGGGGGCCGACGGTGTTGAATAGGCGGACGACGATCACGGGCAGCTTTTTTTCTTTCCAGTAGGACAAAGCCAAAAATTCATCGAGAGCTTTCGAAGCAGCGTAACTCCAGCGGCCCTTGGTGGTGGGGCC
>Ga0137418_10001024_pt1 | contig 15954 bp, 17 predicted proteins | sample CZODoug3_1_2_16f_FD_122242 | JGI IMG/M metagenome (GOLD analysis project Ga0137418, IMG submission 122242) | Vadose zone soil fungal communities from Angelo Coast Range Reserve, California, USA - CZODoug3_1_2_16fungal (Hybrid Assembly) | ecosystem: Environmental > Terrestrial > Soil > Vadose... | reverse complement strand
TTTCTTCTGAAGTCGGACGCGGCAAAGGAGTTGGTCGCAGCGGTGGAGGCGTTGCAAAACAATAAGACGTTTTTCACCGCCCGAGTAGCCGAAATGGTCTTATCCGGCTATCTCGATAGAACGGATCCCCACGCCTCATCAAAGCAAACGCTCGCTATGCCGGCTCTGACCGCACGTGAGCGCCAGGTCGTACAACTCCTGGCGGAAGGAAAGTCCACAAAAGAAGTGGCTTCTCATCTTGATTTGAGCGTGAAAACCGCGGAAACCCACCGTAGCAACATCATGCGCAAGCTCAAACTGCATTCCGTCAGCGAGTTGGTGCTGTACGCCGTTCGCAACAACATCATACAGGTTGCCATTGGCGCCCCTTCCCTCTCGGTGCAGTTAGCATCCCCACCCACCCGCACTTAGCCCGGGCTGCTGAAAAAATAATGATGTGATGGCGATGCCGGCCTGCGCTCCGCAGAGTTTCAATCGAGGAATCGCCGCCCATCTGCCGCGCCGTCTTTTCCCCTCAGAGCGATACCTTAGAGCATCCTCCAACCCCATCCGCTGTAGCATTGTTTAGCCCTACACCCATTCCCGTATTTCAAACTCAGTTTGTTCTGAAGTAATCTCTCAGCCTAACGATACACATCGGGAAACGATACATTCACGTGGCGACGCCCGTTGGGGTTATTTCGTCGGGCCCTGTTCCAGTTCTCTAGAGGAACAAGGAACCAGAGAGTCGAAACGTGCCCGGGATCGTCCGGCGTGAAACGTGCGTGGTTCTACGGGGGAAAATACCGACAGGACTCTTATCCGACAATATACACAACCTACCCGAGACACTTCCCAAGTGAGCTGGCGTAGTTTGCAGAAGGACAATTTGTGACCAATCGCGAAATAAGCCAAGGTTGAAGAGACGCCATGTCGGCGATTTTGCCCGTTACTTAATCTCTCGCTGATCGGTGCGCTACCCACAGGGCCCTACAGCACGAACTGGGGATAGGCTGATGGTGGTCGTCCTGCTGGTACTCGCTGTGGCTGGCCGACTTTAGCCATTTGTAGCCCAGGTCACAAAGGCAAGTTTTTTATCAGTGGTTTCTTTCAGTAAAGGAGGCAATGCACAATGAACTGGGAACAAGCAAAAGGTCAGTGGAATCAACTCAAGGGGTCGGTGAGGAAGCAGTGGGGCAAACTCACGGATGACGACCTCGACATCATAGCCGGCGATCGGGATCGGTTGGTCGGTGTTATTCAGGAGAAGTATGGGGTTACCAAAGAGGAAGCTCAGAGGCAGATTGCTTCCTGGAATCCTTCCACTCCCGACGCCACCAAGGACTATCAGCGCAAGGCGGGGTAAGAAATCTCAGTTGGGCCCTAACAAAATAGTGTTCGCGTGCAAATTTCGTAGTCGGAGGAACAGAGCATGAGAAAATTATTGATTATTTCACTCTCCATCTTCCTGGCTCTGCCGGTGATCTCATTTGCGCAAGATCCGGCACAGCAGAACAGTGATCCCATGAAGCAGGGTAGTCCCTCGCCTTCAGCGAAATCCACCAGCGTCAAGGGCACGATCAGCGAAGACGGGAAGACGTTCGTGAGCGACGCGGACGGCAAGAGCTGGACAATTGCCAATCCGGCCGCGGTGAAGGGTCACGAAGGTCATCACGTGGAGCTGAAGGGCGGCGCCGATGCCAGCGCGGGCCAGATTCAGGTGACGTCCGTGAAAATGCTGAAGGGCGCCAAGAACTCAATGCAGAAAGACAGCACTCAGCCGCAACAGTAGATCGTGGGGACCAGTTCGGAGGGCCAGCGCGGATGCTGGCCCTGTTTTTCCAGGATCTCAGCAATCTGTCGAATACCGACCACATGCCGGCCGGTGGACGCCTCGCGTCGCTGCCCACGGCAGTGTATAGACGCCGAGTGCGTCGTCCGGGAAATCACAGCCACCTACAGCAACCCCGAACTCAACCACAGGACCCAAGTATCCGAACACCACGGCGACTCCTGGAAACGGCCCGAGTGTGACGCCCTCTCCGCCGCCCGCCGCGCCGAACGCCGTTCCCGCGGCGCCCGGAAACACAAAGCGCCCCCAATACAACGCCGCCCAAACCGCGCCGAGTTGCCGGCCTTCGAGGCCCGGAGGGTCGAGTCCTCCGAGTAGCAAATCCATCAGCCATCAGCCGGAAGGCCTCTCCCCATTTATAGGTCGGCTTGTGCTCCTTACCCTATCCATGGTCGGCTGCGCGCTCCTGGGCAGACATCTGGAGCCGGGCGGACCGGACTTGGTGCTCGGGTATTTCCTGTACCCGACTTCGCATCAGTGTCTCCCAGCTGCCTCCAGATTTCGTCTGCAAAGTTTGCCCCCTGGGTCGCATCTCACTCCCTGTAAACTCCTGCACACGCTCTTAAGAGAAGGGGGAGTAATCCATGAGTCTCCACAGAATTTTTTTCTGGTTCCTGGTCGCAATACCTGTCGGGGCAACATCGATGCTATCGCAAACATCTCCTAAGCCATTGACTGGAGAAGCCCAGACCTCCGGCGCATCTCCCGCATCACTGCCCAGCGACACCGCCCCTCCGGTCGCTCCGGGCACAACGATTCCGGCTGAACTATCAAAATCGATCGACGCAAAAAAGATTAAGTCTGGCGACAAGATCGAGGCGAAAACAACCATGGACTTGCTCGCGCACGGTCAGATCGTAATCCCCAGAGATACGAAAGTGAGTGGTCACGTAACCGAGGCCAAGCCGCGAAGCAAGGAGTCCCCAGAGTCACTTGTAGGAATAACGTTTGATCGTATTTCGCTGAAGGACGGACGCGAGCTCCCGGTGCGAGCATCGGTGCAGGCGATTGGACGCTCCTTGCACGGGCTGCCCGTCCCTGGGAATGAACCAGCTGGCCGAGCTCCTATGGACGCGGCCTCCGCAAACGCACCGGACTTGCGCGCCACGATGGGAGGGTCATCTCATCCGGGCGGACCGCCTTCCTACCCAGCTAGCAACACACCAGAGATGCCTTCTGACGCCGCCGTTTCCGGCGGCTCAGCCGGCTCTGTGCTGGGCCCGCACAGTCAAGGAGTGGTTGGAATGAAGGGGCTGCGTCTGAGCACTTCTGGCCCAGCTTCCGTAGTCATCTCAAACAGCAAAAATGTCCATCTGGATAGCGGAACGCAATTGGTCCTGCGCATTGAATAGATCCGCTTTGCAGTTCATCTGAGTTTTTCGGCCATGGATCACCGAAGAACCACTCAATCTCGCCCCGGGTCGTCAGCGACCCTCCCGGAAAACGCGCACGTTCAGGCGTCGTCTCAGATGGCCCTTGATCCCGCCGGCTAGCTGGTTCAGGAGGGCTGGCTTGCTCCCTCAGCAATCGAAGCGCCGCCTCAGTCTCATGCCGCTTGCCCCCCTTGATGACGTTTTGAGTGGGGCCGCTTGCACAATATTCCAGTACATTCGCCCGCAGCGCCGGCGTCAGATGGGCAAAGTGGTTCTTCGCCAGTCGGCGAATCAGCTCGCCGTAGGCTTCATCGCCCAAGCGATACTGTCCTGCGCGCGTTAGTTCTCCCGTATCCAGATTGCGATTGGAGAAGGCCAACTGTCCTGCCTCCACCTGCTGCAACAGCCGATGGTATTGGTCCACGACCTCGTTCATGCTCTTGAAGTAGAGGTCCTCGGTTTGGGGCGTGGGATCTTTGTAGTCCAGCGCCTTGAGGGGTCCAAATTTGGGAATCAGCTTCATAAGAAAAGCCAGGCTGCGTGCGAATATGCCTGGCCGGCGGTACTTTGATCCGAAGTCCCTCCTATAGTCGGCGCGCGAAAGGTGGTAGAGGAATTTCCGTCGCGCCGCATTGTCGCGCTCATGGACGTTTTCGTTTTTCCTGGTTGCCACAGCGACTTGCGTCATCTCCGGAATCATGCGGCTTACTCCGAAACGGAACGTCTCGATCGTCAAGTCGTCCACGCGTAACAGATCGTCCATTGTGATGCCATATGTATCGAAAAATGCGTTCTCCAGAAGAGATTCCGAAACCCGGAAGCCAATGAAATCGTGATATTGCTTCGAGACGTAGCGCTTCTTGGCAACCTGAACGACATCGAAGCTGAATTCTGTCTTCAGGTGCGCTTCCCGGTTCTCTTCATAGGTAACCGAGTCTCCATATCGCTCGCGGAGTTTCGGATACTCAATCGCTACTCCGGCGTTTACAGCTGGATGTCCCCAAATATCGGAGGCGTAGTGACTAAGGGCGCCGATCGCAAAAGCATACTCATTGATGTCTTGCGCATCACGCACCATGGAAGCCACGAAGTCGCCGGTTCGGACATAGTGCAGCAGGTCCGTGAATTTGTGATTGCCCAGCGGATAGTAACCGAGATCCTGAATGACCGAGCCCCCATACGCATAGGCGTGTGCTTCCAAGATTTCTTGCGCGGTCGCCGACGGGAAGCGTTTCAGAAGCGCGGGGCGGATCTCGGAATCCCATGCAATGTCGATGAGTTCTTCGTGCGAGAGAACCGAGTATGCGGACAGCCGTGGGGCGAACAGCAGAGCACCACACAGCACGATGCACGCGAGTTTCATCTGGGCAGCCATATACCGACCTGATGATTAAGGACGCAAGTGGCGAGCGTCAAGCTCTACCTACCTGAACTCAGCTTGGATGGCATCGTCACGCTTGGCCTGTTTCTTTGTTTCGTAGAGGCTTTCCGCTGGTTCGCGCCTGCAGCTTCACGGCGGCGCGGCGGGCTTTGGACAGGCCTATCGCGATCGCCTGTCGGGCAGAACGCGCTCCATGCTTGCCCTCTCGCACATGGTGCATCTCTTCTCGCACAAATTCTCCGGCCTGTGTGCCGAGCGACTTTCCTTCACGGGCGTCTTCGTGCGCGCGTTCGATGGTTTTCCTTTCAGGCATGTGGACCCCTCCTCATTAAGCGTAAATCTCCGCTGGGGCGCGGAAAATCGAATGAATTGTGTAGCCGCGTTCACGGTTTGCTGTACGCAGAGAACTAGACAAGCGGTGGGGCAGGCCGCAGCGGTTCCGATCTACGGCCGCCAGCACGCTTGCGATTGGATCTCAACTGCTTCTAAACCAGACCGTTACATCTCATGGAGTTATTCTTCTGCCTTTCTACAGCGACGAGATAGGCCTGTGCAGGCGGTCGAGACCATCTCAGGTCGATGAGGATCAAATGGCTACCGTAGAATCGCCCTGTAAACACGCGAAGAAGCACCCGGGTCCAGACGGCACAGGGGTGCGAAACTGGATTCTCAACAGCGTTCCGGACGCGGAGTTTCGGCACATTCGTCCGTACCTCGAACCGGTGCACCTGTCCCTTGGAGCCACCGTCGTTGAACAAGGGTCTGAAGTCGCGCATGCGATCTTTCCGAACAGTGGCTTAGTGTCATTAGTGGTCATGATGAGCGGAGGGCGGAGTTCCGAGGTGAGTATTGCTGGTTGCGAAGGCATGGTTGGCATCGGGCTTCTCGGAGGTCTCAATCGCAGCGTTCATAGCGCGGTGGTACAGGTCGAGGGCGATGGACTCCGCATTTCTGCAAGGCGCCTTCGTCTTGCCCTCAAAAATGCGCCCATGTTCCGGGAGGCGATTACACGGTTCTGTGTGATTCAACTGATGCTGGTTTCCCAGACGGCCGCTTGCAACCGTATCCATCCCGTGGAGAAGCGTCTGGCCCGCTGGCTGTTGCTGTGCCAAGACCGTTTGTCGTCCGAGACCATCAGGAGCACCCATGATTTTCTTGCGACCTTGCTCGGCACCGACAGACCGAGTGTCACACTCGCTGCTCAAAAGCTCCAGAATGAGGGCATGCTACAGCTGACTCGCGGACACCTCAGGGTGCTTTCGCGATCGCGGCTTGAGCAATTCTCGTGTGAGTGTTACGCGGCCACAGCTCAATTCAATCGTGCGCTCGGATTGTCGGAAGGAGTCGATCCGTGGCTTTCTTCCGCTGGGATTCCACCCCTCGCCGGTTGACAAGGCGCCGTCCAATCCCCCGCGACCGTGGGGGAAGGGAGTGCGCGGCACCAGGGACAGGGGAGTTCTTCCAAAATGCCCAAGGGTACACAACAGCACTGCCGGGAAACGCTGCGTGGGTGGCGAACCGAGCGACTCAACGGATTGCGTCAAAGATTGCGGTTCTCTTTAGAGCTAAGGTTCTGTCGGCCCTGTGCGGTCAGCAGGATCATTCTCAAGGCGGGCCATGCCAGACGACACCCAAGAATGGAAGAGAGTTTGTGAGCAAGCCGCAAAGGAGCAAGACCCGGAGAACCTTATGCATCTGACCCAGAGGCCCGCTGCAACTCCTGGACCAGAGTCAGCGGCTCAACCGGCGCAACGGCGATGCAAATGAGGCACCTCCCGCTCGAGCCAGGGCAATGAAGACCCTGCACGGGCGAGGCCAGGTCGTCCCGCTAGGATTCGCGGCCCAGGGCACGGCGGAGCGGGATTCTGGGCATCGTCGGCCCTGGGGCACGACAATCGATTGTGCACCGTTCAACGACAACGGGCGATCCAATCGAAAACGCAGAATGGTTTCGGCGGGAACCTTAACCAGTTGGTCGCATGGAGGACTTGAGCTTGTCCCGCCGGCCGCGGCGCTGGCTGTAGCGCCAATCGCAGCACCTTTCCCGCCCCCCCGATCGCGCCCACTAGCGTGCCGAGCCCGGCTCCGCCTCCGACCATCTCGGCTGTTCGCTTATTCTTTCCGATGCCTTGCTTTCCGCCAGGCGCTTACTCGTCTTACTAGTTTGGAGACCGAATGGTGGCCTTGAGCACAAGAAAAACCCCTCCTTTCCGAGGGGTCCTTGTTAGTGTTAGTTGGCACGCCTGGAGCTAGGCTGCCGCCCTCATGTCTTGCACGTGGATCGTGCCGCTGCTTTCGTCAAGGCTCCCAGTCACCTGGACCTCCTTGCCTTCATATTTCTTCGCTCGCGCCTGGTCGTCGAGCTGGTAGGTAACATTGTCCGCGGTCCGGAGCACGTACTTTTCGCCCGATTTCATGACTATTCCTGCGAACATTTGTGTGGCATTTTGTTTCTGCATGCCGTCCTGTCCCGAGGCCGGCTGCTGGTTCCCCTGCTGCGCGTCGGGACGTTGTTCCGGTTGCTGATCCGGCAATGGTACGGGACGCGGCGAGGGTACCGGTTCCGGTTTCTGCGCTTGCGTCCAAGCCACCAGCTTGGTACCCGGCTGGCCGCCGTCGTGCTTTCCCTGTTGAGTGTCTTGTGCCAGCACGCTGGACGTGATACTTGCGGACAGGGCTAGCATGGCTATTTTCCATATTCTCCGTTTCATTCTGAACCTCCCTTCACCTCCATCGTGGAAGCGACTTTCCCGGGGCATGAGGGTGCAACTCCATTGCCATCAGGACAACCGCTTTGATTCCCTTCCCGTCCCGCGTTGTCTATACGCAGCCGGAGTAAATTTGACGCGTTGCAGGAAAAAACTCTCATACAGAAGACACCGTATGGACCGCGGCATCGTACGCCAGCGAGAATGCCCCAGGAAACATGGGTTTGCGAAGTTTGCTCCTATTCGCGGAAGCGTCAACATTCAAACATTTGGTGACGCCGGATTGATGGAGGTTTGGTCCTATGATCCTCAGCACGACCGCGGCGTACGGCATCTATCCGGGGGAAGCACGGATCGACGAAATCATCGAGAATCTCAACCATGCGGGGTGTCCCGATGAAGACGTGTGCGTGCTACTACCACCGACGCATCGAGTGGCGCAGGTTGTGGGGGACGCGAAGGGCGCGCCAGGGGTGCTGAACTCGGCTTCGCCGACGTTAGAATTGTTGCGATTGCTCTCGCGTTTTGGAGCTGTGATTATTCCCGGAGTGGCCTTCTTCGTAAGTTCCCGCGTCTTCTTGCGGGCGGTGCTTGCGCCTTGCCCCGCGACCCTAGGTTCCACCTGTGCCGACAAGCTCATTGGCCTGGGACTCCCCCCGCTCGAAGCCGACCGCTATGGCGAGCGATTGAGTCGGGACGCGATTATCGTATTTGTCTGCTGCAGTGGCGCGACGCAATCACATTGGATAAGAGAGGTTCTCCGCAGGACCGGCGCAGAGGAGGTGTCCTGCCTATAGGAAGCGGTACGGGCGAGTTACGTCGAAGGTCTCGAGGACGCCCTACAGATGGCCAGGTGACACCGTTTTGCGCACGCGAGCGATGCTCTCTGTGAGGATAGTCTGGCTTCGCTTGCCAGACGGTACTTGCGCTCCTTCGAGCGGCCGCCCGACTCCTCACAACTCGATCTCTCAACCTCGCATACAGTGTGCCGCCGGACATCTACCGGAAACACCTGATTGCGAATCCCGACGTATACCGTGGTACGTTCAGACGCGGTCGAAGGATGCTAGACACAGCGCTGCAACCATAGGTCAGCTGTGGGTTTTGGGGTACCGCATGGGCAGTGCATTGCTCATGCAGAGAACCCCGGGGGAGCGATATGCGAGATGTTTACGAAGTTCTCCGAAAAAAAGAGAGGGCGGTTGAGCGATTGCATCGCGAAATCACCGCCCTTCGGGTGGTGGCTGCTTTGCTAGCCGATGACGCCGACCTTGGACCGGCATTCAGGGTCGAACCGTCCGTTCGTACCGTGGCCGGCGCGCAACGGGTTCGGTCACAAGAGCCGCTTCGAACGGCGGAAACGCCCGCTGCTGACGAATCGGATCGCCTTGAAAGCGAGATCGCAAGCGAGATGAAGTTAGGCGCGGCAAAGAGAATCTCCAATCGACTCAAGCGCCTAGCCACGCCGTTGTTGAGTGCAGTCATTTCCCTAGCGGACTCTTCCTCGTCATAGGGAGGTTAGGGTGGTTGTGTGACTTTGAGGCTCCGTCCCAGTGGCACCACTGTCTCTGCGGAACGGCCGCCATGATGAGCGCGATCTGGGCAACAGCACCTGAGACTTTTACGCTTGTGGTGGCGGAGCTGGCCATTGACTTGATGACCGATTGAAGGAGAGAGAATTTGCCGGCCAAGCACACTCGTCTTTCAATAGTAGTAGGGTTACGCTCCAGTCGGTCACTACCGGTACCCGATCGTCACTCCTATAGAAACGTCAGCTTCGGCGGGGTGAAGTTGGCCAAGTTAGGAAAGACTTTGGCCAGAGAATCATCGGGGACGCCAAACCATGAGGCAAAGGTTGCGCCGAATTGATCGAGAGAAATGCTCGGCAGCCACACTCCACGACCGGTCACATCATCCGGGCCCTGCAAACCCAGCACTGGAAACCTTCCGTAGAGATCGGCGGCCTTCACCGCTCCGCCCATCACGAGGTGATGGCTACCCCACGCATGGTCGGATCCGGCGCCGCTACTGGGCTGTAAGGTGCGTCCGAATTCCGATTCGGTGAATGTCGTCACCTGTCGTTCGAGTCCCATTTCCGCCGTGGCGCTGTAGAAAGCGGCCATCGAGGCTGCCACGTCGCCCAGAAGCATGTTTTGCCGCGGCATCGCATCGGTGTGCGTGTCAAAGTCGCCCAAAGAGACATAGAAGATCTGCCGATTGACCCCCAGATTGTTCCGGACGTTCACGATGCGCGCGACCTGTTCCAGTTGCTGGCCCAAGCTGGACGCCGGAAACGGTGTCTTCAGGGGCGGTCCGAGCGACAATGCAGCGTTCAGCTCCTTGGCAGCCTCAAGACCATCGGCCGTGACCTGGTTTGCTTTCTGGATCAGCGACATCCCCGTCTGGAATTTCAGGACGTGCTGGAATGCGGCATCGCGGGCGTTTCCGGCAATCGATCCGTCGGACCCATCCAGCCCCAGCGCGCCGTTGATGAGGGAAGCTTGGGGACGTTCGCCAGTCAGGAACAGACTGTTGCCCGCGGTCGAAACGCTGACCGGAAAGGTCGAGGGCGCATTGAGCGCCCAGAGGATGTCTGCGGCGCGCCCGGCCCAGCCGTTGTGCGGCGCCCCCGGAACCGTCGCCATCTGCCACTGCTGTTGCTGGTCGGAATGAGAAAACAAATTCAGAGGTACAGGCCCGCCCTGCTGGTACTCGGCTTTCGTGATGGGTTTCACGAGCGTGCCCACGTTGGCCACGATCGCAAGCTTCCCCTGGTTGTAAAGTTCGCGCAGTGGACTCAGTTGCGGATGCAGGCCATAGGCCTCTTTGCCATTTGCGGCAGGGATCAGACCGAGAGTTTTCTGGGGCAGCCCAAGCGTAGCGCCGCGCACGCCGAGGTAATCGGCGTAGCTCTGGGCGTCGGTTTTCATGGGTACAATCAGGTTGTTGCCGTCGTTGCCACCCAACATGAAGATGCACACCAGCCCTTTGTAGTCGGGCGTGGAGGGCACGGCCGCGCACAAGCGGCTGAGGCGGCCCAGGCAACTGCCTGCACCGAGGATTCCCAGCGATTGCACGCCTAGGCGCAGCCACATTCGTCGAGTCAACATGCTCATCGAAACAAATCCCCTGTAAAGCGAACCGCAAAAAGACGGAATCGCCGGGCGTCGCCTCCAAAGACACACGGTTCAGACCGACCTTGCAACACGCCTGAAGGCATGCCCTGCTACAAAACCCGATTCCTCCTGAACCCCCTAGTGCTGGACTTGATACAGGGCGGAGCTTGCGACCAGGTACATCGCGTGACGCGCCCGCAAGTTGTAATCGTGCGTGGCGGAAATCGCGCTGATGATCTCCTGCTTGAGCGGAGCCGGGAGTCGTCCGTACAGAAACGCGTGGTCGACGGCGTCGACTAAATCAGGCGGCGATCCGGCCAGCGCCACGAACGGAGCGAGATCGAATTGCGCGTCGCCGTTGAGTCCCTTTTCCACCAGATTGCGCACGACGTTGGCCCGCATGAGCGCGGTCCCCGAACTCAGGAGCTCAAACTCGGGCGCCAGCAGGCCGCTGGAAGTCCGGTAAAGCGGTGAATAGTCGTTGAACACACTTCCGGGATAGAAGACTTTTTGCCCCAGGTTGGCCGGAAATCTCTCCAGCCGGTTGTCCGCGCGAACATTTGCCCGCAGGCTCCTCATCATCGCAACCACGCACAGCACGGGCTCACGCCAGTGCCCGCCGCTGACCTGGGGTGTCGGGCTTAGATCGTCGCCTTGCCGCGCCTCAGGATCCATTAGAATCTGCTTCACGACGGCCTTCAGATCTCCGCCGCTGGCCCTAAATACCTGGCTCACTCGGCCCAAGTACGCTGGACTTGGATCGCTGGCGACCAGGTGCTGGATCAGGCGAAGGGAGACAAAGGGTGCGGCGTTCGGGTGAGTAGAGAGGGCGTGCAGCACATCTTCCAGATCCTGCTCCGCCGAGCGTCCCCCCGGCAAGGCCACCCCCCCGACGATGACCTTTTTGTCCTCGTCGTGGTTGGACTCGGCGGCGATCATGGGACCGTCAAAATTTTCCGGATTGTGGCCTGCCCTGATGGCCTTGCCCGGGTAAGTCCAACCGGTCAAGGCCCGCGCCATGCCGGTGATGGTGCCTTGGTCGTAGGTGACCCGGCCGGTTTCGCTGCCGTCCGGATTCAAGCCGACCGTGCCGATGCTGAATAACTGCATCAGTTCCCGTGCATAATTTTCGTTCGGCGAAGTACCCAGCTTCGGATTTCCCTTGTCATCATTCACCAGGTCGAGGTACACGCCCATGGTGGGGCTGAGGGTCACGTCGCGCAGCAGGTCAGGGTAGCTGCCGAATGCGTCCTGCAGCAACATGTTCTGATATGGAACCATCTGTCGCGGTTGGCCGGTTTTCAAACCGGAGACAACGAAGATTTCCCCCAGAGCAAACGCGACCCGCTGCCGAAGCTGGTCGGGACCCTTCGTGGCATGGACAAAAAACTCGCTCTGCTCCTCTGTCAGGTTGTCGGCATTGCTAGTCGAAGCCATATAAAGAGTGGGCGGAACGGCGAACTGCTCCGTCAACCACACTTCGAAACCTACGTCTTGCAGGTGGGCAATCGTCTCCGCGTCGGGTCCCCAGGAAGCCTGCTCGAGGAAACGTGCGGCCGCCAGATAGCTCACACGGGAATGCGCCGGTCCAACCGCGACGGCAACGGGAGCCGAAGTGTCGTTGCCTGGATCGGGATTCAAGACGGTGAAGGCGACCCGCCCACCCGGCGTCGGGACAAGGATCGCGGTGGCCGTCAATTGTCTGCTCGTGACGAACTTCGCAGACAGGGCCACTCCGCTCATCTTCAGCTGGGAGCCCGACACAAACCCACTGCCGCGGATGGTGATCGTCTGGCTGCCATAGGTAAGATTCTTTGGATCCACCGCAACAATGCTCGGCAAAGGATTCAGAACAGTGACGAGCGCCTTGCCGGAGAGGGCCGCATTGACCGCGCTAACCGCCTCAATCTCGACCTCGTTCCTGGCGGGCGGAACGGCCGGGGCTGTGAACGTGCCATCCGCACCAATGGTTCCCGTAGAGGAATTCCCACCCTTTACACCATTCACCCGCCACTCAACGTTGAGATCGAGTCCTGCGCTGACACTGGCGAAAAACTTACGCGTGCTGCCCGCCCGGACATTCGCCTTCGCGGGGCTCACAGCAACGCGGGCAACCGTTGCGGGCTGACCGGCCTGGCCGGTTGTCGCGAGCTGTGCGATCAGCAATCCAAACTCGAAGTAAAACCTGGCGGATACGCCTTCCATGACTGCGCTTTCGATTCTATTTGGAAAAAAGAAGCGGATTCAACTGAGGAAGGAGACTCGGAAGTTCAGTCATCCGGCATGGAGCAGTCGGGAAACCACCGAACTTCGTCACTTCCCCATCGGAATGTGCGCGCTTGATTTCGCGCCAGCCCCGACATCCCAGATCCACGCCCCCCAAGAATTGGCTGCGCGCCGGCCAATCGGGATCAAAAAGCCTGGCCCCTTGAACAACGATCTGATGCCAGGGAAGCAGTTTCAGCCTGCGCGCCCACGTACTTCTGTGATCCATGCGCTTTCGCAGTGAGGTTGGGAATGGAGGGATATCTCCTCGCGAGAGGAAGTTATCTGGGTAGGCTGCGACTCTCATTCTCAATCGGGGCGGCGGCGTAACTTTGTTCCGCGACAAAGCCTCGCTTCGCACGCGGTTCTTTCAGCGAGAACTTGACCAGGCACCAGATCGCGCGAAAGCCATCTTTCCAGCCGATCTTCTTGCCTTCTTCATAAGTACGACCGGAATAACTGATCCCCACTTCGTAGACGCGCAAACACCGCTTCGCAATTTTGACCGTAACCTCTGGCTCGAACCCGAAGCGATCTTCCTCGAGCGGAATGGACTGGATGACTTCGCGCCGGAAAACCTTGTAGCAGGTTTCCATGTCGGTCAGGTTGAGATCGGTCAGGGCGTTTGAAAACAAGGTCAGCAACCGGTTGCCCACGGAGTGCCAGAAATACAGGACACGGTGCGGCCGGCTTCCCATAAAACGGGATCCGTATACCACGTCCGCCTTGCCATCGATGAGTGGCGCCAGGAGAAGGGGATATTCGGAAGGATCGTATTCGAGGTCAGCATCCTGGATCACGACGAATTCTCCGGTCGCCTCCTGGATTCCGCGCCGCAGGGCCGCTCCCTTCCCCAGGTTGCGGGGCTGGAAAAAAACTCGCATCGCGGAGTGCTCTTTCTGCAATTCGATGAGAATCTCCCGGGAAGTGTCCGTGGAACCGTCGTCGACACACAGCAGTTCGATCTCGAACGGAAATGATTGCGACAGGACACTGTTGACCATCGGCCGCAAGGTGGCCCGCTCGTTGTAGACCGGCATAACTACAGAAAGCTTCATGTCATTTCCAGCCGAACATAGTGATCTTACACCGAATTTTCCTGGTTTGACTTTTGATCGGCCTTGCCGCCATCCATCGCTGTTCCGCTGTTCCAAGATGGTAAGCGGATTGTTCGTCGCTTCCTCCTCTTGACAATCCATCCCTCCAGTAGCAGAATTCTTAACAGGCGAATAAAAAGCGAAACTACGAGATTCGCTCATCGCCCATTGCAGGGATTCCCTCCGGCGTTCCCTGAACATCTTGAGGATTCTATGTCTTCCCCGCTGGTACGTATCGAGGCCACAGGCCATTGTTTTCCTTTTGTTACAGAACAAAGGTCTGTGACCCTCATAAAACAACTCTCGGGTACGCCTAAACTGGCCGGCGTAATTCCGGCCTCCCGCATGGCAACACGGCCTGCCCCGGAGACAGCTTCCAGCGGAATCGTACAGGTGGACGCCCTGACCGGTGGCCTACCCCGCGGATGCCTCACCGAAGTCTGCGGCCCTGATTCTTCTGGACGCACCAGCCTGCTGCTTTCCACGCTGGCGGCGGCTACCCGGCGCGAGGAAATTTGCACTCTGATTGACGCGAGCGACGCATTCGATCCGCATTCCGCCGCGGCCGCTGGAGTGAACCTGGAAGGGCTTCTTTGGGTGCGCTGTGGGGTGAGTCCGCAATCCTCTTCTGATTCCTCTCGCAGGCGTCGGAATGCGCAGAGCCTGGAGGAGCGGGAGCGGCAACGGAGGGAAGATCCGGTCGAACAAGCCCTGCGGGCCACCGATCTGCTTCTGCAAAGCAGCGGTTTCGGCATGGTCGTGATCGATCTTGCCGGCGTGCCGCGGAAGACGGCTCGCCGTATCCCGCTTACGACGTGGTTTCGCTTCCGGCGCGCTGTGGAAAACACCTCGACGGTATTGCTGGTGATTGGGGAACAGGCTTGTGCGCAATCGTGTGCGTCGATGCAATTAATTCTCAGTTCTCGGTTCTCAGTTCCCAGTGGGCGGACGGCGAACAACGGTAATGATAACTGCGCCGAAGAACGACTGTCGCACGCTGAACTTTTGAGCGCGATGGAAATTCATGCTGAAGTGCTGCGCTCTCGCTCTGAACGCAAGCCGGTGCAATCGGTCAGCGCGGATTTCGAGACAAAATCCGCTTGGAGGTAGGAATTAGTTCTTAGTTCTTAGTTCTTAGTTCTCGGTGGGTGGTGCTTCAGGTTGATCGCCGTCATTGGGGCAGTCTGCTTTTATCGAACAGTGACACGCTGGGTGTGCATTTTATCCATCCAGACCAAAAACTGAGAACCGAGAACGAAGCAGTCCCGCGTAGCGGCAGCGAGTACTGAGCACTCATTTAAGAACGTTTACCCAACCACTGGGAATGAGAACTGGTTTCCCCCCATGCCTTTTGCCTGCATCTTCGTTCCCGATTTCCCCGTGGAAGCGGTGCTTCGCGCTGAGCCTGAGTTGCGCTCGCAGGCCGTCGCTGTTCTCGAGGGGAAACCACCGCTGCAGAAGGTTTTCGGCGTAAATGAAAAAGCGCGCCGCGCCGGCATCAAGCCGGGCATGACCAAAATCCAGGTAGAGGCCTGCACTGAACTTGCGCTGCGCACTCGCTCGCCGCTGCAGGAAACGGTGGCGCATGCTGCGCTGCTTGACTGCGCGCAGTCGTTCTCTCCGCGTATCGAAGACACGGCGTCAGACACAATCCTGTTGGATCTTTCCGGACTTGAATCTCTTTTCGGTTCGCTTCCAAAGATTGCGCGCGACATCGCTCGCCGAACTTCTGACTTAGGAATTGAAGCCCATGTAGCGACTGCCTTTAACCCGGACACAGCTCTGTTCGCCGCGCGCGGGTTTTCCGGCGTCACCGTGGTTCCCGAAGGCAAAGAAACCGAGCGTCTGGGGAATTTGCCGCTGGAAGTGCTGTTTCCGGAACTCACGTCGCCGAACCCATCGGAGGAAGCTGTGCACTTCCTGGAGACTTTCGACTTGTGGGGAGTGCGCAATTTGCGCGCCCTGAGCGCGCTCCCGGAAGTCGCCCTCAGCGAGCGCCTGGGTCAGCCGGGCGTCCGCCTGCAACAACTCGCGCGCGGCGCGATTTCACGGATGCTAGTACCGGTCGAGCCGCCTTTCATTTTCGAAGAAGCCATGGAGTTGGAATATCCGCTGGTGCTGCTGGAGCCTCTCGCGTTCCTTCTCGCACGAATGCTCGATCAGCTTTGTCTCCGTCTCGCCGC
>Ga0137418_10002808_pt1 | contig 15956 bp, 13 predicted proteins | sample CZODoug3_1_2_16f_FD_122242 | JGI IMG/M metagenome (GOLD analysis project Ga0137418, IMG submission 122242) | Vadose zone soil fungal communities from Angelo Coast Range Reserve, California, USA - CZODoug3_1_2_16fungal (Hybrid Assembly) | ecosystem: Environmental > Terrestrial > Soil > Vadose... | reverse complement strand
GACGACCCGCGACAGGCGCGGGTAACGCCGAAGACGATGTCCGATTCGCCGCAGTAGCGGTGCAGAAGCAGAGCCCACGCGCCCTGCAACAGCATGTTGAGCGTTACCGACGCCTCGCGCGCCCGCTTTCTGAGAGCGGAGGTGAGTGCAGCCGACAAACGGGCCTCGTGAGTTCCACAGGCGTCCCCTTTGACGTGCTCGGCCTCGCGATCACGCGCCACCACGAGAGGGGTAGGCGCGCGATAACCTGAAAGAACGCCTTGCCAGTAGGTTCTGGCAGAGTCGTCATCGAGTTTTCGCAGCCACTCGATGTAGTCGCGATACGGGCGAGGCAGCGGCAGCTCGGCGTCTCCGCCGCGCAAGAAGGCCTCATAGAAAGCAAACACCTCCTGCCAAAGCAGAAACCTTGAGCGCCCGTCGAGAAAGCCGTGATGAGTCGTCCACAGCACCCAATGCTCGCGCTCGGCGGCGCGCACGAGCACCAGGCGCATGAGGGGCGCCTGATCGAGCTCGAAGCCACGCATGCGTTCGCGGTCCTGGAGCGCCTGAAACCGTTGCTGGCGCTCGGCCTCCGCGACGGCGCGCCAATCGAGCCGCTCGACGGGAATCTGGACTCGCTCGACCACCTCCTGCACGGGTTGCGCGACGCCTTCCCAGCGAAAACGGCTGCGCAGAACCGGATGCCGCTCGGCGACCCGCTGCCAGGCGCGAAGGAACTGCGCTTCGTCCAGCGGCTCGTGCAGCGTTGCGACCACCTGCTCGATGTAAGCGTTGGCATCTGCTCCGCTCAGGCCGTGGAACAGCATTCCCGCCTGCATCGGGGACAGTTCGTACGTATCGACTACAGAAGTCATGGCGCCTTGCGCGCGAAAATACGAACCATGTCCCGCGTGTTCAGATAGAGCCTGCCGCGATGCATCAGATCCCATGCAGCGCTGAGTCTTTCGATCACCTGCTGCACCGTCTTGCTCTTGGACATCACGCCGATGTTCCACAGCAGGCGCCCGAGCGACACGGTGCGGCCCACGCGCCGTTGCGCGACAATTTCAAATCCGCACCGCTCGAGGAGAGCGGCCAGCGTGCGGCCCGTATAAAAGACGATGTGGCCGTCGCAGCTGAGGCTGCGCTCGCGTCTGCCGAGCACGCCATACATCAGCGTGTCGTAGACCGGCGTCTCGACGACAAGGAATCCGCGCGGCCGTAGCACGTGGGCGATCGTCTCTAGTGTGCCGGCCGGATCGTCAAGATGCTCGATGACGTGAAGCATAACCACCGCATCAAACGTGGCCGGGTCATATCCCGCGTCCTCCAGGGTGCTCGCTTTCACATCCAGGCGATAGTGCGAGCGGGCAAAGTTCGCCGCCCTGCGATCGGGCTCCACACCGCTGACGCTCCATCCCTGGCTTCTGAAGCGATCGAGGAGCACTCCTGCATGGCAACCCACCTAGTTGCCGCGAGCCAAAACGGCCCATGAGCCCCCGTTTGTTTCCTAGCCCGACAGGTCGTTTGCCAAGTCCATTCCATGAGGGAACAAGCCTACGGTAGACATGTGTTACAAGAATGAGATAAACAATAGCTCGGGTGGGCCAGATTTCTTGAGGCTGCGGTCGCCGAATTTATCGGCGCGTCCGCAATTTGTAGCTGGACAGCTACGCCTTCCCCTCGGCGAGACATACTGTCTGCTTCCGGCGACAGGTGCTCCGGTTCATATAGATGGAGACTCGATGCACGCATCCAGGCCTAGAAAGGGTTCAGTGTGAAAGTAGTGGCCATCTATCCGGCCTTCGCTCCCGAGATCAACGAGATGGCGGTGATGTGGCAACACCTCACCGCCGCAGGGCTTGTCGAGTGTCGTGTGGTTGCGGGGGAAAACGACATCCTGAGGGCCACTCGGTCGGCAGTAGGCATCCAGCGCTTGCCCAATCTCGAGATTTTCCGTGTACCCGGATTGCTGGCGCCTGGACAGGTCGACGATGCCGCCGTCGAGTGGGCGGCGGACTTCAAGCCGGATGTCATTTTTTGCGCTCTGCAGCCAAATGTCCGGCACGCGCGGCGCATCGCACGGCGCTGCGGCGCGCCGATCCTGCTGCACGCCGAGGCCTGGCTCGATTCAACCAGCATGCAACGGCGCCTGTACCTTGGCATCGAGCCCCTGCGTCCGATCGTCGCGAGCGCGCGTCGGGCCTGGTATCGACGTCAAGTAAAAGCGGTCGCCTTCTCGAATCCGCAGGAAATCCCGGACCTGCAGGCAAGCGCAGGTATGCACTACCTGGCGTGGCCGCATCCCTGGTCCGCATCCCCGAGACAAAAAAGAGAGGCGCGTGCTCTCGACACGGTGGTGCATGTTGGCTCTCTGTATCGATGGAAGGGCGCCGAGCGCCTGGGTGAGTACTGCGAGCGCTTGCTGCGCGACGATCCAGAGAGCAAGCTGCTGATCGTCGGGCCGGTTGGCGACAAGGTGGCGAGGCGCGCCATCGACAGACTGCAGGGCTGGTTGGCCGATGGGCGCTTTCGCCACATCGAGCGATTGCCGAGAACCGAGGCCATGGAACACATCGGGCATGCGCTTGCCGTGATCTCGCCGTACCACTTCGGGGGCTGGGGCTTGATCGGCGACGCATGGCAATGCGGCACGCCGGTGATCGGCGTGGACAGCCACTACGACCTACGAGAGGGATTGAACGCGCTGGTGGCTCCATCGGCCGCAGACTTTGTCTCGGCGGTGCGACGACTGCGCAGCGACGCTCAGCTTTGGCAGGCCTTATCTTCCGCAGGGAAGCACACGGCCGAGTCCAAGCACGGCGTTGACGTCGTTGCCGGTCAGCTGCTCGAATTCCTGCGGGGAGGCAGTTCAGTTTCACCGTACGCCCGTTTGGCTTGACCAGAGACAAAACGAGGTGAGCGCAAACAACTGCCGGCCCCTGTCCCGCTTGCCGCTCACGTGCTCCCGCCAGAGACCCTGAATCGCCTGCCTGTTGAGCCATGCCCAGTGCGACGCCGAGGGATTCAACAGGACATCAGCTATCCGGTCCTTCCAAACGGTACCGGCCCACGTGCCAAACGGCACCAGGAACCCCTTCTTGGGACGGTTGACGATCGAGCGCGCGAGATGCCGGGCTGCGGCGAGCTTGTGGGCAATCTTGCCGCCGCGCAGAGATACGCGGTGCTCGCTGGGCAGGGACTCGAGCCATCGAGATCTTGTCTCCATAGAGGAGGAGGTCATCCTTGGCGTAGGCGCGCGGGACCGTAGTGCTTTCCGACCACGGTGTGCTTGATCCCGTGGAGCTCAAGCAGCTGAACCGTGTTCGCGAGCGGGCGTCCAGTAACGACGATTTCGTGCGCGCAGCCGAGCTCGCTCATCATCCCGCGGAACAGGTTGATATGCGGCGAATTGGAAATATCAAGCCAGATGTTCATGCCGCACCACCGGTTCGTATTGCGAGTACCCGGCGAGCCTGATCTCCGGGTGCCCTCTCAGGAACTGCTCCAGGCAGTCGATCGAATAGGGAGTGAGGGCTTTGGGATGCCCCATGACGACAAGGCACTGCCGGCCCTTTGCCTTGTGTTCCCGGTAGGCGCTTTCCAGCCATCCCGCCTTCGGCCCGTCGATGGAGACGGCGCTCGTCGTTCGCGATACCAGCTTTTTCCTGAGATCGCGCTTTCCCAGGGGGAGCGCGCCGCCGTTTCCCCAGGTACGATGACGCGCCCCGCCGGCAAGCTTGCGCGTTGCCAGCTTCCAGTAATCCCAGGGCGCAACGGCCATCGAGGAGATCGGTATTTCAAGAAAGTACCCATGGCTCGCTTCCGACAGCGGATCGGTCTCGAAGCGCCAGTAGTCCTTGTCGGGGGAGCGCCGGAAATCGAGCGCCTGAGTCGAGTCCTCGGTGACGCCGCCGGGAAAGACCGTGCTGTCGAGCCAGATCCCGTTGCTGCGCAATGCGGCTGCCAGGCGGTCGAACGGCTGAATCACCCATCCGCCCGCGCGATAGCCGAAAACCGATCCGGCGAGGCGCGCGACGGCGTTCTTGTACCGCGTGACGATGTCCAGGATCTGAGCCGGAGGGAAACTGTGCAGCGCATAGCGCGTCAAGTCGAACTGCCAGCCGTGCTCGCCGCGCCGCGTGTCTTCCCAATGCGGGTGAATGTGAAGATGCAGCTCGTGGCCGGCGCTTGCCAGCGCGGCGAGATGGCGGAACACCTGATCCGCCTCGCGTTGCACCGCCGGGTTCTTCCGCCCGTGCTCCTCGAGCTTGCACAAGTAACCAGCATCGACGAAGAACGCAATCCTGCCGGCTACTTTGTCCGTGACCTTGAGCAGCGCCTGGCAGGGCTCGACGAGGCAGCGTTGCGGCGAGCCGTGCCGGGAGCCGAAGTACAGCTCGTAATCGAGCGAGAGAATGAGATTCATCGCAATTCCGACAGGCACTTCTCCGCCGCCGCTCGCTGCTCGCGCGACGGTTTCACCGGCCCGTAGATCGAGTCGCCGCGGAGCAGCATCTCGAGCAGCGTGGCGGTGAGCCCCCTGGCATCGAGCACCGAGATCTCCGACTCGCCGACACGCTGCGTCCGGATGTGCCCGCCGCGCTGCAGATACGGGCGGGCGCGCTCGCAGTCGCGCCGTGCGGCCAGAAACGGGCTATGGCAGACCGTGTGCACGACCAGCGCTCTGCCCTGCCGGTCGATGCAGGGGATCGCGTAGCGCCGCGGCTGATACACCTCGAACGGCAGCAGCGCGCCGAGCATGTCCTCATAGACGTGAAAGTTGGTGACCGAATTGAGGCCGATGCCGAACATGAGGATCTTGCCGCCGTTCCTGGTCAGCATGGCGTAAGGGCTGTTCGGCCCGAACGGAGTCGGATCGCTGTGGTGCCCGTCGGCGTAGCGGGCTGCGTTCGCCCCCAGCGCCAGCGTGGAATGGGTCGGGTGCACGCTGCGCAGGCAGCCTTCCTGCTGCATCACGATGTTCGCGATCGCGCCCATGGCGTTCTTCGCCGTGCGCACATCGAAGCTCGGGTGCTGATCGAGGTAATCGGTCATCGCCGAAGTGAAGGGCAGCGCGGGCGCGAGCAGCGTGACTGCTTTCAGATCGAGCCGCGACAGGACTTGCGCGGCAAGATCGACCGCAGTGCCATCGGTGAGTTTGCCGATGTTCGAGATCGAGGAGTGGAGGATCACATCCCCGGAGAAGCGCAGTCGATCGAGCGCCTGCGCGACCTCCCGCACGGAGAACTGCGTGCGCTGCTTGCGTTTTCTGGCTTGCGCCAAGCGCCGCCGGGTCGCGAGATCCAGCGCCTTGCGCCGCAGCGGCGCCGGTAGGATCGGCAGCACGAGCTTTACCCATCTCTTCACCAGGCTGTCCGTCAGGCTTGCGTAGCTCATGTCGGGGGTCCTTGCCTGGACCACAGAAAGAGCGATGTCAGCGCGAACAGCTGCTCGCTGCGATCTCTGCGCCCGCTCAGGTGCTCGCTCAACAAGCGCTCTACGGCAGCGCGCTTGAACCACGCCCAGGCGCGCGCCTGCGGATCGAGCAGGATGTCGGCCACCCGGTCCTTCCAGAGGGTCCTGGACCAGGTGCCGAAAGGCGCCAGAAAACTCTTCTTGCGGCGATTGACGATGGCAGGCGCGAGGTGCCGGGCGGCGGCGAGCTTGTGGGCGATCTTACCGCCGCGCGCAGAGACCCGGTACTCGACCGGCAGCGATTCCACGAATTTCACCAGCTCGATATCCAGCATCGGCACGCGGGCCTCGAGGGAATGGGCCATGGAGATCTTGTCGCCGTACAGCAGGAAGTTGTCGGCGAGTCCCATGCGGGCATCGATGGCCATCATGGCCTGCACGTCGGGCAGGTCGCTCCTGCCGAGCCAGTCGAGCCAGTAGCGAATCGATCCGGCGGCACAGCCCGGCTCGCGCGAACCGGTGAGCTGCTCGCGCAAATCGGTAGAGAACGGCGTATAGATCTGCGCAAACCGCTGCACGCGATCGGCCACCGGGATGGAGGCGACGGCGCGCTCGAGGAGCTCCGGCACGCTCGGCAGGTGGCGCAGAAGCGGCTCCAGCAAGCCGAGCAGATGCGGCAACGGCAGCCGGCGGCGCCAGATTTCCGCCTGATAGCGGCGGTAGCCGCCCCAGGGCTCGTCGCAGCCCTGGCCGGTCAGCACTACCGTCACATCTTCGCGCGCGCGCCGGGTCAGATGCCACATCGGCAGAATCGAGGGCGTGCCCAGCGGTTCCTCGACGGCGGCCACGCAGCTCTCGAACGCGTTCCACAATTCATCCGGCGTGACGATCACGGCATGGTAGTCTAGGCCCAACAGCGCCGCGGTCTCGGCCGCGTCGGCCAGTTCACAGGCATCGTGGTCCGCGCCGAAGCCGACGGTATAGCTCGGCAGCTTGCCGGCCTGCTCCGCCGCGAGCGCAGCCACCAGCCCCGAATCGACCCCGCCGGAGAGCAGGATGCCGACGGGCACATCCGACAGGAGCTGGCGCTTGACCGCTTGCGACAGCCGCGCGTAGTAGCCTTCGACTGCCTCGTCCAGCGTGCCGCGGAACCGCTCCGCCGGATAGCGCGTATAGCAGCGCAAGTCATCCTTGCCGGTGGCGAGGTCCTTGGCGAGAAAGTGGCCGGGCGGCAGCCGCTTGATCCCCTCGAACAAGGTGCTCGGCGAGGGAACGAACCTCAAGGTGAGAAAGGCGAGCAGCGCCTGGAGGTTCGGGTCCGGCGCCGCGCCGTCGAGCGCGGGCAGCGCTCTCAATTCCGAGGAGAATGCCAAGCCGCCGTCGCCGGCCGCGGCGTAATAGATCGGCTTGACGCCGAACGGATCGCGCACCAGGTACAGCCTGTTGGCCACCACGTCGAGCGCTGCGAAGGCGAAAATTCCGTTCAAGCGCGGCAGCGTCGCCTGCAAGCCCCAGGCGGCGAGACATTCGACCAGCGTCTCGGTGTCCGAATGCCCGCGCCAGGCGGTGCGCAGCTCCTTCCTGAGCTCGAGGTGGTTGTAGATTTCGCCGTTGTAGGTCACCCACCAGCGGCCATCGTGGCTGCGCATGGGCTGGTGGCCGGCGGGAGACAGATCCAGGATCGAAAGGCGCGTATGCCCGAGCCATACGTGCGCCGGACCGACCCGCAACGATTCCGACCCCGAGCCGTCCGGACCCCGGTGACGCAGGGCCCGCAGCGCAGTGTCGCGCGCGTAAGCGAGCGGCGAATTAGAGACGGTGCCTACGACGCCGCACACGTTGCGCTCGCTCTGTCGAAACAATTCATGTGGTAGGGTCTCGGTGTGAAAGTCGCGGTCATATATCCGGCGTTCGCGCCCGAGATCATCTCGAAGTGCTGCGGGTCCCCGGACTCCTGATCGGCGGACACCTCGGCGACGCCGCTGTCGAGTGGGCGGCGGAGTTCAAGCCGGATGTGGTTTTTTGCGCTCTGCACGTGAATATCGGGCACGCGCGGCGCATCGCGCGGCGCAACGACCCGGAGAGCAAGCCACTTCGGAGGCCGGGGTCTGATCGGCAACACCTGGAGACGCGGTACACCGGTAATCGGCGTCGACAGCCACTACCATATGCAAGAAGGCGCCAATGCGCTGGCTGCTTCATCGGCGGCAGGACGCCGCGCCGCGCCGGCAGGGGTCGGAACTCCTGTTTCCTAGGCTCAGTCACGCGACGCGAACGCCCAGCTCGCGATAAAGCAGCTCGAGATCCGCGATCACGGATTCAGTGGAATAGCGGCTGCGGACATCGCGGTGGGCTGCCTCTCGCAGGCGGATGCGCAGCGCATCGTCCGTGAGCATGGCGATCATCGCCCGGGCGAGCGCCTGCGGCTGGCCGGGTTCCACCAGCAGGCCGTTGACGCCATCCTCGATCACGTCGGGAATGCCGCCGACCCGGGTGGCGACCACAGGTATGCCGCACGCCATGGCTTCCAACACGCCGACCGGCAGCGCCTCGCCGTAGGAGGGCAACACGAAGACATCCGAGTCCCGCAGCAAATCGCCTTTCTTGCTGCCGTCGACCCAGCCCGGCAAGCGAAGCGAGCGCTCGACGCACAGGGATCGGGCGAACTGCAGGATGGAGTCTGGAGTTTCACTGTCGGCAACGGCGCGGCCGGCAATCACGAAGGTGGCCTCGGGCACGGAGCGCAGAACGATAGGGATCGCCCTTACCAGATCGAGAACCCCTTTTTCCCTTTGCAGCCAGGCGAGAAACAACACGGTGCGCGCTGGGCGCCGGAGCGGCGCGATGGAAACCGGGACCAGGACGGGATTACCGATGATGGTAGTGCGCGCTGCCGGTTCGATCTTGCGCACCTCGTCGCGCCAGTGCCGGCTGAGCACGACAACGCGCGCGGCCTTGCGCAGCACGGCTCGTACCCAGGACTTGGATAGGCCATTGCACCCGAGCTGGTAGAAATTGGCCAAGCGGCCGTCATGGAGGTGAATGACATAGGGCACCCGGAACGCAACTGCCATCGCGCAGAGCACCGACTTGCGCCAGAAACTCCCATACGCGGCGCTATGCACGTGAATCAGCGCAACCCGCCCTCGCGCCAGCAGCATCAGCGCTCGGCACACCCCGGCCAGCCACGTCCTCAATATGGTCATCACACCCCGGCCCTGGTACGTGGCTACGTAGCGCAGGGGCCAAACCTCAAAGACCCCGGCTGCGGAATACGCTCTGATCACCTCAGTCATGCCGCCCGGATAAGCCATGCTCGGGCCGAGCATGAGGATTGCCTCGCGAGCCCGCTCGTAGCGACTCCTGTAGACATCAGTGTCACTGCGCATGCAGCAACTCGGCATACTTGTCTGCGACAAGCTTTGCGAGGGTCTGGTAGCCGCGGGATGCGCGCACGTAGCTCTGGCCCGAGGAGGCCATGGCGCGACGCAGGGGTTCGTCAACGAGCAGACGGCTTACGGCCTGCGCGAAGTCGTGTGCCGTATGCGGCACGCACAGCCCGCCCCCTCCCTCGCGAAGCAAACGTTCCTGGTCAGGGTTGTCGCTGGCGACGACCGGAACGCCCAAGGCCAGGTACTCCACGACTTTGGTCGGCGAGCCGGAGTCGAAGAGCGTCCCTCGCGGATGGGGCGCCAGGCCGACTTCCGCCGCGCGCACGTATCTCCACGACTCCTGGGTCGGCAGCCACCCGGCCCAGATCGTGGCATCGCCTACTCCCGCCTCGCCGGCCCGGGTTCGCAACCACTTCTCCTGCACTTCATCTTCGGCCTCACCGACCATCATAAGCAGCACGTCGGGAAACTGCTGCCGCAATATCCTCAGCATATCGAAGAGAATCTCGATCCGGCGACCGCGGGCCAGGGTGCCGAGGTAGACCAATACGCGCTTTCCCTTGAGACGCGCGTCGTCCGCGGGGGCAATGCGCTCTGGAACCGAAACCTCGAGGTCAACACCCATGACGACAGGAGTCAGCTTCTGCCTCGCGATTCCTTTGCGCACAAGATCTTCCCGCATCCTGTCCGACTGGACGAAGACGTGGTCGGCCCGTGGAAGCACGATTCGATAGAGCAAGAACAGATATATCCACCCTCGCCAAATCAGTGGAAGCAGGTACCTGATCAATCCGGCCGACAACCCTCTCTTCCGGGCGAGCATGATCTGGCCTTCGGGCGCCGGGAATGACATCCAGTAGAAGAAGGGCAGCCTCTTCAGGCGCGCGGCAAGCAGCCCGAGCAGCGCCACCAACGGCATGTCGCGCACCTGGATCGCTTGATACTTCGCTCGATCCGCCCGCAACAGGGTGACAGCGTAGTGCACAAAATTCGCGGCGTATCTCCCGGATCTGCCGCCACGGCTCGAGATCAACAAGGCCTCGCCGCCGCCCCAACTCACGTCGCTGGCGACGCCGGCCGCACGCTCGGTGACTAGATCACTAGTCACTCCGAATCGCGGCAGGAACTTGCCGAACAGCGCGGCGACGTCGGGCCGGAACGTCGGGCAGGGCTCGATCGTCGCGAACAACAATCGCATCGCGGGCGTTCGAGGCTTCACGGTATCAATTGCCGGCCCAGAAACGCGGGCATATGCGCAGCCAGGAATAGCCGCAGCCAGAACCGCGGCAGGCGCAGGCAGCCCGGATCGTAGAGCAGCTTGATCGCGCGGCGGCGCTGGCCCTTGAGCAGCAAATGGCGCGCGATGACCAGCCGGCCTACGCCCAATGTGCGCGACACGCCTTTGCGGTGATGGGGTGGAATTGCGTTGGAGCGATATCGCGTCGCCAGGCGTTCGAAGGAGGGCAGGAAGTCGTCGGCGAACGAGCTCGCCAGACTGCCCGATACGCCGAGCCGGTAGCCGACGAGCGGTCGTGCTACATACCCGATGGGCCAGCGCTCTGCAACGCGAAACCAGACATCCAGATCCTCCCCGTGCTGCTCGCCCTCGGGAAAGCGGATGCCGAAATCCCGCAGGATGCGCATCGGTATGACCACTGAACAGGTGCAAAAGAAAACCCCGTGGGACCAGATCTCGAAAAACCGTTCAATCTGTTGGGGGCGAGCATCGGCTTTGATTCCCCATAGGCGTGGTACTTGCCGGAAACCATCGTCGCGAAAGTAATAGAAGTGCGTCGCATACAATCCGCATTGCGGAAAGCGGGCGATCAAATCCGCGATGGCAGGCAGATACTCCGGGGTCCAATAGTCGTCCGCATCCAGAAACGCGACATAGTCGCCGGTCGCCTCGCTGATGCCCCGGTTGCGCGCCGCCGAGACCCCGGCATTGGGCTGCTTGATGACGCGCACCCGCGGATCGCCCATGGCGGACACGCGCTGCGGCCCGTCGTCAGTCGAGCCATCGTCGACCACGATGACCTCGTGCACCGGGTATCCCGATTGCAGCACCGAGGCTACAGCCCGTTCAACATAGGGTTGCTTGTTGTAAAGCGAGATGACTACCGAGATCTTCGGAGTCCCCGCGTTCAAGATGCCCTCCCCGCCGTAATGAGCGACGTCGCAGGACGCGCAACGCGGACCACGCGATAGCCATGAGCCAGGGCGACGTGAAAGAGTAGGAGCTGCGTCACAAAACCACCACTCAAGAAGCTGTCGATCGAAAGGGGCGTTTCGGTGATGCAGCGCACGAGCACGACGATAAACAGCGCGACGGACAAGCCCCGCGAACCATGTCGGGCGCGAATGGCGTAGCGCAAAAGGGTGCCGAGATAGACGAGCAGGCCTATTAAGCCTATCGAGCCGGCCATGCTCAGAGACTGAAGGAACTGATTGTGGGCTGAGACTGCATGATTCAGCCCGACTTGCATTCGGTATGCGTCGTTCCACATCGTGAGGCCGTAGCCGAACAACGGATTGCGCATCCACTCGTGCACTGCTAGAGACCAGATGACATCCCGACCCGTGAGTGTCGCCGCCTCTTGTGCCTCCTGCGTTGCCAACACATCCTCCAACGAAGGTCCCATCGAGGGGAGCAGCAGCAGGGCGACCGCCATTAGAACACCCAACGTCAACAGCGAGAAGGCCGCCCGCCCCCACGCACGAGCGCGCAGCACGAGCAGCAAGGGAACCGCTATTGCCGCTGCAGCCCAAGTCGTCTTGGACTGCGCCATTACCAACACGGCAACGCCCATGACCATTCCCAGGCCCTGCAGCCAGCGGCGTTCGAAGGGCTGATGGATCGCGAGCAGCAAATACACCAAAGCCACAGGTCCCATGCTGTTGGCGTGGCTCTCCAGCCCCCAAAACCGTACCGTGACGCCCGGGATCAAGCTGTGGTAGTTCCGCTCTATCGTAAGTTCCGGCGCTACGACTGAGGCCACGCAGCTTCCAGCTAGAAAGATCAAAAATCCCACCTTCGCGAAACGGAGCGCCGTTTCGACATCCTGTGTCCGACTCGCGTACACCACCCCAAAAAGGAACAGTACGTAGTACTGCTCATGGCTGAATTGCGGTTGCGTGCCCAAAGCGCTATTCAGAACGGTATTGGTCAGGAAAAACAAGCCAAAAGCAGCAAGCAGACCGCCCCCGCCGGCGCCGCGATTCTCCCTGGACAATGCCGCTGCCAATATCCGGGCGACGCAAACCGTGAGCGTTGTGAGCACCGCAAGGCGTGTGAACCATTTGGCGGCGGGGTTGGGAGGCGCCAGCAGGTCAGGTGCGTAGAGGTCACGGCCGTAAATGACGCGGGCTGTGCAGCTGTAAAGCAGAATGAGCGCATAGAGCGCCGGAACCATCAAGCGGCGCCATCGTGTTTCTATCTCCATCGCCGTGCCTAGCGCGAACACTGCCGCCAGCGAGAACAGGATCGCGGCGCTTATGTAGATCACTAAGCTGATCATTTAGCGCCCGTCACCGCTTGCGAACCACCCAGGACGGATTCGCCGAAGGGCGCGAGGCTGCGGGGTAGCCGCGCCAGGAGCATTTCGAACAGAGTCCGCACTTCAGGGGAGAACCACGTTCTGAACAGACGCAGCGCGATCACCTGAACGACGAACCCGGTCGCCACATCCAGAGCCAATACGACCTGCCGCTGCTCGGTCATCTGCGCTGCCAGCCCGTCCACGAGCGCTATCGCGCCCGCCACTAATACGGTTACGGCCACCCCGGCGCGAAACGCAGCGGCAACATGGCGAACGTGCAGGTCGAGCGCAATGCAGGTCGCCGTCGTGATGACGATAAAGCGCAGTACGAAGATACCCAGCACGGCCCAGGCCACTGCCGCCAGGGAATGTTGTGCCGCCACGTAAGCAGCCACCGCGAGCGCAAAGGCGATGGGGAGCTGAAACTTGAACTCCTGGGTGGTTCGCCCCGATGTCCAAAGCATCGGCGTTCCCATTGCAGTCGCGAGAAAGAACGGCATGGCGAGCGCAAAGGGACGCAGCAAGGGCGCGCTTTCCCGCCACTCTTGTCCGTAAAGGGCCAGCATGATGGTTTCGGGCACGACGGACATACCGACAAAGACCGGTCCAGCGAGGAGTGCAGTCGCGGCGAGCACCTTGAGGAATCCCGTTCGCAGACGCGCTACGTCGTGTTGAACGCGTGAGCTGGCTGCAAAGAGCGGGGGTTGCACTGTGCCCACCACCGCGCTCGCAAGCTGCATGACGAGGTTGTAGGGCATCGCATACAGCCCCATCGCAGCGCTGGGAAACATGCGGCCCACCACGACGCGACTGAGATGCATCAGTACCCAGTTATTGATGTTGGTGGCGAACACGGTGAATCCATAGCTCCAAAGCGCGGAAGCATCGCGGTGCCAGATGACGAATCCCAGCACGTGCCGCTTGCACACGTAGAGCAGCGCGAGGCTGACCAGAGTCTGCGTGATGAATGCCATCACGAGAGCGTTTACGCCGTAGCCGCTGATGGCAAGCGGAATGCCGACAAGGCCGTAACCGACCGCATAGCTCGCGATGCCGGCCAGGTAAATCGACTTGAAATCGAGATCTCGATTCAGGAGGTTGGCTGAGGGGCCGGCAGCAGCCTGCAGCAGGCATACGATCGACATCGTCCGAATCAAGGGAGCGACCCGCGGCTCGTTGAAAAATCCGGCCGCGGGGTCGGCAAGCAGGAACACCGCTATCGCAACAGCCGCTCCGACGGACAATTGCCAGAAATTGACGAAGCGCACGTCTTCATCGGTGACAGTGCGCTTCTGGATCAGCCCGTACGCGAGGCTGATGGTAAAGAAGCTGCTCAACAGGATCACCACGGCAGCCATTGCAAACAGACCGTACTGCTCGGGCCCCAGCAGCCGGGCAAGGATGACCTGGATGCCGAACTGCAGAGTCAGCAGCACCGCCGAGCCGGATGCCACCCATAAAGCGGCGGAAATGCTGCGATGCGATAGGTCGGCGGCTTCCGACATCACTCAAGCAGCGGCACCGGCTTGCGGCGCAAGAAGGCAAGCCTGCCCGGCGGCTTGCGTCGCGGGATCACGCCCAGCATCGGCAACTGGAGCATCTCGGCGACATCCTGGGCCAAGCGGATGCGCCGGTCGAGGATCTCGAGCCCGAGTGCCGCCCCGACGCCGCCGAAAGTCCCCAGCAGAATGGCAGCGAGGGTGTTCAGCAGCAGGTTCGGAAATGACGGCTCGACCGGCTCGGACGCCAGCGTCAGCACTGAAACATTGGATTGGGTGAACCGGCTCTCGAGCCTGCTCTGCGTGAGGCGCTGCGAAACGCCCTCGTAGGCCTTCTGCGCGTTGTCCACGTCGCGCTGCAGCGTGGCGAGCTGGTCTCGCGCCTGCCTCATCTCGAGCAGTTTCTTTTTCTGCGCGGCGATGGCGGCGGCCAGCTCGGCTTCCTTGTCCTTGCCGACGGCGTTGGCCGTGCCAAATCCGCTCGTAATGATGCGCGTCTCGGCGTCCAGCCGCTGCTTGAGCGAAGCCAGCTCGGATTCCATGCGCTGGTACTGGGGATGGTTCTTGCCCAGGTTGCCGGCGACCTCCTGCAGCTTGGCTTCCTGGCGGGCAATGTCGGTCTTGAGGGTGTGGATGAGCGGGTTCTGCACCACCTCGGGCAGCGTGCTGGAGGCGCTGCCGGAGCGCTGCTTGCTTCTCGCCTCGGCACCCTGCCCCTGAATGACGGTGAGCTGCGCCGAAAGATCGTTGAGCTTGGTCACTTCGCTGTCGAGGCGCTCGTCGCTCGCGACGATGCCGTATGTCTTCTGGTGCTCGGACAAGCGCGCCTGCGCCTTCTCCAGGTTTTCGCGCAGCCCTTTGTCCTGCTCGCCGAACCAGCGCGCATACTGCCGCGCCGGGTCGGTCCTCAGCTCGATGCTGGCTTCGATATAGGCCTGCGCGAAGGCGTTGGCGACGGCCGCGGCGAAGGCCGGGTCGACCGCGCTGAACGAGATGTCGATGACGTTGCTCTCGCGCGAGGGCTTGACGCTCAGCTTTTTCTGCAATCCGTCCGCCAGCCAGGCCACGAGGCTGCCCTTGCCCAGGGTCCTCTCCAGCCACTGTTCCTTCCTGCCTGGCGCCTCATCGAGCTTGAGCAGCTTCACCACCGTCTGTGCCACGCGATCGCTGCCGATAATGTCGCGCTGCGTGGCCATGTAGCCGGGCATCACCATTGCGTGGAGCATGGTTCCAGTGACCGGATCCGGCGAATTCACGTCGACCACCACGGCGGCCGTTGCGGTGTATTTCTTGGGCAGCACCAGGCTCGCCGCCACGATCGCCGCTACGGTCGCGAACAGGATCAGCACGATGATCTTGAACCGTGCGCGCAGAACCGCCAGGAGCTGATGCAGGGTCATATTGTGTCCCCGGCTTCAGAACTCGTTGAGCACGGCGCCGACGATGCTGCACTTCGCCTGCGCCACGCTGTCGGAGATGCCCTGAACCCGCCACAGGCGGGAGGAATTTTTCTGCACCACGATCAGTGCGGCGCCGGCGCGCACGGCGATGGTCTGCGCGTCCGCGCTCTGGGCGACGGCCGGGCAGTCGAGCAGGATGAGATCCACATGCGCGGCGAGCTGGTGGAGCAGCTGCGCGAACATCGGCCGCGCCAGCAGATCCTGCGGGCTGGGCGGCGGCGCCCCGGCAGGCAGCACCGAGAGGTTCGGCAGCAGCGCGATGCGCTCGAGCGCCTCGAAGGCGACAGCGCGGCCGGACAGCACCGCCGAGAGGCCTGCGCGGTTGTCCAGGCCGAACAGGCGGTGCTGGCAGGGCTGGCGCAGGTCGGCGTCGATCAGCAGCGTGCGTGCGCCGAGCTGCGCGAACACCACGGCGAGATTGGCGGCGATGAAGCTGCGGCCCTCCTTGCGAGCCGCGCTCAAGATGGCGAGCGCCTTGCTCGCGGGCTCGCTGTCGAGCCAGCGCAGCATGAGCTGGCCGCGCACGGCGCGCAGCGCTTCCACCTGCGGGCTGAAGGGCTCGTAGGCGGCGACGACCTCCTCGCTCACCTTGCTCTCGCCGCGCCGCAGATAAGGGTGGTCGAACTGGCGCGCAAGCGCGAACTCGATGTCGGCCTGCGTGAGCAGGCC
>Ga0137418_10002807_pt1 | contig 15956 bp, 10 predicted proteins | sample CZODoug3_1_2_16f_FD_122242 | JGI IMG/M metagenome (GOLD analysis project Ga0137418, IMG submission 122242) | Vadose zone soil fungal communities from Angelo Coast Range Reserve, California, USA - CZODoug3_1_2_16fungal (Hybrid Assembly) | ecosystem: Environmental > Terrestrial > Soil > Vadose... | reverse complement strand
TGCGGGCAGACCCCGACGCTGCCAGGTTGCGACCGTGGCAGCCTCGAATGCTGCAACATCGACGTAAGCCGTTGTCGCATGGCGAAGAGTCTCGACCTTCTGATTGATCACTTCGAGACGTTCGCGACCGGCAAGGATGATCGCGCTTAGCTCGCGAGGCTTGTGACGGATAGGGAATGTCATGGGCGGCGACCACGCGGTGCAGGTCCAGAATCTGCTTGATTTCCTCCAGCGTGAAACCTAACTCCTGATTGCGCGAATGAATGTCACTCGATCGAGATCGCTCTTCTGGTAAGAACGATATCCCGAACTGTTCCGCGAGGGTTCGAGAAGCAGGCCTCGGTGCTCATAAAACCGAATTGTTTGGATATTGACGGCGGCCTGGTTTGCCAGTTCTCCGATACGCAGATTGTTAGGGTGAAGCCTATACCTGGGTATAACGCAAGCGCGGGCGATCTACGCTTACACAGAATTTCGTAGAGTCGATCAGGGTCCCAACTAAGATGCCAGGTTTGTGAGCATCAGCAGTAACGGCGACCAACCCACGCCGGTATGCAGTTTGGCCGTGTTTGAAACAGAAGAGTACGGGCAATTAAATAGGAAAAGCAGCGAAGATCAGGAAAGTGAGCCGATTCGGTTAGAGCATTTTTCCCTGATGGCAGATTTCGGGGCAGGTATAGCGCCGGCCTCGCCAACAAAGAACCAATTTCTAGCGGCGATCCGACACGGGCACCGATGACGATCAGGACGAGTCGCATCCAGTTTCACAGTGTCACCTCTGAACGCAAGCGCCGTGCAGACGCCTCGTGGGCTACCCACGTTCGAACGCCGTATTTGTAAAGCCTTTCGGTTGTTCTGCGACAGCTATTGGACGAATCGCCCGAAGCCGCGCCTGGGGAATCCGTATTCCGAGGTGAATCATTCTTCTGGAAAGTAGGGAGATTGCTTTGAACGCTCTCCACAAACATGGGCCGTCTTACGAAATTCAAAACCATTCCCTTTCTATGCCCCCTATTGCACGCTACGTGGCTATCATTTTCCGGACTCTTGCTTTGCGAGCGCAGACCACCAAGTCTGCGCTCAGGACGACTTGTCGAGGTGTAATGCACAGAATTCAAAGCAGTTTCAGCACGCCAGGGTTGCCTGCCAGCCCAAGATGGCGGAGTTTGGCGGCGATGTAGAGCTTGAGAGAATGCCTTTTAAGTGATTGAAAAAATGGTGGCCAGGGACGGACTTGAACCGCCGACGCCAGCCTTTTCAGGGCTGCGCTCTACCACCTGAGCTACCTGGCCACTTGCGCTGCGGGAACAGCTGCGGGTGCGGTGGTGCGATCTCAAAAGTATAACAGTCGGTGCGCGAACGTGACCAGCATTGGCCTGAAACCGGCGATGATTCCTCTCTGACTCAATGGCCTCGGGGCTGACTAATAGATCTCGTGGTTGGGTTGGGTGCTGTGAACTTCGCCAGCGATCACCGAAAGGGAATAGCTAGTGCCAGTTTGCGGTTTCCAGTTCTTGAGGTCGAATTCCGATCCTGCGCCGCCGTGGTACACGGAGACGTCGCGAAACGTGAGGGGTCTGCCTTCAGCGCAGGTGTGCGGCGGTTCCCGAACCGAAAGAAAATAGGCACCACCGCCCGAACCAATCACGCGGGAGCGTCCTTCCGCTGCGATGAGCACCGCGCTCTTTTCATCAATAGCGATCTCGCGCGGGCTGGCGGACCAACCGTCCTGCACAATGCGAGCCAGGAAAACCAGGGTGCGTCCCATGCGGTCGCGTTTGGCGAAATGAGAGTCGGTCAAGGTGTTGCGTAGCAGCGGAATCTGGAGGAAGTCGCGGCGCACGGTCACGCGATTGAAGTAAGGATTTGCCAGCGCCTGGCTGGAGGTGAGGCCGTCGTCGTCGGGCGCATCGCCCTGGGCGGAATAAACAAATTCACCGAGCACAGCCAGACCGGCGCTGGTTCCTCCAATTGGCTTACCGGCTGCGATGTGGGCATTGAGGGCATCCTGGACGGGAGAGTGTTGCCACCAGTTCATGTAGCGAGCCTGGTCGCCGCCAGCTATGAAGATGGCTTCGGCGTGATGAATAATTTCCGACACGTGCGCGTCGGTGGCAGCGTCGTGGCTCGGAATGATGAGCGTGGCTACGGAATTGGCGTGGCAGAGCTTGTTGACGTAGTCGTTGTAGTCGTCGTCACCAGCGGCCCGCAGGACAAGAAAGTCTCCGCCGGGCGCTCTTCCGCAGAGCCATTGAAAGGCTTCGTCGAGATCGGAACCGCCGCCCATCAAGGCATAACCGGGCACAGTTTTGGCCGTTGCGTCGTCAGGACTACCGATGCGGATGTATTTGTACGCCGCAGTCTGAGCGAAGCTGGACGCAACCGAGAACAGCAGCAGACCAATGGTCCAGCAATTCCGCACCAACCGTTTCTCCAACAACGGTCTCCTCATTTACCATCCAAAAAGCGAATCTAAGTTTACATGCAGAGCGACTCGCGAGCTGGAGGCCTTGACTTTCTCCTCTCGGCGACGCACGCTAACGGGGTAGGTTTTAAAACTCCCGGAGGAAATTTGGATATGCGTACATTGGTTTGCAAACTGTGTTTAGGTCTGCTGCTTGCGATGCCGCTGGCAGCGTTTTCGCAGGACGCGAAGGATGACATCAAGAAAGCTGGAACGGAAACGAAGGACGCTGCCAAGGACACCGGTAGGGCGACAAAGAAGGCCGCTAAGAAAACCGGACACGCAGTAAAGAAGACGAGCAAGAAAGCAACCCACAAGGTCGCGAAGGCCACTCGCAAGGGTGCCGAAAAGGTCGAGGACAAGACCGCTCCGCCGCAATAGCCCCTCAGCGGCTTTGAGGGAAACGCAGGTTCCGCGCGCCTTGCGCCGCTGCGTTTCCCGGCACCTTGCAAGACAACCCCCAAAAATTGGAGAACTTCATGCTGACAAGCGTTGCAGGTTGGCGGCCCGTTCGCGCGGGCTTCGTCGCTTGCGTTCTGGCGTTTCCGTGTGTGGCGCAAACTGGGCCCGAACCCACAAAGCTGGATAGCGGCCAAATGACGGCGATCCGGGGCTACATTTCGTCAGCCTGGGACACCCTGACGCGGTCGATGACCGACTGCAAAACCGTGGTCGATCCGAAGCTTCCGGTAGCCTCGGTCTTGTATTTGCCCGCCGAATTCAGCGCGCCGCCTGCGGTCCAGAAGCTACAGCAGGATTGCAAAGTGCAGGTCAAGAATCTGCCGATGGTGATTCACGGTCCCGGCGAAGTCGATACCAACACCGTTGCCCCGCATGGCCTGCTCTACCTCGAGCATCCTTACGTGGTGCCCGGCGGACGCTTCAACGAAATGTACGGCTGGGACAGCTACTTCATCGTGCGTGGGTTGGTGGAAAACGGACGGATTGACCTGGCACGCGGGATGGTGGAAAACTTCTTTTTTGAGATTGAGCGTTATGGCACGTTTCTGAATGCGAACAGGACTTATTATTTGACGCGGTCGCAGCCACCGTTTCTGACAGCCATGATCATGGCGGTCTACGATGCGCAAAAAACCGCAGGTAAGGCCGACAACGCGTGGCTGGCGAAGGCCTACCAGTACGCCAGCAAAGACTATGGCATGTGGATGCGAGAGCCTCACAAGGCGGGACAGACGGGTCTTTCGCGCTATTACGACTTCGGCGATGGACCCGCTCCTGAGAGCATCCAGGATGAAAGTGGGGAGCATCGCCAGGCTATGGCGTATTTGGCTTCGCATCCGGAGTTTGCCGCGAAGTACGTAGCGGAGCGCAAGGACGGCGAAGCGGGAGGGCCGCACGACCCCGGCTACACGATCGAAGTGTGCGATGCCGCGACGACCATGGCGCACCCCGCGTGCGAGCCGAAGACGACCGTGCATTTCACCAGCGAGTTCTACAAAGGCGACCGCGCCATGCGCGAGTCAGGCTTCGATGTTTCCTTTCGCTTCGGGCCCTACGGCTCCGGGACACATCATTACGCTCCCGTGTGCCTGAATAGTCTGCTTTACAAAACTGAGAAAGACCTCGAGACGATGGCACGACTGCTGGGCCATACCCGCGCAGCGCAGGAGTGGCGAGAAAAAGCAAACACGCGCGCGGAAATCATGCACAAGCTGTTTTGGGATGCGGAACGGGGTCAGTTTCTCGACTACGACTTCCTCAATGGCAGGCGGTCGGATTACGAGTACGTGACGACCTTCTATCCGCTGTGGACAGGCTGGGCGACCGCGGAAGAAGCACGGGCCGTCGACCAGCACTTGAATGTGTTTGAACTTCCAGGTGGCGTGGCCATGAGTCGTCACGACGTTCACACGCAGTGGGATTATCCCAATGGCTGGGCTCCGATGCAGTTGATCGCCGTCGAGGGTTTGCGGAACTACAGGTTCAGCGCCGATGCCGACCGCGTTTCGCGCAAGTTCCTCTCCACCGTCATGGAAAACTTCCAGCGCGATGGCACGATCCGCGAGAAATACAACATGGTCACACGCACCACGGACTCGCAAGTGACGGCGGGATATCACATGAATGTGATTGGCTTTGGCTGGACGAACGGAGTGTTTCTGGTGCTGGCGGACGCACTGCCGAAGCCGTGACCGCAACTCAGTCCCCGTCCAAATTCGCGAGCTTCTCGAAGTTCTTGCGGCCTAGGCATCCCCAGGCTCCCCATCGAAATGGTTCGGCCGTGCCGATAACTGGAAGCGGGATGATTGCCCGAATGAAGAAGCTCTCGTCCCCAATTGCACAATAATCTTCACCGAGAAAACTCTTGCGAAGTGGCCTCCGGACGACCGGAAGCATTCACTCTTGTCGTGGGGTACTGGTTTGGGAACCCTCCCATTCTGGGATGCATCGGCGGCACGGATGGCCCTGTTTAGCTTGTTCTCAGTGGATTACCGAACCAATTGGGACTATTCATCAACTATGGGCCACGCAAACGGGGAAATTTGTCTGCCAGGAATGGATTGATCTTCTCTTTAGATCATTGGACCAGACTATTGGACCGATAAACCGGACCGTGAGACCGCTTGAGGGGTCATGCGCGCACTGATCGCGGGCGGATTTTGCCCGAAGCTTAGCGGGAATCTAAGGGCTGACTCGCCCGGAACACAGCAATACGTTTCATGCCGATGCAATTGGTTGTCTTCACACTCGAGCAGCAGCGTTACGCCCTTCCTTTGGCAAGGGTCCAGCGAGTTGTGCGGATGATTGAGGTCACTCCATTGCCTGAGGCTCCGGAGATCGTGCTCGGCGTGATTGACCTGCAGGGGAACATCGTTCCCGTCATGAGTATGCGAAAACGGTTCGGCTTATCCGAACCAGAAGCCAGCCTGAGTGACCAGCTGATCGTGGCGGACACGGGTACACGGAGTATTGCTCTTCTGGTGAGTTCAGTCAGCGGGGTTACTGAGCGGACAAACGAAGAGGTCACGGCGACGGAGGAGATCGTGCCAGGCGTGCAACACGTGGAAGGGATCAGCAGGTTGGACGATGGAATTTTATTCATCTGCAACCTCGATCGCTTTCTCTCGACGAAGGAAGAAAGGGAACTGAATGGCCTTTTGGCACAGAGCGCGGGAAGAACATGACCGCGAAAATCCCAGAGGCATTGCTTTCCAAACTCAGCGATTTTGTCGCGTGCCATCTCGGCTTGCACTTTCCACGAGAGCGCTGGGTCGACCTTCAGCGCGCGGTGGGCGGCGCTGCTGAGGAATCCGGATGCCGGCACGATCTTGACCGCTATACAAAGACTTTACTGTCGCCAGCTTTGCCCCACAGCCAGCTGCAGGTGCTGGCGAGCTACTTAACGGTTGGCGAGACGTATTTTTTTCGGGAAAAGCGCAGCCTCGACATATTAGAACAGCACATCGTACCGGAGCTGATTGCGGCACACGCGAGCCCGGGTAGGCCGATCCGAATCTGGAGTGCGGGTTGTGCCACGGGAGAAGAGCCGTATTCGCTAGCGATCGTACTCAACAAATTGCTTGTGGGCTCGAAACACCGGAGTGTCGAAATTCTGGCGACCGACCTGAATATAAAATCGCTGCAAAAAGCGTCGGCCGGAATTTATGGCGATTGGTCTTTCCGCGCCACCCCGCGCTGGGTTCGACAAGCATATTTCACGGAGGGCGAAGACGGCCGCCGGACTATCGTCCCCGCCATCCAGCGAATGGTGCGCTTCGAGCCTCTCAATCTGATGGAGGATGCCTATCCTCCGCTTGCGGGCTCGGCAAACGGCTTCGACGTGATCTTCTGCCGAAACGTGCTGATGTATTTCACCGCGGAGGGGATGAGGAAGGTCATCCGGCAGCTCTACCAGTCTTTGGCGGCGGACGGATGGTTGATCGTGAGTCCGACCGAAACCTCCCACGAACTGTTCTCGGAGTTCGCAACAGTGAGTTTTGGGGACGCCACGTTTTACCGGAAGTCAGTTGTGGAGATACCCACAAAGCGCGTTGTACCCGCGTTCGACGAAAGTAAGTCAGTCGTTCCTGAGTCAGTTGTTCCTATGTCAGTTGTTCCGATGAGTGAGCGGATTGCGCGAACACCGGACCCCAGGCGAATCCTATCTGACGAGATCGGACTGAAAGCCACGGACCACGGAGCTTGTCCGGAGAACGCAAATCCGTCAGCGATCCTCTACCGGCAGGCATTGGCTCTCTACGAACAGGCACGCTATGAGGAAATGAAACAGGTGATCGTCGCCGTTCCCGCGGAGGACAATCACCTCGCATTGGCCATGCTGCTGTTGGCGCGAGGTTACGCCAACGGCGGAAAATTGGATGAGGCGCTTGGGTGGTGTGACAAGGCTGTTGCGGCCGACAAGATTTCCGCTTCCGCCCACTATCTGCGGGCCACCATTCTGGAGGAACAAGGGTCGTTGCCAGAAGCGGTTCGTGCCTTCAAACAAGCCCTATATGTGGATCCCCAGTTTGTTCTGGGCCATTTCTCTCTGGGCAATTTGGCACTCAAGCAAGGTCGCCGCCAGGAATCCGAAAAGCACTTCGAGAATGTACTGCTTCTGTTGGCGCGTTGTGAGGCGGAAGACACCGTGCCGGAATCTGAGGGCCTCTCTGCCGGTTTGCTAAGAGAAATGATCCTTCGTCCAACGATTCAGGCAGCGCCGGCTACCCAGACCGATCGGCCACCGATTCGCGTTCGACAACGGCTTGGAGATGTCGAATTGAGCGGAAAGTAGTCCATGCATATAAAGGATACAAAACCGGAATCCCTGACAGCCATGGCTTGCAATGCAGGAGGCAAAGACGATCTGGTCTGGGCCAACCTCCACCGGCGGCTGGAGGAATCTCATTCCGCCTTGCAGCGAAGACTCAATCCCAGCCTGGAAGAGAAACAGAATGTCCTCCGCGCACGTGCCCGCGTGCTGGCGGCGGGGTGCAAGAGAAAAGCTGAGTCTCCAGACTCGGTCTTGGAGGTTGTGGAATTTGTCCTGGGACCCGAGTACTACGGCATTGAATCGAGACGGATCCGCGAAATCCATGCGCTCAGCGACTTCACTCCGCTGCCCTGTACGCCGGGTTTTGTCCTGGGACTGGTGAATGTGCGGGGACGAATTCTTTCCATCATCAATATCAAGAGGCTTTTTGATCTTCCGGAACAGGGTCTGACCGATCTGAACAAGGTCATTGTGGTGCACGCAGGGCCCATGGAACTCGGAATTCTGGCCGACGCCATTCTCGGACTTCGGTCGATTTCAGCGAAAGAGATGCACCCGGGCCTTCCGACGCTGACCGGCGTCCGCGCGGAATATCTGAAGGGGATTACGAAGGAGTCTCTCGTGGTTCTCGACGTGGAGAAGATTCTCTCGGACGAGAAGATTCTTGTGAACGAACTTGTAAGCAGCGCGACTTGAACGTCATGGTTGCGAGAGGAGAAGTGACATGAGGTGGTCGATTGGCACAAAGATTGGCAGCGCTTTCGGACTCGCCCTGGTTTCGATGGTCGTTGTCGGTGCAGTCTCTTACGACAGCACGACGAAGCTCATCGAATCCGCCGAGTGGGTCCGGCACACGCACGAAGTGCTCAACGGGCTCGATGAGGTACTCTCGGCGTTCAAAGACGCGGAAACCGGCCAGCGCGGTTACATCATTACCGGCGAAGCGCGCTACCTGGAGCCCTACGAGGGAGCGCGTGAGGTTGTCGATCAGAAGCTGAAACGCCTTCGCGAGCTGACCTCCGACAATCCCAATCAGCAGCAGCGCCTCACTGCCTTGGAACCTTTGGTTTCCAGCAAATTCACTGAGCTGCAAGAAACCATTGATATCCGCAAGCAAGAAGGGTTCGGGCCAGCCGAGAAGGTCGTTGCCACGGACAGGGGCAAGAATGCAATGGATTCCATCCGCAAGGTGGTCGGAGCGATGGTCGAAGAAGAAACCACACTACTGGGCAAGCGATCCATGGAGGAAAGAGATCGCGCTCATAGGACGAATCTAACCATAATACTGGGGGCCGTGGGCTCGCTAATTCTGCTGGGCGTGGTTGGCGTCGCTCTCACGCGAAATATTGCCATTCCACTAGGCCAGCTTTCCACCGTAGCGCAGAAGATCGCTTCCGGGGATTTGTCGGTTGCCTTTGTTTCCAAATCCCGGCGTGACGAACTGGGCGTCTTGGCCGCGACCTTTACGGAGATGACGAATTCCCTCGGACAAATGGCTCGAGTGGCCGAACAGATCTCGGACGGCGATTTGACGGTCGAGGTGAAACCGAGGTCGGAGAAGGACGTTCTGGGGAAGGCCTTTTCTGTAATGGTGGAAAAGCTCCGGCGGGTCACGGGAGAAATGCAGGAGTCCATTGGCATTCTCTCTTCCTCCGCCCAACAGATTGTTGCTACCACCACGCAGGTAGCTTCCGCCGCCACAGAGACCGCCACTGCAGTCACAGAGACCACGACTACGGTCGAAGAGGTGAAACAAACGGCGCAGCTCGCTACCCAGAAGGCGAAGTTTGTGTCGGAGAGCGCGCAGAGAGCTACGCAGGTTTCCGAGAACGGGAGGAAATCAGCTACGGACTCGATCGAGGCCATGAAGAAAATCCGGGAACAAATGGAATCCATCGCCGAAAGCATCGTCCGCTTGAGCGAACAAAGCCAGAGCATCGGGGAAATCATGCTCTCGGTCAACGACCTCGCAGAACAGTCGAACTTGCTGGCGGTCAATGCCTCCATTGAGGCGGCTAAGGCGGGAGACCAGGGCAAGGGTTTCGCAGTCGTTGCGCAAGAAGTGCGAAATCTGGCGGAACAATCCAAACAAGCAACCATTCAAGTGCGAAGCATTCTAGCCGACATCCAGAAGGCTACGAACGCCGCCGTGATGGTGGCGGAGCAAGGCAGCAAAGCCGTGGAGGCTGGGATGAAACAGTCGATCCGGGCCGGGGAATCTGTTCAGCAACTCGGCGAGAGTATCGCAGAAGCGGCCCAAGCCGCGACCCAGATTGCCGCCTCGAGCCAGCAACAAATGGCAGGAATGGACCAGGTGGTACAGGCGATGGAGAGCATCAAGATGGCGAGCACGCAAAACGTGGCGAGCACCAAGCAAACGGAAACGGCGGCGAAAAACATTGCAGAGCTGGGACGAAAACTAACGGAACTCGTGGCCCTGTACAAAGTTCAAGAGCGGAGCATGGCTGCCCGAGCCTAGAACTGAGATGGCACATACGGACAAAGAGCTTCTCCAAAAACTTCTGGCGACCTTTAAGGTCGAGGCGGAGGAGCACGTCAGCGCCATTTCCGCAGGCTTGGTCGAATTGGAGACTGCGTCCTCATCCGAAAAGCAAATGGAGACGATCGAGACCGTGTTCCGAGAAGCGCACAACCTGAAGGGCGCGGCTCGTGTGGTCAACTCAGAGAAGATCGAGGCGCTCTGCCAATTCCTGGAAAGTCTGTTTGCTCGACTGAAGAGCCGGGAGATGGGGCTTTCGCCGGAGATCTTCGATCAGCTCCATCAAACCGTGGACGCCTTGGGCGCGCAGCTTTCGCCGGGAAATAGTGAAACCGCAGCCGCCAATGAACTCGATTTGCGCCCGCCCGAAACTCGCGAGCCCGCAGAGGCGCCCGCTGAAAGACCACGTACCAGAGACGAAAAGCGGGGACTCTCGGAAACGGTGAGAGTGCCAGCCTCCAAACTCGACTCCCTTCTCCGCCAAGCGGAAGAATTGGTTCCGGCGAAGGCCACTGCAGTCCAGCGGGTGGCGGAGCTTTGTGAAATCCGTCAGGCGCTACTTTTGTGGGAGTCAGAGTGGAGGAAGGTACGGGCGCAAGCGCATGCACTGCCGTTATTGAACGGGGAGCATGTCTCACAGGGACACGACCCGTCGTCAAACGGTCATGCGGCTACGCGGTCGCGGATCACGAAGATCTCCTCCTTTCTCTCCCGGAATGAGAACCACTTGGGTTCGATCAGCCAGCGGGTATCGACTCTCGTAAAGCATCTCGAATACGACCACCGTGCGCTTGATCGCAGAGTGGACGACCTCGTGGAAGAAATGAAACGAGTATCGATGCTTCCATTTTCTGCGCTGCTCGAGTCTTTTCCCAAGCTCGTGCGGGATCTCAGTCGCGACTGCAGCAAGGATACGGACTTGATCATTGAGGGCGGCGAAATCGAAACCGACCGGCGCATCCTGGAGGAAATGAAAGATCCGATCATTCATCTGATCCGCAACTGCATCGATCACGGGATCGAAAGTCCGAAGCAGCGGCATGAAACGGGGAAACCCGCCCGCGCGACGATTCGTATCGCCATCTCTCCCAAGAGTGCGGACAAAGTCGAAATCGTCGTTTCGGACGATGGCGCCGGCGTCGATATTCAGAAGGTGCGTGCTGCCGCGATCAGGCTTGCTCTCATATCTCGAGAGGATGCCGCGAAAATGGATCAACAGCAAACAGCCTCTCTCATCTTCAAGTCGGGGATCTCCACCAGTCCGATGATTACTGAGGTTTCAGGCCGTGGGCTGGGGCTGGCCATTGTTCGGGAAAAGGCGGAAAGAGTGGGTGGGACAGTGTCGCTCGAAACCAAACCAGGAAGGGGGACGACGTTTCGACTCATGTTGCCCCTTACGCTCGCCAGATTTCGAGGGATCTTCGTTCGGGTGGGTGAGAGTTTGTTCGTCCTTCCCACTCGCCATGTGCAAAGAGTCATCCGGCTAAGCCGCGACGAAGTTAAGAGCGCGGAAAACCGCGAAACGATTCAGATCGATGGACGGGCGGTTTCAGCAGTCCGCCTAGCCGATGTCCTAGAAATTGCTCAGCGAAATAGAGACGACGCTGATCCGAAACGCAAGGTGCCCGTGCTGGTGGTTGGCTGGGCTGGCGAGCAAATTGGATTCCTGGTTGACGAGATTCTTGACGAACAGGAGGTCTTGGTGAAGAGCTTAGGGAAGCAGCTGCCGCGCGTGCGTAACGTTGCCGGCGCTACCGTCGTCGGAACCGGCAAAGTGTTACCCGTGCTCGAGGTTGCGGACCTCATGCAATCCGCAGTCAGAATGACGCCGGTGAATTCGGCGCGCGAGACGGTGGAGAGAGCTAAGTCCATCCTGGTGGCCGAGGACTCGATCACCGCACGAACCCTGTTGAAGAACATCTTGGAGTTTGCGGGATACAAGGTGAAGGCCGTAATCGACGGCACGGAAGCATTGACCGCGCTTGCGACCGGGGGCTTCGATTTAGTGGTCTCCGACGTCGAGATGCCGAGGATGGGCGGATTCGATCTTACGACCAGGATCCGAGCCGATGCGAGATTTTCCGAGTTGCCGGTGGTGCTCGTAACTGCGCTGGACTCCCGCGAAGACCGGGAGCGCGGGGTCGATGCCGGAGCCAATGCGTACATCGTGAAGAGCGGTTTTGATCAAGGCAACCTGCTGGAAGTTATAGGCAGGTTGATTTAAACAGTGATCAGGAGCTAGGAATGATTCGAGTTCTGGTGGTCGAGGATTCAGCCACGGTGCGGGAATTTTTGCTTGATATTCTCCGTTCCGATCCGGAAATCGCGGTGGTGGGCACGGCCGAGACCGGAGAAGAGGCACTCGAAGCCGTGGAACGTACCAGGCCGGACGTCATTACCATGGATGTCCACATGCCCAAGATGAACGGCTTCGATGCTACCCGGCGCATCATGGAGAGCCATCCCACGCCGATCGTGATCGTGAGCGCGGCGGACATGGCCGACGCAGCCAAGGCCTTCTGGGCTATCGAGGCTGGCGCCCTGGCGGTGCTGCAAAGGCCTTATGGAAAGGGTCATCCGGCGCACGACAAGACGGTTGCTGAATTGGTGCAGACCGTCAAGGTGATGTCGGAAGTGAAGGTGATTCGACGCTGGCCGCGGTTGAGACCGGTGGAGGTGCAGCCGAATGTTTTGCCTTCCACAGAATTCCGGCTCCCCCCTTCACAAACGCAAATTAAGGTCGTGGCCGCGGGAGCTTCCACCGGCGGTCCCCCTGTGCTGCAGGGAATTCTTGCCGCGCTGCCCCGAGATTTCCCCGTTCCCGTTCTGCTCGTGCAACATATCGCGCCCGGGTTCACCCAAGGCTTTGCCGATTGGCTGGCACAATCCTCGAGCCTTCCGGTGCAAGTAGCTGTCCACGGACAACCGGCTCTGCCGGGGCACGTGTATGTAGCCCCGGACGGTTTTCACCTGGCAATTACGGCGCAGGGCCGAATCCGTCTCAACCCGGATGAACCCGAGAACGGCTTGCGCCCGTCTGTCTCACATTTGTTCCGCTCGGTCGCGCATGCATATGGCCCAAGGGCGATTGGTGTATTGCTCACCGGAATGGGCAAGGATGGAGCGCTGGAATTGAAGCTGATGAAAGAACAGGGCGCGGTGACCATTGCCCAGGACCGCGACACTTCCGTCGTGCACGGGATGCCGGGTGAAGCAATCAAACTAGGAGGAGCGACTTACGTTCTACCTCCCGAGAAGATTCGTATTGCTTTAACAAGTCTGGTAAGTCGAAACGGCTACGGGGGAGAGGCGGAAATCTCGGGCGCGGCGAACACAACAGAAATAGGCAAAATGCTGTTGCGCTGCGATCTCTCGGGAAAGTAATGGGGAAATCAGGAAGGCCATGAGCGAGTCCAGAGAAAATCACTCCGACGCAGCGATACTCATTGCAGAGGATAGCCCTACCCAAGCCGAGAAGCTGAGTCATTATCTGAGGGTGCGCGGACACGGCGTAACCGTTGCGAGAAACGGGAAGCAAGCATTGGCGGCGGCGCTCGAAAATAAGCCCGCCATGATCATTACGGACGTGGTCATGCCCGAGATGGATGGATATAGCTTGTGCAAGCAGATTAAGGCCTCTCCTTCTCTCAAGGATGTTCCGGTGGTCTTGGTGACCTCTCTTTCCCGGCCGCAGGACATTGTCAAGGGCTTGGAGTGCGGCGCCGACAGCTTTATCCGCAAGCCCTACGACGAAAAGTATCTGCTTTCTCGAGTTGACTACATCCTGACGAACCGCGAGTTGCGCAGGACTGAGCGATTGCACGTGGGGGTGCAGCTACAGTTTGGCGGTCAATCGTACTTCATCACGGCGGAGAAACAACAGATTCTCGATTTGTTGATTTCAACCTACGAAAGCGCTGTTCAAATCAACGATGAACTCGAACTCAAACAGCAGGAGCTCCAGCAGGCGAATGAGGCTCTGGAAGCGAGAGTCGCAAGCCGCACCGCCGATCTCGCCCGGGCCAACCAGCAATTAAAGACTGAGCTGGAAGAGCGCAAACGGGCTGAAGAAGAGGTTCAACGGTTGAACGACGATTTGGAACGTCGTGTGGCCGACCGCACCGCGCAGCTCGCGGCCACGAATGAAGAGCTGGCGGCCTTTTCGTACTCAGTTTCGCATGACCTTCGAGCACCTTTGCGGCATATCAGTGGCTTTGCGCACACATTGATGGAGGATTTCAGCCAGCAGCTGGATCTCGAGGCGCAGCGCCAGTTGAAGCGCATTCAAGAGGGTACGAGGAGAATGGCTCGTATGATCGATGACCTGCTCAACCTGTCCCGCTTGGATCGTCACGAAATGGTTCTGAGGATGACACCGCTCGGCTCGTTAGTGGAAAATGTCCTCCGGGATATCAAGTCTGAATCCGCTGGACGGGACATCGAATGGCGTATCGGCGCGCTCCCCTCTTTCGATTGCGACCCAGGATTGATGCAACAGGTATTCGTGAACCTTCTCTCCAACGCCGTGAAATATACTCGCCGTTTGCAGCGATCCGTGATCGAGATTGGCCAGATGACCGTCAGTGATGAAGTCGTAATCTACGTTCGCGACAACGGTGCCGGTTTCGACTCGAAGTACGCCAGCAGGCTCTTCGGAGCTTTTCAGCGTCTTCATAGCGCCGATGAATTTGAAGGTACAGGGGTGGGACTTGCTACGGTGCAGCGCATCATCCGAAAACACGGCGGCCGTATCTGGGCCGAGGCGGAAGCGGGTAAGGGAGCGACGTTTTGCTTCACGCTCGCCGTATCGAGCGGGGCAATCCAAAACAACGACAATGACGGTCACCTGCGAGGCCAAGCTGCTTCCGCCGATAACTCGCCGACAAAGTAAGGCTCTGATTTTCGCTGGTTATTCGTCGGCGAAATCGGAATGCGACGGCCGCAAGGCGCAAAAATCGTCTGAATCCAAGCCAGATGTCCACAGGACGTTTAAGAGAAGTAGCAACCAAATTACCATTGTTTCCGGAACGTCGTTTCGAAGGAGAAGCCTCCGTTCTGATCGCGGATCGCATCGAAGGAAGTCTTCCGGTTCGCCTGGTATTCGAACTTGATCGCCTCACGTTGCGTCGACGTAACATCGGACGCAAACGTTATAAATATCTTGCTCGTAACCCTCTGTTGAATCGCAATTCGCGCTCCCGGGCTCTGCTGGCTGCTTCCCAGCACGGGGTCGATGGATAGCTGCGAAATACCTGCCAGCTTTTCAACGCGATTGGTAATCTGGCTGCTTGCCTGTGAGGCGAGCAAAGATTGGGCCCCCAAAGTACCAGGAGGCGTCGGATTCGCGGCTGCCGCTTCCGAGGTTTTTCCAAAGGCAATCAAATTGATGATGTCCGCAGGCGGCAAGGACGGGTCCGACGCATAGTTTGTATGCAGATGATCGGCAGGCCCCCAGAAATGCATCTGAATATCGTATTGACTGATGGTTGTGTTCATCGCCATGTCGACTACTGGCTGAGTGCGCGAACGATTACTGAAGTCGATGGTTCCGCCCTGCAGCTGATAACGATTTCCCGAGAAAATCAGATCTCCGCCCGTAAGATTCAGACGTCCCAGAATCACTGGCTGAGTTGCGGTTCCCCGCACATGCAAATTGGCCGAGCCCGCCACGCTCAACGTCCTACTTGTCAGATTCAGCCCGCCCGGAGTCTGTACCGCGATCTCGAGCCGCAAGTTCTGCCCGAAACCCTGCGTAGGTGGAGGCGGCACATCGCCGCTAAATTGCTGCATCAGATCGGATACGTCGAAGTCCGAAGTGAACGAAACCTGTTCCACTCCCAGTTGTCCCGTCAGTAGTGCGTCCTCATAGGTTCCAGTAAGGGTCAGGTTGGAGTTCAGCGTCGTCCGCAGATTTTGATCGTAGAGCACGCGCACTCCCTGCGCTGCCATCGCTAAATCAAACTGCAGTTTCGGGCGGTACACCACACCTCCGCTCGCAGTGACGTTACCGCCTCCCATGTTTCCCTGGAACTGGGTAACGTTCAGGCGGTTCCGGGTAAGCGTTAGCACGCCGTTGCCGTTCCGCAAACCAAGCGGAGCGCCCGTTGTGGCGAAGCTCGCATTCACAATCTTGATTTGTCCCTGAAGGTTCGGATCGGAACGTTGACCGGTCGAGTCGATATCGAACCGAAGTTCTCCACCGCTCGTGATGTCACTGTTGGCAAGCTCGGCGAGGCGAAGATCTATCACGCCGCGCA
>Ga0137418_10002806_pt1 | contig 15957 bp, 10 predicted proteins | sample CZODoug3_1_2_16f_FD_122242 | JGI IMG/M metagenome (GOLD analysis project Ga0137418, IMG submission 122242) | Vadose zone soil fungal communities from Angelo Coast Range Reserve, California, USA - CZODoug3_1_2_16fungal (Hybrid Assembly) | ecosystem: Environmental > Terrestrial > Soil > Vadose... | reverse complement strand
GCGCTTGACAGGATCGGTGGGGGCGGGTTCGTTCACCGGGGCCGTAATCGGTTCGGGGACTCCGCGGATCAGGTACTTTACGGGAAAAATGATTTCTGTCGGTGGCAGCCGGTGGCGAAGCGCGGGTAGCGATCGCAGATAGACGACAACGCAGGCGAGGTCTTCATCCGTCATCTCCCGGTAGCGCGGGTAAGGCATGATGGGGAAAAGCGCGCGGCCGTCGTGGCCAACGCCTTCGCGGATGGCGCGCGCCAATTGATCGTCGGTCCAGCGGCCGGCGCCGGTTTCCGGATCAGGCGTGAGGTTGGCAGCGACGATGCGGCCGGGGAGATTGGCGTAGGGCAAGATTTCTCCCGCACACTCCATGCCCTCGACGGAGGGCGTACCCGGCGCGGTCCAGTTATGCGGGCTGTGGCAATAGGAGCAGCCGCTCAGTGCGGTTGCGATGTAATGGCCGCGTTCGAGACGTTGGGGAGTGCGCTTGAAAGTACGATTGCGGAGAGCTCTTGCCTTTGGACCGAGAAAGGGACGCCAGCCGATCGTCAGCGTAATCGCCGTCGCCAACAGAATGATCAACGAGATCAAGGCCAAGCCGAGCCACTTCCGAACACGAGCCATGTCGAGCTGCCTCGCAGACTATCACTCAGAATAACAGGCACCAATCTGGGGCTCGTCCTCGCCCGCTCCCAAAACAAATTACACTGATAGGCATCATGTCTTCCGATTCGCACAATTCTCTTGCACAAGCGTCTTCCGCTTATTTGCGATCTGCAATGCACCAACCCATTCGCTGGCAGGAGTGGGGTGAGGCAGCCTTTGCCGCGGCACAGCGCGAGAACAAGCCGATGCTGCTCGATATCGGCGCGGTGTGGTGCCACTGGTGCCACGTGATGGATCGCGAGTCGTATGACGACCCGGAAGTCGCGCAGATCGTGAACGAAAATTTCATTGCGGTGAAGGTGGACCGCGACGAGCGGCCGGACATCGACAGCCGTTACCAGGCAGCCGTCAGCGCCATCAGCGGACAGGGCGGGTGGCCGCTGACTGCCTTCCTCACACCTGAGGGAAAGCCGTTCTACGGCGGCACCTATTTTCCGCCGCAGGATCAGTGGGGGCGACCCAGTTTCAAGCGCGTGTTGACATCCATCGCAAACGCCTACCACGAGAAGCATGCCGATGTTACGGAACAGGCGCAGATGGTCGAGCAGACCATCTCACATGCGGAGTCGTTCACGGGGCGCAGTGGGCGGTTTTCGCCGCACGTGATTGAGGCCATCGTGAAGTCGGCGCTGGGAATGTTTGACACTAGGAACGGTGGATTCGGTCAGGCGCCAAAGTTTCCCCATCCCGGGGTTCTTGATCTTTTGATGGAACACTACCAACGTACCGGTGACGAGCAGGTGAAGAACGCATTCGTCACGACACTGGAGCGCATGGCGAACGGAGGAGTGTACGACCAACTGGCGGGAGGGTTTCATCGTTACTCGGTAGATGAGCGCTGGGTCGTGCCCCACTTCGAAAAGATGTGCTACGACAATTCGGAACTGCTCAAGAACTATGTTCATGGGTACCAGGTGACGGGGACGAAATTTTTCGCGGATGTAGCGCTCGACATCATTCGCTGGACGGAGGAGTGGCTCAGCGACCGGGAGCGCGGCGGCTTTTACGCCTCGCAGGACGCGGACCACTCCATGGAGGATGACGGCGACTACTTCACCTGGACGGTCGCGGAGGCAAAAGCAGCGCTCAGTGAGGAGGAATCCGCGGTTGCATGTCTGCATTACGACATCAACGAAATCGGGGAGATGCATCACAATCCGGCGAAGAATGTGCTGTACGTGCGGGCTTCGATTGAGGAAATCGCCGGGCGCTTGAAGATTGCGCCGGACCAGGTGCGGGACTTGCTGCAATCGGCGAAGAGAAAAATGTACGAGGCGCGGCTGGCGCGACCGACTCCTTATATAGACAAGACGGTGTATGTGGGCTGGAACAGTCTGTGCGTGTCCGCTTACCTGGAGGCAGCCAAGGCGCTTCGCCTCGAGGATGCCCGGCACTTCGCGTTGCGGTCGCTCGACCGGATTCTGAGTGAGGCATGGCGTCCGGAAGAGGGGTTGCTGCATGTGATCGCATACTCCGATCCGGGAGCGGCGCGCAGAGAGGTGCGTGGGGGATTGGACGATTACGCCTTCACCGCAATTGCCTGCCTGGACGCGTACGAGGCGACGGCGGATCTCAGCTATTTCAAGTTCGCAAGAAAAATTACAGACTCCATGATCGAGCAGTTCTTCGATCCGGTTTCGGGTGGCTTTTTCGATACGGAGTCTGGCGGTAGTTCGCAGACACTGGGAGTTTTATCGGCGCGCCGGAAGCCTTTTCAGGACTCGCCGACACCCGCGGGAAATTCCATGGCGGCGATTGCCTTGGTACGCATGCACGGGTACACGAATGACGCAAGTTATCGTGACAAGGCCGAACAGACCATGGAAGTATTCGCCGGAACCGCGGAGCAATTCGGAATTTTTGGAGCGACATATGGCATCGCGGCCGTGCACTTTTCACAGCCGCACACGCAGGTTGTAGTCATCGGAACCGGGGACCAAGCGGAACAAATGTGGAAGGCGGCCTGGGCGCGATTTGCATTCAACAAGAGCGCAATCAAGCTCACTCCCAATGAGGCGATCGCGCGCAATCTTCCACCCGCCCTGGCAGTGACGATCCCGGGCGTCCCCGGGATTCAGGAAACAAAGGTAACGGCGGTGGTGTGTTCGGGATTCAGTTGCCAGCCGCCGGTGTCGGAACCGGAGGAACTCACGCGGACCTTGCAAGAGGCGCTGAAAAAGTCTGCGGCGTGAGGCAGACTCGCGAGGAATTTTTGGACTGCAAAAAGAGGGCCGACGCGAGTGATGAACTCTCGTCGGCCCACAGATCTCACTAGTTCGGTACTGCGTGTTACTGACCGGTTACTTCGGTGATCTTGCAACTTTCTACCTAAAGCTGCAATTTGGTCCTTTAGAGGGTGGGCACATCGGTAACGGTCCACCGTCCGGAGCGGGAACTCTGGGGGCGGCGGCTACTACAAATGTGCTCACGAACATCAGCATCAGGAACAACGCCCTGATACGCTTCATTGGGTTCTCTCCTTACACGTGAGTAACCAACTTGCGGGTTACCAACGTGCGCCCGCATTATACCGCCCGTAGACAAGTTTCCTGATTAATAATCAGCAATAACCCCCGACACGAATTTCGAAATGGGCAAGACTGGCCTTGTCGCAAAACGAGACGGAATTGCCATCCTTGGCTTCCTAAAGGAATCTCGTGGACCTGCCCCGGAGAATGAAGGCCGGAGTGTCCAGTTTTCAGATTTTTCGGGCAGGCGCACTTCTGCTCGCCTGGTGTGGCCCAAGTGGGCACAAACCTTCCTTTAGCCAATGGATCCGCGTCCCGGGCTTCATCAGCCGCCCAGGGTCAGGGTTGTCGTGGGGAACTGCTAGGTCTTGGAGACGACCCGGCGGGGTAGTGGAGGGTAGGTGAAGTTCGATCGCCGGGTAAGGTTCTCGCCGACTTTGACTTCCTGGGACTCTGTTGGGGTTGGATCCGGGTTACTACGCGAGAGTGCCCGGTCAACCATGTTCTCAAACATCGGGATGAGCGAATGGGCAGCAACCGGATGCTGGATGTCGTTGAGGGACTGCTCCCAGCGTTGAGGACGCAGTTGAGATGCCGCCTGGTCCCGGGCCGGACTCTTGACTAGTGTGTATCCCAGCCAGATCAGGATGGTGAGATTGTAGGCGGCCATGTTGACGAAGCTGCTCAACCTTTGATTGTTGACAGAATAGTTCATCGCGACCAGGGAAAGCTCCACCATGCCAAAGGTGCCAAAACCCAGAGCGATGCCGAAACTCTTTTGCCGCCAGCTCGTGCCCAGGTAGCGCGAGAACACCAGCAGAAAAAGCACCAGGCCGCATTGCACCACGCGCACACTGCGCTGCAGGGTAAGAATGCCGGTTACCAGAGGCTCGCCCGCGGCCGGAGTAGAAGCCGCCACCACGCCCGCCACCATCAGCATGACCAGTCCCGCCCACTTAAAGAGCACGGAGCCCAGATCGCGCAGGGTGTGGTAGGGACGGAACACGTCCAAAAAAACTTCGTGAATGACTTTGAAACCCAGAACGACACTGACCGCAGTCGTGGCCCAGTAGGAGTAAAAAAAGATCGTGTAGAAGCGCTCGTCGTGGAATGGAAAGGTGAGAGCAAACGTGACAATCTGGAAGACAACGTAAGTGAAGAAGATCGGAAACGTACGATGGAGCTTGCGCCACACCATGATCGCCGCCACCACCGCCTGCAGAGCGGGGTGCGCGAACCAGAGCGCGTTGTAGGCGAGATGGGCGTTCGGACTCATCGCTTATACCGCCCTCCATCGGTCCACGGAAAGCGGACGAAACACTACGACTCGTGGCCAAAATGAAGAGGCTGCGGTCTTAACCTTAGCAGGTCCGCACCACGGATCAATGTACCAAAGTAACTGGTGGTAACTATTACCCCTCGAGGGCTTTAAGTTACTGCTCTAGCATGGTTTAAATGACACCCCCGGACGGACTTGGGACGACCAGCAACGCGGAAGTAACCATCCGAGAGAATCCTTTTGAGCTACGGAACGGAGTGGATATAGGCGCGCATCATACGCACCTCGTCGTCCTTCTCAGACAAGTCGTGCAACAGAATGTCGCGTACCGAGACGACGCCCTTTAACTGATTACCCTCGCAGATTAGCAAATGACGAAAACCATGCCGTCGCATGAGGAAGCGGCAGGTTTCCATGTCCTCGCGCGGACTGACGGTTAGAGGGTCCTCGGTCATGACGTCGCCCACCCGCGTGTGCGCGGGGTCGAGGCCCTCGACAACGACGCGGCGCATGAGATCACGCTCGGAAAACACGCCAACCAGCATTCCGTCCTGCATTACGGGAACAGCGCCAATGTTACGGTCGACCATGGCGCGGGCTACGTCCAGCACGCTCTGTGCGACTTCAGCGCGATAGGTATCCTGAGTTTTGACGAGATCGTAGATGCAAGACACGTTGCACCTCCAGCGACTCGGATGCGAAGAGGCGGTACAGGGTTCGAAGTTTCTTTGCGGGCGGAGTATACGACGAAAAGGTAGAAGGTTTCAAAGCTTTAAGGTTTTAAGGTTTCAAAGTTTCAAGGGTGCAAAGTTTCAAGGTTTCAGAGGTTTCAAGGTTTCTAAGGTCCTGAGGCACGAGTTCGGCCCTTCATGCCCGGCACTGAAATCGTGGGTTCACCACAGGAGACAGAGAGCTACAGAGAGAATCCAGTTCAGGCAAAACACCTGGAAAAAGGCTTCGCTTGCGAGTCTCAAGGTGGTAGTTCCCTTCGACTCTCTCTGCGCCTCTGGGTCTCGCTGGTGAGAAGACCTGCGCGCCGCTAACACCGAGCGCCAACAAATATAAGGACCTACAGTCCCAGCATTAGCGCGTGCGTAGAAGTTTGTCGGGGATGCGGGCGCGTTCTTCGCGCGCCGGGTGTCCTTCTCCCAGAAAGATCAAGTAGGAGCAGTTCCAGAGAGCGGTCGGAATGCTGCCTCGCGGCTGCGTGGTTAACACGATGTTGTAGACATCGGACACGGGAAGTTTGTGGATGATGGAATCTTCCGGCTTTGGCTCGACCAGCGCAAGATAGGCAAGGAATTGGTAGATGTCCGGATCGCCTTTGTAGCCTTGGGCAACGAACGAGACTTCAGCGTTTTCGTTGGCGAAATGCCAGCCTAGCGAAGCGACCAAGGCTACTGCTTTTTCGTACACCTCGGCAGCCAAGGATTCGGGCGCACAATTGTCGAACACCAGGCGGAGTTTGCGCTCGTCCTCGCGGCTGAATTCGCGCACTTTGAGCGAACCGGACTTGGCCGTGGCTTTCCAGTCGACGTGGCGGGCGGAATCCTCGGGCATGTATTCGCGGATGCGGTAGAGATCGTAGCCACGGCCGCGGACGAAGCTCTCGAATTCGCCCGTGATCATGGGCAGGATATCGAGGAACTCATCGGTAGGTTCCACCGCCGGGTACACGACCACGGTACGCGTCAATGGGACCCGTCGAGTCTTCGAGAGGAAGGCGAAGGGAAAGCGGGTTGCCAGTCCGAAGCTGTCTTCTGCATAGCGTCCGCGCCGCTGGAAGCGCAATTCGAGGTCTGCGGAGAGTTCGACTCGTGGCGCCAGATAAGGAAAGTACGCGAAGCCTTCAAAGATGCCGGGCCTCGAACCGTCGTTGACGATGCGACGGACCCGACGATCCGGTAGACGAACCCACTGCTGCTCGGGCGGGCGCTTGGGCGGAAAGCCGAAAGTGGCCGGCTCCCACAACCATTTCTTCGCCGCTTTCTTCTTCTTGGAGGGCACGACCTGAATCGAAAACGAGGGCAGCCAGCGGCGCGGATTGTGCAAGAGGATGCGTCCGAGCACCGGCTTGCCGGCAAACACGTGCTCGGGCAGCCGGATGTCGAGTTCGAGATCGCGCAAAACCAGGGCCGAGACGACGCCGGACACGATCATGGCCGCGAGCATCGCAGCGACAACGATGTAGAGCAGATTGTTGCCGGTGTTCAGGGCGGCGATGCCGATCAGCAGTGTGGCAACCGCATAGACGATCCCAGCGCGCGTAACTTCGTAGTCGACGGCGTCTCGCAGACGAGTTGTTACGACGCGACGAGCGAGATGTGGAACTGTGGTAAGCCCAACCAAAGTTGCGAGCACCAGGGCGGCCGAGGCCAGTACCAGCGTCGCCCAGATGTTGCCGGACTCGCGGGAGACGGTCGAAAACAGCGCCGCCGCAAATGCCAGCGCGAGGCCGAGCAGTGCGAGCAGGAATTTGATCCAGAGGTCCGCCGACTGAAATCTGACAAACTCGGCAAGCCGCACGAGTCGCGGGGACTTTGGCGCCGCGTTGGTTTGGCTGGAAGCCGGCATGAGGGTGCAGCTTGAGCCTAGCACCGGCGAGCGGCTGCAAGCAATCAGCTTGCCGCATCTTGTTAGGCTTTCGTAACCAGCATGTTCTGCCCAGGTTTCGCAGGAACAAGAAGCACTGCTCGCCGACGGGCGGGCACGCCCGTCGCTCCATAGCTACCGGCTTAGCGGCTGCGCTTCCGGTGCCATAGCCAAAGAAAAAAAATCACGAGCGCAGCGACTACGGCAAGCGCGACGTTGAGGTCTTTGATGTATTCGAGCAGCTTGTCCCAATGCTTTCCAAACTTGTAGCCAACCGTGGAGATGACGCTCACCCACAACAGGGCACCGAGGAAATTAAACAGGACAAAGCGTTTCCATGGCATGCGCAACACGCCTGCTAGTGGCCCAGCGATGACGCGCAGTCCAAAGATGAAGCGCGCGAAGAAGATGGTGGCAGCCCCGAACTCGTCGAACAATCGTTCGCCGCGCTCGATGGTGGCGCTACGAATGCGAAAGACGTGACGATAACGATCCAGCAGCGGACGGCCGCCGCGATATCCGATGGCAAATCCCAGATTGTCGCCTAAGGTGGCGGCGCAGACAGCTACCAGGATGATGTAGGGGAGGCGCAGCTCATGCTGCGAATAGGCAAGGAAGCTGGCCAGAAGAAGAATGGTCTCGCCAGGCAGAGGAATGCCAGCATTCTCGAGCAGGAGAGAAATGCCTACCGCCCAATAACCATAGTCAGTGATGTAACCGCGAAGAATATTGAGAATTGGTTGCCCCATGCAGGCTGGTTTGGAAGCGCACGGTGATCTTATCGCGTTGGGCGGCTTCGCGCACACACGCTGCCCAGTGCTTACGTGGAACTGCTCCGCATGAGGAAGTCAATCAACGTCTCGTTGAACTGGTCGGGAACTTCCTCGTAGGGGAGATGACCGACTCCGGGATAGACGACCAGCTTACAGTTTCTGAAATGCTGACGAAGTTTTTCCGCGGATTGGACGTAGACGGCAGCGTCCGCCGCGCCCCAGATCAGAAACGTCGGCACGTCGGCGATTTGCGGAAGGATGGTTTCCAGTTGCTGCAGGCAGTCGGTCCAGTGACTGAAAATTCCAAGTGCGTACTCGAAGCTGCCAGGAATCGAGACCGGGGCAACATAGCCTTCGAGCGTACCCGGCGGGATTCGCTTCGGATCGCCGAACAATCGCGCCAGCCAGTAGGGGAAAGTCCAATGCATGTGGTCTACGCTACGCAAGAACAGTGTCGAGCCCAGCTTGGTACCGAGGAAAGGAGCGAGGCGGCGTCCGTGCGGGGACCAAGGATTGACGGGAGCGACCAGGACCAGCTTTCGCAACTGGAGATCGGAACGCTGTGCACATAGCGACGCCGCCATCATGGCTACGGCGCCGCCATAGGATGTTCCCAGTAGATCGAGCGACGTGATGCCAACCGTCTTAACGAAGCTGAGCAGTCGCTCTGCGCCAGAGCGCAGGCTGCAATCGAGACCGGCAGGGCGATCGGAGAAGCCGGTTCCGACGCTGTCGACCGCGTAGACCGTGGCGTAATGGGAAAGAGCGGGGATGGCAAATCGCCAGGAGAACGAATATCCCATCAGGCCGTGGAGCAGGATCAACGGAGGGCCAGAACCGGAGCGCAAGTAACGCATGCGCGCCCCGTCGACCTCAGTGAATAACTCTTCGACCGGAGGAGCCTTCTGCGGAAAAATTTGCTCAGCGATCTTTGAATCCACAATCGTATCTTTCGGCGGACGGACAACTCTTTCCCGCACATGGGAGTCTATGTAGGTGATATCGCCTCTGTCGCTTCTGTGATGGGGAGCTTCGGCTCCCCGCTTTTTTAAGCGGCGCGGCGGCGCTTTCGGCCCAGGAATTTGCGCAGGACGCGGATGCCCTTGTCTACGTGCTGTTCCTGCAGAAGAAAGGGCGGCAGGAAGCGGACGACCGTGTCATGGGTGCTGTTGAACAGAACACCCTGGGCGATGCCTTGCTCGACAATGGGACGAGAAGGAATCTCCAACTCGATGCCTTGAATGAGGCCGCGACCCCGAACTTCCTTCGCGGCGGCATAGTCTTCGACGAGTTGCTGCAGTTGCTGCGTCAAGTACCCACCGACCTTGTTCACATTCGCCAACAGATTTTCTTCTTCCAGGATCGCCAGATATTCCAGAGCGACACGGCAGGCCAGTGGGCCTCCGCCGAACGTTGTGCCATGTTGTCCGGGCGAGATTGCTGAGGCGAATTCCTCTTTCGCGAGGAAGGCGCCCAGAGGAAGTCCCGCGGCAATGGGCTTCGCAATGGCAACGATGTCGGGCGTCACACCGAATGCCCGGAAGGCGAAGATGCTGCCGGTGCGCCCAAGTCCGCACTGGATCTCGTCGAACACCAGGGCGGCCTTATGTCGATCGGCGAGGGCGCGGCATTCCTGCAGAAACTCAACCGAGCATTCGAAGATGCCGCCTTCCCCGAAGATGGGCTCTAGCACGATGGCACAGGTGTTGTCGTTGACGGCTGCACGCAGGGCTTCGACATCGTTGCGCGGGACGAAGGTGACATCTTCGAGCAGGGGCTCGAAGCCTTTGCGGTGCTTGTCCTGTCCGGTGAGCGACAGCGCGCCGAAGGTGCGCCCGTGGTAGGAGCCTTCCAGAGCGATGAGGCGACTTTTCGCGGCCCCCCCCACGCGATGGCCAGCTAGGCGAGCCAGTTTTATCGAACCTTCAATCGCTTCCGTCCCGCTATTGGAGAAAAAAGCGCGCTGCATGCCGGACAAGGCGCACAGTCTCTCCGCCAGCGGCCCCTGGTACTCGTGGTAGTACAGATTCGAAATGTGCACGAGGCGAGCCGCTTGATCCCGAATCGTCTTCACGATGCGCGGATGCGCGTAGCCCAGCGCGTTCACTCCGATCCCCGAGACCAGGTCGAGGTACTTCTTGCCATCGAGGTCGTAGAGGAAAACGCCTTTGCCGCGCTCGAAGATCACGGGGAAGCGGTTGTAGGTTTGAAGCACGTAACGGCGTTCGAGGTCGGCGATCTGTTCTAGGTTTGTCATGGAAAACAGAATTTTACCCGAGCCGCCTGTGGACTGGGGAACGGCCAGTCGCCGGGGGCGCTTTTCAGTGCAAATACAAGATCTAAAAGGGGAATACGGAATCGCAGAGAAACCTTCCAAAAGCCGTATGCGGCGTTCGGCACAGCTTCTATAATCATGGAAGTCGTGCGCGGTAAGTGACTTAGCGCTCTGTGGAAGGTCCAAAACGTGGCAGTGAAGTTGCTAATGTCTTCTCGGGGAAGATCGGAGCCGCTGCGTCCGGTCGCTTTGGTGTCCCCGCATGGGCCGATGAACAAGGACTTCCAAATTCGATTTACTGCAGGTCTTTTGTTCCTCCTGACCGTGGCCGCCTGCGTTTTCGCGTGGATCAATTTCCAAAAAGAGCACGAGTTTCAGATTCCTTCCGACGGCGTGTGGTGGGTAGAGCGCGGCGGGCGTCTGGTTGCCGATCGGATCGAGCCCAATGGGCCAGGAGACAAGGCGGGAATCCGCGGGGGCGACCAGCTTGCGAGCGTGAACCGCCGCGAGGTGAAGACGACTCCGGGGTTGCAGCGGCAACTCTACGGCAGCGGGGTTTGGTCGAAAGCGACCTACTCGGTAGTGCGAAATTCGATCCCGGTGGACTCGGTCGTTATTCTCATTCCTGCGGATCGGTCCCTGAATGACTGGCTGCGGCTCATAGCGCTGATCTATTTGGGAATCGGAGTGTACGTTCTGCTGCGGCGCTGGACTGCGCCGAGCGCGACGCATTTCTATATCTTCTGCCTGGTCTCATTCGTTCTGTACTCGTTTCACTACACGGGAAAACTGAACGAGTTCGACCTGATTATTCTGTGGAGCAACATCATCGCGTGGATGTTGCAGCCTGCCTTGTTCCTGCACTTCGTGCTGACATTCCCGGAAAAGCGCGAGTTCGTGCGAAAGCACCACGGATTTGTTGGGTTGTTGTATGTGCCGGGAGCGATTCTGCTCGCGATCCGCATCCTGGCAATGAAATTCTTGGTGGCCAGCGAGCGGCTGCGCTGGAATCTAGACCGAGTGGAAATGCTGTATCTCGCCAGTTTCTTTGTGCTTTCGGCTGGAGTGCTGTTGAACAGCTACCGCCGGGCGAGCACTCCGATCCTGCGCCAGCAATTGAAGTGGGTGACGCGGGGAACGATTCTCGCGATCGCACCGTTCACGGCACTGTACGTTTTGCCTTACCTGAGCGGATCGCTGCCGACCACCGCGATGAAAGTATCTGTACTGTCGCTGGGCCTGCTGCCGCTCACGTTCGGGTATGCGATCTTCCGCTATCGCTTGATGGATGTGGACCTGATCTTCAAGCGCGGCATGGTGTATACGCTGGCAGCGGCGGCCGTGGTGGGATTGTATTTTGGCATGGTCGCCGGCGTGGTGGAACTGGTGCACGCGCGGATTCCGAGCAGCGGCCCGGCGGGACTGATCCTGGCCATGGTTGTCACAGCGCTGTTGTTTGATCCCGTCCGCAAGTGGATTCAAGATGGTGTCGATCAGTTCTTCTACCGCACGCGCTACGACTACCGCAAGACGCTGATTGAATTTGGACGCGAACTGAGTGCGGAAACCGACCTGGACGCAATGCTGGCTTCGGTGGTGGATCGACTTTCAAGCACCCTGCTGGTTGATCGCATCGCGATCTTCCTGGTTGCGGGCGAACCGGCGGATCACTTCGTGCTGGCAAAATCCTTCGGTATGGCGCAGACCAGCGGTCTGGACCTGAGTTTTCTGAGCGCGCAGCGTCCTGAAATGGAAGCTGGCCACCTGTTCTTCGACAATACGCACCTGGTGCCACGCGAAACGCCTGGCGCGCAGAACAGCATCGCGCGACTAGATCTGAACTACTACATCCCTTGCCGCGCCCAGCGTAAACCGATTGCCGTGCTCGGCCTCGGCAAGACGATGGAAGGCGACTTCCTGACCAGCGAGGATGTCGAGTTGCTCGAGACGCTCGCAGGCTACATCGGCATTGCTATCCAAAACGCACGGCTCTATGCCTCGCTGGAGCAGAAGGCCGCAGAATACGAGCGCCTGAAGGATTTCAACGAGAACATTGTCGAGTCGATCAACGTCGGAGTGCTGGCGGTGGATCTGGCTGACCGCGTCGAGTCGTGGAACTCACAGATGGAAGTTATGTACGCCCTGCCTCGTTGGCAGGCACTGACTCGGCCGCTGAGCGAGATCTTCCCCCCGGAGTTCGTCGAAGAGTTCTACCGTGTCCGGCAGAATCCGGGGATTCACAACTTGTACAAGTTCCGTCTGAGCACGCCGGCTGGTGAAGTGCGCACCATCAACGCGGCCATTGCCCCGCTGGTGACGAAGAAGTTCAACGTGATCGGGCGGCTGATCATCATGGACGACATCACCGAACGCGTGCAGCTTGAAGCACAACTCTCCCAGGCGGACAAATTGTCGTCGATCGGGCTGCTGGCGGCGGGCGTGGCGCACGAAGTCAACACTCCCTTGGCGGTGATCTCGTCCTACACACAGATGCTCTCGAAGCAGTTGCAGTCCGACCAGCAGAAGGCGGGGTTGCTCGAAAAGATCACGCGGCAGACGTTCCGGGCATCCGAGATCGTCAATAACCTGCTGAACTTCTCACGGACCAGCGGAGCGGAGTTTGCCGACGTTGACGTGAACAAGATCATTACCGATACGCTGGCTTTGCTGGAACATCAGTTCAAGACTTCGCGTATTACGGTCGAGGATGAGCTGACCGATCACCTTCCGCCGATCCAGGGGAATACGGGACGTTTGCAGCAAGTGTTCCTGAACCTGTTCCTGAATGCCAAGGATGCGATGGCAGGCGGAGGACGGCTACACGTGGCTACGTCGAATGGGAACGGCGTGACGGTCGCCGTGTCCGACACGGGCAGCGGCATTGCGCCCGAGCATATAGCGCGGATTTACGATCCGTTTTTCACAACCAAGACTATTCCGCAGGAGGGTCGGAACCGGGGCACAGGGCTGGGGCTTTCCGTTACCTACGGCATCATCCAGGAACATGCAGGCAAGATTCGCGTGGAAAGCCGCCCCGGCGAAGGAACGACGTTCTACTTGGATTTCCCTCTGACCAGGAAGGCCGTCAATGTCTGAAGCTGCTGTCATTCCGCGCAGCAAGGTGAACGATGTCGAGTCGTCTGCCATGGCGGGCTCGGTGCTGATCATCGACGACGAAGCGGAAATCCGCGAGTCGCTGCAGACTTTGCTCGAAATGGAAGGCTACGACGTGGAGACGGCCGCGACCGGGCAGCAGGGACTGAACCGGATCGGGCAACGTCCGTTTGACCTGATTCTGCTGGACCTTGCTCTACCCGACCGCAACGGCATGGAGGTCCTGGCAGATGCTCACGCACAGGACCCGGGGCTCTCCGTGATCATGATCACCGCTTACGGGACGGTCGAGAATGCCGTGAAGGCCATGCAGTCGGGGGCGGCGAACTTCATCCAGAAGCCCTGGGACAACGAAAAGCTTCTCGCCGATGTGCGGGCGGCGGTGGCGCGGCATCGGGCGGAAGAAGAAAACATCCAGCTAAAGCGTGCGCTGAAGCAGCGCTACAGCTTCGAGCACATCGTCGGCAAGAGTGAGGCCATGCTGAAGATTTTCGACCTGGTCGCGCAGGTCGCGCCCAGCCGGTCGACCGTGCTGCTGCAAGGCGAAAGCGGCACGGGCAAGGAACTGATTGCCAAGGCGATCCACCTGCATTCCCCTCGACGCGAGCGGCCGTTCGTCCCAGTGAACACCGGGTCGATGCCGCCCGACCTGCTCGAATCCACGCTCTTCGGGCATGTAAAGGGCGCCTTTACCAGCGCGATTGCTTCAAAGAAGGGCTTGTTTGAGGTTGCCGACAAAGGCTCACTCTTCCTCGATGAGATCGGCACCATGAGCATGGACACGCAAAGCAAGATCCTGCGTGTGCTGCAGGACCGCAAGTTCATGCACCTGGGCGGCGTTCACGAGTTGCAGGTGGATGTGCGGATCATTGCGGCGACGAACGTCGATTTGCGGCAGTTGGTGCGCGAGGGCAAATTCCGCGAAGATTTGTTCTACCGGCTGAACGTGATCACGATCGATCTGCCGCCCCTTCGCCAGCGCAAAGAGGATATTCCGCTGCTGGTCGAACACTTCCTGAAAAAGTACTCCGAGGAGAACGAGCGTCAGTACCGGCGCATCACTCCCGAAGGGCTGCGGCCGCTGGTCGGGTACTCATGGCCGGGTAACGTGCGCGAACTGGAGAACGTGATCGAGCGCGCGGTGGTGCTTTCTTCAGGGCAAGACATCGGCGTGGAGCTTCTTCCGGATCAGATCGCGGGTCGCGGCACTCCCTTTCCAGTTTTAGACCATCGTCCAGATGCGTCGCTGTTCGACATCCTGGAAGACTGCGAGCGGCGCATCATTACCGACATGCTGGAAAAGTGCAACTGGAATCAGACCGAGGCGGCAGAACGATTCCGCGTGCCGTTGTCGACTCTCAATCAGAAAATCAAGCGGCTGAATATTGAGATTAAAAAGAAGGGGCGGGAGTAGAAGAGCAGGTCTTGGGTTTTAGGTCTTAGGTCTTGGTTGGTTCACCTTTTTGTTGCCCCACTCTGCAGTACAAACATCGACAACCTAGTGGACTGAAAGCTGAGGGCTGAAAGCTGATGTCGCCTCTGTTATAGTTCGGGCAGGTGCGACGGAGCGAGGAATGGCAGGCGGAGATCTTCTAAGCGGTATCGAACTCATCTCTCCCTCGGAATTTGCCAAGAAGAAAATCCTGTCCCTGCAGGAATACTCCCTACTGGCCGCACAGTCGGTCGCGAATCTGTTCCGCAAGCCCCTCTACGTCGCTGACATGCTGCAGCAGGCCGATTTGATCGGCTTCGGCTCTCTGCCCATCGTTTTGAGCGCTGTTTTTTTCACCGGGGCCGCGCTTGCCCTCAATAGCGCGACCACTTTGAGCCGGTTCGGGGCGACCACCGTCATCGGCCAACTGGTATCGATCGGCATCGTGCGGGAACTAGGGCCCGTGCTCGCGGGGTTGGTAGTGGCAGGACGCAATTCGTCAGGAATGGCCAGCGAACTCGGTTCCATGATCGTTACCGAGCAGATCGACGCCATGCGCGCTCTCGGCACCGACCCGATGAAAAAGCTGGTAACACCGCGAGTCGTGGCTACCGTGATCATGTTGTTCTTCTTGACTATTCTCGGGGACCTGATGGGGCTGATCGGTGGCAACGTGGTGGCGAGAATCCTGCTCGGCCTGGACTCCCACGAGTATTGGAGCAATGCGTGGCAGACCCTGGTGTTCGCGGATGTCTTCATGGGGCTCTTCAAGCCCGTGGTGTTCGGATTCATCATTGCGACCGTCGGTTGTTATTACGGGTTATCCACGAAGGGCGGTACGCAGGGTGTTGGGCGCGCGACTACTGAGGCCGTGGTTGCCGCGATGATCTTGATCATCGTGATCGACGTCTTTGTGACCCGACTGCTGATGCTGATTCTGGGATCGTAGGCATGCCGACTCCTTCCCTGCCCCTTGAGGCTGCAGTTACCACCAGCGAGCACCCCACGAATGATGTCATTGTGTTCGAGGATGTTTCCATCGCCTTCGAGGAAAAGGTAGTGCTCGACGGCATTTCGTTTCGCCTGCCTCGCGGGGAAACAAAAGCGATCTTCGGCGTCGCCGGTTCGGGAAAAAGCACGATTCTGAAGTTGGCTCTGGGACTGATCAAGCCCGATAGTGGACACATTTACACACTCGGCGAAGACATTACGCTCCTGCGGGAGGAGCAACTCTTCGAACTTCGCCGCAAAGTGGGAATTGTCTTCCAGGAGAGTGCGCTGTTCGACTCCCTGACTGTACGTGACAACGTGGCCTTCGGGCTGATGGAGGAGGGCACGGTTGACACCGAGGAGATCGAACGACG
>Ga0137418_10002805_pt1 | contig 15961 bp, 12 predicted proteins | sample CZODoug3_1_2_16f_FD_122242 | JGI IMG/M metagenome (GOLD analysis project Ga0137418, IMG submission 122242) | Vadose zone soil fungal communities from Angelo Coast Range Reserve, California, USA - CZODoug3_1_2_16fungal (Hybrid Assembly) | ecosystem: Environmental > Terrestrial > Soil > Vadose... | reverse complement strand
GACTGGACGGCGAGGTAGCCAAGATCAAGAATCTGCGCTCGGCCCAGCGCTACCTGCCGGACAACATCTATACGGCACTCGAAAACTTCGAAAAGGCGGAGTGGACCACCACCCTCCTTGGCGCCGACGTCAAAGCGCGCTACGTGGAGCTGAAGCGCGTCGCTGCGGATCGTTGCCCGCGTTCCCTCGGCACCGTGGTAAAGGCTCCGGAGGTCCAGTTCCACCACGAGGTCTACAACCAGTTCCTCTGGAATTTGTTCTAGAAAGATTTCCCTAAAGGAAAGCGAGACGTCCCCGGTTGATTCGGGGGCGTTTCGTTTGTAGCCCAGGATTTTCCGCGGGCGCGCTTAGTTTTTCTTGTCGTAGGCGCGCGTTCCGGTGATCCCTTTTCCTTCGGTCACCGTCACGGTTTGACCTGCGTTCGCGTTCGAAAGCCGATCGATTTGACCACTGGGCCAGCGAATTTCGACCGTGTCGGCTCTGTCGTTGTGCGCGAGGCCAAAGGTCAGAACGAGTTCGCTGGCGGAGAGGTAGCTGGAGCCGCTGCGGAGCATTTGCGTCTGCGTTTCTCCCCCGGACGCCAGCCTCACAGTTGTCCCGATGCCATCGCGGTTGGATTTTGTCCCGATCAGCTTGATGCGCAGACTCTTGTTCGATGCCGCAGAGCCCTGCGCTTCATTCCGAAACAAATACACTGCGCCACCGTTGGTGGAGAGAAGAAGGTCCAGCCGGCCGTCGTTATTGAAATCGGCGTAGGCGGCGCCACGCCCCACTCGGGGAGTGGCAAAGGATTGCCCGAGTGACTTCGTAACCTCTTCGAATTTCCCCTTTCCGATATTGCGGAACAGATGCGGTGGCATGGCGTATTTCACGTTTGCCTGCACGCGCTGGATATCGGCATCGATGTGGCCGTTCGCAACCAGAACGTCAGGCCAGCCGTCGAGATCATAGTCGAAGAAAAAGCAGCCGAATCCCAGCGTCAGGAGCGAAGCGCGGCCGATCTCCGAGCGCGGCGCTTCATCGACGAAGAGTCCCTTTCCTTCATTGTGATAGAGCGAGAGCATCTGGTTCGCAAAATTAGTAATCAAGAGGCTGGGGAAGCCCGAGTGGTCGTAATCCGCAGCATCCACGCCCATACCTGCGCGGGCAACGCCGTCTTCGCTGAAAGCGATCCCCGCGACGACGGCTTTTTCTGCAAACGTACCGTTGCCATTGTTGCGATAAAGCTTGTTCGGCTGCGTATCATTCGAAAACAAAAGATCGGGCCAGCTATCATTGTCGAAATCGAGAACGGCGACGCCGAGAGTTTTCGATGTTGGATCGCCGAGTCCGGCTTTTTGCGTCACGTCCTCAAACGTGCCGTTGCCGCGATTGTGCCAGAGACGCACGGAAGTTCCCTTGTAGGATTCCGGCGTGCAATAGGATTTGCTTTTGCCGTCGAGCGTGCAGTAGAGGTCTGTCTCCGGCGTCCACCGGACATAATTTCCGATCACCAGGTCCAGATGTCCGTCCTTGTCATAGTCGACCCACGCGGCGCTGGAGCTGAATTCTTTCGGCCCGAGCAGGCCCGCTTTTTGCGTGACGTCTGTAAAAGTGCCGTTGCCGTTGTTGTGAAAAAGGTGGTTCTGGCCGTAGGCAGTCACAAAAAGATCGTCGAAGCCGTCGTTGTCGAAGTCGCCGACGGCAACGCCCATTCCAAACATTTCCACGTCCAAGCCCGTTTTGTGAGTCACGTCCGTGAACGTGCCGTCATGATTGTTGTGATAGAGCTTGGGCGTCGTGTGTTTCTGAACGTGGCCGGGCCAGTCCATGCCATTCACAAGAAAAATATCCGGCCAGCCGTCATTGTCGTAATCAATGAAGGCCACACCCGGTCCCATGGTTTCGGGAAGATATTTCTTCCCGAAGGCGCCATTGTTGTGGACGAAGTGGATCCCGGCCTGCTGCGTGACATCCCGGAACTGAACCGCTGAGGCTTCCGGCGTTGCTCCGATTCCTGTTTGTTCGACGAGAAGTATGGCCAGGGCAAAAACTAGAATTGTTGCGAGCGAACGCTTCACCATTCCCCCATGTTTCAACCGCGGCCCACGCCGAGTGCATCGGCGGCGCGATTGATGTAGTTAAACCAGGACGCGATCAACGTGATCTGCAGGATACCGCGATCGTCGAAACCGACGGCGCGCAGCTTGACGTGATCATCCGGGCCGCATTTCGTCGCGTCTTTCGTCAGCTTCACCACATAGTCCAGCATGGTGCGGTCCTGCTCGCTGATTGGCGCAGTCCGATAGTCGCTTTGCAGCGCATTGACCATCGTTTCATCCAGCGTGACCCGACGCAGAAACTCTGCGTGTGACTCGATTCAATAGTGGCAGCGATTGGTCACCGAAACCATGGTGGCGATCATTTCGTGTTGATGCCGCTTAAGAGGCAAATCGGGCGACATGAGCGCGCCAAACGTGCTGAAGGCATGGAAGAGTACGTCGGGGAGAAGCGTATGGCTCGCCACGATGCCGGACGTTTCGCCGTCATTCACGGGATGGACGGGCGTAGCGTATTCGACCGGATAGAGCTTGCGCTGTGCTTCCATCGCGCTCTTGACGCGATCGTCATCATCCATTCGAACAGTCTTAATCCAGGTCATCTTTCGCAGCTCCTTGAGGCGGCTATCATCCGGAGAATTATTTTGAACCGCTGGGGCGCGTTCGCTCACGGGCTACACTTTGCGTTGGCGCCCGCGCCGTAATCGCCTTTTTGGTCCGCGCCGGTGCAAGCGCAGCGCTGACGTGCTCGTGAATCGCCTGCCGCTCGTTGTTGTCCTCGGGATGAGTTTGGCGGTACGGCCCGGTGATGGCCTGTGCCGATTCGTCGGCCTTGAATCGCAGATAGCGCGCCTTGTGTTCGTTCGCTTTGGCGTCATCGCCGAGGCCGTTGTAGCACAGCATCAGGTTGTAGTGCGCTTGCAAATCCTCGGGATCGATCGAAAGCGTCTGTCCGAATTCCTTAATCGCGTCGGCGTAACGCTTCTGAAGAAAAAGAACGCGGCCAAGCTCGTTGTGCACGACGCGGTCGCGCGAGAATTGCGCAAGCACGGTCCGCAAGTGAGTCATCGCGCCGTCGTAATCGCCATCTTCCTTGAGGGCGCGTGCGTAAAAGAAATTCGTCCGTGCCAGCCGCGGGTCGATCGCCAGGGATTTCTCCAGCACTTTTCGCGCGCCCGCGGTATCGCCCTCCTGCACCAGCACACGGCCGATGTTGGTCCAGCCGTCGGGATTTTGCGGGTCGGCCTCGGTGATTTTCTCAAACGCCGCGGCGGCGGCTTTCAAATCGCCTTGCAGGAAAAGCCCAATTCCGTAGTCGTTCCAGCGAGTCCAATCCTCTTTCGTAGCAACTGTCTTCGGTTGGGGCGCAGGGGCATTCCGCGCGAGAACTCGCAACGTCTTCGTGTCCTCGGCAATTGTAATGATGGGGAGATCCGGAATGGCCTTGACGCTGCCGGACACAGTAGATGTGTCGCCGTTGAAGGCCCACTTGCGGTCGTCGTAATCCGGCGCGGTGATTGTCGCAGCGCTGCCCGGCCCAGTGCGATCCTGTTCGACGCCCGCAAAGGAGAAATGCGTATTGAACCAACTGAACTTGCGATAGTTCAGCTTGGCGTGCAGCGTGATCTTGTCGCCCGCATTCTCGGGAACGTGCAAACGATAATGCGCCGTGTCCGCCGCGCCCGGAGGAATCAGATGGACGTAAACAACGGAGCGAGTCGCCCAGGCGTTTCGTTTATTGATGGGATTGCCGTGTCCATCGATCTGCAGCGAACGATAGAAGTGCGCCCCCGGCTCGACCGGGCCTTTGCCATCGTCCTCCACTTTCCCGCTCCAGAAAATCACTTGGTCTTTTTCATCGGTGGCTTGCAGCTCAAGCCACACATCGAAAGCGTCAACCGTGCCGCCGGGGAAGAAGTGCCCGACCTTGCGCGTGCGCACGACCACATCCACGCGAGCGTTATCGCCCCGGCGCACTGCCGCATCGGTGCGATCGATGGGAGCGGTGATAGGGCGGACTTCACCGGAAGGGCCTTTCGGCAGTGAAATATCAGATTCTTCGCCGACGGCGAAAGTCGTTGAGAGTTCCGGCCTTCCAATTTCGCTCCGTACGGGCGCGTTCGCTTCTTTCTCCGCAGGTGAGATCGCGAAAATATCGACGCTGAGTTGACTGTCCTGAAGAAACTTTTTGGCGAACTCGAATTGTGCCTGGTCCTGATTCGCTGTGGGCACCGCCGTGTTCGCGCCGGGGAAGCGATGCGAATGGATGAGGCCGTCGACGTTGCCGTCATCGTTCGAGGGAACTTGCGGCATGTGGCAATCCGCGCAATTCATCGGCGACTTCGGATAGTAAAAGGCGCGCGCGCCCTGGCCGGAAACGCCGCTGGCCTGCCAGTTGTCATATTCATTGAAGCCGCGAATCCAGCGGTAATGATTCACCGGGACGTCCAGATGGACCTTGTGACACGAAGAACAAAACTCCGCGGTGTCCGCGCGCATGAACGGCTTCAGAAAAGTGCGGCGGTGCGGCTCGGGGTTCAGGCGAACCACGAAGTCGTGCAATCTGCGCACCAACGGATTCTCGCTGGCCGCCAGCTCGTGAAGCTTAGGGTACTCCAGGAAAAAATCGCCCTGGCCCATGGTGCTTTTCACTTCCACAATGCTGTGGCACATCAGGCAACCGAGGCCGGCGCGGGCTTCCGGACGGTCTACGATTTGCTTGATTGGCGTATCGAACAAGCCGCTGTACAGCAGCGCGGGATCGTGGCAGCCGGCGCACCACTTGGAGGAACGCACGCCGGCGACTTCCTGCATGTACTCGATGCTCTTGCGGTACCACTGGTTGTTGAAGGACGAAAAATGGTGCATCGAGCTGTCCCACTGCTTATAAATATCCGCATGGCAGCGCTGGCAGGCATCCGATTTCATGAAGTACTTGGAGGGAATGTTGCCGCCGTGTTTGGTCTGTGCGGAGCTAGGGAAAAACTTCCCTTGAGGGCCGTCACCTTCGCTGTCCATTGTTTCCGGGGGCATCAGCGGATTGGAGATTCGATTCGCATTCTTCCAGGCGACTTCGCGCGTCCACCACGTTCCCGCAGAGATGCCTGCCATCAAGAGCGTCAGCGCGGCAAATCCAAAGCCGCGCCGGAGGACGCCGTCGCCCAGCCACCCTTTTGAAATGAGCCAGGAGGTTGCCAGAAAAAACGTGCCAAGAACGCACAACGCGATATGCGCATACAGCCAAGGCTTCAGCCGAAGGGGCGTACCGATTTTGATCAATACGATTCCGAGAAGCGCTCCCGCAGCCAGCGAGATCCAGCCCAGCCGGGCCAGCAATGTTTTGCCGGGCAGCAAGCGTACAACGTAAAAAAAGAGAAGAATCGTTAACACGATTCCGATCGCGACATGGAACAAATCCACAACAAAGTAGGAGATCGTGGCCGAGGGATATCCGTACAGGTAAACCGCGCTGACCGTCAGCGCAACCAGGATTCGTGATAACCACCGCTTCACAAAATCAATTTGCATCATCTCCACCTGGATGCGCGGTTTGCGGCTATCAAAACAGCGGCCGGATGTGTGAGTAACATCCGGCCGCAATGCAGTTTGGGGTGCCCCGAAGCGAGCCAGGATCTGGCGGAGCCGGAGGCGATGTTGCTTGTGGGCACAGTTATATGTTCTAGCGCGGAGGCTGGCAATAATGCAAAAGCATTAGAAGTTAGGCTCTGCATCTATCCCCTTTGTTTCTATGCAGTTGTAGGCTTTTCCGGCACGCAGATCTTTGTACTCCTCCGTGCGCCCGCTGGGCCAATCGATCACCACCCGATCGATTTTTTCACGCAAGCCGACGCCAAACGTTACCGGCAATTCCGATTGAGAAAGATAGCTAGAGCCCCCCCGGACCATCCTCGATTGCGTGTGTCCCTCGTAGTAAATGCGGATCGACGAGCCGATCGCATCGCGATTCGACTTCGTACCCTTCAGGCGAAATCGAATGCTCCGAGGATGCCCCTCTTGATCGTTCCGGTATAAGTACGCTGGCCCATTGTTGGTGGTCATCAGCATGTCCAGATCCCCGTCGCGGTCGAAATCGCCGTAGGCCAGTCCCCGTCCAACTTTCGGAGTCTCGAACCCTCCTCCGATCGTTGCTGCGACGTCCTGAAATTTTCCCCCGCCGCGATTCAAAAAGAGTTGCGGCGCTTGGGCATATCCCGTGTTGCCGCGGATATTCCGGACGGTTTCGTCGATGTGGCCATTGGCCACCGCCAGGTCCAGAGTGCCATCGAGATCCACATCGAGGAACATGCAGCCAAATCCAAGAGTATTCCTCGATGCCGCCCCGACACCGGATGGAATGGACACGTCGTCGAAAACTCCCGGAGCGGTGGCGCGATACAGGCCGATCATTTCATTGTCAAAGTTGGTGATGGCCACGCCCGGCTTACCCGAACCATCGAAATCTCCGGTGTCGACGCCCATGCCGGCGCGGGCTTTCCCTTCCGTGCTGAACGCCAGACCTGCCTCCACCGCGACATCCTTGAATTTTCCGTTCTGCAAATTACGGTAAAGCTTGTTGGGCTGCGTGTCGTTGGCTACCAGCAGGTCTGGCCAGCCGTCCTGGTCGTAGTCGAACATCGCCACTCCGAGGGATTTTGAGCTGCTGTCAAAAATGCCGCTTGTGGCGGTCACGTCTTCGAAAGTTCCGTTGCCGCGATTGTGGAAGAGCCAGCAGGTATCCCCGCGATACGCTTCCGGCGTGCAGTACGATTTGTGCGCACCATCGAGGCTGCAGAAGACATCGTGCTCGGGGGACCAGCGCACGTAGTTGCATATAAAGAGGTCCAGCAAGCCATCCCGGTCATAGTCAAACCACAGCGCGGAAGTACTGAAGCCCTGACGCCCGAAGAGACCGCTCGCACGCGTGGCATCAACGAAAGTTCCTTTGCCGGTATTGCGAAAAAGCCGGCTCTGCCCCACGCAAGTGATGAAAATGTCCGGGAAACCATCGTTGTTGTAATCGCCGACGGCCACTCCCATGCCATACATTTCGACATCGAGTCCTGCGCTTCGCGTCACGTCCGTAAATGTGCCGTTGCGGTTGTTGCGGTAGAGCCGCAACGTGGATCGCTGGCGTTTGTGTCCGGGCCAATCCATGCCGTTCACCAGCAGAATATCTTGCCAGCCATCGATGTCGTAATCGAGGAACGCGCAGCCTGCGCCCAGCGTCTCCGGGAGCAATTTGCCGCCATAAGCGCCGCTGTTGTGCCGAAACTGGATCCCTGCCGCGTTGGTAACATCGGCCAGGCGGAATCCCAAGGAATTGGCGGGATTCGCGAACGTCCAAGGTGGCGCCGCCGTGGTTAGTCCTGCACCGATTGTTTTGAAAAGGAAGTCTCGCCGGTTCACGGCAGATTCACCAGACCATTTCGAATCGCGTAGACCACCAGCTCTGCCGTTTTGTGAATTCCCAGAGTCTCCATGATATTGGCACGGTGGACCGCAACGGTATTCGCACTGAGATTCAAATCCGCCGCGATTTCCTTGTTCGACTTGCCAGCCACGATGTGTTTCAGGATTTCCAGTTCGCGCGGCGTCAATCCTCCGCCGCGCTCCCCTTTGAGCATGTCCGGGCGGGCCACTTGCGGGTCCAGCACCGTCATGCCCGCCGCGATGCTCTTCACGGCGCTGACCAGGTCGAGGTCCATGGCATTTTTAAGCACGTAGCCGCGCGCACCCGCTTCGAGCGCCTGGCTTACCAGCGTTTCCTCGGAATGCATACTCAGCATCAGGATTCCCGCTTGCGGGAATTTTTCCAGGATTTTTCGTGCCGCTTCGATGCCGCTCAGTTCCGGCATCGCGCAATCCATCACGATTACTCTGGGCCGCAGCTCGCAGGCCAGGCGCACGGCTTCCTTACCGTCGCTGGCTTCTCCAATGACGGAGATTTCCGGGTCATCTTCCAGCATGCGGCGGAATCCGCGGCGTACCAGCGCGTGATCGTCGGCCAGCAGGACCGTTATCTTAGGCGCCATTGGCATCCACTTTGCTTCGGGGAATCTGGAGACGCACCCTGGTCCCGCCTTGCGGCCGCGGTGAGATTGCCAGCGTGCCGCCAATCAACTCGGCGCGTTCCCGCATGGCCACCAACCCGATCCCGCGCTGCATCTTTTCTGCCACGAAACCCGTGCCGTGATCTTCCACTTCGAGCTCTAGCGAATCGGGCGAGAATCTCAGCCAGATCCAGGCGTCAGTATCCCCGGAGTGCCGGCTCACGTTATTCAGCGCTTCTTGCAGCACGCGATAAATATGCACGCCGGCGCTCGTCTCCACGGGAAACGGCTTGCCCGTCTTCTCATAATGCAGTGCAAGGCCCATTTGCCGTCCCACCGTGGGAATATACCAATCGAAAGTGCTTTCTAACCCTGCCTCTTCGAGTAGAACGGGATGAAGTGCCTGGGAGAGCGTCCTGATATTGTTTAGTGTCGATTGCGCGATCTCCTGCACCTCTTTCAGATCTTCGCGCAGGGGCGATCCTTCCGGAGCATGCCTGCCAGCGCGGCCCAGCGTCGATCCGATCGCCGTCAAGACTTGCCCGAACTCATCATGGAGTTCGCGGGAAATATGCCGCAGCGTCGATTCCTGTGTCGAGATCAGTTTCTGCGCCAAATCGCTGCGCTGCTCGGAAAGCTCTGCCAGGCGTGCAAAAATCTGGCGATTACTGCGAATCAGGTACAAGCTCGTAAGAACAATGGCGATGAGCGTTGCGGCCAGGAAAATATAGAGCTGGCGCTGCACACCGTCGTAAATCTGCGCGATGCGCGCGGCGGCCTGCTCCTCGCCTTCGTTATTTCCCACCAGCAGCCGTGAAACAGCCGTGCTGAGCGCTTGCTGCCGTGCTTGGAGCGACAAGCGAATCTGTTCCCGGGCCTCCGCCTCCTTGCCGTTCTGCGCCAGTGCGAACATCCGGTTTACAGCGTCCCAGAACTGCGCCACCGCTTGAGAAAGAAACAGCCGCTGTTCCGGAGTGCGGTTCGCCCCAGCCAAGCTCTCTTCCAGCTTCAAGCCGGTGTCCAGGTCCTGGTGAATGCGTTCGAACTGCGCGGTCCACGCCGTCAGCGGATAGGGTTCGGTGGTGTCCAGCATGTCCCGCATGGCCAGCGCGATGGAATTGAGGTCGTTCTGGACGCGCAACAGTTGCAGCGAGTCTTTCCGGTTTCGATCCACCATCTCACTCTGAAGTTTCCGAAGTCCGGTGAGCTGAATGGTGATGTAAGACGCGTAAGCCAGCACCGCGGCCAGCGTGATCACCAGCCCCAGCAGCAGTCCGTTCGTGGGGGAGCGTTGCGAGGATGGAGCATTCTGCACGGGCCAAGAATACCTCACGCCGTGGTTTGGCGGCGCAGCAGTAGCACCAGGCAAATCAGGGTAGCCGCGCATACCAGCGGCACGAGCAATCCTACTCGCAAACTGCCGGAGAATTGCGAGACCGCTCCGATCAACCCAGGGCCTGCCGATCCTCCGAGAGAAGCCAGTGCAAAGAGGATGCCTCCAATATGTTTCGCGCGCGCTCCATACCATCGCGAGAGCCAGGCAATGTAAATGGGGTAAACGCTCGCGCATCCCAGGCCGGCCAAAAAGACCGCCACGGTGGCAACCTGGAGCGATCTGGATGCGATCAGCAAGGCCGTTGCTGCTGCCGCCAGGCTCAGAGCGCCCAGCACTATTTTTCTCTCGGGCAGGCGCCGTAGAACCAGCGGTGCGCCTGCGCGGCCGGATGTGAGGCCGGCATAGAAAAACATGGGCGCGAGCGTGGTCATGCCGGTAATGCCATTCGCCAGCCGCTTCGCATACTCTGCGGACCAGATGCCGATGCCGTTTTCCATCGCGACATAAATGAAAAACATGGCGCCCATCGCAATCGTAACTCCCAATCCGATCGCGGGGGATGCTGCTCCGGCAGTAGTCACATCCTTTTCGTGTTTCTGCACCCCAAAGGAGACGAATAACAAGCCCAGCACGAGAATTCCACCAAAAACTGCAGCGCCCGTCAGCAGGATACCCAGCCCATTGCGTTTCAGCGCCAGGGCGATCAATGGGGAGCACGCCATCGCTCCCGCGCCCCACGCAAAATTGAGCTGGCTCAATAGCGACGCACTCTTTGCTCCTCCCAATTCCGCAACGAACAAATTTGTTCCGGGAGTGATCAACCCATAGCCCAAGCCGAATGCTGCGGTAGCCGTTAGAGCAACGCCGTGTGTGTCCGCGTTAAGAGACGCAAGACCTCCCCCCATTAGCGCATAACCCATGACCAAAGCCGGGCGGTATCCCCGCCAGGCGGCAATCGCGCTTGATGCTAAAGTGCCTCCTAATGCAGCTAGGAATTGAATCGAAGAAAAGAGACCAGCCTGCCCATCATCGAGAGACCATCTGCGGATAAAAATAGGCAACATCGGACCGACGATCGTGGTTGCTATTCCGCTCAGCACAAAGCCTGCGAAGAGCAAGACAAGCAGGTTGCGGTGCCCTTGCGTTTCTGTGATAGCCGAATTTTGCTCGCTCATGGGTGATCCGTCATTCTGAAGGACGCCGCCCCTTCAAGCAAGTTCGCGTTTCTGGAAAATCCTTCTGTTTGGAATTCGAAAGTTCGATACTCTTTAGCATTCAATTCTCCGGAACGATGGTTCTCCATGATTGAAGTCGGCCTCGTAGGATTCGGTCTCGCCGGCCGCGCGTTCCACGCGCCGGTGATTCGCGCTGTGCCGGGTTTGCATCTTGCCGCCATCGTGCAGCGTAGCGGCACAGAGGCAGCGCAGAAGTATCCCGACGTTCGAATCGTGGGGAGCCTGGACGAACTGCTCTCGATTGCGGCGATTCGCCTCGTCGTCATCGCCACACCGAACGACACGCACTTTGCGTTCGCGCGGCAGTGCCTTGAGGCAGGCCGCGACGTGGTCGTCGATAAACCGTTTACAACAACTCTCGAAGAGGCTGTTTCGCTCGTGCAGTTTGCGAAGGACGCCAATCGCCTGCTCACCGTCTATCAGAATCGCCGCTACGACGGCGATTTTCAGGCCATTCGAAAGCTTGTCGCGGACGGAACCCTGGGCCGCGTCGTCCGGTTCGAAACGAGTTACGACCGCTTCCGCCCGCAGCTCAAGCCCGGCGCCTGGCGCGAGACCGCGCGCCCCGGCAGCGGAATCTTATTCGACATCGCGCCGCACCTGATCGATCACGCCTTGGTTCTTTTTGGCCTCCCGGAAGCTGTAACCGCCGACGTTCGAACAGAACGTGAAAACGCCGCCACCGATGATGCCTTTGATATTACGCTTCACTATTCGAACGGCATGCGCGCGGTTCTGCGATCCAGCATTCTTGCTGCCGCGCCGCGTCCACGCTTCGTGCTATTCGGCACGCAAGCCAGCTTCGTAAAGCAAGCATTTGATCCGCAGGAAATGAATCTCCGCCTTGGATATATTCCCACGGACACGGCGTGGGGCGCCGAGCCGGAAGAAAATTGGGGCCTCCTCACCGTCCCCTCAGGAGATTCGTTCGAACAGCGGCGCATTCCCTCGGCCGTCTGCGATTATCGCGACTACTATTCGAATGTACGGGATGCGATCCTTGGGCGCGCGTCGCTGGCGGTCACGCCGGAGTGGGCGCTGGATGTGATGCGGCTACTCGAGCTGGCGCGCGACAGCAGCCAGAGGCGCCGTACGATTCCGTGGTAGTGCGCGGATTCTCGTTCGAATCGCACTTTTCAACAAGCATCGAAGAACTTCCGCGTATAATCTGTTTTCTCTGCGGATATGGAAGGAGCGGCCCGCTGCCCATGACCATCGAACTGGCACCTTCGATTCTTTCTGCAAACTTCGCGCGGCTTGGCGAGGAAGCGAAAGCGGCGCTGGACGGCGGCGGCACGGTGCTCCATTGCGATGTGATGGACGGCCACTTTGTTCCGAATATCACGATTGGGCCGTTGGTCGTGGCCTCGCTGAGGAAAGCTCTTCCCAACACCATCCTCGATTGCCACCTGATGATCGAGCACCCCGACGAATTCATTCCTGCTTTTGCGGAAGCCGGCGCCAGCTGGATCTCCGTGCACCAGGAAGCCTGCGTTCATCTCCATCGCACGCTACAGCAGATTGAGTTGCACGGATGCAAATCAGGCGTGGTGCTGAATCCCGCCACGCCGGTGCACATGGTGGAAGAAGTGTTGGACATGGTTCATCACGTTCTGGTGATGTCCGTGAATCCGGGATTCGGCGCGCAAAAATTCATTCCCGGCGCTCTTCACAAGATTAAGACCCTTGCCGAAGTCCGCGAAGAGCTTGGCCTTTCGTTCCGCATCGAAGTGGATGGCGGGGTGGCGCTCGATACGGTCGGTGATGTGGTGCGCGCGGGGGCGGAGCTGCTGGTTGCCGGTAACGCGGTTTTCGGGAAAGGCAACGTTCGCGAAAACGCGAAGAAACTTCTGGAAGCGGCGCGCTCCGCAACGCTCACCCGCGCTTGAGCGGGATAGCGATGGCAAGAATCACAACCGCCGTTCGAAGGCGCGTTTCTTTTTTCCTACTGCTCCTGATAGTTCCAGGTCAGCCCGCCATCAACGAAAAAAGTCGCTCCGGTCACGTAGTCTGATTCTGAACTCGCCAGGAATGCCGCCATTGACGCTACATCTTCCGGTTTGCCCAGCCGCTTCAGCGGAATGTTTCCGAGCAACGCTTCAAGCTTGACGGGGTCGTTCAACAGCTTCGTGTTGATCGGTGTTTCGATAGCGCCAGGGGCGATGTTGTTGATGGTGATGCCGAGCGGGGCAAGCTCGATCGAGAGGTTGCGCGTCAGCATTTTCACGCCGCCCTTGCTTGCGCAATACGAAGTGAAATGGGGGAAGGGAAGCTCCTCATGCACCGAGCTGATGTTGATGACTTTGCCGCCGGCCTTGGCCTGCATGCGGTGTTTCACGAATGCCTGCGTGATGAAGAAAAGACCCTTTAGATTGACGTTCAGGACCGCGTCGTAATCTTCTTCGGTGGCGTCCCAGAAATCGGCGCTGCGTTCGAGTCCCGCGTTGTTGACGAGGATGTCGATCTTTCCAAACCGCGCCACCGTGTCTGCGATGAATTTCTGCCCGTCCACTACTCGTCCCACGTCGCATTGGAATCCAACAGCTTTTCGCCCCAGCTTCTGAATTTCCGCTACTACTTCCTCTGCCCCCGCCTGGTTCGAGCGGTAGCAAAAGGCGACGTCCGCGTCTTCCTGCGCGAACCGCTGCGCGATGGCCAGGCCGATTCCCTGGCTTCCGCCCGTAATTGCCGCTACCTTTCCCTCCAGCCTGTTTGCCACGATTTTCTCCTTACGCCATGTTTAGAAGTGTGATGCGCGAGGCTGGCTTTTGTTTCAAGGATCGGCTTACGCTGCTGCTCTTCAGGCGCAGAGCAGAAACACTTCCACGGTCTACTTAGCATGATGGAGACGAGGAAGTGTCGCGAAATGCGCGTTTTCTGTACGTCTGCAAACTAATCCACCATCCCCGTTCAATTCCCTTCGCCCACCGGTTGGGGGGGCACCCGGCAGCTCCGCAGAGCGTAACAGACCCTGTCCGAGAGGCCAGTTAATCTTCTGTATGTACGGTCAATTGACCGCCCCGCGGACTCCACAGCAAGCTATCCTGTGAGGAGGAGAATCGCGATGAAATACATACCGATTGCAGTTGCTCTTGTGGCGCTGATTCCCTCGCCGATCTATGCGCAGAATACGCAATTCTCGGACTGCCGGACTCTGGAGGCCGCAGGTAACAATATTGGGCCGGACGAAGCTCTTGTTAATGGAATGGTTTGCAAGGCTGTTAAAGCCAAAGCAAATCCGTCAGTTCCCACAACAGCTTCCGGAAAAACCGCAGAAACTGAGAAACGCATGGCCCTCCTGGGAATTATCGAGCCCGAGACGCTGCGATCCAAGGTGAAAGCCGATGCAATCTCGCCAGAGGTTGTACGGACGCCTGCGCCAGCTTCCGGAAAAACCGCCGATACGGAGAGCCGCAGGGCCCTCCTGGGAATTATCGAGCCCGAGACGTTGCGGTCAAAGTCGAAAGCAGAAGCGAACGCGGCAGGGGACGTGGCGACACCTCGAACAGGCACTGAGCCTGAGCCCGAAACGGAGCCAGGAGCGAATGTAACGCCGCAGTCTGCACGGTTTGAGATGAAACACAACGCAAGCCTAGGAGAGATTGCGCGCACATATCAAAAAAATTCGCATGCTCAAGCAGCCGCGGCGCGGGAAAACATGGTAGAGCCAAAGAAACTACCCACTGAAGTGAAACTCACGGCAGCACCGACGGCTACTGCGCCAGAAATGGCAACGACTACGCCGCTTCAGCCGGGCCAGAAGGCTAACGCCTTGACAGCGGCACAAGCGCCGACGTCCGTGTTGACGCCGGAAGAAACACCGGCAGCGATTACGCCAGCTTCGGTAACACCCACCGGGCCTCAGCCCGCAGCGAAGACTGAAGTTTCTGCAGCGCCGCAAACGCCAGTGCCTGCGGTGAAAGCCGAAAGCGATTTGCCAACGGCTGTGGCGACATCGGTTATGACTCCCGAGCCTCAGCCGCCAGCGAAGACTGAAGTTTCTGCAGCGTCACAAACGCCAGTGCCTACGGTGAAAGCCGAAAGCAATTTGCCAACGGCTGTCGCGACACCGGTTACAACTCCGGAACCTCAGTCAGACGGGAAGATGGAGGTATTTACATCGGCAGGAGCACCACCGTCTCAAGTGGAGCCCGAAGCGAGTCCGGTGGCGGCTCTGGCGGCAGAAGAAGCCGTAGCAAGTGCGCCACAGAAAAGTGTCATGCTAGGAGTGTTTGTCGAGCCCAAGACGCCATCGCTGGAGATAAATGGCCCGCCAGAAGTTGTTTCTTACGGTAGCGCTCTGGAAGATGGATTCAATGATGGGCAACGAGCGGGGTGCACAAGAAACGTGTCCTTAGGAAGTCTGGATAAGGAGAAACTATTTCTGGCCATTCCGGAGTGGGCAGCGAACTGGTATGAAAAGAATCAGAAGAGGTTTCCGGGGATGTGTTTCTCTGACTCGCCCATGCCCGGAGCGCAAAATTTCTTGGTTGTCTTTTACACCTCCGCGCCGGCCGTTTCTGGAACCGAGCCACTGAAGAACATATCTGCTTCGGCCGACATGTCGCCCCTCTCGGGAGTCGGAACTTTCACGACGAGCTACGGCTCAACGTGGCACTATACCTATGACCGAACGGCGACGCCGACGGTCACTACCGTCTTGACGGAAAAAGTGCCCCACAACCTGCAACCAAATGTGCTGTATGCCACTGCGTACTCCGAGCAAGGCATTCCGATCTCCCAGCACTGGCCCACGGCCATAACGAAGAAGGGCAAGGAAACATCTAGAAAGCCCGGAAAGAACCGGGATGCGTCGCTCCCCGCAATTCGTATGATGGGCGAATTGCTGAACGAAATGGCGGAAGACATCGCGAAGCACTAGCCCTTCCACACGTACTTACCGCAGGTGCAGGGGACTGTCTCGGTGGGAAGTTTCTTTTCCATCAGTTGCCGACAAACTGGACACTTTTTCTGCCACATATTGATACCCGTCTTTTCTTCTGACTGGGCCTGCTGCGCCTCATCGCGCACTCCCGCCCTAGGCAATTCCCCAGCGCTTGAGCGCTGGTTACGGCGGTAATGGCGGCTCTCATTTTCATTCTCGCAAGTAAACGCAAAAAACGAGCACACAGTTAGCCAACTTTTGGGCTACTGAGAGCAATTGGGCATGTGTCGCGCCCACGGCGCTTGGGAAGTGCCTTCTCTAGACTAGGAGGGGGCACGATTTCGTGCCCCTGCAAGAGCAAAGCTGGGCCCTAGGCGACGGTGACTTCGGGGCTAAGGTAGACGTCCTGGATGGTG
>Ga0137418_10002804_pt1 | contig 15964 bp, 13 predicted proteins | sample CZODoug3_1_2_16f_FD_122242 | JGI IMG/M metagenome (GOLD analysis project Ga0137418, IMG submission 122242) | Vadose zone soil fungal communities from Angelo Coast Range Reserve, California, USA - CZODoug3_1_2_16fungal (Hybrid Assembly) | ecosystem: Environmental > Terrestrial > Soil > Vadose... | reverse complement strand
CAAGCTTGCGTTTTTCCCTCTTGGGGTTGCACACAGTTAGACTGTGCTCAACACTGGGTCCCAAGCAACGTAAACGCAAGTGCAAGGAACGCGAATATCCGCTTAAGCATGATCGAAACTCCTCTTGTCTCGCCAGCAGCGAGTTAGACGGCGACAACCCGGCGTTCAGGAAACGGAATGGGCCGCTAAATAGGGCCAGCTAGCGGGGCTATCGGAGCCCTAAAGGGATCCTAAGGTCCCATCGCCGACGTGAGCGTATCCGCGTCTTGTCAGATAGCTAGTGGGTGAATCCCCTAATTTTGGGTAAGGAAATCTACTTGTTTGGAGCCGGCATGTCGCGTCAGTTCAAATCTGACCCCGCAACCAAACAATCCGATTTCGCCGTTCATTGTTGCGCAGCGGATCCAGTGATTCTGGAAAACTTAGCCATTAGCCGATACGCCGCCACCCCTTCCATTCCGTCCCGTCCGCGCCTACCCGGCCGCTATACTTGGATAATGGGTACTCCTGCGTCTCCGATTGAGCCACGGCAGGTTGGCATCCTCATCCTCGATGACGACGCCACCAGCCAGGGCGCGCTGAAGCAGATCCTCGACTCTGAAGGCTGGCGTGTGCGCGTTGTGCCCGATACCAAGATGTTTCTCGCCGAGCTGCGCACCGGCGAATGGTCGCTGGTAATCGCCAATGTGACCATCACCGGTACGGAGAGCCCCCTCTTCGTTACCTTGCGCGAACTCACCAATGTCCCCGCCGAGGAAGGCGGTCGCCTCCGCGCTCTTTATCTCGTTCCGGACGTAAACGGTGAGCATTTCGTCGAGCCGCTCGAGCGCGCAAAGCTTCCCTACGTCTTGCGGCCGTTCCACCTTCACGATTTCCTGGAAAAAGTCAGCGACCTGCTCGTCGAAATCAAGGCCATCGAAGCGCCTCTGCGCCAGGTGCGCTACGAATTTGGCGAGTTGCGCAAAAAGAAGAAAAAGGCCGCCAAGTCCAATTCTATGTTTGCCTCACGCGATTCCTTCTCTTACACCGAGGAGGAAATCGCCGAATACGAGCGCGAAGAAGGCGAAGCCCTAAAGAACAAACGTCCCAAAGGCCGCCTCAATCTCGGCGATCCCCACGGATAGCCATCCGTTACCCTCGCTTAAACATGCCTACCTTGTTGCTCAGCGACGGTTGCTCCATTGCCCTGCAAGAAATGTCAGCTGAGCCGTTCTAACTCCTGAGCAGGTTCATTTTTCCAAACTGCAAGGAGGTTTCATGCAACGTTCCCTCTTGGCTGTCACCGTTTCAGCCTTAGCGGTTATCGCCACCTTCGGAAGCCTGGCCTTCGTCTGGGCCGCTCCGCATGCGAACAAGGCAGCCCAGCGTCCAGAGGGCGACTGGCGCATCCTCGACCCCGTCACTTACGAAAACATTTCCATCTTCCCTGTGGTCAGCGGCTCCTCGCAGGACACCAGCAGCTTCCTCACACTCGAAGAAGGTCTAGCCAGCGGCGAAGTAATCGTCAGCGAGCGTGGCGCGGTGGGCATTGTGCGCCATCGTGGCGACGTCCGTCCCATTGCCGTACCGCAATACGACACAGGCGCTTCCGTGAATCAGCTCGTGCTGATCAACCGCAGCAAGCGTCCGCTGCTGCTTCTGGCAGGCGAACTCGTCAGTGGCGGCAAGCAGGACCGCATTATCGGCAAAGATCGCATCGTGCCCGTGAGCGCCGAGCCGCTTCCGCTCGATGTTTTCTGTGTCGAGCATGGCCGCTGGGTCGGCAGCAGCTCGCAATTCAGTGCGTCGCAGACGATCGTTCATCCCAGCGTTCGAGAGCAAGCCGCCGTTGAGCAAAAGCAAAGTGAGGTATGGGCCGCGGTTACTGGCGGCTCGAAAGCAAAACCGCCCGCCAGCTCCTCCGCCGCGCCGCCTGCGCCCGCCCCGCGTGTCAGCGTTGATGCTCTGGCAGACACCATCTCGTCCGAAGCTCCCACGCAGTCTTACCGGAAAATTTACGAAGGCACGCGCATTGGCGGCTCGGTCGATACTTTCGTCGATCAACTCCAGCGCCGCTTCGCTCGCGCCACTTCCGGCCTGAAGGGGGAGCGCGTGGTTGGCGTGGTCGTCGCCTATGGCGGCGAAGTCGCTTGGAGCGACATCTTCGCCTCCAGCGATCTCTTCCATCAGTACTGGAGTAAGCTCCTGCGCAGCTATGCGGTAGAAGCGCTCGCGCGCCCCACGCTGCGCGAGACCGCGTCGCTCGACGACGCCCGCGAATTTCTCCGCCGGCCCAACGGCCGCGAAGTGCAGGAAACCGAAGCCGGCGTGTATCGCTGGCGCGAGATCACGGAAGGTCACCTGGCATTAATCGAGCTGGACGCGCTGCAGCCTAAACCGATGACGCTGCACCGCCTTCTGCTCCTTCGCACGTCCTGAACGAGACCTACAATTTACGTACGACGCTTTTGTCCGGTGTCTGAGCCAGCATTTCCGAAACGTTCAGCCCCAAAACTGGATGCTGCAAATTCGGCGCGATCTCGGCCAGCGGCTCCAGGACAAAGCGGCGCAGATGCATGCGAGTGTGCGGCACTTGCAGCTCCGGGGTATCAATGACCTCGTCGCCGTACAACAAGATATCCATATCGATGAGGCGCGGACCTTTCTCGACTAATTTTTTGCTGTCCATTTGTCTTTCGATCCCGCGCAAGGCTTGCAGCAATGCGGCTGGAGCGAGTTCCGTCTCGGCTTCCGCGGCCAAGTTCACGAACCAAGGTTGGTCCAAATAATCGACTGGCTCGGTCTCGTACACTGACGAAATCCGCGTCACGTCGATGCCTGCCTTGGGCAGCGCAGCGATTGCGTCGCGTAAATTCTTATCGCGGTCGCCCAGATTGGATCCGAGCGACAAGTACACCTTCTGTTTCACACAATCCGCCCCGGTAATGTGCACACTCTGCACGACTTTAGCAGATGCCTATTCTTCTCTGCGTGCCCTCCGCGCCCTCGGCCCTCTCTGCGTTATCTTTTCTCCTCTGCCTTTATCGGTGTGTTAATCTTTTGCCCGCATGCCAGACGCAAGCACCAAACGCATGATGGCTCACCAACCGCCCGCCCGTATCGTCTCCGGCCAAGCCATCGACGAAGACGCCCGCATCGAAGCCAGCGTCCGCCCCAAGCGCCTCGACGAATACATCGGCCAAAAGCGCGTCAAAGAAAATATCCAGATCGCCATCCAGGCCGCCCGCACACGCGGTGAAGCCCTTGATCACGTCCTGCTTTATGGCCCGCCTGGCCTCGGCAAGACCACACTCGCCCAAATCATTGCCAACGAGCTCAACGTCCCGATCAAGACCAGCGCCGGCCCCCTACTCGAGCGCAAGGGCGACCTGACCGCCATCCTCACCTCATTAGAAGCCAAAGAAGTCTTCTTCCTCGACGAAATCCACCGCCTGCAGCCCGCCGTGGAGGAAGTCCTTTACCCCGCGATGGAAGATTTCCGCGTCGACCTGATCATCGGCCAAGGCCCCGGCGCCCGCATTCATCCCTTTCCCCTCGGCCACTTCACCCTGATCGGTGCGACCACGCGCGCTGGACTCATCACTGCTCCCCTGCGCTCCCGCTTCGGCATCGTCCATCGCCTCGACTTCTACGAGCCGGAAGATCTCCTCATCATCCTGCATCGCTCCGCGAAAATTCTTGCCATCGAGATGGACGAAGGTGGCGCCGAAGAAATCGCCCGCCGCTGCCGTGGAACGCCACGCGTAGCGAATCGCCTCCTCCGCCGTGCTCGCGATTTCGCGGAGGTGCGCGCCGCCGGCCGCATCACGCGCACCGTCGCGCAAGAATCACTCACGATGCTCGGCATCGACGAGAACGGCCTCGACGAAGTCGACCGCAACCTGATGCTCGCGCTGCTCGATAAATACGGTGGCGGTCCCGTTGGTGTCGGTACGCTAGCCGCCGCCCTCAGCGAAGAAGAAGACGCCATCGAAGAAATGTACGAGCCTTACCTCATGCAAATCGGCATGATCGACCGCACCCCCCGCGGCCGCGTAGCCACTCCTCGCGCCTACGAATACTTCAACCGCGAACAACCCCGCCGCCAACCCCGCCTGTTCTGAAGCTACTTTTTGAGTGTCTTTGCAACAAAAGGGGGGCTCTGGAAGCTGGTTAGACGCCTAACGCTGTTGATGAATTGTTTTGTTGAAATTGAAATTCGAACCCAGATAACACTGCCACAATGAAATGTCACAGTACTTCGCGAAATTCCTCGACGCTGATTTTCAAGTCCTGAATTATTGCCCGTAGTGTTTTGGGCTTTAGATCGCCACCATGCGTCGGAATTACAACTCGCGCCTGGTCGGCGGCTCGCACATAAATTGCATGGCTGCCGCTCTGTCGCCGAAACTCGAAGCCCAATCGCTCGGCGACTCGCGCTAATTCTTTCGCTGTGACGGCAGGTAGCTTCGGACTCACACCGCAATCTCAATCGGTTTGATTAAGATATCTTCCGTTGGGATAGGCAGGCCATCTTCCACTAAGCTTTCAACGTACAGTTCGATGGCTTCTCTGATGTTCTGGGTGCCTTCTTCAATCGTTTCGCTTTGCGTATGGCATCCCGGCAAGGTAGGGCAGAAAACATGATACCCGCCGTCCTCTTCCTTTTCAAAGATTACAGTGAATCGGTGTGCCATCGCTCGCCTCTGCACAATTCTAACCGGTTCCTCCGTATCCTGTCGGATCTTTTGTTATTTCTAAACCAAATCTACATTTCCAGATCGAACGAGTAAATCCAACGCGGCATGATAAAACGGGTGGCCTTCGCGCCTGCCGAGGGCCACCCGTCACTCACCAAGACAGCCTAGTTCCGCCAGGGAACCTACTCGTCCTTATCTTTTTCGTGTGTGGAAAGAGCAAAAGCGATGTAGGCATCGCCCACTGGGTTATCACAGACGCTCCCGCCACGCAGGCAGTTACCATTAGAGGTGATGGTTCGATCCGGCACATTTCCGCCGAACGCGTTCACCACGAACTCACGTCCGTCCACAAGGTACGCCACGGGACCCGCAGCGGCCCCGCCGGCGTTCGTAATTTTGCTTGGCGCATGGAAATTGAACAGCATTTTGCCCGTCCGTGCGTCAGCGGCATCGAAGGTTCCATTTCCCTCTCCAAAGAAAACCAGGTCGCCGGCAACCAGCACACCGGATTTCGCCGGCTGAGGGATCTGAATCTTCCAAACCACTTTGCCTGTCTCCGTATTGGTGGCACCGTACATGCCAAACGCCTTTACGCCGGGAACACGATTGATAAATTGCGAGCCGAGGTGCAGGTCTCCGTTGACCGCTTGAGGAACAAGACTTGTATTACCGGAGTGCGTCTTGAAGACATCGGGCTCCTGCCTCGCGCCGTAGTAGACGTATTTTGTTCGCGGGCTATAAGCTGCCGATGCCCATTCACATCCTCCGTTGTCACCGGGCATGATCAGCCGCAGCGTCTCATCCGGTGGCGTGTATTGCGGTGAAAAGACAACCTCCTTCTGACCTGGCGCGAGGAAAGAGCTAAAAGCAGCGGTTATGGCAGCCTTATCAGGCTGTTCCTCAGCGGTGAGTTGGTCGAAGCTGAGCAGGGTTAGCGGTTCAACGGCTGAATACGGCTGCGTCGGGGCGGCGTTCTGGAACGCGGCGCCAGTTGGGACGGGCTTCTCGGTTACCTTGTAAATGGGCTCGCCCGTGCGTCGGTCAAGGATGTAGTACTGCCCATTCTTGCTGCAGTGGCCCAGCGCCTTGAATTGCTTTTCACCCCCATTGTTCTCGATCTCGAGGGGGAATAGCACGGCGGGTTGCGCGCTGTCGTAGTCCCAGATGTCGTGGTGCACTTCCTGGAAGTGCCACACAGGATTGCCGGTAAAGAGGTTGATGGCCACGATTGACGCAGAAAATAGATTGTCTCCGCCGCGGTTCTCGCCCAGGATATCGGGCGCGGCGTTCCCCACACTGAGGTACACGAGCCCCAAATCCTCATCGATCGCCGGCGGTACCCAGACTGCTGCGCCACCATTCAAGAATGACTGACCGGCAAAGCTAGTCGGCTGCGTCGTCGAGAAGCGCCAAACCGTGTTGCCGGTCTTTGCGTCCAGCGCGAAGACCTGGCCTCGTATCTCATACTCGCCGCCAGACAGGCTGATGATCACCAGTTCGTGGCCACCCGCTTCCACGAATTGAGGCGCCGAATTGATGCTCACCTTGTCATGGAAATTGGCTATTGTCCTGCTCCATACAACCTTGCCTGTTTCCCCGTTCAACGCCACCACGGAATCATCAAAGCGTCCAACGAACACCTTGCCTTCTCCGTAGGCCACGCCATGATTATTCCGCCCGCAGCAGAGAAAGAAAGCCGCAAGCTGCGCCTCATCGCTGAATCCGTCAAACTTCCATAGCATCCGTCCCGTAGCGGCATTCAATGCGAAGACGTTGTCGTGACCGTCGGTGATGAACAAACGCCCATCGACCTCGATCGGCGTCGCTTCTAATTCAGCAAGCGGATCGAGCACGCCGGTGTGGAAGACCCAGGCCACCTTTAGGTTCTTGACGTTTCCGGGATTGATTTGGTCCAGATTCTGGAATCGCGTGTTGGCAAGGTCGTTGCCATGATGCAACCAATCGTGATTGCCATGTTCACGTTCCGCCCAGGTGCGCGACGCCCCAAAATAAAGCACAACGCCAACACACAGGGCCGCAGCGGTCAAAAGCAAAACTAATTTATGTGCTGCCCCCCGTTGTCCCGTCGCGGAGCGTACCTTTTCCTTTGGAAATCCCAGAGTTGCGCCAGCGGAATCCGTCAAGCGTTTACAGAGGGCCCCAGGTTCTTTCATAAAGCACCCCTATTTTCTTTATCGATTTTCAATATGCCAAGGCATGGCTATCGCAGCCTCTTCCACTGCAGATTAGAATCGGGGTTAGACGCGCAGGCTATGGCTGCAATTGCGGAGTCGCAACTGCTCGTGTTTGGACGAGAAGGCATAACCACGCTTCTCTCGGGATGAAGCACATCACAGGCGGGAGTTGTGCGGCCCCAATCTCACTGGAAGGCCAGGCGGACAGCATACCCGGTGCAACGAATTATAGGCCTCGTACCTTTTTGTTAGATATAAGTTTTTATTTGTGCTCTGTTGAAAATCTTCCTTAACGCCCATCGCTCAATCGCAACAAGGTTCAACTGACCCCAAATGCCCGCTCGAACACCCCCCTCTGCACTCACGCTCAGTTGTTTCTGCCGATCCAGTTGTTAGAATCCGATATTGATGCTCGCCCTTCAGCCACTCCGAGCCTTCCGGTCTCCTCTGAGTGGACGCCTTCGCCTTCTTAGCCGGTCGAGCTGCGGGCTGTGTCGATTAGCCGCATTAACACCCGTAAGTGGTTTGTTATGTGTATGTCACAGCCTCTTGGCTCTCTTTTTGCGACTTGTCTCCTTTATCGTCAATCACTTACAGCTTCTTGTGCCTAAAACAGGGGGTGGGTATACCCTCCGTCACCCATCGGTTTTCAGAAGTCCTTTGTTTGCAGCAGACCGTTCCGAGGCCATGGATGGAGGATAAACGGCCGTTAGGTGTGCTGATGGGCGGTTAGGTCCCAGCGCGCGTGGATCGGCCCTTGGGAGCGCTGAGGGACTGCAGGGAAGCGCGCAGGAGTTTCTCGAAGCTGCCGGTGCCAACCTCCTGTTTGGCTTCGCCGACGGCAGTTTCCGCGGTGCGGCCGTCGTAGCCGAGATTAACCAGCGCGGAGACTACGTCGGCTTCGGCTCCCGCCGGCGATGCCGCCGCCGGCTTCGCGGCCTCGATGGCCACGGACTCGAGCTTATCTTTTAGCTCGACCACCATGCGCTCGGCGGTTTTGCGCCCCACGCCGGGGATGCGCGTCAGTCGCGCCAAGTCGCCTCCGCGTATCGCAGGCACTAATTCCTCGACGCTCATACCGGACAGAATCTTGAGCGCGAGCGATGGGCCGACACCGGAAGCGGAGAGCAACATCTCGAAAAAGTGCTTTTCGCGCGATGAGAGAAATCCGTACAGGGAGAAAGCATCCTCTCGAACATGCGTGTGGATCAGCAGAGTGACTTCAGTGTGCAGTTCGCCAAGGGAGGCGAAGGTGGAGAGCGGAACTTGCACCAGGTAGCCGACGCCGCCTACATCGACGAGGACTTGATTCGGGCGTTTGTCGGTGAGACGTCCACGAAGCTGGCCAATCATCGCGGAAGAGTATTCAGCAGCGCGGCAGGAGTGTCAACGCGAGTCGCTGGCAGGTGTTGGGCGAGTAACCGTGGATTCGGACGATGGCAGCGCTTTTTTGTTTGCCTTGAGTGGGAAAACGCGAAGGGGTCTGTTAGAATGATGGCTTACGTTTTTGACATTTTTAGTGGATTGAACAGGAAAATTATGGCGATGAAGTGTGAATTGTGCGGCAAGGCGCCGCATTTTGGTAACGTGATCAGCCACGCGAACAATACGCGGCGGCGGAGATGGAATCCGAATTTGCGTCGCGTGCGCGGTGTGGTGAACGGCGCGAGGAAGCATATGCGGGTTTGTGCGGCGTGCATTCGCGCGGGCCGCGTAAAGAAAGCTGCCTGAGCGCCTGACCTTGCCATCCCCTTTATTGGATCTACGCTCTAACCGGGTCCTGCAAGCGGCGGTTTTGTTGCCGCTCGGCGCGCTGATCCTTTTCGGCGGCGCGGGTTGCAAGCAACAGAAGCAGCCGGCGCCGGATGTGTGGGCGTCCGTGAACGGGCAGGACATCAAGCGTGACGAGGTGGACAAATTCTATCGCACGCGCGTCAGCCCAGAGGGGCAGGAGCCTTCGCAGGAAGAGTCGCTGTCACTGAAGTTGAATGTGCTGGACGAGCTGATCAACAACGAAATTTTGTTGGAGCGCGCGAAGAAACTGAATTTAGAGGCCAGCGACGGCGAGGTTGAGGACAAATTCACAGAGCTGAAAAGTCCTTACACGGAAGATGAGTTTCAGCGGCAGTTGAAAGAGCGCGGCGTTTCCGCGGACGACTTGAAGCGCGATTTGCGCCGGCAGCTTTCCATTCAGAAATTGTTGAATCGCGAAGTCGTGGCGAAAATTACGATTACCGACCAGGACGTCTCCGACTTTTACAACGCGAACAAAGCGCAGTTCAATGTCGCTGAGCCGCAGTACCGAATCGCACAGATCGTGGTCACGCCACGCAAAGAGCCGCAGATTCGCAACCGCAAAAACGATGACGCCACCAATGAGGCGGAAGCGCAGCGCAAAATCAAAATGTTGATGGATCGCCTCAATAGCGGTGCGGATTTCGCGCAGCTCGCGATGGACTATTCCGAGGACATGAATACGACCACGACGGGCGGAGATTTGGGGTATGTGCCCGAATCCGCGCTGAACCAGTCCGACCCGGCGCTAAAGAAAATGGTCGTGGGCATGAAGCCGGGGCAAGTTAGTCCGGTGCTGCAGGTGAAAGACGGATTTCGGATTTTGAAATTGGTGACGCGCGAATCGCCGGGCCAACGCGGAATTACCGATCCTCAGGTGCAGCAGACCATTCGCGACACGCTGCGCAATCGCAAGGAGCAGTTGTTGCGCGCCGCGTATCTGGCGATCGCTCGCGACGAAGCGCGCGTGAGCAATTATTTGGCCGAGCAGGTGATCGAAGCTGCCGGCAAACTCCCCGAAGCCGCGAAGACGGCGAAGCCCGTTAAGCCGTTCCAACCGTAAAAAGGCTTTGCTGGATGATTGTGAGTCAATCGATCCACGCCAGAATTTCGCCGGCGTTCACCGGCTGACCTTCCTTCACTAGTAAGCGTTCGACAGTGCCGCTCTTGGGCGATCGAATTTCGTTCTGCATTTTCATGGCTTCGACTACCAGCAAGCCTTGCCCTGCTTCTACTTTTTCTCCGGCTTGCACCAGCACACGAATGATTTTTCCCGGCATCGGCGCGAGGATTTGCTGGCGGCCTTCGGCTTCAAGCGCGCCGTGCCGGCGGCCGCGCCACGCGCGCGGATCGGTGACTTCGGCGGTGAATTCGTGGCGGCCAGTTTGCAGCGTGAGCGTGCCGGAAGAGGTCGACGCGACGCGAATTTCGTGGGATTTCCCGTCGAGGAGAATGGAAAAAATGTTGGGCGCGATTTCGGTGGTGTCGGCATCCACGACTTTGCCATCGAGTGAAATGCGCCAGCCGTTTGCGTCGCGCTCAAGCTCGACAATTCGTTGCGTGTTGTTGATCGCGACTTCGAATTTCATGGCATGCGGTCCAATTGGTCGCGGCGGGCTTCTCGTTTCCAGCGCGAGGTCGAATCCTGAGGTGATTGCGCCGCTGTTTTTTGTAACTGCGAGTATTGCCACAAGGCTGCGGCGATGGCGGCGGCGTCGGCCGCATTGCTTTCGTGTTCCAGCGGAGCGTGCTTTTTGCGCGTCAGGAGTTGGTCGAGCCATTTGGTGTGGATTTCGCCGCGAAGAAAATCGGGTTCGGAGAGAATTCGGCGAAAGAGGCCGGCATTGGTCTTGATCCCGGTGACGACATATTCGTCGAGCGCACGGCGCAAGCGCGCGATGGTTTCTTCACGCGAGTTGCCCCACGCAATCAGTTTGCTGAGCAAAGGATCGTATTCATTGGGGACGGTCCAGCCTTCGTAGACGCCGTCGTCGAGACGAATGCCGGGGCCGCTGGGGACCTGGCGCGACAGAATCTTTCCGGGGGAAGGGAAGAAATTGTTGTCGGGATCTTCGGCGTAGAGGCGAACCTCCATGGCGTGACCGCGCGGCGTGATGGTTTCCCAAGCGAAGGGGAGGCGATGTCCGGCGGCGATGGCGATTTGAAGTTTCACAAGGTCAAGCCCGGTGACTTGCTCGGTGACAGGATGCTCGACTTGCAGGCGCGTATTGACTTCGAGGAAGTAGAAATTCAGATGGGCGTCGACGAGAAATTCGACGGTGCCGGCGTTGACGTAGCGCCCGGCGCGCGCGAGCCGCACAGCGGCATCGCCCATTTTCTTGCGCAGCTCAGGAGTAACGATGGGCGAAGGCGCTTCTTCGATGACCTTCTGATGACGGCGCTGCACGGAGCACTCGCGCTCGCCGAGGGAGACGACGCGGCCGTGTTTGTCGGCGAAGATTTGGATTTCGATATGCCGCGGCTTTTCCAGATATTTTTCGAGATAGAGGCGAGGGTCACCAAAGGCGTTGAGCGCTTCGGAAGAGGCGTCGCGCCATGCGGAAGCAAAATCAGGATCGCCAGCGACCAGCCGCATGCCTTTGCCGCCACCACCTGAGACCGCCTTCAGGAGAACCGGATAGCCCATGGATTGTGCGAGGGCTTGCGCCTCTTCGGGTTTTTCGATCGGATCATTCGCGCCTGGAACGGTGGGCACATCGGAGCGGCGCGCGAGTTGTCGGCCCGCTGTTTTGGACCCGAGAGTCTCCATGGCTTCCGCGGGCGGACCGATGAAGACCAGACTGGTTTCTTCGCAGGCGCTGGGCAGGGCGGGATTTTCGGCAAGAAAACCGTAGCCGGGATGAATGGCGTCACAGCCCGAGCGGCGTGCTACGTCGATCAGCTTGTCAATGCGAAGGTAACTTTCGCGGGACGGCGCAGGGCCAATGGGATAGGCTTCGTCGGCGAGGCGGACGTGGAGGGAAGCGCGGTCGGCTTCACTGAAGACGACTACGGAGCGGATGCCGAGTTCGCGGCAGGCTCTGAGGATGCGGACGGCGATTTCTCCGCGATTGGCGATCAGGATCTTGTTGAACATGCCGGGTTTGGTGTGCCGGGAAATGTTAACACGCGGCGGTGGCCGGATTTGGCGGGCAGGCGGGTTGCGTGTCTAATCGCATGCGGCGCAACCATGTGAGGATGACACCGCGGCTAGCCGGCGTGCGTCCAAAGTCTCGGGATTGGTCGGTCCTTGCAGTTTCTTGAATGGAGAGAACTTATGAACAGGAAATTCAGTGCAATCGCGAGCGTAATCGCACTATGCGCCTGTGCCGAGATGGGGCGCAGCATGCTGCGCCCCCACATTGCAATTGCACAAGACGGGGCGATTGCGCCGGCTGAAAATTTGGTGGTGGAAGGGGTGCCGGCGATTCCGGCTTCGCTGGTCGAGACTGCGGGCCGTTATGGTTCATTTCGAAATGCGACGCTGGCGGATTGGAATCCGGTGCGAAGCGAGATGCTGATCGCGACGCGGTTTGCGGATACGCCGCAACTGCATCTGGTGAAAATGCCGGGCGGAGAGCGGCAGCAGGTTACGTTTTTTGCGGATGCGGTTGGCAATGGAAGATTTCATCCAAATGGCGGCGATTACATTGTTTTCTCAAAAGATGTTGGCGGCGGAGAGTGGTTTCAGCTCTATCGCTATGACGTGGCGAGCGGCGATGTGGCGCTGCTGACGGATGGCAAAGCTCGGAATTTGATGGGGCCGTGGTCCTCGGGCGGGGACCAGATTGCGTATATGTCGACGCGGCGGACGGGGAAGGATACGGATTTGTGGGTGATGAATCCGGCGGACCCGAAGAGCGATCGTTTGCTGACGAAATTGGAAGGCGGCGGCTGGGGCCCGGAGGATTGGTCGCCGGACGATTCGAAGATTCTGCTGAAGGAAGAGATTTCTCTGAACGAATCGTATATGTGGCTGGTGGACACGAAGACCGGTGAGAAGACGGCGCTTATGCCCGCGGGAATCAAACGTGGGGACAAGGTCTCGTACGGCGACGTAAGGTTCAGCAAAGACGGAAAGGGAATTTACGTAACGACAGATTCCGGGGCCGAGTATATGAATCTGGCCTATATCGAGCTAGGCCGGCCGGAAATCAAGTACCTGATCAGCGGTCCGGCAGCGAAGTGGGATGTGGAGCGGTTTGATCTTTCGCATGACGGCACGTTTATTGCCTATGTTAAGGACGAGGATGGCGTGAGCGTCATTCACGTGCGGAAGACGGCGGACCAGAAGGAAGTTCCTTTGCGCAATTTGCCGGTGGGGGTTGTCACTAGTTTGCACTGGCATCGCAACGGGCACGAGCTTGGATTTTCGCTGACGAACGCGCGCGGGCCGGGCGATTGCTATTCGTACCATGTGACGACGGCGAAGCTGGAGCGGTGGACTACGAGCGAAAGGGCGGTCAAGACCGAGGCGTTCCCGCAGGCGGAGTTGGTGAAGTGGAAGAGTTTCGACGATAAGGAGATTTCGGGATTTTTGTACAAGCCGCCAGCGAAGTTTACGGGCAAGCGGCCAGTGCTGGTGGTGATTCATGGCGGGCCGGAAGGGCAGACGCAGCCGACATTCCTGGGGCGCAGCAACTACTACTTGAATGAATTGGGGATCGCCTTGATTTATCCGAATGTTCGCGGCTCGACGGGATATGGCAAGACGTTTTCGCTGCTCGACAATGGATTTAAGCGTGAAGACACGTACAAGGATATCAACGCATTGTTTGACTGGATTGGCACGCGGCCGGATTTGGACGCCGAACGCATCGCGGTGACCGGCGGAAGCTACGGCGGACACATGACGCTGGCAGTCTCCACGTTCTATAGCGACCGGATTCGCTGCTCGGTGGACATTGTGGGTATGTCGAACCTGGTGACATTTTTAGAGCACACGGAGGCGTACCGGCGAGACTTGCGGCGCGTGGAGTACGGCGATGAGCGCGAGCCAAAGATGCGGGAGTTTTTGGAAAAGATCGCGCCGATGAACAATATAGAGAAGATCAAGAAGCCGATGTTTGTGATTGCAGGGAAGAACGATCCGCGCGTGCCGGTCAGCGAGTCGCAACAGATTGCGGAAGCACTGAAGAAACAGGGAACTCCGGTGTGGCTGCTGATCGCAAAAGATGAAGGGCACGGCTACCGCAAGAAAGCCAACCAGGATTTTCAGTTCTATGCCACGGTGGAGTTTTTGCGGGAGTATTTGCTGAAGTAAGAAGAAGAATTGGCCACCGAGGCACAGAGACACAGAGCGGAACGAAACAGCTATGAAAGAAAAGAAATCCAGGTCGAAGGGTCGGGCGAAGAAAGACGTGAGGAACTCAGCTTATGATCTCATGGCGGCCGCTGGGCTGATCGGCTGCATAAAAGGTGCGCCAAAAGACCTGAGCACGAATAAGCAGTATTTTGCCGGCTTTGGGAGGTCCAGAGCCCGTCGATCTAGCGGTGTCTAGTTGCGCGTAGTTCGGTGATCGGATCTTGGTTCTGCTCTTACTTCGGTAACAAGAGCCAATGCCTCTTTCAGGTTCGACCGAGCTTCAGCGAGCGTGCGTCCTTGTGTATTCACGCCGGGGAGTTCCTTTATGTAGGCGATATACCAGCTTCCGCTCTTCCGAATGACGCGTGTGATTTTCTTCTTCACAGCGGGATGTTGCCGTGTTTTTTCTTGGGGTTGGTGTCGCGCTTGGTTTTCAGGGCGCGGAGGGCGGTGATGACTCGGGCGCGAGTGGCGGCGGGCTCGATTACGGCATCGATGTAGCCGCGCTCGGCGGCTACAAACGGGTTAGCGAAGCGGTCGCGGAATTCGGCGATTTTCTCGCGGCGCACAGATTCGCGTTCGGACTCCGGAACTTTTTCCAACTCACGTTTGTAGACGATGTTCACCGCGCCTTCCGGACCCATGACAGCGATTTCCGCGGTGGGCCAGGCGAAATTCGCGTCGGTGCGGATGTGTTTTGACGCCATGACGCAATAAGCTCCGCCGTAGGCCTTGCGAGTGATGATGGTGATTTTGGGAACGGTGGCTTCGGCGTAGGCGAAGAGTAGCTTGGCGCCGTGCTTGATGATGCCGCCAAATTCCTGTTGCGTGCCGGGGAGAAAGCCGGGCACGTCTTCGAAGGTAATGAGCGGAATATTGAAGGCATCGCAGAAGCGCACGAAGCGCGCGCCCTTGACGGAAGCGTTGATATCAAGAACTCCGGCGAGAAAAGCAGGTTGATTCGCCACGATGCCCACCGGGCGGCCATCCATGCGCGCGAAACCCACGACTAGATTCTTGGCGAAATGTTCGTGGACTTCGAAGAAGTAGGCGTCGTCGACGATGGAATGAATGGCGTCCTTAATGTCGTAGGGCTTTTGCGGATCATCGGGGACGAGCGTGTTGAGCGATTCGTCGCGGCGATCGGCGGGATCGGAGGTGGCGCGGCGCGGCGGATCATCGACATTGTTGGAAGGAAGAAAGCTCAGCAGCTCGCGAATCATAGCCAGACAATCAGCGTCATCGGGAGCGACGAAGTGGGCGACACCGCTCGTGGCGTTGTGGGTCATCGCCCCACCCAGCTCTTGCTTGGTGACTTCCTCGTGGGTCACGGTTTTGATGACGTCCGGGCCGGTCACGAACATGTAGGACGTGTCGCGAGTCATGAAGATGAAATCGGTGATTGCAGGGGAATAGACGGCTCCGCCGGCGCAGGGACCCATGATGGCGCTGATTTGCGGGATGACGCCGCTGGCCAGCGTGTTGCGCAGAAAAATATCGGCGTAGCCTGCGAGGGACGCGACACCTTCCTGAATACGCGCGCCGCCAGAATCGTTGAGGCCGATCAGCGGAGCGCCCACGCGCATGGCTTGATCCATAATTTTGCAAATTTTGAGCGCGTTGGTTTCAGAGAGAGAGCCGCCGAACACGGTGAAGTCCTGCGCGAAAACGTAGACAAGGCGGCCGTCGATGCGGCCGAAGCCGGTGACGAAGCCGTCCCCAGCCGGACGCTGCTCGTCCATGCCGAAATCCGTGCTGCGATGGCGCATGAATTTGTCCAGCTCTTCAAAGGTGTTTTCGTCTAGGAGAAGATGGATGCGCTCGCGCGCGGTAAGCTTGCCCGCCTTGTGTTCGCGCTCGCGTCGCTCGGCGCCGCCTCCCGCTTCCGCTTCCGCGTCAAGCTTGCGGAGTTCTTCCATGCGGTCGTGGTGATTGGCGAGCGATTGCGAAACGCGCTTCGGTTCAGGCAATGGGACCTCCCGGGGACGGTG
>Ga0137418_10002801_pt1 | contig 15968 bp, 11 predicted proteins | sample CZODoug3_1_2_16f_FD_122242 | JGI IMG/M metagenome (GOLD analysis project Ga0137418, IMG submission 122242) | Vadose zone soil fungal communities from Angelo Coast Range Reserve, California, USA - CZODoug3_1_2_16fungal (Hybrid Assembly) | ecosystem: Environmental > Terrestrial > Soil > Vadose... | reverse complement strand
TCTTTCCAGTCATTGGTGTCTTGCCAGCCAGGTTCGTTAACGGTGATGAACGGGTCACCTTCCGGAACGCCCAGATCGTGCGGCACGGCTCCAATTTTCTTGCGTTTGTGCAGGACGGGCTCGCCTGTCTGCTGCGTTTTCCAAACCCACAAGCCTAGCTCCGGCCATTCGCGTGGAACAGTTTGTGCAAATTCACGCAAAACTTGCTTATCAATCGTAGGCCAAAATTTCAGGAGCGGCATGGAGGCGTAGAAACGTACGTCCAACGTTCCGTAGTAGGCGTAGTCGAAGCACTCGAGCAGGGCGAATGTTGCTGGCGCAGTGCGATCGGAGTTCACCTGGCGTCCCCAAAACGTGCCGCCATCCGTGAGAGCGTAGAGCTCATTGAAAAGCATGCCTCGATACCAAGCTGGCTTGCTTTCGTCATCGATGTAAGGCTTTTGCCAGGCATCCACGGCAGCGCTCCATTCGGCTGCGTGGAGCAAACCATCGCGAGCAATAGCCCATGAAGCGCGGCCGTTGGTGCCGTAAAAGTCGGTGTACTTCCGGTTCCACTTGCGGCCCTGACCAAACTCGACCACCGGGAAATCCCACGCGATCACCATAGGAACGATTTTTTTCTCGCCGGGTTGAAGCGTGAACTTGACCGCAATGGCGCCGCCCAATTTCTCGCTGGCGCTGACCCACGAGGAATTACTATCCGCGAGTTTGCCGTCCTTGGAGAAGGGAGTCCAAACAGCTTTGCCGTCCCCGTCAGCGAGAAATTCCGTCTGGTAGGAGACTTCCACGCCGGATGATTCCAGCGCTGCGATGGAAAATTCGCCATCCCATTCGCTTTCCGCGCCATCGGCCCGGCTGCGATCAAAGACGACGCCTTTCATGGTCCCGGCGGTAGCCACAGCTTCTTTGCGGGAATGGTTCTGATTTCCCTGATTGAGGGCACCTTGAAAATCGCGCAGATAATTCCGAAACCATCCGCCCATGTTTGTCCAGGAGAGCAGAACAGAGACCGTGACTACCTTATTTGTCGGATTTTCTGCGTGCCATCTGTAGACCGCTACGGGATAGCTCGATTCTTTGTAGTTGTCGGGCAAAACTGGGGAGAACTGTTCCAGTACAACGTGTGCGGGAAATTTGTCCCACTTGTAGTCATACCAGGACTTGGGAAACAGCGCCGCATATTCGCCGGCGCCGACCGGATAGTCCCACTGCCAGCTGGAGAGTTCGCCATTCTTCGGATGATCGGTCATAAGCACTCGCGCGGTTGCTGCGGGCTCGCCTGCCACTTGCTGGAACATGGCGAATTGGTTGGCATAGACCGGAGCGTATTTGTGCACACCGCTCTTGATGTGCCACCGGGCGAAGTCGCCCCGGTACGTTCGCGAAAATGTTCCGGCGCCGAATCCACCGACGGGAGCGCCCTGCCAGTAACCGTCGTCGATGTCTGTTTTGTTTTTGCGAACACCTGGATTCGACAGGGGCAGTCCAAGCGGCCTTCTCCATGCAGTTTTCGGAATTTCGTCCGCTGCGCAAGGCGCGGGCATGAATGCGAAGGAAAAAGAGATCGCAACGAGCAGCAACGGCCAGTACCTCTTCATCGGGCCTCCGAAGACGCGGTCAACTAGAGACGGATGTCCCAGTCGTAACCTCTTGAACTTTCCGTTTGTTGCGAATTCTGAACTGCGATGACAGGCTTTGATTGTCGAGAAAAGAAAATTGTGGTTCTAGGGTGTCACGCACAATCTTATCGGCCGCCACTCTTCTCAGGCTCCTTCTGGCTAGCACCAGCCAGCCAGTATTGGTTGAAGCCGATGTAATCCGAGGGCAGGTTGGCCAGAATTGTCCGCCGCAATTCAAGGATATCCACGCTGCCCAGATTTTTGTAGAGAGCTTTACCGTCCGCATCGAGCAAAACGGTGTAGGGAACCGCCGATTCCCATACCGGATCAAACGCCGCCTGTAGTGCTGCTGTGTCGCTTGAAGCAAACAGCAGATTGCGGCTGGTAGCATGCTTTTTCTCGAGCATCCTTAACACGCCAGCCTTTTCGTCCGGCATATTGGCGGACACCGTTACCAATTCCAGACCGCGGACCCTGTACATCTGATAGGTGGCCTCGAAATCGGAAAACTCATCGATGCAGGAACCGCACCAAGTGGCCCAAAAGCTGATGAGTTCCATGTGCTTCGACGGATTTTCACGAAGTCGCTTCAGGTCGGCCGCCGTCGCCATTTCCAGCTTTACAGGTTCCTCCTCGATCTTCCGGAGCGCTTCCGCGCGGGACGCGGCTTTCTCCTGCCACTTTGTCGAGCAGCCGAAAACACCCCTGTGCTTCACGGGCACTTCTCGGTTCACCAGCAACGCATCGATTGCGTTCCGGGCGTCCTGCGTGTTCACCATTTCCTTGCGATAGCTGTTATCGATGCGCCCTTCGTAGCGCAGCTTGCGGTCTTTATCGAAGATGAAGATGTGAGGAGTGGCTTGCGGTCCGTAGGCGCGCGTGACCGATTGCGTTTCGCCGTCGTAGAGGTAGGGATAGTGGAGATGTTTGTACTCAACACGAATCTTCATTTCGTCGAGGCTGTCGCTGATGTCGGAGGAGTCCAATTCATCGATTCGAATGGCTTTCGGGTCGTTGGGCTGAATTGCGACAATGGCCACGCCACGGTGGCTGTAGTCAGTCTCTAATTGCTGGATGCGTTCCTCGTACATTTGCGCGATCGGGCAGTGATTGCAGGTGAATACGACGACCAGGACCGGGCTGGCCGCATAATCGGGGAGACGATGGATCTTTCCATCCACGCCGGGCAAGGAGAAGTCAGGCGCGGCAGAACCCGCCGTCAGAATCGGGTGGGTCGTTTGCCCCCGAGTCACGAAAGCCAGCAGCAAGGAGAAAATCAATCGCCACATCCGTTTTCAACCTCCATTCCCGTATCCGCGAAAGAGCAGCCTTTACTTGACGCCGTGACGAACTTACTCATGGCATTCCTGATGCCAATGATATCGCGCCATTGCGTATTCCGTCTTAGTGCGTATTGCCGGATTGGTCTGCAGCTGGTCGCGGGGTTACATCGGCTTCAACGAGACCCAAGGTCCATCTGATGGCTTCGACATACATTCTCTGGATTCTGGGATCGTCCCAATTTTCTTCTACATGGCCCAGCGTTGAGTAGTAGACGCGGCCTTTTCCATACATTTTCGCCCAAGTCACCGCAAAATCGAGATCCTTGCGGTGAACGCGCGGATTGTTCAGGTCCAGCTTGGTCGCATCGAGCCGCATCAGAACGCGCACTTTGTCCCGCGAAAAATCCTTGATCTGGTAAATCTCATCCTTCAGCACAAAGGACTTTGGCCACTGCTGCATGCCCGGGAAGTCTGGATCCTCGACGAGAATGGGCGCGTCAAAGGTGCCCCAGGGGTGTTCGTCGAAGTATCCGCCAATCATTTCGCCGTACTCCGGCCAATCCGTGAAGGTGATGGTAGCGCTGTGCACGCCGACAAAACCTTTGCCATCGTCGCGGACAAACGAAAGAAGCGCGGCTTTCTGCTCCGCGCTCATTTCTAGATTGCCACCCGTATAGAAGAGCACAGCGTCAAAATCGTTCAGATTCTTGGCGTTGTACTCAAGTTTTTTCTTGGTCAGCACTTCAGTATCTGTCCGGATTGTCGTAGTCCACAATCCCGTTTCCCGGCCGAGGCGCTCGATGGTAGCCATGGCGTGGGAAACGGCCTCGTGCCGGTAGCCCTTTTCATCTCCGAGGACCAGAAGATGCTTCTTCGGCTGGGCAGCGACCGGCATGATCCCGCAGAGGAACAGGAGGATGGCGGCCAATACTGCTCGAAATCCCCTGACCAAACAGATCCTGCCGCAAGTGCGCCCAACAGTGGCGTGCTTCATTTCCCGCGACTCTCCTGCTGCCCAGCGGCCCAGAAAATGGAATTGGTAAAGATCTGCGTGAAGGACTTGTTGTCGAAATGCTCCGGACGGTGGCCCATGAAAATGTAGATGTTCCTGGCCTTCAAGTGCTCGTTGGTCCAGATCACCGGATGGTCTCCCATCTTGAGATCCGTGGCGGGGGTATAGGTCTTCTCGTCCACGCTAGCCAATACGTGCACGTTGGGACGGGGGGACTTATCGTAGGTGTACCATTCTTCCTTCTCGATTGCGAAGGGGGAAGCGATGCCTTTCATCGCCGGATGACTCTTATCCTCAACCGTAACCGATCCAGTCACAAAGGTAGCGATGTAATCCTTGAAGCGAATTCCTCCCATGAACTCGTGGAACCACGGCCACATCTGGAAGCCATCGAATTCGCCCAGCAGTGTGGCGTGATGAAATCCGATCCAGCCGCCTTTGCCTTGTTCGATGTACTTGATGAACGCCTCTTTGGCGGTGTCTGTCCAATTGTACGGAGGATAGTTCAACTGGAGAAACAGACTGTATTTTGCGAGAAATGCGTCATCGATTTTCGCCGTGTCCTCAATGTAGTCCACGGTGAAATTGTTCTCGCTGGCCAATTTCCCCAGCCAAACTTTGGCGCGGTCTACAAATGGCTTGTGAATGCCGCCGTGCTCCGCCAGGGCGATCACCCGGAAGTTTGGGGATTTGGTTTGCGCAGCGAGACTGCCATTAGTGAAACACGTCGCAAGCACAAGCAGTAGGACACGCGCCAAGAAATGATTAAGCGAATTTAGCCACTTCAGTCCGAGACGGATCGGTTCAGTCACTGTCGCGGATTAGGCTCACAGCCTCATGGCGGCTTTGCGCATCGACCTGCTTCATTACCCGGTAAATGTGATTCTTCACGGTGAATTCGGATAAATTCAGGTTCGCGGCGATTTCCTTGTTGCTTAGACCCATGGCAACTAGAGACATGAGCTGTCTCTGGCGCTGGGTGAGTTCGAATTGACTAGCAATGCGTCCGTCCTTATCTTCGTCGCTTGCGCTGGCCACAGCTTTGAAGAGCACTTTACAGAATTTGGGAGGGCAGGTGGCCTCGCCTTGGGCTACCGTCCGAACGGCCTCTAACAGATCGGTAGCGGAGGCGTTCTTCAGCACATAGCCGGCAATGCCTCGGCGAACAGCTTGGATGAAGATGTCGGGATCTTCGTCCATCCCAAACAGTACGACCTTGATCTCGGGAATCGATTCCTGAACATCTGCCAACCAATCGTCACCGGAAGCGTTATTCGCATTGAAACAGTCGAGTAGGAGCAAATCGGACTTAGTGGAAGCTATCGCCTCAATTGAGGACTCAGAGCAGCAGGTTTCCCCTACTATGTTGATCTCGCTGCGTTTGCGGAAGAGGCGGACTAAGGTTTCACGTAAGAGGCGATTTTCGGCTACCACAAATACTTTGATCGGCGAAGATGACTGTTTACCACTAATCGGCATAGAGCGAGAGCCCCCTCTGCTCTCGGGCACGCGGTTTAGGTTCCGATAGGAGGTCGTTAGGTTTGACGGTCCTAGCGGCACTGCGAAGCAATTACAATCACAGCCAGTTCGTCACTCTTAATGCGCCGGGGTTTGCTATCCAATTGACTCGCCAGAGTTTATTCATAGTTAAGTACCGTGTCAAGGAATACCGCTAACATATACTTCGGCATACCGGGTGATTTAACGAGAATGGCTCAGGCGATGGCTTAGTACTCCTTAGGTACTGAGAGCACTCCCTGCTAGTGCTTCCTTTACGATTGCACTAGCTGCTGCAACAGTTCCTCATTGAGCCTTCACTTTTCCACAGATTCCCGAATACTAGTCCGACCTAGGAGTACGTGTGATGGCCAGGCCGATTCGCATTCTTGTGGCTAATCGCCCCAAGCTCATGCGGGAGTTGATTGTTTCAACTCTCGCGGATGAGCCCGGCGTTGAAATCGTCGGAGAGGTTGCGGACGAGGCGGAGATAGCGGAGCGGGTGCGTCAGATGTCGCCGGATCTGTTGGTCATCGCGCTCGACGAACCGTCCAAGCGGCCGCAACTCTGCGACACGCTTTTACGGGACTGCCCAAAGTTGCGAATCATCGCGGTGGCGTCGCAGGAAAATTGCAGCGTGTTCTATTGGGCGTCGTTCGATATTCATTCGAGCGAGATAGAAGCGTCGGAGCAGGGAATACTAAACGCGGTGCGAAATATCGCGACCATGGGGGCAGGGGAACCAGTTTGAAAATGTAAAGTTGCGGCGGGGTGGTCCTTGTGAATACAGAACAGGCAATGAAACCTATACGAGTGCTGGTGGCGAACCGGCCACGGTTAATGCGGGAACTGATGGTGGCAACCATTTCAGAGCAGCCGGACATCGAGATTGTCGGCGAAGTTCAGGATGACGCCGAACTGGCGGGTGCCGTGGAGAAAACGCGACCGGATTTTTTGATCGTCGCATTGGAGAAGTTCAATCGATTGCCGCAGGTGTGTCACTCAATTCTTCAGAATTACCCGCAAATGAAAGTTATAGCGGTTTCGTCGGACCGCAACAGTTCGATGTTTTATTGGGCGTCGCTGAAAGTGCAGTCCAACGAGATTGAGGCATCGGAGGCCGGCGTATTGGGTGCGCTCAGAGGAAAAACGCAGCTCACGCCGAGGTGGCAGCAATGAGGATTCACAAATTAGATTTTTCGGAGATGGCGATCCCTCCAGCAAAAATCGCCGCGGTGTTTTTGTGCATTCTATCGGTGCTGCTGGCATACGGCGGCTTGGGGCGGACGCAAGAACGGCAGCTCAGTAGCCGCCAGAATTCTGAACTGGGACGCGAAAATCTCAGTCGCGCGGCGGCATCCGCTGCGGATCTGAAGGCCATCCTGATCAAAGATGCGGGACTAATGGTTGAGTTGAAGCGCTGGATGGCAAAGGATGCTACCGGTCATGGCCAGATCGTCAGTGATTCCGACCTGAGTGATGAAGCGATTTTTGACCGACTGGAAATAGATGTGCAATTTCGTTCAGTAGCGACACTCCTCGTTCAGCGATATGGCTACCTTGTTCCCAAGCTTAATCCCGAATCGGAAGCGGCCAAAGAGCGCGAACTGCTGGTACAGGAACGCACCAAGTGGCTTGCTCAGGCTGCAGAACAAGAACGCGCAATCGCCAACCAGAAAAGGATGGAGAAGGTTCGAAAAGCAGACAACTGCGACCCTCGAAATGATGAACAGTGTGGCAATGAAGAGAGGCCGGCGCCGGGACAATCTCCCGATCTTCAACGACTGCAGGAGAATTTGCCACCGTCCAACATCGGACCAAATGATTTCAATTTGCCAAACACCCCGCGAGCAGATTCGACTCAAGTTCTTCGCGCCCAGTACAGTGAGAGCATCGACGGATTTGGAGGTGCGATCCCACAACTTCCTTTAGGTAGCCAAAGCGAGGCCGCCTCTTCGTTCAACCTCTCTAACGCCGAAGCTACTGACGGCCAGACGTTACGGGCCATGGCAGCAAACGGCCAAAGCGGTGATCTGACGCCTCTGGCCAGCAACGGGGATCGCAACGTCGTGGACGCGTTGGCGACGTACGGGGTCGGATCGAGCAGACCCGAAATAAATCCATCTGACGTATCGCGGCTAAATCCCGACGCTGACACGGCTATACCTTCGTCCTCGCGGATGAACTCGTCTTCGTCCCTAAACGCGACGTCGCTGTTCGAACGCAGGCGTCAGCCTAGACCAATACCGCCATCACCCGAACTGGTAAGAGCGGCGAACCCTTACAAAGACATTCCATCGCTCTACGATATGTATATACAGGCCGTCCCGCGGCCCGCCGTTCCCAGGCGATTTGGAGCGGAGGTCTTCCAGAATGGAACGCGCGATCTGCAGTTGATTCCGATGGATCTGCCCGCTGGTCCGGATTATGTGGTCGGGCCCGGCGACGGACTGTCCATTAATCTCTGGGGCGGCACAACGCAACGAATTTATCGGATCGTTGATCGAGAGGGCCGTGTGAGCCTTCCAGAGGTGGGCCCAATGCTAGTAAGTGGTAAGACTCTGGCTAACGTGCAGGAGAGCTTGCAGCAACTCTTGAGGACCGAATTCCGCCGGGTATCCGCGGATGTCTCGCTCGCCCGCCTCCGGACAATCCGAATCTATGAGGTCGGCGATATTGCAAATCCGGGTGCGTACGATGTGAGTTCTCTTTCTACGGCACTCAACGCGCTTTTCGTGGCAGGCGGGCCCACTCAAAAGGGATCGCTGCGAATCGTCAAACACTATCGCGGCGATCAGCTAGTAGAAGTCGTGGATTTGTACGACCTGCTGTTGCACGGAGTGAAGTCCAATATGCAGCGTCTTGAAAACGGAGACACCGTATTGGTGCCGACGATTGGAACGCAAGTGACAGTCGAAGGGATGGTTCGTCGTCCGGCGATTTATGAATTGAAGGATGAGAAGAACCTGGCCAGTGTGCTTGAACTGGCGGGCGGTCTGTTGCCGACTGCCACGCTGCGCCACATCGAAGTGCAACGGGTCACCGCGCACGAAAAGCAAACCATGTTGAGCTTCGATCTTCCAGACGTCGATAGCGACTCCGAAGTGACGAAAAAGCTGGAAGGCTTCGAGATTCATGATGGCGACCGCATCCGTGTTTTCCCCATCGCGCCGTATAACCAGGACGCAGTGTACCTGGAAGGGCATGTCATTCGTCCGGGCCGTTACTCCTATCGGCCCGACATGAAGGTCACGGATGTCATCGCTTCCTACAAGGATTTGCTGCCTGAGCCCGCGAATCAATATGCAGAAATAATTCGGTTAAACGCGCCAGATTTTCACCCGACCGTTGAAAGTTTCGATCTTGCTGGAGCGTTAGCGAATCCTGCTCAATCACCCGTGCTTCATGCGATGGATACGGTGCGCATTTTCAGCCGCTTTGATTTTGAGAATCCGCCGTCCGTCTCGGTTTGGGGCGATGTGCGCAGCCCGGGAACGTACCCTACTTCAGGTGAAATTCATTTAAGCGATGCAGTGCATCTCGCCGGTGGTCTTGCGCCGGACGCAAAGACAGAAGATGCACAGGTATTTCGGTATCTCCCAGACGGCAAGTCCAAGATTTTCAGCGTCAGCCTGAACTTGGCGCTCGAAGGCGATCCGACCGCGAACATCGTGTTGCAGTCTCGCGACCGGCTTTTGATTCATCGTAATCCGGACGCAATTCAACCGGCCAGTGCGTACGTCCAGGGAGAAGTCGGGAAGCCAGGCCGCTATCCGTTGACGACGAACATGACCGTTGCGGACCTGATTCGTGTGGGAGGCGGGTTGAAGCCGAGCGCTGACACGCAAACCGCGGACTTGACCAAGTTTCAGTGGGCGGACAAGGGACAGTTGACCGGTGAGCATCAGACCATCCAAATCAGCGCGGCCCTGGCTGGAGAATCCAGCTCGAACTTGCCGCTAAGCAACGGCGATGTGTTGGCCATTCGGCAGCTCCCAGGCTGGAATGATCTCGGTGCATCCATCACGGTAAAAGGTGAAGTGAAACATCCTGGGACGTACGGAATTCGTCCGGGCGAGCGGCTCAGCTCGGTTGTGCAACGGGCTGGCGGTTTCCAACCGGATGCCTATGTTAATGGCGCGATCCTGGAGAGGGCTGAAATCCGCGAACTCCAAATTAAGGAGCAAACGCAACTGATGCTGCGCGTGAAGGATCTGCAAAACAATGTTACCCAGTTGCCGGAAGGTGATGTGAATCAAAAACTGGCAAAAGAAAATGCGCTGCGACAGTATCAAAACGCTCTGACCCAATTGGGATCGAACACTCCAGTAGGACGGGTTACGATGCGAATCTCTCCCGACATGAATCGCTGGAAAAACACTACCGCGGACTTGGAAGTCAGGGCCGGGGATACATTGGTTATTCCAAAGCGGCCCGGATTTGTCATGGTAAGCGGCCAGGTCTTCAACCCAACGGCGGTTTCTTATCGGCCCGGGAAGAGCGCCAAATGGTATCTGAGTCAATCTGGGGGTCCGACAGCAGTGGCTAACAAGAAAGCGATTTTCGTAATCCGTGCGGATGGTTCCGTAATAGGGGCGAAGGAAAGCTTATGGTCAGGACGCTCTCTTAATGCTGTGTTGCAACCCGGAGATACGGTGGTCGTCCCCGAAAAGGCAATCGGAGGAGGCATTCAGTGGCAAACAGTGTTCCTGGCCACGCAAGTAGCGTCGTCTGTGGTCAGCACGCTATTCATCGCTTTGCACTACTGATCGGAATTATTGATGGCTCGTCGGACAGCGTTAGGCCTCGTATTTAGTTTGCTTGCAACCTCGGTGTTGTGCGGAAGTGCTTGCGCGATACCGCAGGACCCGCAGGCGAGCGCTGGGGTCGAGCGGGGCACAGGGGAAAGTGGAAGCTCAAATCACAAAGGCGACCAGCCAGAACCTCGAGTGGAATCGGCTTGGCAGCGGGAAGATCGCGAAAATAGCGTGGGGCTTCACTTGCTGAAGAACATCGCCGAAGATCAGAAAGCAATCTGGATCGGCCCGAAGAATGTGCGTTGGGTCGATGCGGACTGGCTCGTGCCGCTGGGCGGCGCGGCGGCAGCGATGTTTGCGACGGACTCGACCTACAGCCGTCATTTGTCGAATTCGCCAAATCGGATTAAGTACAGCAAAGACGTATCTAACTACGGAATCGCCTCCATGATTGGCATTGGAGGCGGCCTATATGTGTGGGGACACCTCACCCACGACGATCACAAGATTGAAACTGGGATCCTGGCGGGCGAAGCGGCGATCGATAGCCTCGGACCCGTTTATGCCATGAAGTACGCTTTCGGCCGCGAACGTCCGTTGCAAGACAACTATCGGGGCCGATTTGGCCAAGGCGGAGTTTCATTCCCATCGGAGCACGCAGCGGCTGCGTGGTCTATCGCCAGCGTGATCGCGCACGAATATCCCGGGCCGCTGACCTCGCTGCTCGTCTATGGGTTAGCCTCCGCTGTCAGCGCGTCGCGCATAACAGGGAAGCAGCATTTCCCATCCGACGTTCTCGTTGGCAGCGCCATTGGCTGGTTCGAAGGAATGTACGTTTATCGGAAGCATCATGACCCCAGAATCGGCGGCGGCGAATGGGAGACGTACGCCGAGGCTCAGGAGAGCAGCGAGCGCAGCACCGGCAATGTCGGCTCTCCGTATGTGCCGCTGGACAGCTGGGTCTATCCCGCAATGGAGCGGCTTGCGGGCCTCGGTCTGCTCAACGATGAGTTCATGGGGATGCGGCCTTGGACGCGAAATGAGTGTGCGCGACTTGTGAATGAGTCGGCTGATGAACTGCCTGACCTCCAGACAGGAAACAGCGAGGCATCGGGCCTTATCGAAGCGCTGCAACGCGAATTTCGGTCAGATATTGAAGGAACGAGCGGTAATGGAGAAGGGGCATTTCGTCTAGAATCCCTGTATTCACGGACGGAACACATATCCGGAAGACCCATCTTCAACAGCTATAATTTCGCGCAGACGCAGATCAACGATTTCGGGCGTCCGTACGGCGAAGGCTGGAGCACTGTTAACGGTTTTTCGGCTTACGCGACGCAGGGCCGTTGGGTCGCCTATGTGCGAGGTGAAGCGCAGACCGCAGCGGGGGCGCCAGCGCTCCCACTGGCGGCGCAGCAAACTATCCTCAAAACAGACCAACTTCCGCCATCTTTTGTGCCGCCGGACGGAAGTCAGCCGGCAGTGAGCCAGCTGCAATTACTCGATGCTTACGTCGGAATGAACCTATCGAATTGGCTAATTTCCTTCGGCAGGCAGAGCCTGTGGTGGGGCCCGGGCGACGGTGGGCCGATGATGTTCAGCGACGATGCGCAACCCATCAACATGTTTCGGATTAATCGCGTCTCGCCGCTCAAGTTGCCGAGTATTCTCGGATGGGTGGGTCCAATCAGGGGAGAGTTCTTCGTGGGCCAGTTTGCTGGACATCAATTGGTCTTTAGCCCTTCAGCGGGTATTGTGGGGCAATTCGGACAGTCGCTCAATCCGCAGCCATTCATTAACGGGCAGAAATTGAACTTCAAGCCCACCCGCAATTTCGAATTCGGCGTCTCGCGTACGACGGTGTACGGCGGGCCCGGTTATCCGCTGACGTTACATACTTTCTTCCGCAGTATCTTTTCGACTACGAACTTTGGAACCTTTGGTACACCTGAGAAGCCGGGGGACCGACGGTCGGGAGTGGATTTCAGTTACAGGCTTCCAGGTCTGCGGAATTGGCTAACGTTCTACGGCGATGGATTTACAGACGATCAGTTTTCACCCATCGGCTATGCAGACCGCTCTATTTGGCACGCTGGATTATTTCTTTCCCACGTTCCGCGGGTCCCCAAGCTCGATCTTCGAGTCGAGGGCGTCTATTCCGACAACCCGTTGGGAGGCGCGGTCGGCCCTGGTTTTTTCTATTCTAATTTCACGTGGAAAGACGGCTATACCAATAACGGCTATCTCTTGGGCAGTTGGATTGGCAGGGCAGGTCAGGGTGCGCAGGCATGGACGAATTACTGGTTCACTAGTCGCAATCGTCTGCAGTTTAACTTCCGGCATGAGAAGATCAGTCAGCAATTTCTTCCCGGCGGAGGCTCGCTGACTGACGCGGGCGTTCGAGGCGATTACTGGCTGCGCTCGAATCTCAGCGTGTCCGCTTCCGTGCAATACGAACGATGGCTAGTCCCTGTTATTCAGACTACTCAATCGCAAAACGTGACGGCGACAGTCGAGATCTTGTTTCAACCGCAGAAATTGTTCCGGCGTTCAGCAATGGGTGAGGATGTCGCTACGCCGGAGAACGGAGGTCGCCCGTGAATTATTCGAGCGGCGCTCCTGTTCGTCAGCCGATACCCGAGTTGCCCGACCACGACCTTCCGGGAACTTTTGCGCCAGAGGAGGTTTCAGTAAGGAGTGAGCACGCCCTTGCGTCCATCAAGTTGATCTGGGTAAATCGTGGGTTGCTGGTCCGAGTCGCGTTATACGCACTGATAGCTAGCACGATCTTCGCGTTTCTGATCCCTTCACAATATGAATCGGTAGCTCGCCTGATGCCGCCGGACAATCAATCCGCTCCCGGGCTGGCTATGGCAGCTGCGGCAATGTCCGGAGCGACTGGTGGGCTAGGAGGGCTTGGAGGGATTGCCGGTGAATTCCTGGGACTCAAGAGCACGAGTGATGTCTTCGTCGGTATCTTGGTTAGCCGCACGGTACGAGACAAATTGATTCAGCAGTTTGATTTGAAGAAGCTTTACGGCAACCAGCGCATGGAAGATGCGCGTAAGAGCTTGGCGGAACATACATCGATTTCCGTTGATCGCAAGAGCCAGATTATTTCCATCACCGTAACAGACAGAAACCCCCAACGAGCTGCCGCGATGGGGCAGGCCTATGTGGAGGAACTGAATCGCTTGGTAGCCGAAGTGAGCACTTCTTCGGCGCGTCGCGAACGCATTTTCCTTGAGGGTCGCTTGCAAGCTGTCAACCAGGACTTGGAAGCGGCCGAAAAGGATTTCAGCCAGTTCGCAAGCAAGAATACGGCGATCGATGTCAAAGAGCAGGGTAAGGCAATGGTTGAGGCAGCAGCGATGCTCCAAGGCCAACTGATTGCCGCTCAATCGCAATACGAGGGTTTGAGAGAGATCTACACCGATAACAATACTCGTGTGCGCACAATCAAAGCTCGGATTGACGAACTTCAAAGGCAACTAGAGAAGCTGGGCGGGAAAGGGGAAAGCGCTACAACTATCTCAAGTCAGTCTGGCGACTCCATGTATCCGTCCATCAGGAAACTGCCGTTACTAGGTGTCACTTACGCGGATTTGTTTAGGAGGACGAAGATTCAGGAGGCCGTTCTCGAAACTCTCACCAAAGAGTATGAGATGGCCAAGGTCCAGGAAGTCAAAGAGATCCCCACCGTCAAAGTGCTGGACGTTGCGCACATTCCGGATAAGAAGTCGTTTCCGCCCCGTACGCTGGTGATGTTTCTGTGCACGGCATTTTCCCTCGCGGTTGCGACCGCTTGGGTACTCGGAAAAGCTCGGTGGGACGAAACAGATGCCGCCGATGAGCGGAAGGTCTTTGCGCAGGAGGTTTTCTCGACCCTTGCCGCACACGTGCCGGTGTTTGCGCGAAATGGTTCCGGGGCGCACTCGGTGAATGGCGGCGTTTGGTCCCGTTTCCGGCGGCGACAGCCGGGAGACTCCGCGAACCCTGAGGGTCGCGAGCAAGAGTAGTCGAGGCAATCAGATTTTGGCTGCAACTAATTGATTGTAAATGGGTTTAGGTCACAAACGCCCCTGTAAGTGACGGGGCGAAGCTGTCGAGGCAGGCGCTACGTACGGGTGAGATATGGGAACTGCAACTCTACACAATGTCGCCACCGAGTCTCGGGCCAACTTTGCGGTCGAGAGTGTTGATCCGTCATGGTATGCGGCGTACACCAGCGCGAATCATGAAAAACGGGTGGCAGCGCAACTGGGTGTGCGGTTGGTAGAACACTTTGTGCCATTGTACGAGTCGGTGCGCCGATGGAAAGACCGGAAGGTGCGACTCCAACTCCCCTTGTTTCCGGGCTATGTGTTTGTGCGGCTGCCGCTGCGCGACCGGATGCGAGTGCTGCAGGTGCCAGGTGTGGCGCGGCTAGTAGGGTTCAACGGGCTGCCCTGCGCGTTGCCGGACTCGGATATTGAAGCACTAAAGGCAGGATTGACGAGCGGGGTTCGGGCCGAGCCGCACCCCTATTTGACCGTAGGGCGGAGGGTGCGGGTCAGGGCGGGAGCGCTTGCGGGCTTGGAAGGAGTCCTGGTGCGAAGAAAAAACAGCGCGCGCCTTGTCATTTCGCTCGATCTGATTAAGCGGTCCGTGGCGGTAGAGGTGGACGCGAGCGGACTGGAAGCGATTGAGTAGGTGACAATTTGACCACCGATATCCAAACTTTGGATTCCGGGCAGAATCCGCAAGCTTCTGCGGAGATTGATGTGGTCTCCCGTCCCATCTGTTCACTGTGTGGGCAGAAGGGAGAACCGCTGAACACGGGACTGACCGACTGGTTGTTTGGAGTGCCCGGAAGCTGGGCGATGCGGCACTGCCTGGGTTGCAAGTTAGCATGGCTGGATCCGCAGCCGGCCGCTAAGGATATTTATAAATTATATTTTCGATACCATACTCATACGAGCCTGCCCGTGACGCGTCTAGGGCGTCTTCGGCATGCGATCTTGCAGTGCATGTTGGCGAAGCTGGGATATCGCGTTGATCGCCCGAAGGGGATCCTCCCCCGCCTGTTATTCCAGGTGCGCTCCGTTGCTCGCACAGCAGCTCTTGAGGTGTTCGCTTTACCCGCTTCTGAGATTGGGGCGTTGCTCGACGTGGGTTGCGGGAATGGACAGTTCATTGGCAGAATGCAGTCCCTTGGTTGGGCGGTAGCAGGTGTCGACCCCGATCCTGCGGCAGTGTCCCACGCGCGGAGCCGTGGGCTTGAGGTCTTCAGCGGCACGATCTCCGACCTACCCTGTACACCTCGGTACGATGTGATTACGCTCAGTCACGTTATAGAGCACGTCGTTGATCCAGTCGAACTGCTGCGGGAATGCCGGAAACGACTCCGTCCAGGTACGGGTCGCCTTCTCATTACCTTGCAGTTAGTTGATGCGGGTGTATTACAAAAACCAACACTTTATCTTTCTGATTTTTTTGAAAAAAACAAAACGCTTTATTATGACAACCTGATGCGCGCCCGGACACACCATAATTTAAATCAATGGTTAAAATTTTTTCTGGAAGGAGTGAAACAAACTTCCGAAAGTTCAATTCAAACATTCAGAAGTATTATTGAATTGCGAAACCGCCTGGAAAGAAATACCATTACCCGGCTGGGTAAAAAAACAAAAAGCGCACAGGAACTGCTGCATTCCCTTGCGGCGATAGTCGGCCGCGCGTTTGCCGAAGCTGTTCGACCAGCGGTGAATTTCGACGCGCTGGTAGATGCCGGCCTTGTTCAACGGCTCGTTGGCGACGA